>Ga0081478_148364_pt2 | contig 10966 bp, 13 predicted proteins | sample OctSprmetagenome_FD_70983 | JGI IMG/M metagenome (GOLD analysis project Ga0081478, IMG submission 70983) | Hot spring and microbial mat streamer communities from Octopus Spring Streamers, Yellowstone National Park, USA - T=80-84 v2 (version 2) | ecosystem: Environmental > Aquatic > Thermal... | reverse complement strand
CGACGATGAGGAGGTGAACGTCGACGAGGCATATGCGGAATGCCGAGAATCGTGTCTCGAAGATGCTGAAAGCTACGCTAGGCGCGTCCTTGGCGAATACAGACGGGCGATAGAGAAGTGGGCGAAGAAGCGCGGCGTTGCGTACAAAGAGGAGCTGTTGCGCGACGAGCTGAGCTTCACGCTGATCATCAAGCTCCACCCCGCTGGGTTATGAACGCGCCCGCACCGTCATCAGACCGGCTATATGCTGAATTGGAAAAAGCCCTGGAGAAGGCTCACCATGCCTGTTTCTGGCTTATGCAAGATGAGCTTTGCGAAGTCGTTGCGCAAACGGCGCATACGCTGTACCGCGAACCCACCGAGTGCGACTTGGCGTCGGTGGAGATACGCCGCGGCGGAAACGAGATATCGATTACTTATGATGCAGGCTTTGCATGTGCTGACGAAGACGAAGAAGAGGACGGCGAAGAAGCCCGCGGCGACGACGAGGAGCAGTGTCTAGGAGAAGCAGAGAGTATTGCAACGCTAACTTTAGACGAATACCGCAGGTTGATAGCTGAGTGGGCGAAGGAGCTGGGCATAAGCTACACCGAAGAGCTGAAGAGAGACGGCTTGACCCTCACCCTCAGGATTCGTATTACACGTTCTTAGACGATAGTTTTTTATTTCTACAGTTTTATTAGATTAATGAACACACAAAACTACTACGCCGAAGAGAAGGAAAAGATTCGGCAACTCAGGTGGGAGATGCTTGACGAAATCGACAAGGCGGCGTGGAGGGCCGCGGACAATGTGCAGAAGATAGTTGAATCAGCATTGCCGCAGATCAAGGAAGTTGTGAAAAGGGAGACGGCGGCGCTGAAGGCGTTTGTTGAGAGCGCACCTTTTGACGACCCCGACTTGAAGACGGCGCTGAGCGAATCGCTTGATAATCTAGTCAACACGGTGGAGGCGTTCGTCATCGCGGGGATAAGGCGCGCAATCAGGAAGCCGTTTGAAGTGCTGAAAGACGACGTCAACGAGAAGACAAGAGAAGCGCTTGAGGGGCTGGATCTCCTGATAGTCCCCGACAGGTAACCCACCCCCTTTTTCCCCTCCCTTTGTTTTTCCGGCGCCTCTCCTCTTTACAAATGTATTATGCAGCCTGTTGGCATTTGTAAAGGGCATAGAACCCGCCGAGCCCCGGCCACCCCGCCGCACACCCCTCCTTTCACTACGCCGTCTACCTCCGCAGAGCCGACAGGGACGAAACATTTAAATATATAAGTTTTCATAATATTTATGAATACCAAAATCATCCAAACCCCCCAAACCCAAACCCAAACAAACCAAACTTTTTCTTCCTCTTCCATAGTCGACTTAATTAAACAAAAGTTCGATAATATACCGATCGACGTTGTCGTTAGCAACAGTACGGTGTGCATCAAGTTGATACAGCGTGTCGATGATTCGACTTTCAAGAGGTACATTGACACCGCTAAGTCGTTGGGTATGCGCTTCGCCGACAGGATGTGGTGTGCCCATGTCGAGACGATAAGAGAGAAGATAACAAACGTCGGTGGCAAATACTATAGATCATTCTACTACTTCCGCCTCCCTTATGGCTACGACAATTATGAAAAGATTAAGCAAATCAGCTGTTATACAGTTGAAAAGTGGAAGCAGGAAAACGGCAAACTGAGACGCGAAGAGGTCGAGATATGCTTGGCGAGCTGTGACGAAAACGGCGAGTGCCGTGTGCCGCGCGGCTTGGCGTCTGTGGTTGCAAAGGCCTTTGGATGGAATCTGCCGACCTTCGCAGACCTGAAGCCGCCCGATGAAACGTATTTCAGCGGCCTGCGGCCATATCAAGTTGAGGTGTTCAAGAGCGTTGCGGAGCAGTTGCGGCTGTCTGGCACCGCAGTTGTCCAAATGGCCACCGGCGCTGGCAAGACTCATCTCGCGGGTCACATTGCCAAGTGGCTCAACGATCAGGGTTACATCGTGTTTATGATCGCGATGCAGAAGGACTTGGCCATCCAGCTGAAGGAGCACGCGATGCGGGCTGGCGCCAAGAACGTCATTGCTGTTACGACGCAGTATCTCTATAATAGATTAAAAAATGGAGAGAACAGCGACGAGGACGGTATTGATGAGGAAAGCAAGGAGGTGCTTGAATACGCCGACGACTACAGCGACCTAGACGACGAAACGCTGATGAGACTGTTCAGACAAAGAAACACCGCCGTAATAATGGATGAGGTGCACCATGTCCCTGCTAGGACGGTGCGCAAGGTCATGATGGAGGCCGGCGACGGATGGGCGCTGAGGATTGGGCTGACAGCGACGCCGTGGCGCAACGACAACCGCGACCTCGAAATCTACGCCTATGCTGGCGTTGTGGTTGAGCCGAAGATATCGTCATCGTACTTGATAAAGAACGGCTACGCCGTGCCGGTGGAGATACGCGTGGTTGAGGCTCCGTATTGTGAGGAAGTTGAGAAGTGTGAGGGAGAAAGGGGCGCCGCGGCATATATGTGCATCAGGAGGGCGTTAACGGAGTGTGAAGCCAGAAACAAGTTTATAGTGGAGCTAGCTAAGCGGTCTGAGAAGCCCGTCCTAATTATCACGCCGCTTGTCAAGCATGCAGAGAAGCTGTTCCGACTGGCCAAGGCGGCTGGTCTCAAAGCCGCCTTGGTGACAGGCATCGTCAAGGCGGAAAAGCGCAAGGAGATATATGACGCCCTGCGGCGCGGCGAGATAGAAGTTCTTGTCGCGACGACGCTGGCAGACGAAGGCCTAGATTTGCCTCCATTAAGGACGTTGATTATAGCCTTGGGAGGCAAGAGCAAGACCCGCGCCCTCCAGCGCATCGGCCGCCTTGTGAGGCCGTACGGAGACAAGAAGGTCGCGGTGGCATATGAGCTGAAGGAGGACTACCCATACATCGCCGACCACCTAGAGGTGCGGCTCCGGCTTTACAAAACCGAGCCGCACTGGCGCATCGTTTTTGACTCTGACGACGAGTAATCCCTTCGGTAGCAACATTTTTATATCAACATTTTCTTTATATTCATGAATAAAAAACAAGGCATGGGTTCTCCCGATAAAGAAGACCTTGTTTTTCCAATATGGAAAGCAGAAGGACAGATAAAAGAACAACTACATCGCGGCGTTAAGACGATAAACGGCTCCGTTGTTGCTGTTGCTATTAGCTCATCGGCGTTTACATATGTGAGGAAGATTGGCAACGAGCTAGTCGTTAAATATGTAGAAGGCTGTGTGGTAACGACGGCGTCTGCTAAATTGGCGGGGGAGGAGGTTAAGTTGTACGACGTCTCTGTGCACAACATCTGTAGCCGCGTCGACCTATGAACGTCTTCGCTCAACTCTTCATGGCTTGCTTCAAGGAGCTACGCGATGAAGAGTACTGCCGCGGCGTTGTTGAAGCCACTGCTGAGCTGGCTGAGACGCGGCGTGTGGCATACCGCGGTCGGAGGGGCATTACACATGTCCTCAACCTGCCGCGCGGCGACCAGCCATATGTACAAATTGCGGTTGACTACAAACAAAAGAAGGGGCTGGTGGTTGCGCTCGTAGGAGAAGGCTATATGATATTCTTGATGTATAGACGCGACGAGGACAAATTCCGCCCAGTGCATGCTGAAGTGATAAATGCTGAGATCGCCGCCGCGGCGAACCACAACCTGCCGACCGGCGCCCTGCACACACTGCTGAACCGCACACAAACCTCTTAATTTTCCCTACCGTAAAAATTTTTCCAATTTTTCCACCTCAGCATATAACTCCACCTATAACTCCACCACATTTCCACCACTTCTCCTCTCTGTGAACAAATTCGCCGAAGTGTTAACTGATGGCGAGAACTTTGCGTCTGGTGTTAACAGCGAAGGGTCTATATAGTCTATTTATTATTGATGTTTGTCAAGTATTTTCGGTAAAGGTTCCGCTTTACGTTTGACGTGCCCGTTCACAGGATTTTTTCACAGGACGTTGGACGGCGCGCCGTGCGCTTTAATTAATATTTTTCTTCTTTTCTTTTTTAAAAAATAAAGAAAGAAATAATAATAATAATAGGGCGGCGCCGCCGAGCTTCTACGTCGTGTGAAAGCATGCTGTGCACAGCATGTGAAAAAATCCTGTGAAAAACGTCGTGTGAAAGAAAAATGATCCCCTATGCGTTTTTTCGTTAGTTCGTTCATTCGTTCGTTTACCCCTTTTCATCATTCACACGCTTTTCTTCACACGCTTTTCTTCACACGACGTGTCCGCTGTCCTTTTGTGAAGACATTTGTCAACTCACATGGTTTTTCACACGACATATGTGTAGCATTCCTTCCAATGTTTATAAAAACAGAAAATGGGACAATGTCAACGCGTTTTTGACTTGTATCAATGACGTATGTCTGCATCTTGTGGAAAGAATGTGTGAGTAAAGTTATAAACATGCATGTTTTGTAGCTTATGCAAAAAGCAGATACAGCCTCCGAGCAACAGCCCAAAGGCAGTAGTTACGTGACGATGAAGATCACCAAAGAAAGCCGCATGGTTCTCAGCGAGATACAGAAAAGCGATCCGCTGTGGAGCCGTATTGACGTCAAAGACATAATTGCGTTGGCGTGGCCTAGGTGTCCGGCGTGTGGAGGGCCGATCACCGCGAAGTACATGTCGCCGCAGAACGTGATCTGTGTGAGGTGTAGGGCTGAGTACTCGCTGACGCCTACTGCATAGTTATGCCGACAGTCGAGGAATTCGCTATATACCTGTACGAGCAGGGCTTCAACGCGGTCTGCGTCAGCGGCGACAAGAAGCCTTTGGGCAGTTGGGACGCGTCGAAGCGTCTGGGTAAGCCGCCAAGTTGCAGAGAAGCGGTCGCTGTCACGGGCAACTTCTTCGCAGATGAGCAGTACAAGGTTGTTATATTCGACGTCGACGACCCCAACGCTAAGATCATGAATGAGGTGTTTGGATCCGACTGGCGGAGCTACCTATGCGGCGCGCCGTGGTCGTTCTGCGTATTGACCGGCCCCCGCCCGAAGCACTTAGTCGAATGCGTAGGCGATAGTTGTACAATATATGAGGACAAGGAGCACACTAAGCCGATAAGGCAGGTAAAGCTGTCGGAGCTGGAGCGGGGGATCGCCGTTGTGGTGCGTATACCCTCTAAATGTGTAAAAGGCAACTTGGGCACAATACGGAACCCCGAGGTTGAAATAATCTATAGTAATTATCAAGTAGTATACGGAAGGCACCCCTCTGGCGTCTTCTACCAGCCGGTGCGGTGGTCAGACGGGCAGTGGGTGCCCGTCGACGCGCCAGGGGCTGGCGTGGTGCTGTCATGCGAAGAGTTCTGGCGCATGGTTGGCACGGTTAGGCACAGGGAGGAGAAGAAGGAGGAGGCTGAGGAGAAGACGTATGAACCGCCTAGGGCGTGGGACAGGGAGGTGGCTAAGCCAGACGTCCTGCTGGCCCTGCTGAAGCGGTGGTGGCCGCTGACGAGAGAAGACGGTAGCCACTTCCACGACGCCTTGACCTTCGGCGTTGCATCTCTGGCGTGGCGCTACGGCGTCAAGAAGGAGTCGATTATGGCAGTGTTCGAAAAGTTGTTTAAGTGGGCGGTGGAGCAGGGGCTAGACACTGAGCGCGACGTCGCGCACCATAAGGGCGTCATAGAGTGGGTCTACTCCGCCTCCGCGGAGAGGCGGAGGTGGGGCGGGAAGAAGCTGAGGGAAGTCATCGCTGAGGTGCTGAAGGCCGAGAGCACCGCAGAGGAGGCCGCCCCGCCGACGGAGCTTGATGTGGAGAGCGTGCTCAGCACCATTTTCGAGACGCTCGGTGTGAAGGAGAGGCGCCCGGAAGACGTAGCAAATGGCGTGCTCTGCATCACTCTGCGGTGGGCCACAGATGGGCAGGGCAACGCCGTCGCCGCTGAGTGGCTCTGCAACACCAAAGGCGGCGTCATAGTTCGTAAGTTCAAGAAGAACAAGAAAAAGAGGAGGAAGAAGGACAGCGAAAAGGAAGAAGGCGAGGAGGAAGAGGGCAATGAGAAGAGCTTGTTTGATGACGTCTTGTTGGTCGATATGTCGATCTCCTCGCTTACAGTGTATTCAGACATACTGACAGGGCGCGAGTACGTAAACGCAGACGTGCTAGTAGGCAAGATTGGGCTTGCCAGGTGGAGGATGAAGCCGCGTAGCAACTTCGTCCGCGAGGTGGAGGAGGTGGCGCTCACGCGGACGTCGCCGAAGTGGCGCCCCATACTGAACTACTACCCCCATGTGTACGACGTCATAATCAGCGGATTCTTCTGCCCCAACCCCGACAACCCGCACCTCGGGAAGCTGGTGTGCGGCGTCAGGGACTACTTCCACACCGGCATACGAGACCCCGACAAGCCCACGGCCAGAGCCGCCTTTGAGACGGCGCTGTCTGTGCTGGACAGATTCGCACCAGATAATACGTGGTATAAGACGGCGGCTACTTCGTGGATGCACGGTCTCGCCCAGGTGTTCTTCTTGACGCGGAAGGCGTGGGGCGTCAGGCCTTCGTTTGTGACGCTGGAGGGGCCCAAGGGCCTCGGCAAGTCCACAATTGGTTTGTTGACGCTCCACACATTGTTCCCCGAACGTGCCGATGACCTCTTCGTCTCGGCGTCGGGCACAATGACCGCGGCAAGGCTGGGCAGACTTCAGGACGAAATCGCCGCGGGGGTCGCCGTAATCGACGAGCAGAAGGGCATCCTCGACAGGCGTGAAGTGATGGAGGTGTTTAAGTCCATGGTTACGTCTAAGGTGGCGTGGAAGACGGCGTGGGGCGAGAAGTGGCCCGCCGTCGCCGGGTTTGTGCTGACTGCGAACAAGTTCATCGTGACCGATCCCGACGTGGCGGACAAGCTCTACAAGATACAGTTCTCTGGCGCCGTGGATCCCGCCAAGCGCCCCGACTTCGCCACAGCCATGGCCAAGGTGTTCAACATCGTCGGGGACTTCGGCGGCTACTACCTCCACTACGCCGAGCGGAGCTGGGCTACGGTGAAGGACGCAATATTGGCGCCGACCCAGGCAGAGGCGGCTGAGAGGTACGCCAGAATCGTTGCCGACGAGCTGGGCGTGTCGATAGAGCTGGTGCCCGTGTCCGACATAACTGCCGTGTCGGCCGCAGTGACTCCTTCCGACATATTCCGCGACTTGATTTGGCGCGAGCTGAAGCAACAGATGGCGGCGATAAGAGACGGCGCCGACGCAATAAGCGCTAAGCACGCCTTCAACGTCCTGCTCGACAAAGGCAGGTTACCCTTCATGCGGAAGTACAGCGGTGACGAAACCAAGATCATGATTCTAAAAAACATAGAGCTCTACAACGGAGAGCTCTCGCTGAGGAGCCTATGTGAAGAACTCGGAGGCGAGCTGTACACGAAGAGCAGAAACAAGCTGTACTACGGCGCTTGCATCGTAGATGGTTTGAAGGTGGAGGATGTCTTGTTCCCAGAGGACGCGCCTGAGGAGGAGGGCGGCGCATGATTCTGCTCAAGACCCCCCGGGGCCAGTACAGGCTGTCATACAGCGCGAACATAGTGTCGGCGCTTAAGGTGTTCGCCAGGTTTGACCACGCAACGAAGACGTGGGTCTCCGACGTGGGTGTGCCGTGTTGGTTTGCGCATCTGTTCAGGCTCAGCGTGCCGGACTGCGTCCGCGACGCGCCGCAGGGCAGGTGGTGGCGCGGCGCGGCGTACATCTGGGGGCTGGGAGAGGGGGAGGTGAAGGAGAAGGCGTGCTTCGCCGTGGAGAGGTGGCAGAGGACGACCTGCGACGAGTACTGCGGAGAGAAGTGCGCAGACGCGTGGGACAGCGGCAGGTGCGAAGAGCGTTGCACAGAGAGGTGCGAGGAGGAGGGGTGGCGCCCCGCGGTGAAGGTTAAGCAAGATGTATGTCTCGCCAAGAAGGCCGACGACGGCTCCTGGCAGGTGCCGAGGGGGCTTGTGCCGCTGTTCCGCAGGCCCATGCCGAAGTTCGCCGAGCTCGGCTCCGCCGAGATGCACCCAGACCTGCGGTTCTACCAAGTGGACGTCATCTACAGCGCCTGGTACAGGCTGGAGGGCGTCGGCGCCGCCACGATCCAGATGGCAACCGGCGCCGGGAAGTCATACACCGCGGGGTACCTGGCGAAAATGCTGGCTGAGAGGGGCTACCATGTCTACCTCACGGCGATGCAGTTGGATCTGGTGCACCAGCTTAAGGAATTCGCAGAGAGGTGGGGCGCCCCTATGGACAGGATACACGCCGTGACGGTTCAGACCCTCTACAGGAGGCTGACGGGGCGCTCTGCGGCTGAAGACGCCGAGGACGAAGAGGACAAGGAAGTCGTCTCGGCCTATGCAGACGAGAGCGAAATGGCGGAAGACGAGCTCAGCATCTTTACTAACGAGAAGAAGGTGGCTGTAATCATGGACGAGGCGCATCACGTCCCGGCGCGGACGGTGAAGGAGGTGATGTCGGCGGCGGGCGGGGGGTGGGCGCTCCGCATTGGTTTAAGCGCCACGCCATGGAGAAGTGATGGCCGCGATTTGGAGATCTACGCCTATGCCGGCGTGGTTGTGGAGCCGAGGATAACGTCGTCGTTCCTCATAGAGCACGACTTTGCCGTGCCTGTGGAGATCCGCGTGATCAAGGCGCCTAGGTGTCTGTCCGAGAAGGTGTCTGGCGCGGAGGGCTGGGCAAAGGAGCTGAAGGCGCTGGTGGAGTGCGAGGCGAGGAACAGGCTCGTAGTGGAGCTGGCAACCCGGGCGGAGAAGCCGGTCTTGATAATCACAAACAGGGTGAAGCACGCCGAACTGCTGGGCAAGATGCTTAAGGAGGTCGGCCTGCGCGTCGCCGTCGTCACGGGTGCGGTGAAGGGCGAGGTGAGGAAGAGGATATACGACGACCTGAGGGCTGGACGCATCGAAGTCCTCGCCGCAACCACCCTCGCCGATGAAGGCCTCGACCTGCCGCCCCTGCGGACGCTTATAATCGCCGTCGGGGGTCGCTCCAAGACCAGGACGCTCCAGAGGATCGGCAGGCTGGTGCGGCCCTACCCAGGCAAGAAGGTCGCGGTGGCGTACGAGCTGGAGGATCCAGGCGGCTTCGCCAGGGCGCACCTCCATGAGCGGCTGAAGCTCTACAAGACGGAACCTCACTGGCGCATCATTTATTATTAAATAGAAAATATTAAAACGCGTCACGGCGGGAGGTGGCGCGTTGTTACTGGCGAAGCATTCTCCAACATCACTGTTGAGACTGACGATGGACAGCGACTTGTGGCTACTGCCGACACGATGATGCTTAACAACACACAAGTAGACCAGATACGCGCAGTCGGCTATCGTTGCTTCGACGCCCAGGAGATTAGGCGCAGAGTTGCGCTCTCCGTATTGGCTTGGTGGGCGCTGGAGGGCGCAGGCATAGAAGAGGTTGCAAAGGCCGCGGCCGCAGTCATGGGAGAGTCGCCTTAATCTCCTCTTTTTCATTCGAAATATTTATAAACCTGTGTTTTTCTTATTCGCATGAAAGTAAGGTTTTCCATAAGGGGGGCAAACTACACAACAGCTGTGTACATATCTCCAGAAGATCGTCAAAAAGACATCGAATGGGTCGTCAAAGTACTCAGCCCACGGCCGCCGGCTTGGGTTAGGGTAGTGGAGCCTGGCGGCGGCAGGTGGAACAAAATAATCGTAATCCCGAGGAGCGACTGTCTCCATATTGACTGACTATGGAGACGCCTCCTAAGGTGGTTTATGTCAGAGTCCGAAAAAACGGCGTCTTTCTCCAATTTCCGATTTCATACATGACGGAGCGCTTCGGCGTGGAGATGCCTGACTACATTAGGCTGATCTGCGGCGGTAGGGAGGTGTTGGCCAGGCTGTATACTGTGTACAGCGATGCTGTGCTGTACAGGGTCTACGCAAAATACGCCGCCGCGGTGCTCTACAGCGACGAGTGCGTTGTTAAGACTTAAATACTCATGTTTATTATTAAGAGACATGAGTGAACAAAAAGAAGAAGTTAAAGAATTCCGGGTTCTCAGGGTCAGAGCGTATGAAAGGAAGGACTGCAGGAAGATTGTCACCGTTTTGGTGAAAGTCGCCGTGGCGAAGCATCCAATGCCGAAGCACATAATTTTGCATGTCAAGCTTAAGGACGGCTCTGAGAAGCTTGCCAGAGCGCACTTTATGAGCATGTACAAAAACTATGCATACTACTCCCTGCAGGCCGCACACGCCAGAGAGCTGGCGCCGCTGGTGGAACAGATGCAGGAGATGAAGGCGTACGAGGAGGAGCAATGAGCCGCGCCAGCGCCGCGGCTAAGAAGACAGAAGGAGAAGGAGGGAAGGAGACCTTCCACATCAAAGTTCTGAGGTTCTTGGACAAGCTGAAGAGCGGCATCTCGATCAAATACGACAACGCAGACGTGGAGCTGTTGCTCGACTTGATGGAAGACTATGACGTCATGGCGAGACGCGTCAACAACAATGTTGTCATTACGTTGTTCAGCAGATATGCCGCCTGTACAATAAGAGCGCGCATTGACAAAGACGGTGAGTGGAAGGTAAGGAGCGTGGTGTGCCGGAGGAGGTGACAGCGGTGAAGAGGTTCTGGGTCAAGAACTACAAGTCGCTGAGGAACATAGCGCTGGACTTCCCGACGAAGCTGACTGTGGTGGCTGGGGCGAGCGGCTCTGGCAAGACGGCGCTGGCTGAGGCGTTCTTGCTCCTGTCGGACGCGGCGTGGGGCCGCGCCAAGTGGCGCGAGGAGTTGCGCGGAGTCTCGGTCGGCATTGAGCTAGAGCATGGATGCTCTGCGGCGTATGAGGTACGCATCGACGAGACGGCGCAGACGGGGTTCGAAATCAGTTGTCCTTACGTAGATGCGCCGGGCTTGGTGAGGCCGGATCAACTCGGCGGCGTCGTCGGCGCGGTGCTGTACAGCTT
>Ga0081478_156937_pt1 | contig 11011 bp, 6 predicted proteins | sample OctSprmetagenome_FD_70983 | JGI IMG/M metagenome (GOLD analysis project Ga0081478, IMG submission 70983) | Hot spring and microbial mat streamer communities from Octopus Spring Streamers, Yellowstone National Park, USA - T=80-84 v2 (version 2) | ecosystem: Environmental > Aquatic > Thermal springs... | reverse complement strand
CATTTTGAGAGGTTGATAAATTCCCTTCGGGAAACCGCACCCCATACAGTCAAACTTTTATTTGAAGGGAAAATTTGAAAACTTGAGTAGCCCTCCATATTCCCCTCCTTCCCCCCAGAAGGTTTTCTTCTGGGGGGATTTTTTTACTTTATAATATCTTCTTATGGCAAATAAGGAAAAAGAAGTAAATATGGAAGAACAATTGGAGAGATTGAACCTATTGACTGATGAGGATAGGGAGATATTAAAACTTTTCTCCGAATTCACCGAACTGATAGCGAGAGTTGGAAAATATTATTCCATTCATCCCTTTTGGACTAAAGTGAATGAATATTCAAGTCATCATCTCGGAATGTTGCTACATCAATATGGTATATCTGGAAAATATGTTTCTCGCTATTTGGGACACTGGATATTTATAGATTACGGAAAAGGAATTGCTCAGCTTTCCAGAAAATTGTTAAAATTTTTCTTGGAAAGCGCCACCAAGTATATCAGGTTCCTTTTGGATGGTGAGAAGCCAAAGGAGGTAAATATACCAAATGTATATGAAATTTTTTACTTTTCGCCCTTAGCTTGGTTAATTGAAAGAATGGAAACAACTTGGTATTTTGACATTGAACGGTCATTTGACATTGATAAAGGGTATCCCGAAGAAAGAAATGTGGATGAATTTTCGGTGAAGAGTGAGATACTCAGGGCTCTACAAAAAGGCGTTGAGTGGATAAATTGGCTAAATTCTTGTAAGCAAGATGATAAAAATGATGATAGATGTAGAAGAGGCTATGTTTCCGCAGCTATTCGTGATTGGGGGACATTCTGGCAGTTGGTAGGCTGGCATCTTTTAAACCTTCCAACTTCATTTTTATACGATAGTGAGATACTGAAGAAGATAAAAGAATATTGTGAAGAGATTGCTGAGGCGCCGTTTCATAAAATTAATCTAATGTTATTCCATAACGAAAGTCATTTGTATCTCAAAAAGCAATTTGCAGAGTTGGAGAAGGCGAAAAAGATTATAGAAAAATATGGAGATGATGAGTAAAATAAAAAATCAATCGCTGTTCCCAACAAAGTATATTGGGACCTAAAATTTATCACTGTTTGGCCCGATGGAACTATAGGTTGGTGGGATTTAACGTAGTTTTAAAATTATGCGGTTTTCAGTTTTATAATTCTTATCTATGGAAAATATAATGAAATTATATGAATGCAAGTTTGATTATTTGGATTTAGCACTTGCGGAAATTTACAAAAAGTATTACACGTGGCCATCTTTTCGGCTTTCCTTACCAAATAAATACGAAATTACCACGTCGGCGCTTTTTGAAGATAGCAAATTCTCTAAAATGCAAAATGGATTGTATGTAATCACGAACATTTGGCTTTATCAAGATAAATTTTATGGCCCTCTTGTAAGCTTTAAGTTTATGTATTCTCCTATTGAAGAAGTTTTAGTTTATTATGATGGAAGGTATGATATTATAGAAACTATATTCTCCAGCAAACACGATAAAGACGCCTTAATGCTTCTTCTTGTTGAGAATGGAACAAAAAAGATGTTTAGGAGAACAATAAAATACAAAGATGTTGCTAATGTTTATGAAATAGGGAATATGAATATATACGAATTAACATATCCAGCAGGGATGCTTTTGAAAGATATTTGGTGGTTAGATTGCAACGAATTAAAAAACATTAATTATAAACAATATATGCAAAAAATTATAATTCAAGTGCAACGTGGAGAATATCCAAAATACATTTATAGTTTATTCCAATTGTCCAAAGAGGCATAAATGTATGCCTTATAATACTCTACTGTATGATAGACTATACGCCTATAAGCTATTTTTTGAAGAAAGTTAGGAGAATTATAGAAAGCACTTTTATAATAAGGGAATTTTTTCCTGTGCAAAACGATAATTATCTCTTTTTACATCCAATATCCCTAAAGGTTAAAGAATATTCAGTGGAACCAGATTTGGATGTGGTATTTAAAAGTCTTGATGGAGCACAAACGTATAATGTGCCATTTTCTGACGTTATTGCAAAAAGGGTTAAATTATCGGCGGGTATTTATCCAATTATTTCAATTAGGCAGAAAGTAAATTTGTTGCAACATATGAGAAATAGAGATGAAATATTAGTGAATATGGCTTTAACAGTGGTTGCGGACCCGTCCCAGAAAATAAATTTTTATACCGATACTAATCTTAACATACCCATAGCAGGAATGGAGCAGATTTTTTTCAAGGAGCCATATAATTTACCATTTTTGGTTGTTGATAAAGACAACACGTGGGAAATAAAAGTCTTTGACACCAGAGAAGCAGAAAATGAACTGTTTATATATAAAGTTCCGATTACTGGATTAAGTTTTAATAAGTTTGTGCCTCCCGAAGGTAAAACAATATATAATTATTATTTGCCCTTCGGAAGTAAGCCAATATACAACTATTATTTTATGAATGAATTAGTGTTTGAAGCCATTAGCAATCTTCTTTGGGATAAAAATAAAGAACCATCACGTATATTAATTGAGATAGCAAATAAACTTTGGACTTATGAAATGTTAAAAGCTACAGCAATTCTTTTTTATACAGCAACCGAAATGGAAAAACCTGAACTCTTTGATAAGATAAATCTACTCGCAGATGATATTAACAAAAACCCTAACTATCACCCATTTCCGTCTTCTAAAAACTATATTTGGGTGAATTATGAAGATATTATTTCGGGTAAATACAAATTACAACCTAAAATTTATACTATTACACAATATCACTACAGGAAGATGTTTATTGAACCACCTAACGACAAAATTAAACCTGAAAGAAGTATTGTCCTTGACAATTCAATAGTAATTTATAATATGCCCATAACACTGATTGACAAATTTGAAGTGGAACCGACATTTAGAGATGGAATATGGAAGGTAGATTTGGGAATTCGGTTGTGGAGAATAAATTTTCTGTTCCCCTGGCCAGAGGGTTATATGGTTATTTTTAGTAAGTATGTTTTATTTAATCCATATCTTGAAGTATCTACAACTTTGGGTAGGGTTATATACATTCCAGAAGAGTTATCGCAATTTTTATCAGATACATTCAACAGCATAGAGAAAAATAAAGAAGAGATAGAAAATGAAACAAAATATTTAATGGAGAAAACATACGAATGGTTAAATTGGGAATTGAAAGAAGATGAAATTTGGAAGGAAAAAGAAAAAGAGATTGCTAAACTGAAACAGGAGAGAGCGTATATACAAATTGTGGGACAACCACTAATAACCCTACCAAAAGAAGAAAAGCAGGAATTAAAAAAGCAATTAGAACAAAGTGTAATGAAGGGAGTAATAACTATCTTTTGTTGGTGGCCAAAATATACTCAAGATACCTATTTAATACCAAAAATTTATGCAGAGGGAGGATTTTCTCATAGTTTTGGAAGAGGACACGTTCATATTTTCCCCAAACCTACTTTTCTTCCAAACCAGATACACGTTCGCAAGCCTGAAGATATAAAAAACATACCAGAAGGCGTATATCCCGTAATTCGTTATCATTCTTACGGAGATAAACAAATAGTTTTTGCTATATCTCCAGATACAGAAGTGATATTTCACGATAGCCGCATACTTGAAGAAATTAAAGGGAATATTTATGCGAAACCAATTGAAATGTATGGACTTGACCTTATTGTTATATGGAAAGGACTTATAGAAAGGTTTAATATAGTGGAATTTAACAGAAAGAAATGGGATAACCCCAGACATAGGCCCACTTATTGGGAAGGTGTTTATAATGGACTTTCTATGTTTTACCTTCCTGAAGTAATATTTAAACATCTAATGGGTGAAAAAATTGAACCCAAACAAGAACCTTTCGTAAGCGAAATTATTACTAATATCAAAGACAAGACAATGAAAGAATTTCACAACTGGTTAGACCCCATTGTTGAGAAATATACAAACATTCCTATTGGCGATGATGTTGAAATTTTAGGATTTTTAGATTTTCATAAAATGCCTGGTGTTTGGTATGTGCAAAAGCTGGAACGCAAAATAGATGGGGATTATAAAAACAACGAAATTGTTATAGTAAATATGAGGGACACCGATAAAGTATTTAGGGTTAGAATTCCTTGGCAAATTTTAAAGATTGCCGTTTTTGAGAAACTGATATTCATCACTGTTTGGCCCGATGGAACTATGGGATGGTGGGATTTAGCACCCTTTTAAATTATTCAAATGTATAATATTTGTTTATGGAATGGGATTTTGAAAAATTTCGGGAAAAAGATTTAGAGGAAATATGTAAGGAAGCCGAGAAAATTTTTAAAATTTTTAAAGAGGAAGAACAGAAACAATCTATTCAAGAATTAAAAGAGGAAATCTCGGAAATTGTTGAAAGTAAAGAAGAAAAACCGCAAGAAGTTATTGAAAGTGTAAAAACGGAGCAGGAGATTTTCCAAGTTTTGAAAACCGAAGATTTTAAACAAACGCAATCAGAAACCAACAAAGCGAAAAAAGTAAAAATATTTGATAGCGAGCTTGCTATAGAGATTGTAAAATCTGATAAATTTAAAGAAGACCTTATACTTAGCCTAAAAGATGCATCAAGACGCAATCGCAGATATATTGATATAATTAGGGACCTTCGTGCATCAGAAACTACTGAAAAATATACGAGAAAGAAGAGCAAATATCTTGACGTTATGCTTACTTTAAAGGGCAAAAAAGAAGTGTTAAAATATCTTCCTCCTGGTGCATATCCTGTTGTTTATGAGGATTTTTATCTCCGAACGATACATTATGACGTTGGACCTGTTCGCAGTCGGAAAGTTTTAGAAGGCGACCTTTGGATTGCTATAAATAAAGAACACAAGTTGTATGCGGTTGTAATAAAGGATTTACAGTATGATTTGGCAATCCCATTCCCGTCAGTATTTAATGTAGTTTTCTTAATTGTTTATCCTGACAATGTGGAATTTTTTGTGGTGGATTTGTATAACAATACACAATTTCCCAATACAGAGTTTCCTATTTACGCCAAGTGTGATAAGTATTGTCGTTGGATGCCAGAGCCAGTTTTGGCCTGTATTGAGAGTGTAATTCGTGAGAATATAGAATATTATCAAAAATATAAACAAAAACAATTACAAACTCAAGAGTTTGTTGAAGAAGATAAACTACTTAAAAATGTATTAAATAAGCGAATAAGAGAATATCTTTCAGCTAGTTTTTACGAGTGGAATAAATATGTTCAAGATACCTATTTGGTGCCCTACATCTCATATCAATCTGTTGATTATCTCTTTCCATCTTGTTTTAAAGGTAAATTTAGATTAATAGACGGATGGGTAAAATTTTTCCCCAAACCTACACTTCTTCCCAAGCAAATACATATCAAAAACCGTTATGAGCTTATGAGAATTCCAGAAGGTATATATCCCATAATTCGCTATTACCCTGAAAAGAGAAATGTAGTTTTTGCACTAACACCAAATACGGAAGTGGTTTTTGAAATTAATACCTTAACAGAAGAACTCTTAATAGGCCGAAAAAATAAACCTAGTCCATTCCTTGACGATCTTGATTTAGCTATTGTGTGGAACGAGACATTAACAATCTACCGTTTGACAGATTTTGATTATGATTTTCGCAAAACATTATCATTACCCGAACAATATAAATTTTCATCTGTCTATTGGAGAACTGGGAACGAAGAGGATGGGTATATGTATTATCTACCAGAGCCTCTGTTTTTGCTTCTTGTAGGTGAAAAGGTTAAAACAAGAGATGCGTATTCCGAACAAGCTTTTGTGGCAGATTTAATCTTAAACAGTCAAAAGAGTTTTGAAGAGTGGAACAAGTGGGTAAAAGATATTGCTAACGAATACAACAGCATCAAAGTTGATAATGACAACTTGAGAGTTATAGAACCTTCAGAGCTTAATAAAATGTCTGGCGCTTGGTATATAAAAGAGATAAAAAAACACCAATTGGGACCTTATAAACACGAATACGAACTTGTTATAATTAAGCTAATTGACAAGAATATGATATACAAAGTTAAAACCAATTTAGAGTTGGAATTAACAGAAAACGATGTAGGAAGAGCGTTTCTCACTATTTGGATGGATGGCACCATATCTCGTTGGATACTGGACGCATACTAATAGATTTTCAGATTTATAATTCTTACTTATGGAATTATTTGGATATGAATGGTGGAAAGACAGAGAAGAAAGGATAGAAAAAGCTAAAAAAGTTGCAGAAAAGATTTCCAAATTTCGGAATTATGTTCATAAAATGAAGTTTGCAACCATCAAGCTGGAAAAATTTGATAAAGATTTTGAACCAGTTCAGTACGGGCGCTACACCGAAATAGAAAAAACAATAGAGGAGCTCGTAGAAGATGGTATTACAACTGGAGTATTTTATATCACCAATATTTGGATTTTAGAAGACGAAGTATATAATTATTTAGTCTCGTTTGCATTTAGATTTGAGAGAAGATACAAATCAATAAGCGATGCATTAGTTTTTGGGCAAGAACTGTCTTCAATTACAGATACGGTATTAAATAATATAAAACCAAACGCTTTATTTTTTATTGTTAGTTGCGACGGAAACATGAAAATTGAGAGCGTTTCTCTTAATAATCAAGTCAAGGTTGCTAATATATACAAATTGAAAGGAATATATGTATATGAATTGCATAAGCAAGTAATAGATTTTTTAGAGAGTTTTTGGTGGGATGAACAACCAGATTTGTTAGATGTAAAAGAACGATTTAACATTTAGTTTTTCCAGTTTATAATACCCGTATATGGTGTCAGAAGATAGGATTGAAAAGCAATTTGAAAGTTTGACGAATTACCTGAAATACTGTGCTAAAATAGTAAGGAAAATCTTTACACCTGAAGCTTTCAACTATCATTTTTGGTATCCACCATACAACAGTCATAAATTGTTTAAAGAAGAAAAAGTGAAGGTTGTAGATTATAACGGAATACGCTATAAGGAAATTCAAAAGGGGAAATTTATATTTCCAGATGGAATTTATCCAATTGTGGGAATTTACCAAAGTTTGCCCTTGTATGAATATATGAGAAGCAACGATAAGGACAAACTTTGGAGATATTCGGTGTCTTTAGACGTGATTTTGGGACCTGAAAAATTACAGAAGGTATGGCTTCGTGAAGATTGGAATGATAAAAGTTTTATAAAAAATTGGGAAAAGTTTTTTGGATATGAAGCATCTCCATATTTTGCCGATAAAATCTTGTTTTTAGTTGTTAAAAATGGGACACTGGAAATAAGAGATTTCTCATTGAGTAATGATAATAAGGATGAAAATTGGGGGGTAAAATTTTATGATAAAGTTAAATTTGGAGTAGATTTTTTAAGCCACAGTGTTCCTTTTGGAAGAAGCTCACTTGGGTGGAGTTATCAATTAAGCAAATTGTTTTTTGATTTAATAATAAATTTTTTGTGGAACAACCACGAGGATGATAAGGACAAGATTTTAAGAGGGATAAAAGCTCTGGTAAAACCTCTTTGGACTGATGCAATGTTTAAAGGTAGGATATATTTTCTATACCTTAACAGTATCCTTAATAGTATAGACGAAGATAAAAACCTACTTATGAAAATGGAAAAAGAAAAACCACTACTTGATGAAATGCGAGCAAATCCTAATCTATACCTACCGATATTGCCTGAAGATACCCAAAGGATAAGTTATTATGATATTATTAATGGTAATGTCTTCTTCCGCTTTGGACTTTATTTAATTACACAATATATATATGGTGATGATATTTATGATACTATTGTGCTCAAGGACCCGATGAAAGGCACAACTATAATTTACGATGTGCCAGATTATTGGATATGGGGTGTTGATATTAATGAAGAACCATACGCACATTTCTTTGGGAAAGATAAGACAAAGTGGAAAATAGGACTTATATACGTTTGGCCAGTTTCTGGGTCAAGTGATGTAGCAATTTCTTGGGCAGACCATTTTTTAACATTCCTTTATATTCCTTTGCCGTTTAATCCATACATAAAACATACAAGTGTTGAGTATGTTAAAGAGAATGTATTTAATGTTGAAAAGGTAAGGAATGTTGTGTATATTCCAGATGAAATATCTGACCTTTTGATAGATAAAATAGTCAAACTTGAACCCAAAATACAAAAGTGGATAGAAACACGAGCGATGAAGGACAAAGAGGAACTACAAAAGAGGTTAGAGGATTTGTTAAATGAATTAGAAAAAGGGAATGTAAGTAATAAGACAATTGAGGCTTTTGATAGAGCTGGAGAAGAAGATAGGGACAGGAGAAAACGAATGGAAAAGTGGAAGAAAGAATGGGAGGAATTGGCAGAAGAAATTCAAACTTCCAAGAGCAAATCCGAAAGTAAAGAAAGTAAGAAAGAAAAGATAAGAAAGGAAGAACAAGAAGTTTTGGAAATCAGGGAGGAAGAAAAGGAGCAAAAGTTTATTGAAGAATTGAAGCAAGAAGAGGGAATTCACGAGAAAGAGGAGCAAAAAGAATTGCAGATTGTAGAACCAACAATGGATGATGAGGATGAGGTAATTAGAAAAATTGAAGAATATCTAAATTCTGAAGAATACAAACAAGAACTTGTATCCGCTTTACAAAAACTATTAGAAGAAAGCCCCGAATACAAGAAAATTAACGAATTTATGAGAGAATATTATCCTGAAAATGTTCCAAGATACTTATCCTCAATTCCAAAGAGAATTTATCGGTGGAAAAATAAATATTGGCGTTATGATACAGAAACTAAAATTGAACAACTTCAGGGCGTATATTTAATTATATACAAGTGGTTTGAAAAAAAAGGTTTGCACCGCTATATACATTGGGCATATATCGTTTCAAGAAAAGGAGTGGATATAAATGGAAATGAACAATTTTATGTAAAGCTTATCGGTTCAGAAGAAGAAATTGAATATATGCCCGAGGTTGTTAATGGATTAGTTTATTTGGTGTTATATAAAGGCAAGCCTTACTATGTAGCAACCGAACTTCCAGACAAATTATATCCCTACTTGTATTGTGGGATTACAACTGAAGTTTGTATTTGGATGCCTGAAGCAGTGTTAAAAGCCATTTGGCCCATTTTCCAAAAGATGGTGGAGAAAATTAATCGTGAAATTTTGAGTTCTACTGAGGAGCCAAAACCTGTAGAGGAACCCAAACCTAAACTTGAGAAACAAGAACCAGTGGAAGAACAACCTGAGAGGCAAACAACTGAAGAGCAAACTGAAGAGCAAACCGAAGAGCAAAAGGAGACTACTGAAAAGTCAAAGCGTGAAAAGAAAATTTCCGAAGCACAACAAGAGGAACAAAAAGAGACTACCGAGAAACCTAAGCGTAAAAAGAAAGAAGAAAAGATTTCTGAACCACAAAAAGAACAAGAGGAGCAAAAAGTAAAGAAAGAAAGTAAGAAGACAACAGAAGAGATAGAACAGAAAACTGAAGAAATCAAGGAGCAAGATATAATGGAAGAGTTAAAGGATGTAGAGGCAAAAGTAAGAAGCAAGGTAAAAGTAATGCTTCCAGAAGAGATGATTGAAGATTTGATTGTTGAGAAACCTAAAAAGAAAACAGTAGAGAGGAGAAAGAAAAACAAGAGGAAGAAAACCAAATAGTTTGTTCCGATTTATAATATCTGTATATGATACCAGAAGATAAGATTGAAAAGCAATTTCAGGGTTTGATTGATTATCTAAATCTCAGTGTCAAAATAGTAAGAAAAATCTTTACACCTAATGCCTTTGATTACCCGTTTTGGTATCCTAAATATTGGGGAATTTCAAGAATATTTCGTTCAAGGTTTATATCTTTTTCCGATATACAGAAAGGTGAGTTTGTATTTCCAGATGGAATTTATCCAATTTTACAAATTAAGCATATCATAAATCTGGCAGAATATCTAAAAACAGAGGGTAAGAGAAAGTTAGAGGAAAAGGTGCATTTATGGGTGTTCGGGGATACAGAGGATTTTCAGATAATATTGATTGAAGATGATGGAACAAATAAAAGCTTTATAAAGAATTGGGAAAAGATTTTTAGAGAAAAAATTTCTTTATGGAACTCCAATAATATCTTTTTTTTAATTTCAAAAAATGGAACATTAGAAATAAGGGATTTTTTGTCGTGGAATAATGATTACAGCGGAGTTAAACTTGGGATAGAGTTGGTTTCTATTAATACCTCCTCTGGAAAAGAAAGTGTTATAAAAGATTATTTTTTAAGTGTATTGTTTTTTGATTTAATAGCAAATTTTTTGAGAAACAACCACGAGGATAATAAAGACAAAATTTTAACTGGAATAAGAAAGTTGGTAGATAATCTTTGGACTGATGAAATGTTTAAGGCAAGAAGACTTTTTCTATACCTTAACAGTATAAACTTGCAGGAAAAAACGACACTACTGAAGGCTTTTGAGAAAAAGAAAGCACTACTTGAAAAAATACGAGCAAATCCTGAAAAGAGTGATAAATACATAATTTCACCCTCTGAAAAGAAATGCTTTATCATCTTTGACAAAATTTTTAAATATGACTACAAATTACCTTCTGGAGTTTATTTAATTACGGAATACCACAACTATAATATCTATGGAAAAGCACCTATAAGTGAGCAATTGCGCAACTATGATATTTATGTGGAAAAATCCACAAATGGTTTTGTGATTAAAGACATAGATAATGATGAATGTTTAATTACTAAAATACCTCCCGCACTTGTAGAATATTATCAAAAACTTATTAGAAATGGTGGAAAGTGGAGAATAGGGCTTTTATTCTCGTGGCCAACGAGCTATCCATATACAGACAACTTGAATTATATAACATTGTTGTATATTGATGTTCCGTTTAATCCATACGTTGAACAAAAAGGGATTTTATATATTCCAGATGAAATATCTGAACTCTTACTGGACAACATACTAAAATTA
>Ga0081478_133919_pt1 | contig 11019 bp, 10 predicted proteins | sample OctSprmetagenome_FD_70983 | JGI IMG/M metagenome (GOLD analysis project Ga0081478, IMG submission 70983) | Hot spring and microbial mat streamer communities from Octopus Spring Streamers, Yellowstone National Park, USA - T=80-84 v2 (version 2) | ecosystem: Environmental > Aquatic > Thermal... | reverse complement strand
CTCCGTATTGGATGTCCCTTCCGGGATTTACGTTTATGTAATGGTAATCGGGCTCGTTTAGGGCTACCACCATGTTCTTTACGCCGTAGGTGGAGTTGTCCCAAAGGACCTTTATGTCCTCCGGCAGGTTGAAGGGACCCACAAAGCCCTTTGTGGTACCAAGCCATTGCTTTATCTCTTCCTCAGAAGCCAAGCGAAAATCCTCCGTGCTAAAGAGGGCTTCAAGCTTTTTCTCATCCACCTCCCTGTCTCCCCTTATGAGAACCATTACCCTTTCTCCTTTCCCTTTTACGTAAAGGAGTGACTTCAGAATCTTGTAAGCTGGCACTTTTAGGTAATCGGAAAGCATGGCAATGGTGGTGGTGTTGGGCGTATAGACCTTCTCCATGGGCTTTTCTTCCTCTGTCTCTTCTTTGTGCTTTGGGAGGGGCACAATTTCTGCGTTGGCGGAGTATCCACAGTTTTCACAAAAGGCCACCTTTGCCTCTCCGTAATCGGTAAGGATCACAAACTCGTGGGACATCTTCCCACCTATAGCACCCACGCTTGCCTCCACCAAGAGGGTGTTTAGCCTGAGCTTTTTGAAGATCCTCTCGTAGGCAAATTTCATAGATTCGTAGGAGATCATGGCGGAGAACTCATCTTCGTCAAAAGAATAAGCGTCCTTCATCAAAAACTCCCTTGACCTAATCAAGCCAAAGCGTGGTCTTTTCTCGTCTCTGAACTTTACCTGTATTTGATACAAGATGAGGGGCAAGGCTCTATAGGAGTTTATGAACCTCCTAAAGAGGTCTGTGATCTCCTCCTCGTGGGTAGGTCCAAGGCAGTATTCCCTTCCGTGTCTGTCCTGCAGTTTAAAAAGCTCCCTTCCGTATGCATCCCACCTTCCAGTTTCCTTCCAAAGCTCAGAGGGGTTCAGGACGCTCAAAAGCACCTCTTGGGCTCCGCTCCTGTCCATCTCCTTTCGGACTACGTTTTCTATCTTCCTTAGAACCTTAAGGGCAGCGGGTGTGTATTCGTAAATGCCGGAGGCAACTTGAGCCAAAAATCCACCCTTTAGCAGTAGTTTGTGAGAAACTGCCTCCGCATCCGCCGGCTCTTCCTTTAGCGTATACCAAAAGTATTTACTCCATCGCATAGGGAAGTTATTTTAAAATATCCATCCTATGCTAAACGGAATAATAAAACTTTTTGGTCTGTTTTCCAACAACATAGGCGTAGACCTTGGTACTGCCAACACGGTGATTTACTTAGAGGGCAAAGGGGTTGTTCTCTCTGAACCCTCCATAGTGGCAGTGGATGTGAAAACTGGAAAAGTCATAGCAGTTGGAAAGGAAGCTAAGGAAATGCTTGGAAAAACTCCTGAGACAATACAAACCATAAGACCTCTCAGAGACGGAGTGATAACGGACTTTGAGGCAACAAGGATAATGCTCTCTTACTTTATTAACAAAGTGATAGGCGGTGGCATACTCAAACCCAAGCCAAGGGTGGTGATAGGTGTACCCTCGGGCGTCACTCAAGTAGAAAAGAGGGCAGTTATAGATGCTGCAAAGAGCGCAGGTGCAAGGGAGGTGTATTTGATAGCGGAACCCATGGCAGCGGCCATAGGTGCCGGTCTTCCTATAGAAGAGCCCGTTGGAAATATGATCGTGGATATTGGAGGAGGCACCACAGAGATAGCGGTAATATCCCTGGCGGGCATAGTGGTATCCACCTCCATTAGGGTGGCGGGGGACGAGATGACGGAGGCGGTAGCCAACTACATTAAGAAAAAGCACCACATATTGATTGGGGAACAGACCGCAGAGAGGATAAAAATAGAACTTGGAAGTGCAGTGGAGGAAGAGGAAGAGAGGACTATGGAAATAAAGGGCAGAGACATAACCGGGCTTCCAAAGACTATAACCATAACAAACAGGGAGATTACGCAAGCTCTGGAGGATGTGATCAGTGCTATAATAAATGCCATAAAGGCTACCCTTGAAAGAACACCGCCAGAGCTTGCCTCAGATATTGCAGAAAGGGGCATTACCTTGGCAGGAGGTGGCTCCCTTCTCAGAAATTTGGACGTAAGGATACACAGAGAGACGGGAATAATAACCAGATACTGCGAGGACCCTATAACCGCAGTGGCAAGAGGTGTGGGTTCCATACTTGATAAGATCCACCTAATAAGGCGAGTATCTATGGAATGAAAGAGAGATTGTTTTATTTTTCTCTCTTCCTGCTCAGCGTGTTTGCCTATCTGTTTAATCTGTCTTCTTATCCTTTGCTTTCTTCCTTCGCAAGTCTTATAAACAGACTTTTAATGCCTGTGATGGAGCTCAAGGCTCAGACCACAAAAAAAGTTCAAGATCTTGTTAATACTTATGTGTTTTTAGTGGATACACAAAAAAGAAACAGAAAGTTGGTGGAGGAGGTTAGCACACTTAGTCTAAAGGTCAGCGAGCTTGAAGGTTGTAAGCGTGAGCTTTTGCAGTTGAAAGGATTAATGGAAGAACATCCTGCCGTTGAATACACCCTTGCGGGTGTGGTTGCCTACGACCCTTCAGGAAGGGATGAGTTTATGCTACTTGATAAGGGAAAGAGGGATGGTCTTGAAGAGGGTTTTGTGGTAGCCCACAGAAACGTATTTTTGGGCATTGTGGATCAGGTTTATGCGGGCACTTCAAGGGTCAGGACTGTTTGGTCGGAGAACCTCCATGTGAGTGCCACCGCGGGTGGAAAAAACTACATATACAGGGGTGGGTTCCCAAAGGGTAGCCTTTTGCATGTCCCCCAAGAGGATGAACTAAAAAAAGGGGAAAAAGTTTTTTTGAGAAGCCTTAGACTCCCTCCCCTTGAAATAGGAGAGGTTTATGAAGTCTATCCTTCAGGAGAGCAGTTTTTTAAAAGGGTTGAGGTAAAACCCTATGGGGATGTTAGAAGGGTTGACTTTGTGCTTGTGCTGAGGAGAAGGCTCTGATGTTTTATTTGCTTTTGGCTTTGGTCCTTTTTCTTCAGAGCTCGGTGTTTGTTGGAATTTTTGGAAGCTATCTGTTCGTCCCAGACCTTCTTCTACCTCTTCTCTTCCTTTCAAGCGTCAGAGGTTCCACAAATTACGCAAAGGGCTTTATAGGGGGCTTTCTCCTGGATGTGCTCTTGGACACTCTGGGATGGCATGCGTCGGGTAAGCTCTTAGCCCTGTTTGTGCTTAGCTTTATAAAGAGAAAGTTCTTTATAGAAACCCTTCCCTCCCTCATGGTTGCCTACCTGATAGTAGCCCTTTCGGAACACTTATATAGACTTTTGCTCCTTAGGTCCAAATTCTACTACCCTTTGGAGCCTATCCCCCTTTTGATTGGGTTCTTTGTGGAGTTGGCGGTGGTTTATTATTTTAGAAAGAAATTGCTGAAAAATGAGACGTAGGAACTTCCTACTGGTGCTATTACTCTCTGTCCTTCTTTACTTGGCTTTAGTCTTTAGGCTTTTTTACTTACAGATCTTTAAAGGAGAGTATTACAAAAAATTGGCAAAGAGAAACTACATAAGGCGAAGGGTGGTCTACGCCCAAAGGGGAGACATCCTTGACAGAAACGGTGTAAAGTTAGCCTACGACGTACCCGAATACGCCCTATTCTTGGACCCACAGTTAATAGAGGAGAAAAGCACTTTAGAAAAAACCCTTAAAAACCTTGATGAGCTTTTTGGCATAAAGCTGTCCTATGAGTTTTTGCAAAGCAAAAAAAGAAGCGTTGAACCTATACTCTTAAAAAAGTTGGAAGGTCAGGAAGAGCTGGACAAGTTTTATAACAACAGCTACCGCCTGCCGGGTGTTTTCATAAACATGCTTCCAAAGAGGTTTTATCCCTTTGGAGAGGAGTGTGCCCACTTTTTGGGTTATGTGGGTTATCCAACGCAGGAACACATGGAGAAATACAAAGAAAGAATATCCTTTCAGAGTTTGGTGGGAAGGCAGGGCTTGGAGAGGGTTTTTGATGAACAGCTTCTTGGTTGGGTTGGCACGGAGGAGTTAATCGTCAACGCGGTGGGAAAGGTTATAGGAACTTACAAGGAAACTGTACCCAAAAAAGGCAACAGCTTGGTTCTTACAATAGATAGCCGAATTCAGAAGATAGCTTTTGATGTTTTTAAAGCCTCTGGGCGCAAGGCGGGTGCCATAATAGTTTTAAGGGCAGACACGGGAGAGGTCTTAGCTTTGATGAGCTATCCTTCCTACGACCCAAACCTGATATACGATAAGTGGAAAGATTATCAAAAGGACCCTATGAACCCTCTTTTTAACAGAGCATTGAACGCCTTTTATCCACCGGGTTCTGTCATAAAGGTTGGTTTGGCAATTGGACTTTTGCAGGAAGGAGTGAGCCCAAAGGAGGGTGTCTTCTGCAGAGGAAAGTTTTCCCTTGGCAATAGGGATTTTTACTGCTGGCTAAGGAGTGGACACGGCTGGGAAAACATGCGCACCGCCATACGAGACTCTTGCGACGTTTACTTTTATAGCTTTTGCTACAACAGGCTTGGACCAAGGAAGATGGAAGCCATCCTTAGGAACTTTTCCTTTGGAGAAAGTGTGCCCTTTGAACTACCAAACGCACGGGGTATAATGCCCAATCCCGAGTGGAAAAGAAAAGTCAAAAAGGAACCATGGTATGGGGGAGATACGGTCAATATGTCCATAGGTCAAGGGTACCTAAAGGCAACCCTCCTTCAACAGTGCCTGATGGTAATGGGTATAGCAAACGATGGGGTTATTTACAAACCTTTCTTGGTCAAGGAAATTAGGGACCCAGAGGGGCGAGTAGTTTGGAAAAATAAAAAAAGCGTCTATAAGGTTATAAAAACACCCCTTGAACACCTTGCCCTTGTTAAGGAGGCTATGAGGGATGTGGTTAGGTCTGGAACGGGTATTATGGCCAACTCTCCTATTGTAGAGATTGCCGGAAAGACAGGCACCGCCCAGGTGGCTGCTATAAGCGCAAGAAGGAAGAACCTTCCCTACAAACTCAGAGACCACGCATGGTTTGTCTGCTTTGCCCCATACAGAAATCCCCTCTTTGTGGTAGGCGTTTTGGTGGAGCATGGAGGGTCTGGAGGGTCTGTAGCTGCACCCATAGCAAGGAAAGTGATAGAGAGAATATACATAGAAGGTATACACAAGGAACTGATCTAAGGTTATATTTTTGTCCATCATGGCGGAGGCCCTTTTAGACCACAAGAGCGTGCAGTTTGAATTTGCAAAGAAGAGCTTTCTTTCTTTCATTGAAGGCAAGGACTACCTCTTACCTTACCTGAAGCCTGAAAAAACTCCTCTCCTGCTTATGGACCTGGAGGGAATAAAGGCCAGATACATAGAACTCAAGTATCACTTTCCCAACTTCAACGTGTATTACGCGGTAAAGGCAAACGACCATGAGAGGATCATAAGAGCACTTGCTGAGCTTGGGGCGGGGTTTGAAGTGGCTTCCACGGAAGAGCTAAACAAAGTGCTTAGTGTGGGTGTAAGCCCAAACAGGATTATATCAAGCAATCCGGTTAAATCTCCCGAGTTCATAGAGTATGCTTACGAAAAGGGAGTAGATCGGTTTGCAGTAGATTCCTTTACAGAGGTGGATAAAGTAGCAGCCTTAGCAAGCAGGGCAAAAGTGTATGTTAGAATTGTTGTGCCCAACGAAGGAAGCGACTGGCCTCTTTCCAAAAAGTTTGGCGTGGACTTAGATACCGCCTTGGACATCTTGGAGTACGCGAGAGAAAAAAGGCTAATACCTTACGGCATAACCTTCCATGTGGGTTCTCAGTGCAACAACCTTAGAAACTGGTTTATAGGCATAAAAACCGCAGCGGAGCTTTGGGAAAGGGCAAGGCAGAGGGGTCTAAGGCTCCAGATGTTAAACATTGGTGGAGGCATACCAGTCAGGTACAGCTACGAGGCCCTAAGCATAGAGGATATAGCATACTATGTAAAGGGGCTACTTCAGAAGTTCTTCCCTATACTGCCCTACGAGCTTCAAATGGAACCGGGCAGGGGCATAGTAGGAGACCAGGGTATCATGGTATGCAGGGTCATAGGAAAGGCAAAAAGAGGAGAGGATCTATGGCTTTACATAGACACGGGTGTGTTCAACGGTCTTGCGGAGGCTTTGGGAGGTATAAGGTATGCCTTTTACCTGGACAGAGAAGGTGAGCTAAAAGAATGGACCATTGGCGGTGTATCCTGCGATAGTATGGATGTGGTGGCAAGGAATGTGGCCCTTCCGGAGCCAGAGGTGGGAGATTTCTTATACATCCTCTCCGCTGGGGCATACACAACCGTATATGCAGCACCCTTCAACGGTTTTCCCACTCCCGAAGTTGTATTTCCCTAAAGGAAACTTTTATAACCTTGCGTGTAAGATAAGGCATCAGTTGGATAGTCCTTGTATTGAAAGGCTTACGGCCAGCCTTCAGGGTGAGGATGTCAACTCTTCAGCTCCGTAATGGTATAAATGACAATAAAGGTGAACCGTCTTAGGTCCTAACCGTTAACCAGTCCATGGAGGCAAGAAGTTGATGGATTTTTGAGTATCCTACAAGCCAGTTAGCCCTCGTTTTGTTTGTTTAGAGAAAAGGAAGAATTTAGCCTATCCTAGGGCTCTAAACCCTTAAATCCCTTTAGTTTGTTTTCTGATTTGTTCTTTTCTGGCTCCTCAGGCTCCTGCTGCGTAAACTCCTCAACCCAAGGCTCGTATTCCATTACTTGTTCAAAGGTATAAGGGCATTCCTGTGGGAAATCTTTTTCCGTAGGAAATCTACCAAAGTATTTTTTAGCAAGGTCGTGGTTTTCATCTTCTTTAAACCATCTTACAAGCCTTTTTACAGCAATACGCCAAGCGGTGGGCAATTTCTCAGCTGATTTTTTCCTTATGCTTGGATGCATTTCAAAGATAACATCAAGTTCGTTCCTTGCATTGTTTATGCTTTTTTTCCAGCTGTGTCCCATATCCTCTCTATTCCTAAAGTTTTCCCACTTGTAAAGGTGTTCCAAGATTACCGCCATAAAGCTAACAGCACTGTCCAGATACCTCTGCCCCATATCCTCTATCTCCTTCAACAGGTTCTCCCAATCTATAAACTCATACTCTTTGTTCTTGAGAAGCTTCAGATTTTCTTGCACCCACAGGTAGAAGTCCTTTTCGTAGAGTTCTTTTAGGCTTTGGGTTGTTTGTTTCATAGGTTTAAATATAAGCCCGCCAAAGATCGGAATACGGTTAACTAAGTTTGGCCAACGGTCCCGATAAGGAATTTTTAGAACAGCCTCTGCCAAAAGTTGACATCTTCAGGTTATATCACTTATAGTTTCTTCAGCTAGTTTATAATTTTTCCATGCTCTTTGTCCTTTCTGCACCCTCGGGAACAGGGAAAACTACGGTGGCGAACTTCATCATAAAGAATGTGGAAAACATAAGGCGTGTGATCACCGCAACCACCAGACCGAAAAGAGAGGGTGAAGTGGAGGGTGTCGATTACATCTTCCTTACAGTGGAAGAGTTTGAACAGGGTATAAGGGAGGGCATGTTTTTGGAATACGCAAAGGTGTATGGCAAATATTACGGAACGCCAAAGGATCAAGTTTTAAAAAACGAAGAGGAAGGTTATGACTCCCTCTTGGTCATTGATGTGCAGGGTGCCATGACCATAAAGAGAAACTTTCCAGATAGCGTGCTCGTGTTCTTGCTTCCTCCATCCATGGAGGAGCTCAGAAGGAGGCTTTTAACCAGGGGCTACGGGCACGAAAACCTTCAAGAACGCTTACGCACTGCGGAGTGGGAAATCTCCTGTGCGAAATACTTTGACTACATAGTGGTAAATGAATTCTTGGACGAAACGGTAGAAACCCTCAAAAATATCATTCTGTCTTCAAGATATACTTCCAAGAACTTTTTGGCGAATGTCTCAAAGTTCGTCAAAGATGATAAAATAATAAAGCTTTTGGAAAGAGAATGTACGGAGGTAAGCCATGAGTAGAAGACCTAACATAGAGGGTGCCCTAAAGCAGGTAAGCAGTAGGTATGAGCTGGTGCATGCGGTGGCAAAAAGGGTTGAACAGCTACTAAAAGAAGGAGACGATATATTTGTCAGGGACAAGGTAAAAAAAGAACTCATAAAGAAGACCTTTTACGCTATAGAGGAACTGGCGGAAGGTAAGGTTCAGGTAAAGAAAGTCAATTTAGAACCATGATAAAGAGCCTTCTCTTTTTGCATCTATTTTTTGCCACCCTTTGGGTTGGTGGGATGGCGTACACATTGCTCTTTCTTAGACCATCCCTTAAAAGCTTGCCAGAGGGTCCAAAGCAGAGCCTTGTCCAAAATCTGTACGGAAGGTTCTTTTTGGGTGTGTGGCTGTCTATACTCGTTCTTTTCATCACGGGTTTTGGACTCTGGCATGGCTACAGGAAGGACTTTTCTTCCAACTTCCTATTCCACCTAAAGCTCTTTCTCTTTGCCCATATGGTGCTGAACTTTGCATACATCTACTTTTTCCAATACAGAAAAGGTAAGTTCAGTGCAATCCCAAGCCTCGTTGCCATAAACTTTGTCTTTGCTATACTTATATACCTGATCATCTCGTGGATCGTATAGCACTTTTTCTGATTTTTTTGCTGTTTTCCTTTTCTTTTTCTCAACTTCCTCAGGAATATACCCTTTTATCTGAGTTTTTACAAAAACGGGACTTAGCCCTGGGTGAAAGGCTTTTGAGGGACTATCCTAACGCGGTTTTTGTGGATGACCTGAGGCTTTTGCTGGCGGAGGAATACTACCGGAGGGGAGAGTTAAGGAGGGCTGAGGAACTTTTGAAGGAGATCAATCCCAGGGCTTTGAAGTTTGATTATGTGGAAAGATATGCCCACCTCTGGAGGGCTATGAACCTAGATAAAAAGACCGCCCTGTTGAACCTTCCACACCTCTTCAAGGATTACATACCGGAGGTTCTTCTAACTGAGGAGGAAAAGCTAAAGATTGGACAAGAGCTTATAAGAAGAAGACAATACAGAGAAGCAATAAACCTATTGCAGGGCATACCCAAGGCTTGCTCTATTTTGGGAGAGGCTTATGAAAGATTGAGGCTATACAAGGAAGCCATGGAAGTGCTCAAAGACTGCGACGGCAGGGAGGGAAACTTAAGGTACGCAAGGGTGGTTTTTAATGTGTCCGAGGAGGAGTTCAGAAGGACACTCCTCAAGCTTAAAGGCTATGAAGAATACAATCAAGCCCTATTTTATGCAGGTCGGCTCTCCCTATACAGAGGAGATTACCAAAAGGCTTTGGAGTGGTTTTCTATGATGGAAGAAGATTATCAAAAGAACTTTCAGTTAGGGCTAGTTCTTTTCATACTGGAGGACTACCAAAGGGCAGTTGATGCCTTTCAAAGGGCTTTGAACCTGTCTTCTTCGGAGGAGGAAAAGGCACAGGCGCACTTTTGGATGTCCAAAGGCTACGAAAGGTTGGGAGATTTTCAAAAAGCGGGAGAGCATCTTTTGAAGGCGTCAAAGGGCACAGGCTTTTATTCAACGATGGCAAAGGTGCAACTGGGAGAACCGGTGGCTATCACAGGGTTAAAGGTATTCTTTGCCAGCGCAGAGGAAACATCCATGGCAAGCATCATAAGAAGCATAACAGAAGCGGGCTTTTTGCATTATGCCCGTTTGGAGGCTTTCAGAAACATAGACAAACTTACCACATCGGACATCATTGCCATTCAAAAGTTTGATCCTTTCTTAGCCATAAGGCTGGCGGTTAGGAGGTTTGGCATTAGGTCTGATGTATACAAATACATAGCCTATCCTACACCTTACAGGGAGTTCGTAGAGGAAGCTTACAAAACCTTTGGTGTGGATAAAAACCTTATATGGGCGGTTATGAGGCAGGAGAGCTTATTTGACCCATTTGCTATATCTCCCAGCGGTGCAAAGGGGCTTATGCAACTGATGGACTTTACCGCAAGGGAAGTTTCCCGAAGGTACAGAATTCCCAACAATGTCTTTTCTCCAAGGGAAAACATACTTTTGGGCACCGCATACCTAAGGGAGATGATAGAGCTCTGGAAGGGCGATTGGGTTAGGGCAATAGCTAGCTACAACGCAGGACCAAACCGAGTTAGAGGCTTTATCCAGCACACAGAACCTTATGTGTTCATAGAGACCATTCCCATAAGCGAAACAAGAAACTACGTAAAGCGCGTGTTGGAAAACTATTACATATACAAGGCATTAAATTGAGCTAACAGCCCTTTCTATGCGGTTTAGGGCTTGTTCTATGTCTTCCTTTGTGTGGGCGGTGCTCAAAAACCATGCCTCAAACTGGGAGGGTGGGATGAGAACACCCTCTTTGAGCAGTGCCCTAAAGAACTTGGCAAAGAGCCCAAGGTCTGAGCTTTTTGCGGTCCTATAGTCGGACACCTCTTGGTCTGTGAAAAAGACCGTCAGCATAGAAGCTACCCTGTTTATGGTGTGGGGTATTCCCTTATCCTTTAAGATTTTGCTAATACCTTCGCAAAGGGTTTGGGTGATCTCATCTAAGTACTCATAAGGGTTCTTCTCAAAGAGTTCGGAAAGGGTGGCTATGCCCGCCACCATAGCCATAGGATTACCCGACAAGGTCCCCGCCTGATAAACAGGACCCTCCGGTGCCACCTTTTCCATTATCTCCCTTTTTCCTCCGTACGCACCCAAGGGCATACCTCCCCCAAGGACCTTTCCCATGCATGTGATGTCTGGTTCTATTGAATAGAGCTCTTGAGCTCCACCCTTGGAGACTCTAAAATTCGTTATAACCTCATCAAAGATAAGAAGGGAGGAGTATTGTTTTGTAATCTCTCTCAAAGCTTGCAAAAAGCCATCCTTTGGAAGGACTGTTCCCATGTTGCCCGCCACTGGTTCTACGATCACGCAGGCTATATCCTGTCCATATCTTTCAAAGGCCTCTTTTAGGGCATCTACATCGTTGTAGGGTAAAACTATAGTGAGGCTTGCGATCTCTTCT
>Ga0081478_140554_pt1 | contig 11050 bp, 8 predicted proteins | sample OctSprmetagenome_FD_70983 | JGI IMG/M metagenome (GOLD analysis project Ga0081478, IMG submission 70983) | Hot spring and microbial mat streamer communities from Octopus Spring Streamers, Yellowstone National Park, USA - T=80-84 v2 (version 2) | ecosystem: Environmental > Aquatic > Thermal springs... | reverse complement strand
TAGAGTCCTTTTTAGCTTTTCCACCCGTTGGGCTTCCACCAGGGAGTAGATGTAGAAGGAGACAAGCTCAGGAGTTTTAGCCTTTGCCAAAATTTTTTCTAACTCTTCAAGGGCTTCTTCCCTTTTACCAAGCTGTTGTAGAGCAAGCAGATAGGGAAACACTATATTTGCGTCATCCTGTAGCTTGTCTCTGTGTTCCTTAAAGATGGAAATGGTTTGATCGTATAATCCCAAAACGTAAGAATAGTAAAGGGCGGTTTTCAAAAGTATTAGATCATCAAACTTTTTGTAACCTTCCAGCGCAAGGGAAACTGCCCTTTTTGAACCCTTTCTAAAGTATATTTCAGATAGTCTGATGTAATCCGCCACCTCACCCTTGGAAAGGATAATTAACTTTTCGGAAGCTAAAGCTGTGGCGTCGTAATCTTGGAGCATCCAGGAAAGGTCGCTTAGGATTCTGTAAAATTCCACATTATCCTCTTTGGCACTTGGCAAAAAGTCCTTTAAAACCTTTAAGGCTTGTTCAGACTTCCTGTCCGAATAATAGATGCTTGCCAGAAGTAGCACACTTTTTTCATCCTTTCCGTACAGTTTTATGTATTCATTAATAGTTTCCTCTGCCTCTTTTTTTCTTTCCAACGCATTGAGTATTTGTGCTCTCATTAAAAGCATGTCTTTGGTTTTTAGAGTGTATAAAAGCTTTAAAAGCCCTTCCACATCTCCCAATTGGTCATAGATATAGACCTTTACATCGGGAGGAACAGAAACTACTTCCATAAGCTCCTTGGCTATGTCTATCCTATTAAAAGCAAGAGAGATTTCAAAGGCTTTTTGGGCAAGCTCTTTGTTTTTTGTGTTTTTATAACCTTCGTAAAAGACTTCTCCAGCCTTAGCTCCCATGTTGTTCCAAATTAGCACCTGTCCATATAGCTCCCACCACTTGGGATTTTGTGGAAATCTTCTAACCGCATCCTCCAGCACCCTTAGGGCGTTTTGTAGGTCGTTGGCACCCAAAAAGCTCTGAACTAAAAGCTGGTAGTATTTTTCCTCTATTTTGTATGGAGCACCTCTTTGGTAAGGTGGGTTTTGGTTTATAGAACTTTGTTCAACAAGCTTATCTTTTGGGCTTTTTTCTTTAGCAAAGTGGTTCTCCTGCGGTGGGCTTGCGGTTGCCTTATAAACATCCAGCACTATCCTAAAGGGCGCTTCCAAAGAAAAGGCTTTTACCTCAGAATAATCCATATCAAAAACAAAACGGGTGCCCCAAGGATGGTATCCTACCCTTGCCTTTATGTTTTTGGGAACCTCTACCTTTTCCATAACATCCACCACAATGCGTTTTGGATTGTCCAAAAGCAGAACTCTGTATTCTACACCTCTTTCAAACTGCAAAACTATGCGTTGTTTGTCCGGATAGTTTCCTTCTCTGTAGGCTACTTGCACACCGAAGGCAAACCAAACCAAAAGGCTAAAAGTTATTAAAATCCTCAGGAACATGAATTTCCTCCTCCACCTCACTATATCGTCCTCTTCTATTACTCACTATTTTGAACCTCTATTATCTCAAGAGTAATTTTACCTGAGTTTTCAAGTCTGTGTGGAGTTGACTTGGGTACATAAACGGATTCATTTTCGTGAATATACATTACCTTATTCCCGATTGTTACCTTGGCGGTTCCCTTTACCACTATCCAGTGCTTGCTCCAATGAGGATGTATCTGAGGGTCTATACTTGCACCTGGTTTAACAACTATCCTCTTTATCTTGTATCCCGGACGTTCTTCAAGAATAGTACACTCACCCCACGGGCGATAAACCGTTCTATGTTCGAAAACCTCAATTCGCCTTTCCCTTTTGAGCTCCTCTACTACATGCTTAACCTTTTGTGCTGAGCCCCTTTTCGCAATGAGAATGGCATCATCTGTTTCTACTATAATAAGATCCTTCAAATCAACCGTTGCTATAAGCCTTTTATTCCCTATTACCAAACAACCTTCTATGTCCTTGGCTAGAATATTCCCAAAAATAACGTTTGACTTTTCATCTTTGTCTAAAGCATCATATAGGCTATCCCAAGAACCGATGTCACTCCAATAGATATCCATCGGAATAGCAACAACTCTTTTCGATTTCTCCATAACCGCGTACTCAATTGAAATATCTGGCATCTTTGGGAAGTTTGCTATCATGTCATCTAAAGGCTGATCAAAAAGTTGATAGATTTCTGGGGCACATAGCCTTAGTTCTTCTATCATGGTTTCGATGGTAAAGACAAACATTCCAGAATTCCAAAAGTAGTTTCCTTCGCTTAAGATTCTTTTTGCGGTTTCAAGGTCGGGTTTTTCAGTGAATCTTTCAACAAGATAATAACCTCCCAGGTCTTCACCAGTGATTTTAATATAGCCATAACCTGTTTCTGGATACAGTGGCTTAATCCCAAAGGTTACAATGTAGCCTTGTCTTGCTACCTTTTCAGCTAACTTCACATATTCAACAAATTTTTCTACAGGCTTTATAATATGGTCCGAAGGGCAAACGAATAAAACTTCCTCGGGAGAAGTCCTAAGCCTTTCTAAACAGTATTTCATTCCAAGGGCGATGGCAGGAGCGGTATTTCTCCTTGCTGGCTCAAGTAAAATGTTATCAGCAAGGTCTTTAGAAACCTCATTAACATCCGAAAGAACAAGAAATTCATACTGTTCGTTGGTAAGTAATAGAATATCCTGGGGAGAAACGATATTTAAAAGCCTTTCCAGTGTTTGCTGAAGTAAAGACTTTCCACCTTTTAGTTTTAAAAACTGCTTAGGATAAGCTTCTCTTGATGCTGGCCAAAGCCTTGTCCCGGAGCCACCGGCAAGAATTAGGACTTTCATCATTCTCTATTAAAATGTCACTTGTTTAAGAATTATAAGGTAGAAAATAAGGTTTGCAACATCTAAAAGGTTAGACCTCCTTCTTGTGTATAACTTTTATATAGCTCAATTGCCTTTTTCATTATATTATTCCATTTATATAATTCTCCTATCTCTTTTGCTTTCTTAGCCATTTCTACAACTAACCATCTATTTTGATAAAGAACTTTTATCTTCTCTGCTAAAGTCAAATAATCATCTACATTAATCAGAAAACCATTTACACCATCTTTGATATATTCACTAAAAGAACCTACGTTGGTTGCTATTATAGGCACACCATACGCTAAGGCTACGCTGACCATTCCAGACTGCGTTGCTTTTTTGTAGGGAGCAATCAAAACATCACAATTTTCAATCAACCGACATAACTCTTCGTTGGAAATCCAATAGTTTTTAAAAATAATACCAAGCTCATTAATTTTATTTTCTAAATCTTTATCAATTTTCCCTCTTCCAGCAATCGTCAATTTAATTTTCAAGTTTTCTTTTTTTAAGATCTCATAAGCTCTTACCAATGTATCTATTCCTTTGTAACTTTCCAACCTTCCAAAGAATAAAACATCTAAACTTTCTTTATTTGGATTGAATTCTTTCTCAAACTTAGGACAAAGGTTGCTGTAAATTCCTAAAGGCAAAACTTCAATTGTTTCATTTGAAACATACTTTTTTATACTTTCTTTCACGAAATTGCTATAGGTCAAAATCAGGTCGGCTTTTTTCACAAAGATTCTTTCAAAAAAGTTCATCAAAAAAACAGGTTCTTCTTTAGGTTCAAAGGGATTGTCGTGTACTCCGTAAAAAATTTTGTATTTAAAAATGGGACGAAGCAGAAAAACAAAAATGCACCAAATGTGAAAGTGGGTTATATGAACAATATAAGGTTTAATTTTTCTTAAAACTTGAATTACCCTTATCCACCTAAAAAGCAAGAAAGTGTTCACTAAAAAACTAAGATAGTTTGAATCAAAGGTTTTTATTTTAATAACTTTTCTGTAATCTGACTCAGTAAATTTATCGCTAAGCTCATTCCCTTCAGAAATCAAAATATAGTGAAGGAATTTATTTTCCATTAAAGCATTTGACATTTCTAAAGAATCAATCGCTCCACCACCAAATTTTTGCAAAGATATTAGCAAGACTTTAGGCGTAGATAGTTTATTTTTTTGTTTCATCTTTTTATTAATCTCAATATTCTTTCTCTCTGAATTTTTGAAAACACTTCCGTTGTTCATTTTCTTGCTTTTTCAATATTATTTTTCGAAATTTCTTCATAAATTCTGGGATTTTTAATTAGAAACTCTATTTTGTCTATAAACTGATTCACAATATCTTCATCAGCCGAATAATCAACTAAATAACCATTAATTCCATCTTCAATAATCTCTTCTGGACCCCCGCACTTGGTTGCAACTACAGGTAGCCCTTGCGACATTGCTTCTAAAATTGTCAAGCCTAACCCTTCTCCAGGTTTTGACGTAAATACTAATATATCGGGTTCTCTTAAAATTTCAAACAATTTTCTTCTATCTTTAATCCGACCAAACATTTTTACATTTTCATTTAATCCCAATTTTTGAATCAACTCTTCCATATTAGCTTTTAGCTTTCCATCGCCAACCAAATTTAAATTAACATTATAACCTTTTTCCTTCAATGTTTTTGCTATCAAGATGGGAATATGTGGATTTTTTTCTTCAGCAAATCTACCAACAAAAATAAGAGTAATTTTTTCTAAGTTTATGGTTTTTGGTAAAGAAATATCTTCCTTTTTAATGCTTGAACTTCTTATTAAAACGCTATTTTTTGTTTTATACTTTGACATTAAATAATCACTCAACATCCAACATTCATCTGCTAAAAATTGGGATAGTTTCTGCAAAACTGAAAGGAGAATTTTCAATAGTTTATTTTTCCTTTTATGATAATTCCATTCCAAATAATCTCCTATAATATAAACAATAAACTTTGCTTTTTTGCAAATCAACCTTAACAGTAAAAATTCAAACGCAACATATTCAAAGAACGGTGCGAAAACTAAATCAACATCTTTTAAAACTTCTCTATTTTTCCAAATTTCTTTTAAAGTCAAAAAGATATTTATCAATCTATCTAAAACATATCTTTTCTCCTCTCTAAATTTTGGACCTACAATAAAAATTCCACTCTCTGACCCTCTGTTGTAAACATATCCATCAAATTTTTCATCTGTTTTGAAACCAATCAATACTAATTTTTCAATTTCTTCAAATTTAAAACCTAAAATTTCAGTCTCTTCATACCATAAAAGATTGTTGGAAATTAAAAGATCTTTTTCTAAGTAAAATTTATTTTTTGTGATATAACAAATCTTCATGTCTTTTCAATTCTTTTAAATACGTAATTTGCTTCATGAGGTACATCATCTCTTAATAAATCCTGTTCATTCACAATACTCAAATTACCATCATTATCTATTTTAAAAGCTTTATATCCGCTGTTAAATAAAATATTTACAGCTTCTCTGTGTAAATCATCAGGGAAAAATTCCATTATTATCGTTGGACTATATTTTTTAAGTAATCCTAAGCCTCCTTTCAAAACAGGAGGCTCTCCTCCTTCAATATCTATTTTCATTATTGTTGGTGGTTTATGGTTTGAGATATAGTCATCCAGAGTAGTGGTTTTAACTTTTATAACTTTATATTTTAAAAAATGCTGGTGTTTTATTAAAGAACTACTACCCGAATGTCTACTTATTTCTCTATCATAAAATTCTATTTCTCCTGTTTTATCAGATAACGCTATTTCATTCAAAAATGTGTTTTTATAAATATCTAACCTAGAGTTTTCTCTTAATAATTTAAAAATCTTAGGGTTAGGTTCAAAAGCGTGAATTTCTCCTTTAGTAATAAATTCTTGAGCTAAAAGAGTATAAAAACCATAGTTAGCACCAATATCGTAAAAAACATCATCATCTTTGAAATTTTTAATTAAAAACTTAATTATTTTGATTTCGCTAACATATAAAGTATTAAAAAAATATAACGCAGAAGAATCAGCGTCTGCTAAATATACGTAGATATCTCTTCCCCAAAAAGTTTTAGTTTTTTTCTTAAAGTCCATACCTAAAACATTTTTCATTAAAATAGCCAAAACTTTTAAAAGAGCTTTTTCTCTAACAATAAAAGTGCGAACTATTTTTGAATCAAAATATTTTGAATACAAGCTAATCCTTGGTTCTATTTTGTTTAATAAGCTTAAGAATTCTTCTTTTTTAGCCACTTTCAAAAACCTCCAAATATTTTTCTGCAACTTTTCTAATATCTAATTTTAACACATCTTGCTTTAATTTGCTACCAAGCTCTTCCCTAAAACTTTTACTTTCAACTAACTGCCTCGCATAACTTACAAATTCTTCTTCGTTATTTGCTACTAAAATATTATTTCCGAACTCTTTAATATAAATTAATTTAAAAATTACAACCGGCAAACCAACTGCCATTGCTTCTAAAACTACTATTCCAAACCCCTCTTTTAACGATGGATAAAGAAAAATATCGCTTGCTCCCAAATAATAAGGAATTTCACTTGAAGGAATAAAACCTAAAAGCCTTACCCTATCTTTTAGCTTTTCCTTTTCTATTTCTTTTTTCAAATTTTCATATTCATCACCATCGCCGACAATCAAAATATAGAAATCATTTCTTTTTATTTCTTTTGCCACTTTTATTAAAAATTTTTGATTTTTAAAAGGAGTTAACCTTCCTACGCAAATTCCTAAAATACCATCTGGCAGATTTAGTTTTTTTCTTAGTTCCTCTTTAGATTCTTTGATTTCAAATCTTTTTGTATCAATTCCGTTTGGAATAGTTAAAATTTTTTCTTTTATTTCTGGAAAAACACTTTTTAAAGAATTAGCGGTTGCAGAAGAAACAGCAATTATTTTTTCATACCTTCTCAAAAACCAAAGATAAATTTTTCTTGTTAAAAAATTCTCTTTTTGCTTTTGGGAATGATGTACATAAAAAATTTTAGGTTTTGCTTTTAGGAATAAAACCGATAAAGGAACTAAAAACACAGCAGGAAAACCATTTGAAAGTAGGATATTTGGCTTTTCTTTTTGGATTAACTTTCTCAATTTAAAAATTTTAGGGAGTAGTTTAAAAAATAAAAACAAATATTCCTTTCTTGTCGGCGTTTGCTTAAATTCAATATCAGTCAAATTGAAATATTTAACATTCTCTTGATTTAAAAACTTTTCAAATTCTGAAGATCTATTCAAACAAACAATTACATATTCTATTCCTTTATCCCTAAAAACTTTTGCCTGATCTAAAAGTAATCTTTCTCCTCCGCCAAATTTTACTGGTGAAAGGATAGATAGGATTTTCATGATTCTAAAACCTTTCTATAGCCTTCCAAAGTTTTTTTAGCTGCAATTTCCCATGTAAAATTATTTTTAATATGATCTTTAGCATTTTTAAAATTCCTTGGAGAATTAAGTGCTTTTTCCAATCCTCTAGCTATGCTTTCTATATCGTGGGGATCTACCGACCACGAATAATCGCCTACATATTCTAAAACAGGCGGCAATCTACTCACAACAAGGTTAGCACCATTCAGTCCAGCTTCAAGTGTTGAAATACCGGGCGTATCTATAAAACTTACTAAAGCATGTACCCATGCTGAAGAAAAAGCATTAGCTAACATTGTTCTATCATAAATTCCGGGTATATGCTTAATGAAAATTTTCTTTTTTGCTTTCTCAATCTCATCTTTAACCTGTTGCACATATTGCTGGTGAAGGGAGGATTCCGATCCTATAAGCAGTAAGGGTGCTCCTATCTTACAAGCAGCTTTAATGAGTGATAAAGTGTTTTTCCTTGGTTCTATAATTGCTACAGAAAGAATAAATCGTTCATTTTTTGGTAATTCTGGAATATAAGTCTCCCAAAACCTATCAGGGTCCAAACCTATAAAATCAGAATCTACAGCGTTCGGTACTATCCAAAATTTTTCTAAAGGTATATTAAAAATTTCACTTATATGCTTCGCTTCAAAATTTGAGTTAGGCAAAAGTAGGTTTGCTTCTTTCAATAACCGTTTCCTCCAATTAGTTTGAGTTAAGGGAATTTGAGATAAAACTTTGTGAGCTATGACCTTAAACCAATTTGGCTCCCAAAAAATAGTTGACACTACATATGGATACCCTAATTTTTTTATTAACATAGCTAATTGGGCCAAGGACCAGTCACTACTAAAAATATGAAAGATATCACCATCCTTATCAAGGACGTAGTTTTTTTCTGGATTCCAGAATTTAACTTCAATTCCAAGTTTTTCTAAATATTCTTTTGTTTTTAATACTTGCATTCTACCTCCACCGGGAGGCGTAAAAGTGAAAGGAAATGATGGTACAAAAATTACTCTCATTACTTTAATCCCATCGCTTTTTTTATAAAATTAACGATCCTTTTGCTAGCTTTACCGTCACCATAAATACATTTTGCTTCACTCATTTTTTTATATTCTTTTTCATTATTTATCAATTTTTGAACCTCTTCTATAATTAAATTTTTATCACTCCCCACAAGTTTAGCAAGCCCTGCCTTTACACCCTCAATTCTTTCTGTACTATCTCTCATTACTAACACTGGCTTACCCAAACAAGAAGCCTCTTCTTGCACCCCCCCGCTATCTGTTAGAATTAAAAATGCTTTTGACATTAAGTAAACAAATTGTAAATAGTCTAGCGGTTTTATTAGGTATACATTGGGTATATTGTTCAAAATCTTATAAGCAGGAACTCTAACATTTGGATTTGGATGTACTGGATAAACTATATCAACTTCAGGATTTGAAATTGCTATTTCCTTAATGGCTTGGCAAATATTTAAAAATCTTTCGCCAAAATTTTCTCTTCGATGTGCCGTAACTAAAATATATTTTTTATCTCTCACCCTGTATCCATCGATTTCAATTTTTTTGTTTTTTATTTTTTTTAAAATGTAAAGTAATGCATCAACTACAGTGTTCCCACTCACTATAATTCTATCTTCTTTAATTCCTTCTTTTATCAAGTTATTTTTAGCACCAGGGGTTGGAGCAAAATGATAAGTTGCGATTCTGGATATTAATTGTCTATTTATCTCTTCTGGAAAAGGTGAATAAATATCATATGTTCTTAAACCTGCTTCCACATGAGCTACCGGTATTTTTTGATAAAAACTAGCCAAACAACCTGCAAATGCCGTCGTAGTATCCCCTTGAACAAAGACTAAATCGGCTTTGTAAAATTTAAAAATATCTTTTAATCTTAATAAAATTTTGCTAGTCGGTTCGTATAAATCTTGATTTTCTTCCATTACGTTCAAATCAAATTCTGGTTTTATCTCAAACAAATCTAAGACTTGATCAAGTATTTCTCTGTGTTGAGCTGTTACACATATTTTAGTTTCAAAGAGCTTATTATTTTTTTGAAATTCTTTTATGATTGGAGCTAATTTAATAGCTTCTGGTCGTGTACCAAAAACAAAAATAATTTTAATTTTCTTATTTTTCAGCATGGAAATATAAATTAACTCCATTTTCCTTCAACTTTCCAATATACCCCAAAGCAAAGGGCAAAAGTATAACATTCCTGATTAACTTAAGCATCATAAGTATGTAAGCTTTTCCTTTACTTGGGCTAACTTCCGCAAGTTCCTCTACCGCGTAAACTCTTGCTTTTCTCTCATTTCCAAGCACCATACCCTTTAGCTTTATTTTAAGCTTATCCAAGTTTCCAAAAAGCTTTTTCTCAAGATAGGGAAAAAGTTCTATGAAAGGGAAATCTAATTTATAAACTTCAACATCTTTAAATCCAGAAAAATTCAAAGCCTTTTCAAGTGAAGACCTTGAAAACCTTAGAAAGTGATGCGGTGGATAATCTATATAATTATCTCGAAAAATTTCTATAAACATACTCTCCCTATTTGGCACGCTTCCCGCTATGTATCCTCCTTCTTTCAAAAGCCCTTTTACCATTTCTAGAAATTCCCTTGGCTTGTCCTGATGTTCTAAAACCTCAAAAAAAGTAATTACATCAAACTTTAAGTTTTTCTCCTTAGCGTATTCATAGAATTCTTCCAAGCTCATGGCAAAAACGGTGTCAGTACCAAGGTTTCTTTTTGCACTCTCCACAGATTTTTTGTCAAAGTCTATTCCCCATACTTCAAAACCTTGTTCTTTAGCATGTCTCAAAAACCTCCCATCTCCACATCCCACATCTAAAAGCTTACCTCTTATATTGGAGGGAAAGTATTTAAAAAATGCTTTGTGGTTTTCGCCAAGCCGTGTTCCTATACCCTCGTGGAGTGCAATGTAGCCTTCCAAAAACTCGCTTTCGTAAAACTCTGGGATTATCTTTAGTGGCTCCCACCAATGGACATCGCAGTTTGGGCATTCGTAGCGTTTATACTCTTGGTTGTTGTAAGGAGAAACATAAGTTTCTTTGAAAGTCCTCTCCTCAACCTCTGTGTAGCATATGGGACATTTAACCTTACTCATCGCTTCTTATTTTAACCTACTTTTAGCTTCCGTGTTAAGATAACATAGGATATTCCGCAAAGAAAGGTATAAGCAAAAAAAGTTCCCAAGCATATTCCAGCTATTCCAAGCTTATAAACTACTACAAACAGGTAGTTAAAAAAGCCGTTAACTAAAATACTAATCAAAGCAACAAAAAAAACGGGTAGAAGCCAGTTTATAATCTGAAAGGTTCTATAGAGGATTGCCCAAGCAAAAGCTAAAAACAAAGAAATTGCACAGTATTTGGTAGCGGTTGCAGTTAGTTCTACATCGGTTAGTGTAAATTTTCCGTGTCCGAAGAGGAGTTTTACGGGAATCTCTGGAAAGAAGACCAGAAAAAACGTAGCAGGTAGAGAAACAAGGAAGGAGAACTTTAAAAACTTGTTCAAGTTTTGAATGCTTGCCTTTGTTTCAGATAGGGATGTAATAGCCATATGTTCAAGTTTTAGAACATTTCGCAAAGCAAAGGCTACCATTAAACCATAAGTTAATGCGGACACGCCCTTTTCTCCAAGCAGAGAGGCAAAAGCCCTATCTACCAAGATGAAAAGGTGGAAAACTCCATACAGAGCAGAAAGAAAAACGAA
>Ga0081478_155328_pt1 | contig 11067 bp, 14 predicted proteins | sample OctSprmetagenome_FD_70983 | JGI IMG/M metagenome (GOLD analysis project Ga0081478, IMG submission 70983) | Hot spring and microbial mat streamer communities from Octopus Spring Streamers, Yellowstone National Park, USA - T=80-84 v2 (version 2) | ecosystem: Environmental > Aquatic > Thermal... | reverse complement strand
CAATTCCTAGCAGGGGACCCCCCACAGGGAAAATTTCCCTGTGGGCAGTTCCCTGCGGCGCGGCGGTTCTAAAAACTCAGCTTGAGGCGGTCTTATGCGCGCCTGTTCGGAGCCAGGAGCGTTCGGAAGGGGTCTCTTTCTGGAAGTGGAAGGTTTTTAAATCCGTGCCGTTCAGCTGACATGACCAGGTTGAATAAGAACACAACCCAAAACAAATCCCTCCCCCCGCTGGAGGGGGTGAAGGAGGAGGTTTTGAAGGCGTTGGAGGCCTGGGAGAGAGAGGAGCTGCGCATCCCGAAGGGGCATGTGGCGTACTTCTGCCCCGTATGTACGAGGGTTGAGGAGGCTTCGAAGAGGAGGCGCGGCGTCCCGACGTGCCCCGTGCACCAAGTCGTCATGTCTAGGCTCAGCGAGGCTGACTGGAGGAGGAGGAGGAAGGAGCTGGCCGGCCTGCTGAGGATGAGGCTGGACGGCGTGCTGGAGCTCTTCTGGAGGGCGGCTGAGGCGTATGCGGCCGTCCCCGAGGTGAGGTGGCGTCTGGAGGACGGCGGGGAGCTCGTGGTGAAGCCGGACATAGACCCCGGGGAGTTCCGCTACAACCCGGCGCTCGACAGGATTGAGGCTCTGCTGTACTACTACAGCCCGGAGGCGGACAGAATGCTGGAGGAGGGGGCGCGGGAGCTGGGCGTTAAGTACTACGCCGAGGCTGTGCCGCACCACGTAGACAGAAAGCCGCCCGGCTACGAGTTCAGCCGCGCCAAGATGCTGTACGTGAAGGAGGTGGGGTAGGCCGTGGTTGAGGCGGGCAGGGTGGTTCCGGTCGCCGGCGGCGCCGCCGCCCCCGTAGCCGTCAAGGGGATGGCCCTGAGGCTGTACATGAGGAAGACTTTGATGCTGGTGAAGTACTCCAAAGACCAGAGGGAGGCCGAGGCCGCGGCTGAGGTGCTTAGGGCGCTGGGGGTTGCGGCTGAAGCGAGGAGGGGCGAGAGCGGGGTCTGGCGCGTGGAGGCTTCGGTGAGGATGCTGGCGGCTGGGGCGCGGGAGCTGAGGGAGGCGGTGGCCAAGGCGGTGGGGGATGCGGTTGAGGCCGGGCTGGTGCCGGAGGCGAGGGCGAGGAGGTGGCTTGAGGCGCTTGAGAGGGGCCGCGCGCCGCTGCGGGGATACGGCCCGGCCCTCTCGAACACCGGAGCGCTGGCGGTTAGGTTCATCAGCACAAATGCCGCCAACGTGGAGCGGGAGGCACAGAGGCTGAGGGATATGGGTCTGGTGGAGGGGTTGCACTTCACCGCCAAGATGCCGGAGGGCGGGAAGGCGGGCCGCGTCTCGATCCTCAAGGAGGGGCTGATCTACGCCGCCTGGCTCTCCGTACGCGGCAAGGATGAACAGCAGAGGAGGCTGGCGGCTGAGCTTGTAGAAGGCGTTTTGGAAAAGGCGGAGAGGAGGGGCGGCGCCGTCGGCAGAAAGGTCAGGGAGGTGGTGGAGGGGGGCAGGGCGTGGGGCTCCCTGACGCTGAGGGGCTTCGAGAGGGAGGTGGAGGTAGGCGGCAGGAGGCATGTGGTGAAGGTGCTTTTCTGGGACGTCGAGGTCGGCGAAGCGCTGAGGATCAGCATAACGGCGGAGGTGGACGGCGTGGAGGACAGCTACACGGTTGCCTTTAGGAGGTACAGGGGCCGGATTGCTGGCTATGCCTACGCGAGGGCCGGCGCCCCCGGCGGCAGGGAGGCGGACGCGGAGAGGATTGCCGCAGTGGTGAAGGCTTTAACGGGGAAGGAGCCGAAGGTGCGGCGGAAGGGCCGCGGCTACATATATATCTTCTTCGGCAGGGCGCACCTGGACGGCTTCGCCCAATACGCAGAGCTGGCGGAGGCGGTGGGGGGATGGCTGATCGCCTCATGGCCCGGCGGCCGGTGAGCGCCCTGCGCCTAGTTGAGTACGTGAAGAAGCTCGTGGCGGGGGCGAGGGGGAACGTGGTTAGCATCAGCTTGAAGAGGGCGAAGAGGGAGCTGGGGCTGTCGTCGAGGGCCGAGGCGGCGGCGCTGAAGGCCGCGCTGGACGCCTTGGCCTCCCTTGGGCTTCTGGAGGCGGTTCCCAGCAGGAGGAAGCCGCGGTACCTCCTCAAGCGGGGCTCGCTGCTCTGGACGATGCTGGAAGCAGGCCGCGAGGAGCAGGCCGCGGAGCTGGCGGCCGCCGCAGCCATGAGGCACCGCCTGAGGCGGCTGTGAAGAGTTGGGCGTCTTCAGCCCCCTCCCCCCGACAGGGAAGTCCTTACAGGGAATTCTTCCCTGTGGAGGGATCCCTGTTGGGTTTTCCCTGTCTATTTGAATTCGGCGTGGCGGGGCGGCGCTGTCTAATAGATGGCGGCCGGCGCCTTGGACATCTATTGGAAAGGGCTGTATGCCTTTTCCTGCTTCTAATGTATATTCCAGACTTCTTATTTGTGCAGGGCGGGGCTGGGCGGCTGGTTTCAATATATTCTGTGCAGGCGCCGGACGCCGGCGTCTTCTAGTGCTTTTCGGGAGTGAAACCTTTTTAAACATCCACTTTTCTAGGGTACATGAACAAGGCTCAAACTCTAAATAAGGTGCTGGAAGGCTTGGCCAGGCAGGTGGTTCTGCTCAGCGGAGACGAGCGAGTGGTGGCGGTAGACGACGGCAGAGTGCTCACCTTGTCTAAGGGTCAGTACGGCGGATGGCTGCTCAGGGAAAAAGACGGCCCTGAGACGCTGCACGGGCTGTGGTGCTTCAAGACGTCGAAGAAGAAGGCCTCGCAGAAAGACCTGGAGATGGCAAAAGAGGCGCTTGAGAGGCTTAAGAAGATCGCTGAATCGCTCGGGATACGGACGGAGCCGAGAGTTGTGCGTCTGGAGTACAGGTACCGCGTCGTCGCGGCTAAGAGGGAGAAGTCGACAGACCGCTACTCAGTTTATGAAATAACTCCGACGAACGAAGAGGCGGCGGCCACGGCGGTGAGGATCGAATTCCCATACAAGGTGGGGAAGTATGGACGGTGCATCAACGACGTCTGCAGGAACTACGGGAAGCTGAAGAGGCTCATAGAGGCCGAGTTTGGAGGCGGCGGGGCGCTGGTCTCCGGCGTCAACGTCGTCATGCCCCTGGACACGTCGGAGCTGGTGAAGGCCGCGGCGAGGCTCATAGGGGCAGAGGAGGCCGGGGGCGGGGAGGAGGCTGAAGGTGCGGAAGAGGGCGGAGGAGGCGCTGAGGGCGGCGGGGGGGAGGCCGGCAGGCGCTACCTCGTGGCGCTGCTGCCGGCCGGCGTTGACGAGGAGGCGGCGGCCGACGCCGTGAGGGAGGCGCTGAGGAGGCTGGGCGTTAAAAATCCGGCTGTGAAGGTCGTGGAGGCGGAGGTCTGATATGGTGGTCAAGACGCGCGTTGCGGCGAGGGATGGGCGGCTGGTGGAGGTGCGGTTCCGCGCAAACCGCAGGGTGGCGATTAGGGAGTCAGAGCTCCCGCGCCCCCCGCCGCGGGAGGTCTCGCTGATGTGCATGGGCGAGGAGGTCAAGATGAGGCTGACTGCGGTGCAGTTCGGCTTCGCCGTCTACTACATGTCTGCTGATTCCGAGAGGAGGCTGGCCGAGCTGCTTGAAAGACACGGCAGAGTTCCGTGCGTGCTGAACTATTAGCTGAACCGGCAAATCACAGGGAATTCCCCACAGGGAAATTTTCCCTGCTGGGTTTTCCCTGTGAGCATTTCCCTGCAGGCGGAGGAAGCCCCCGTCTTTCCGCCGCCTTTCAGAAGTGAAACCTTTTTAAATTCCCAGTTTTTTAGGGTACATGGAAAACCCGAAAACTCTAAACATGCCGGCCTCCGTCGAGGAGGCCCGGCAGAAAATCCTGGCCCTTAAGGAGGTGATGAACTCGATGGTTGTAGGGCGGGAGGAGGAGATCGACGGAATCCTGCTGGCGCTTCTCTCGAAAAACCACGCGGTGATGATTGGGCCGCCTGGAACCGCCAAGTCCTTCATCGCGCTGACCATCGCCTCGCTGATAAACGCGCGCATCTACAAGTACATGCTGACGAAGTACACGACCTACGACGAGCTGTTCGGCCCCATCAACATACCGGAGTTTGTTAAGACCGGCCAGCTGAGGCGCAGGTGGTCGCCGATTGTTGAGGCGGATGTTGTCTTCATAGACGAGGTATTCAACGCGGACAGCGCCATACTGAACGCCCTCCTTTCGATAATGCAGGAGCGCGTTGTGTACGACCCCCTTACGGGGTCGGCCGTGGAGGTGCCGCTGTGGACGCTCATCGGCGCGTCGAACAGGGCGCCTGAGGAGGAGGAGCTGGCGGCGGTCTACGACCGCTTCGCCGTTAAGCTGTTCGTGCAGCCCATCGGCGGCAAGACGGACAAGCTGCTGGCCGCCCTTGAGAGGAAGTGGATGGGCAGGAGGCCAGAGGAGGTGAAGGTGGACATGGAGAGCATCAAGGCGCTCCACGAATACACGCTGACGCTGGCAAGGAGCGAAGAGGTGCACAGCCTGTACAAGGTGTACGCGCTGCCCCTCTTCCAGATGCTCAAGTTCTACGTCTCGGACAGAGCCGTCATTGATTACTTCCGGAGGCTGTTTGCGGCCTACCTGGTCATGAAGGGGAGGGCGGACGAGGCGGCGGCGGCTGAGGCGGCCCACAAGATAATCAACTACGCGGCAAGGACGCCGGAGGAGCTTATGGAAGTTCAGAAGGCCATAGAAGAGGTTCTGGGGGAGGTGGCAGAGCTGCGCAGCAAGCTGCGCCAGGCGCAGGCGCTGCTGGAGAACCTGGAGTTCAACAGGGCGCTTGAGCTGCTCAGGGAGGTGGCGCTGGCCGACACCAAGAGGTTTGAGAACAGGCCCTGGCTGCTCCAGATGGCGAAATCCATCGTGGCCGAGGCCCAGGAGCTGGCCCTAAAGATACAGTCCGAGCTCGCCAAGTTCAGGATAAGGTGATGCTTGCGCCTCAGGGCGAGTGGTTTTTTAAGGCCGGCCTGGCGAAGTCGGCGTTTAAGAGCGCGATATACCAAAACCTGCCCCTGGACTTCTTCATCCCGGGGATAGAGAGGACGCACCGGCTGTGCCTGCTGCACAGGGTCAGGCCTAGGTTCTACATGATCCACGACCTGTTCATGATGTTCTATATGCCGTTCAGCGTCGCGTACCGCTCCTTAAAGGAGAAGAACAAGGCCGCCCCGGCGTGGAGGGCCTTCGTGGAGGGGCTGGTCATGTCGCCGCAGTACGTCAAGCTGAACGAAGCGACTCAGTGGTCTATGGAGCTCGCCGCGGCGGCCGCCGCCTCGGTGTTTTCGAGGCTGGAGAAGGCTGAGGTAAACGGCGAAAAGATGAGCATAGACGACTTGAACGAGGTGTCTAGGTCTATAGCCGGGGGCTCCGCGCCTCCGGGGCTTGGGGGGGCGAGCGCCGGAACCCTCCAGGAGCTCTACAGGCAGATGCTGAACGCGGCCAAGGAGGCGGGGAAGGCAACGGCGGCGAAGCTTGCGGAGGTGGCCGAGGAGCTGGAGGCCTACGTCGAGGCGAGGAAGGAGGCGGAGGCCGCCGCGGCGGCGCTGGCGGGCGGGGAGGGGTACTCGCTGGAGGGGCTGTCCATATGGCACTTCATGAAGGATCCGGACGAGTTCCGGAGACGCGTCAGGCTCCTCGCGGCCGCGGCGTCGGCCTTCAGGCGCTTTGCGAGGATGATCCCCACCTCTCTGAAGCGCCTCAACGTGGAGAGCCCGTGGGGCGGGGTGCACGGGGTTGCGCCGATGAGGCAGTACGCCCAGCTGAAGGAGGCCCTCCCGTCTGAATTGGCGCTGTCTCAGGTCGCGCCTGCGCTGTTTATAGCCAAGCTGGCGCAGAAGTCGCTGACGGTGTACGGACGCGCCGCCGCGCTGAGGTACGTGGTGTTCCTGGACAAGTCCGGCTCCATGGCCGACAATCTGTACGGTTCGCAGCCCGTGCCCAAGATCTCTTTGGCGGCCGGCCTGGCCCTCGCGCTGCACCGGCGCCTAGACGCCGAGGTGTACCTCTTCGACACGGAAGTGGAGAAGGTGGGGCCGAGGGAGGTGGTTTCGGCTCTGCTGCGGATCCGGGCGGACGGAGGCACAAACATAGGTAGGGTGATGGAGGAGGTGCTGAGGATAGACCGGCCGGACAGCCGCTACGTCATAATATCGGACGGGATAACAGACGCGCCTCCGGAGCTGGTGAGGAAGTTCGCCTCCAGGGCCGGCAGGAGGACGAAGCTGATCCTGATACCCCCGTCCGGCGAGAGCTACGGGTGGGTTCAGGCGCTGAGGAAGCTGGGGAATGCGGCATATGCAAGAGACGCGGCTCAGTTCGAGGAGGCGGCGAGGCGCATATTATGAGGAGGGTGAGGTGCGTGTACGCAGGCGGCAGGCCGCTGCCGGGCGTTAAGGTGCTCCTGCTCCGGGAGTGCAGGCTGGCCAGGGCGGTGGTGGTTGTGGGCGGCGAGTACTGCGCCTTCGCGCTTAGGGACGAGGCAGAGGAGTTCCTGAGGCGGAAGCTCGGCGTTGAGGACGTTGAGGTGGGGCCGTGCCGGGAATAGCCATCGGCGCCTAGGCTGGCGGGCATGGAGGATCGATTCAGGGCGTGCGTCGAGGGGACGGGGGACGTGGAGGGGTGCCTGCTGACGCGGGACGTCCTCGGGCTCATAGAGGGCATGGATCTGGCGGAGTGCATGAGGACGAGGGCGGCGGAGGAGTGCTTCGCCGAATGCGTCGAGAAGTGCGGAGAGGAGTGCGCAGGCCTGTGCCTGGCGGCAGTGGCAACCGCCGCCGGGATTGCAAAAGCCAGGGATTTGATGGAAGACATCGCGCTCGCCGCCTCAGCCGGCGCCGACCCTCTGGATGCGGCCGCCGCGGCGGTTGCCCTGGAGCTGAAGAAGGCTGCGGAAATAGAGTGCCCAGACCGCGCAGTCGTAACGAGGACTTTGGTCATAACGGTGGCAGAGCTGAAAGACCTCCTGAGAAATAAAGAGGTGCTCCTCCTGCTTGCGCCGCTGCTGGCGGTGGAGCACACATGCGTAGGAGATGAGGTGTATGAGTTCCTGGAGGCGGCTAGGCGAGGCATTGGGGAAGAAATGACTAAGAGAATAGTTGCCGCGATAGAGGAAGGCGCCTTGAAGATAGGCAACACGATAATTCAGTTCTCACCAGTGCGCCGCCCCTAACTGCTCCCTCAGCGGCCTAGGGCGCCGCGCATGAAGAGCTAAGCCAGAAGTGCTGAGCCGCACTAGGACTAGGAGGATGAAAGACCCGGACACGCTGAAACTCGGGCGCTTATACGCCTGAAGGCGCCGCTTGTGCGCAGCGAAGCCGGCGGCTGCTGGATGCATCCGCTAGGGGGCGGCGGAGTTTAGGTTCTGTGCGCCGAGAACCTCGGGCCGCGGAGGCCTCTTCTTTTCCTCTCTGTCCTCTTTTTCTCAAGAGGAGAGCCCTCCCGGCGAGGTTCAAATTTTCGTTTTTAGGCGTCAGCACCGGCATGCGTCTTAGTTTCAACCCTCCAGCGCCGGGAGGGCTGAACTTTGGTTTCTGTATATTTTTAAGGAATCATCCAGCCTCTCTTCGGACGGGCGCAGAGGCCCGCATGTGAGCCGCGGCGTGAGGAGGCGCCTTGAGGATGCGCCTGGGGCTGCTTTCAGAAATGCAACGTTTTTATACTCCCAGCAATATTGGAATCATGTCCAAACAAAATTCGAATAAAACCCTAAACGCCCCCCCAATTGTCATTGGGGGGTCTGTATACGCAAGCGGAAGGTGGGGAAGCATAGATGAGGTGGTCTCCGACGTCGTTGAGCTGTACAGCATGTGGAAGGACGCAAGACCGCCGTCCGACGAGGAGAAATGCACTTGGTACTGCCCCATATGCACCGAGACCGAGCACTACCCCAAGCGGCGGAGGATTCCGGAGTGCCCCCGCCACCGCATCGGAATGAGGAGGTACAGCGAGGAGGAGTTCTCCAGGAGGAGGAGGGAGCTGGCAGAGGCCGCCTTGAGGGACGTGCCCAGGGTCGTGCCGGCGTTCTCCAAGGCCATTGAAATATACAGCGGAAGGCCGCCTGTGGGGTGGAGGTTCGAAAACGGCGTAGTGGTCGTCAAGCCGGACGACCCGACGGAGCTTAGGTACGAGGAGGGGGCAATACGCGCCGTCTTCTACAGATGCGACTTAGAGAGCTACTGCCGCGCAGCCCACCACATCAAGGATGAGGCCGCCAGCCTAGGCATCAAGATGGCGCTTGAGTTCTACCCGCCGCACTTCTATCCGCCCCAGCCGTTCCCGGCGCACTACGACAGGAGCAGGAACATGTACGTCTACAAGCTGTGAACATGCGGGTGGATCTGGATAGGTGCATAAAGACGGCGGCCGACGGCCGCCGGCTGGGCCTGGACGGCGGCTTGGATCCCGCCGCCGAGGCGGTTCCGCGCCGCAGAGCTCTGAGGGCTGAGGCGGAGAGGGGGGCCGAGGTGTTCTCTGCGGTGGTTGGGGGCGCCTATGCGGAGGCCGTGGAGTACGGAAGCGGGGAGAGCCGCGGAATAGCCATCCGCGGCGGCAGGCTGGTCGCGTGGAGGGAGGAGGGCGGGCGCCGCGAAGTCCTTGCGGATTTCCTCCTGGATGAGCGCAGCGCGGAGCTGGTGTATGAAGCGCTTAAGCGCACAGACGGCGCGCAGTTCGGCGCGCTCTTCGACGCCGTCGCAAACGCCGAGATGTGCGTCGGCGCAGACGGGCGGGCCCGCTTCTGCGGCGAAGGCTTTGACTGCGCGGCGGAGCTCTTGGGCGCATGAGCAAGGTCATCAAGAAGACCAAAAGCAGAGAGCTGACGGTTGGAGGCGGCGGTGTGGAGGCGGCGGAGCGCCGCTTCGGCAAACACCTCGAAAAGGCGGCCTACGGAGTGACGCTGAGAGGCAGCACCGTCGAGCTGTGGAAGGATGAGGGCGGACGCCGCACAGCAGTCCGCACAGAGCGCCTTTCAGACGGCGAAGCCGAACAGGTGAGGGATGCCGCGCTACGCGTCAAGAACTTCACGCCGTTCGCCACGCTGTTCTTCTACCTCCTCCATCTGAGGAGGAAGCTGATATGATAATCCGCATCTCTAGGGTCAGGGCCGGCGGGGAGCTTCTGGCGCACGACACCATCTTGAGAATCGGCAGCAAGCTGCACCGCGGGCTTAGGCCTCTGCTGGGGGTCAACCTGGTGGCGGGGGTCACGGGGAGCGGCAAGACCCTCCTGGCGGAGGCCCTGTGGCTCGGCGTCGGGCACATGCTGAGCAGCCTCTTGGGCGGGCAGCTCCGCGGCGCGCTGGTGGGCGCCGCATCGGCCTGCGGCATCAGGCCCATCGACGCGGAGGTTGAGATATGCATAAGCGGCGCCGAGGTTCCGGAGCTGGGCCGCAAAACATGCATCAAGACGGAGATCGTCAGAGGCCTGGAGAGCTGGACGGAGCTGCCGAAGGACGCGCTGGTCAGCGACAGGCTCCGCAGGAGCCTGGTCTACGCGCTGCTGCACGCTGTCTCGATTCCGGACAGAGTTAAGTGGCGCGTTGCGCATGCGTCCCGCGCGCTCCACCGCCTGCTGGCGGCTGAGGATCTGCCGCGGGAGCTGTGCCTCGCGGCGGCCGCGCTGGTGCCGCCGGTAGATGCGGGGCGCTGTACGCCGTGCTACATGCGCATGCTGGGCGCACCGGGGCTTAGGCTTGAAGAAGAGGAAGACGGACATCTTTATGCAGCCGCAAGCAGCGGAGAAGCGTCGCATGCGCTGTTTGAAGCCGCTTATGAGTTTGCCTACAGGCTGTCGAAGCTGGCAAGGGAGGAGGCAAACGTCTCGATCATCCCCCTTGTATACATCGACGACGCCTTTGAGGGGCTGGATGCTGCGAAGATTAAAAGCCTCCTCTCGCGGGACTACGGCGGCGCGTCCATATACGCCGCGACGCACAGAATAGAGGCCGGGGCGCATGCCGCGCGCAACCTGCTGCTGACCTACGGCACCAGGGCTTCTGAGCTGGCCGAGCAGCCCCCCGGCTTCCGCTTCGCCCTGGTCGACGCGGCGCTGGTGGAGGCGCACGGAGAGGTGTTTGAAGACGTCTCCAGGAGGCTTCTGGGCCCATGAGCCGGCGCGGGAAGAAGACCGGCTCTCAATAACGGAAGCCGCATGAGGTGATGAAGGAATGCATCCGCAAGCCTCTCCGGGGCCGCTAAGCCGCAATAAGACGGCGAAGCCGAGAAGTGCGGATGACGGGCCTGCTGTCCTCTTTTTCCTCCTTTGTTTTTCTTCTTCCAGCTCCACGCTGCAGGCTTGTCCGAAGTGAGAGCGGCCGAGCATGGGCAGCCTGCTGCTGGGGCTCCTTCTGAAGGCATTACGGAGGCGGCAGCGCCGCCGCTGAACCGCTCTAAACAATTCCCCGACGCAGAGCTAGAAAAAGAGATGAGTTGGGGATACAACTTTATAGCCCAAAAGATCGGCACATCGTCCCTGCGCGCTTCAAAGCCGCAGATGCATTTAACGCGGCGGTTCGGCAACGCCATCATCTTGCCCCCGCAGTGGGGGCACACCGTACTGTATAGTCTCTTCTCTCTGTACGGCACGCCGCACCACATTGTAAATCCTTGAAGCTTCCTCCTTATGCTGCCTAAGTTTAAAAAGACCTTCTTCTCAGACTTGTGGTTGCCTTCTTTCAATACCCTCATGGAGCTGTCCTTTGGCACATCTGCTACAACCGCTGCTCTGTACTGAACAGCCAAATGCACAAGTTTCTTCACTGCTTCGTCCTCCCAGCTGCGCAGGAGGCGCCACATGCGGCTCTTCGCAGCAGAGGCCATGTCGCAGATCTCGTCCTTCTCTGCACATAGACTGTCGAGCCTCGCAACGACCCTCTGCATATGCGTAATCCTGGAAACATTAGGTCTTAAGATGCCTTTAGCAACTATCCTTCTCTCTTCCAGAACAGCCCACAGGATGCCGTTGTTCAAAGCATTGAAGTCAATCACAAGCAGGCGTTTCGGTTGCATAGGCGCAGATTTGCGCCTGAACACAAGCGCAACACACAGCGTCACG
>Ga0081478_140493_pt1 | contig 11076 bp, 13 predicted proteins | sample OctSprmetagenome_FD_70983 | JGI IMG/M metagenome (GOLD analysis project Ga0081478, IMG submission 70983) | Hot spring and microbial mat streamer communities from Octopus Spring Streamers, Yellowstone National Park, USA - T=80-84 v2 (version 2) | ecosystem: Environmental > Aquatic > Thermal... | reverse complement strand
GTCAGGTTAAAAGCCGAGAACATACTTGAAAACCTGAGCTAGAAGCTGGAGAGGCTCGAACCACGCGATCCCACGATCCCGTAGTAGTTCAAGAACCTTTGTAAACTGGGGGGTTAACAATATTGTATAACATGCTTACACATATAATGAAGTTTGAAAAATTAAATCTAAGTGGATGTAAGTTTGAACTTAAGCTTACTTAGTCTAAGGCTCTTAGAGCCACGAACCGCGCTCTTAGAAGGTTTTCGAGGAAATCTAGGTGGTTATAGGGTTAAGGATGCTTAGGGATTATCACTGTGTTCTTATAATCTTCTAGTTTGAATGAGCTTTCGTTGAGCCTTGTTATCGTGTAGCCTTTTACTAGTTTTAGGAAGTCGTCTACTGGTTGTATTGGTAGTTTTAGGCCTGGTATCCTGTAGTGTATTGGCATTATGTTTATTGGTTTTAGTGTCTCAACTAAGCTCCACGCCTCCTGCGGTCCTATTGTGTACCTGCCCCCCACCGGGGTTACTAGTAGGTGTAGTCCTTGGAGTTCTTTCAACACACTCTCCTCAGGTCTATCCCCTAGGTCTCCTAGGTGTGCTATCCTATAGCCTTCAACCTCTAGGAGGTATACTGTGTTTAAACCCCTCTCAGCCCCCCTCGACTTGTCATGATAGCTTTTGAAACCCCTAACTCTAACACCTCCCACCACAGTCTCACCGTAGAACATCTTTAGAACCCTAGAACCCTCCTTTGAGACAACGTGGACAGCATTATGGTCGAAGTGGTCGTGAGATACAAGTATGAGGTCCGCTCTAACACTAGGACTCTTAATCCCAAGACTAACACCATCATGGGGGTCGATTGCAATAGTTAAATCCCCACCTCTAACCTCAACACAGGCATGACCATGCCATCTAATTAAAACCACAGGGTTACACCAACATGAAAATAGATAAGCCCAAACCTAAAATAACAGTGTGGGTTAAAGCAGTACACCGAGGCCTAACAGCTTTGAACACGGTAGACTGCATAGTTAGAAGTGCTAGGTGGGAGGATGACCCCTCCCCGCCTTTAGGAGGCGGGGTTTCGAACCTCTGGGTCTAGGGTGTTAGCCCTCCGGTCGGGGTTTAATGGTTTTACACCGTTGTGTGTTGCAAGGTAGCTTTCAATCTTTCTTGTTATCTTTATCCTGTATCCATTTCTTCTTGCTATGTTTAGTGCTGCGTTTACATCCGCGTTTATCTTCCTCCCAGTCCTCCTGCAGACATACAAACCCCTGTAGATCCTACCGTTCTCGTGTACCTCTCCGCATACACGACAAAGAGGTTTAAAAGCCTTAACGCTCTAAAGTTGTGTGAGAGCCCTACCCCGCCTTGAAAGGCGAGGTTTGCAAAGCTTGAATATCATGCTATGTGATACCACTTCTAACGCTGAGAAAACTTTATAGCGTTAGCTTAGCAAGATTACAGACATACGTAAGCTTCATGGGGATACTGGTGATGGCCTTGGCCATGGCGTGGCTGGATGGCTTGGAGCTCCTAGGAGAACCCTTATACCAGAGGAGTTCATGATACCGGAGTGGTTTACACCAGCATGGATACTAGGGCTTGATACACTATTATGGTTGGTAGAAGGGGCCCTGTACATAGTACTAGCGGTTCTAACGCTAGTAGCTGGTAAGAGGACGGAGGCTGGAGCTCGTTGAAGGTTCAGCAACAACATTCCATATGGTGGGTGAGAAGCTAGCTGGTAGGAGGGGAGCCCTAGTAATAGGTTCATACTACTCTTCATAAGTAAGCCTGGTGCCGGTAGAGGTGTGGCAGGCTACTCTCCCATCAATCTTCCCTACATTTTCCCCTTTTAAACTTTTAAGTAATGGTCTACAGCTGTTTTATAATAGTTTACAGCCTAGTATTCTTTAAAATTTTCGCTAAACATTAGAATATTTAAGCCTCCCTCTACTATATTATATAGTTGGAGTAGATTTCTACTACTGTACTGTGTAGTCTATTCGATAACGTTTTAGGTGATGTGAGGTGGTGTGCCTTGAGGATACTAGCTTTAGGGATGCTAGAGCTCATGTTAGGGGTGATCTGGGGGTTTGTGTGGAGCTTCTACTCTTTGTCTCTCGTAGGTAGCGGTTTTGATGGTCTTAGCTATGGTGTTCTAGGGCTCTCCATGTCTCTGGCAACGCTCCTAGGCTATATGGCTTGTAGCCTAGCATACTACATGGGCTCCTACAGGTTTGTTATGCCTATTTCAGCCACCCTCATAGGTCTTAGTTATAATGCGCTTACTAGAGGTGAGCTTCTAGAGCTGGCACCTATTATGATAGGCTTTGCTCTAGGTGGCCACACGGTATCAACTATAAGGACCTCCAGCGTGCTATCACAAGGTAACCCTAGGCTTGTAGCCTATGTCTACTCACTATCACTTCTAGGACTCTCACTAGGCTCTCTAGCAGTCATGCTAGGCTATATCGCAGACCCCGCTATGATGCTGGTATATAGCTTTGTAACCGGCCTAATGTACCAGCTCGTCCAGAGAGGGGGTGAGGCTGGTATTGTTAAACCTAGATTCAACCACGTTAGGCTCACCAGGGATTTAAGGCTCGTAGCGAGTTCAAGTGTGGCATTCATAGTTGTAGCTGCAACCCTAGGCCTAGCTGGAGGTCTTAGCTTCTACAACATGGACTACTACATGATAGTGGTGTTCGGTGTTAGCGAGAGGGAGATAGCATTCATGCTAGCAATCTCAGGCCTACTAGCGGCAATCATATCCCTAACCCCACTTAACATTACCAGAGGTAACCTATGGAGGGTACATGCGATACTGGTTCTAGCTCAAACACTACTCCTTTCAACCCTAATCCTAGCACAGTCCATAGGCTACGCCATAGCCGTCTACGCCATAAGAACGGTGATAGCAGTGCTAGCAGATGCAGTCTTCGACACAATTTATACTAGAACACCACCATTAAAGCTAGCGGATCTAAGGATACCACTGGTACTAACATCCTGGGAGCTCTCAAACGGTCTAGGAAAGCTGCTTGGAAGCATGATAATTTACATGAACCCTGTGATAGCTTTAATGATAGCAAGCATCACTATGTTCCTATATTCAACCACAATACTGATAGTGGAGAGGCTTCATGGAGTAAACAGGTTTAACAAGATTAGAACAAACACAACCTTCAGCGAAGACCCTAGAGTCACGTTAAACCTAGAGGTTCGAGGTTACCCTAAATCTAGGACACTCGACCAGGTAATACCTCCGCCTAGGTATAAAGTATAGTAACCACTATTAACCCCTACATCATCGGAAACTCGTGGAGAGAAGGGGATTAGGTTAAAGTGTAGAACACCTTATACTTAGAAATAAAAACTCCCACCCGCTCCTAGGACTTTGAGTAGGTGATCTCCTGTGCTCTACGGGTACAATGGGAGGCTTGTCCTAGTAGATCTATCTGATAGGAGCTTTAAGGTCTTGGGTTTAGATGAGGGTTTAGCTAGACTCTACATTGGTGGTAAGGGTTTAGCTAATAAGATCCTCTACGATTATGGTATCTGGAACTACGACCCTCTCTCCCCAGAGAACCTCCTCGTATTCACCTCAGGGCCTCTTGGCGGTACTAGGATCCCCATGGCTTCAAGGGCTTGGGCCGCCTTTAGATCCCCTTTGACGGGCATCCTTGGTGGTTCTAATCTTGGTGGTAGTCTTGCTGCTATCATGAAGTATGCTGGTGTCGATGCCCTCATAGTTAGAGGTGCCTCCAGGGAGCCTGTGTATCTTGTTGTTGAGGGTGGTAGTGTTGAGTTTAGGAGTGCATCACACCTATGGGGTCTTGATTCTATAGAGGCTGAGGAGATCCTACAGAGGGATCACGGTCGTGACGTAGCGGTCCTAACCATAGGGCCTGCTGGTGAGAACCTTGTGAGGTTCGCATCTATAAACCATGATAGGTGGAGGCAGTTTGGTAGGACTGGTGGTGGTGCTATTATGGGTAGTAAGAGGCTTAAAGCAATTGTATTCAAGCCTGCTAGGAGGGACGTGGAGGTTGCTAAGCCAGAGGAGCTGGGGGAGTACATTAGGAATCTGACCTTGAAGCTCCTACCAGATCCTACAACTAAGGCTTTAAGGGAGGGTGGGACTCCGAGGCTTGTTGAGATAGCTAATAGGATGGGCTTCTTCCCAAGCTATTACTGGAGTAAGGTTAGGGTTGATGGTTGGGAGAGGATTGAGTGGGGTTACATGAGGCAGCACTACTTCGTTAAAGCAGGTGCATGCCTCTACTGTAGCGTTGCATGTCATAGGCTTGTTGAGAGCCGTAAGTTCAATGTGAGGGTTGACATAGAGTATGAGACTATATTCGCTCTAGGAGGCAACCTGGGAGTGGCGGATCCAGACTGGGTTATAGTCTTTAACGATCTAGCTGATAGGCTTGGGATGGATAGTATATCCTTGGGTAACGTTATAGGATTCGCTGTGGAGCTCTCAAGGAGGGGTCTCGTAGACTACAAGATAGACTGGGGTGAGCCTGAGAAGGTTAGACAGCTCATAGTAGATATCGCGTATAGGAGGGGTCTAGGGGGGATCCTAGCTGAGGGTGTAGCTATAGCGTCAAAAGCTCTCGGAGCAGAACACCTAGCAGTACATGTTAAAGGCCTGGAGCCTGCAGCATACGATCCTAGGACGTTGAAGGGGATGGCCCTAGGCTACTCTATAGCTGGGAGGGGTGCAGACCACCTAGGGACAATGGCGTACGCAATAGACATAGCTGGGAGAGCTGGAGGTAGGTTTAGCCTTGAGAGGGAGAAGGTATTAGCTGTGAGGGACTACGAGAACCTAGGAGCTCTAATGGACTCACTACTCCTATGCAAATTCGGAAGATACATATACAACTTCCAGAACATAGCTGAGATGCTAAGCCTTGTAACAGGGTACAACTACACACCAGAACAGGTGGTGGAGACAGCTGAGAGGATAGTAACACTAACAAGGCTCATAAACGTTAAAATGGGGGTGGATAGGGGCAAAGACCAGTTACCAAGGAAGCTCTACGAACCAGTAGAGTTCGAAGGCAAAGAGTATAAGCTAGAAAGAGAGGAGGTGGAAAAAGCACTAGATATGTACTACGAGCTAAGAGGATGGGATGAAAGAGGTATCCCCAAAGAGGAGAGGTTAAAGGAGTTAAGGATAGTAGAGTGAGAGCTTAAACCCCTGGAGTGTATACAGTAGAGGGGTGGCTGTGAAGAGGGCCGCATCGACTGAAAGGTGATGTGAGGCGGGCTTACCAGAGCCTCACATCCTACTCTGGGTGTCCCCCATGCCTGTAACAGCTAGTCTATACGAGAGGTTTAGGGGTGTCGGTAGGGAGCTCCTAGACCTGCTCAGCCGGTACGACTCTCTCAGCGTCTCCGGTGCTGAGTGGATGCCCGTTGAGGGCTCCTCTCCTGTGTCCGTTGCTGGTGCTGATAGTAGTAGGCAGTTTGAGGTTTACAGGGGTTTTATACTGTATGCTGTTCAAGGTTACGCTATGCTGGTTTCAAGGGAGGGTTTTGCTGGTAGTGTTGAGGATGCCAGTGTAGGTTATATTGAGGTCTCGGAGGCTTCCAGGGTTGGTGTTAAGGTTGCTAGGGATTCCCTTATATCCTCTACGGCTAAGACCCTGGAGGTATCCCTACTCCACAGGGTAGGCGGTGGGGGTGGCGTAGATCTACTGCTCTTCGACGGCTCCTACGAGAGCTTCCTAGGCCCAATACTAGTGTTCAAGGGGGAGCTCCGCAGGGCTAGTCTTAGGCTGGCTGAGAGGATACAGGGGTTGTGGGAGCATAGGTTGAAGATGCTCAACGAGCTATACGGTAGGGTTAGGCTAGCTTTTATATCTAAGAGCTCCGGTAAGCTGAACCTCGTTAAACACGGTGGTGTAAGGGTTAAGCTTGGAAGCTCAGAGTACCAGGTACCAGACTTCATTGTGGTGAGGAGAGTCATATCAAATGTGAAACCTTTAAAACCGGGGTTCCTGTGGTACGAGAACCCATACATGGAGCTTAGGAGGGAGTGTGATGAGGTTAAACGTGTAGCACCGAACCTTAGCTGCTGGTACACACTAACATACATACTACTACACCCAGCGGGGAAGGTCTACCAGCTAACAACACCAGGCAGGCTATCAAGAGAGGAGGTTGCAGAGCTCGTAAAACAGCTCAAGCACATATCACCAGACGGCTACCTATACCCACTCTCAGCAGCACACCACTCCTCAAAGCTAACGAGGAGCGATTTCAGGAGTTTAGTAGCACTCGTAACACCAGAACTTGAAACTGGGAGAGAGCAACTAGAACAGACACTCTAGGAGAACAACGAAACAATTCATGAAGAGAAGCCTAGCATATTTAAAACCTCCACTCAACCTAGAATATAGGGTGGTGAGGCTGGAATGGTATTCGGCCCCTTTAGCTCAACGGAGCTCCTAATAATACTATTCATAATACTCATACTCTTCGGAGCCTCAAGACTACCACAACTAGCCAGAGCCCTAGGAGAGTCAATGAGAGAGTTCAGGAAGGCAGTAAGCGGAGAGTACGAGGAGGAGAAAAAGGAGGAACCAAAAACACAGGCGAAAAGCTAAAGGCCACCACACTACCAGCAAGCCTCCCACCGAGACCCTTCTAGGTAACCCTCACCTCTAAACCACAGCCTCCCAGAATAGGAGCTCATAGTACAGTATGGTTCATTTCAACTCCATGTACTAGATTCTAGTGGGTGTGAGGGCCCTCTTCATCAGCCTCAGACCCGCCATGTGAGGCATTCAATCTTACTATACCCTTAGCCCCCAGTCTTCCAGTCATAGCTTTTCCTCACTATATTATGCTCTGGAGCTTTTAAACTTGAGTTTGAGTGTTTCCCGGTGGTTGAGCTTGTAGATGGTAGGAGTTTAAGAACTATACAGCCTAGAGAGAAGGGGGCAACCTCGATGTTAGGCATTTCAGTCCGGGCTCCAAGGTGTGCTTCCCTGTGTTCGTTGAAGGGGCTCTATTCTCTCTCGGTGACGCTCACTTCGCTCAAGGTAATGGTGAGGTTTGCGGTACAGCTATAGAGATGAGGGCTAAAGCTAGACTTAGATTCTACGTGATCGAAGAGGGGCTAGAGGGTACAACATTAGATTCCCGATATTCAAACCCTCAGAGCAGTCCATAAGAAGGTTCACATGGTCTAAGACGATAGCCATAACAGGGGTCGGGGTGGTAGATGAGAGGTAGGAGTCGGAGAATGCAACACTCTCAGCTAGACACGCTCTACTAAACCTCATAGAAATCCTAGAAAAGCAGGCTACATGAGGGAGCAAGCATACATAAGCTAGTGTAGCAGTAGATCTAAGACTAAGCCAGCTAGTAGACGTACCGAACCTCACGGTATCAGCATTCCTACCACTAGACATATTCATTGAACCTCCACGCGAGCTCCTAGACATAGCACTATGAACCTGTAATCTCTACAACCGCCAATCTTTTTAACAACGTGGAGGTAGACATAGTTATAAGGTTATAAAGGACTCACTAGTGTCGGAAAGGTTATATTAGTGAAAGGTTACGGGGGTCGAGCACTCTGTTTTCATCAGAGTTCAGTCTAGGTAGGGTTGCAGTAGTTCTTCTTCATATCATCTAGGAGTGTATCCGTTATAGCGTTAACCACCACTATCTCCTTAGGCTCGGCGATGGGGTCTAAGTGCTCCCTAACGAACCTTTTAATGGAATCCACGTCTACATATCCTTTTATCACCACTACTGGTGCTTGGAGTCTAATGTCGTCAGGGCACACTAGTACTATGGCCTCCTCTACTCCTCTAACATTCGTGATGGTCTTTTTAAGAGTTCCCAGGCTCCAAGAACATCTACATAGCCACAGGGCATTGCAGACTCGGGGTTACCCTAGCTCCTGTAACCGCAGAGCTTATACTATCTAGAATCCAGGGTGCTAGGTCGGAGCTCCCAGTAGATACGATGGAGATCGTTAGCCCAGGAAGGTTTATTAGGATAGAGGAGGCCATCCTAGATCCAGGGGAGGTGTTTAAACTCTTGAACTCAAGCGAGCCTCTACTATCTGTGGTGGACATAGTTAAGAGGTTTGATGGGGTGACAGCTGTTAATAGGGTTTCATTTGATGTAGGGGCTGGTGAGGTTTTCTGCCTTGTGGGCCCTAATGGTGCTGGTAAGACTACGACGTTGAGGATCATAGCAGGCCTTATAGAGCCTGATGAGGGTTATGTTGTATTCGAGGGTAGGAGGCAGCCTTGGGGTCCAGGTGTTAGGAGGCTTATAGCCTACATACCCGAGGATGCTGGGGTTTACAGGAATCTCACGGGATTCGAGTATCTTGAGACCATGGCTAGACTGTACTTGGGTGAGATGTGGGGTGATGCTGTTAGGAGGGCTGCTGAGATATCAGGGCTTGGGGTTAGGTTGAGGGATAGGATTGGTGGTTATAGTAAGGGTATGAAGAGGAGGCTTCTACTAGCAGGAGCTCTAATGATAAACCCTAGGTTGCTGATCTTAGACGAGCCTACCGCTGGCCTCGATGTAACCCATGCTACGGCTATGAGGAGGATGATCTTAGACTATGTTAGGGGTAGTGTGGCTACAGCTGTTGTATCAAGCCATAACATGCTTGAGGTCTCATACATGTGTGATAGGGTTTCATTGATAAACCGGGGGGTTATAGTTGAGAGTGGGCCTCCCAAGGAGCTCCTGAAGAGGTATAGGGTTGAGAACCTAGAGGAGGTCTTCGTGAGGGTGACAGGTGGTGGGCTGTGAGGAGGCTCTATGTTCTAGCTGTTAAGGAGGTTAAGGAGCTCATTAGGGATAGGTATGTGCTATTCTCAGTTATACTAGCACCACTCCTAGTACTCCCATTATTGTCCGGTGTATCCTACCTAGCTGTTAGGGAGGCCGGTGGAGCTCTAGAGAAGGCTATTAGGGAGCTTCCAGGGAATGTAGCTGTAGTCCTAGAGGATCCAGGTGATGAGATGGCCGTTGAGGTTGCTAGGAGGCTTGGAGCTAGGGTTGAGGGTAGTGTTGAAGAGGCTGTAGCCAGGTACCCTACGGTCGTGGTTCTACACTCTAACTTCACCAAGAACATTCTCGAAGGGAAGCCCGCCGTGGTTACTATTACCTCTAGGGTTGAGAGGCCCTATAGCCTGGTCGAGGTAGCTATTGTAACCTCTCTAGCCCAGGGGTTAAGGGATGTTGTTAGCATAGTTTTAATAGAGAGGTTCAACATAGACCCGAGGCTTATCAGAACACCTGTTATTGTTGAGAGCAAAGTACTCTATAAGGGTGAGCTCCTAGGGGGGGCGAGGTTAACGCAGCTCTACGTCCTCAACTTGGCCTTAGCATTCATAATATTCATACTAGGGGTCATAGCATTACAGGTTGGAACCCTTAGCGTGGGGACTGAGAGGGAGTCTAGGACTCTCGAGCTCCTACTAATGCTACCGATAAGCAGGGTTGAGCTTATAGCTGGGAAGGTTCTAGGGGTTTCAACAATATCGCTAATGGGGTTCGCAAGCTTCCTAGTAGGGCTATCCATCACGATACTATTAGCACCGGTGTTGTTCGCTGAAGGATTCAAGGGCGTCCAGCAACCTCAAACAACCATGCATTTGTCCCCTATAGAGTTGATTGAAGCCCTTAGAACGACGAGCGTTACAAGCATGGTAGTTGTGGTAGCATTAGTAGCAATAGCGATAGCGATGGTATCAACCACTATAGTAGGAATACTCGTAGGAGTACTACTAGCAGGTGATATTAGGGGAGCTCTGGTATCCGGATCCTACATAGCAATAATCCTAGCGATACCACTCTTAGTAGAGATGATGGGCTTGAGCCTGCCAACACCACTACAAATAGCATTCATAACCTCGCCAATGTACCCACCATTCAAAACAGCCCAGATGATCGTATTCGGGGAGACAGGCTTAGCCACAGCCTACGCTATAGCAACCCTAATCAACGTAACAATGCTACTTGGAATAACAGTACTTATGGTTAAAAGCGAGAGGCTCATATACGGTATTAGGCTGAGAAAACCCAGGGTGGAAGCCTAGTTTGACGTGGAGGCTGAGATAGATGAGCATAGAAGAGCATCTGAAGAACGCTCAGCTATACCTTAATGAGGCGTTCAAGCTCTACGAGGAAGGCTATAGGGCTGACGTGTGTGAGAAGGTGTGGGCTGCAGTTAAACATTCAACAATAGCTCTCACCACTAGGTTCCTAGGTGTAAGCGAGCCTAAGGGCATCCCATGGAGGGAGTTTGTTAGAGAGGCTTTCGAGAAAGCTGGTCTCAGCAGGGATGAGGCCTCATACTGGGCATCCTACTTCATTGATGTTAGAAGGAGCTTGCATGGGGATTGCTTCTACGGCCTCTACTACGAGGAGTCAGAGCACAAGCCTTTGATTGAAAGAGCTCCACGGTACGTTAACCTGGTAGCCGAGCTTGTCAAGCGAGGTAGCACCTCCTAGCAACCCCCTCCCCGCACCCCTGGGAGGCTCTAGTAGGTTTTTCTTAGTAGGGTAACTCCTGGGATCATCGTGTAGCCGGCTTAGGGGTCACTATAAGTATTTATGGTCTGTATGGCTGTAAACCCTATGGGTGTCGTTGGTGAAGTCGATTTGCATATAGGGTTGAGCTCCTGGACGTGAGGCTCCTCAGGCCTCATGAGGATGTGGTTGAAGGGAGGTTTCGTGGTCTTGCTGATCAAATCCTCCTGGATGGGTTTATACGCTATCCCATCCTAGTGGATTCTAGAACTCTGGTTGTGCTCGACGGCCATCATAGGCTTGCTGCTGCTAAGCTCCTAGGGTTGAGGTTCATACCTGCTATTCTCGTGGACTACGATGGTGATCGTGTTAGTGTTTCATCGTGGAGAGACGGTGTTACTGTTACCAAGGATATGGTTAGAGAGCATGGTCTTAAGGGTAACCTTATGCCTCCTAAGACTAGTAGGCATAGGGTTTGCTTCGAGGTACCAGAGGTTGGGGTTCCACTGAAGCGTTAAGGGGTTGAGTGAGGGTCTAAGAGCTGTCATAAGGG
>Ga0081478_167937_pt1 | contig 11093 bp, 9 predicted proteins | sample OctSprmetagenome_FD_70983 | JGI IMG/M metagenome (GOLD analysis project Ga0081478, IMG submission 70983) | Hot spring and microbial mat streamer communities from Octopus Spring Streamers, Yellowstone National Park, USA - T=80-84 v2 (version 2) | ecosystem: Environmental > Aquatic > Thermal springs... | reverse complement strand
ACCGGCACCCAAGTGCGCTCACAAGCCCTCAAAAACTTTGCCTCGCAAACCCCTTGTCACTCGCTACTCGCTATTCGCCACTCGCTATTCACCGCCGTTTTACCAGTCGCCATTCGCTATTCGCCATTCGCTGCCGTTTCGTCCCTCGTCCCCCGTCCCTCGCCCCATATTATCAGCGGATGCTCGCCGCCACAAGCAACGGCACTACAACGAGAACCAAGCCATAAATTCCCCACCCGATGATGCTCGTCATGCCGAGGTAATAAAGCACGAAGCCGATGATGATGAGTAGCAGTGTCAGCAACAACCAGACGGCGAATTGAACGCCTGCTTCACTTGCCGTTGTTGCCCTTGACATCTCAAACACCTCCCGTTTACCCAAACTCAGGGCGCCCAATCAAATTAGCCCGCTAACAAAATTAACGCAGTGAGGGTGAAGGGGTGAACATGGGACTTTATGAAGCATGGGGGCGCAGAGAACTGTGGAAGTTGGTAGCAAGTTCAGGCAAGCAAAAATTTCACAGGCGAAGGGGAGCGATGGGAAGGAGTTGATCGCTTGGTGAAGTTTACCAAACGAAATTCATGCTCCCCTTCGCCCCAACAAGTTGAAGGCTACTCCCAACTGAAGCACGCTACAGCTTTAAAGCCGTCTACTGCTACATCAACGCAAATCTCATAGCCACCGAAGTCAAACGATAACTTCACCTTTTGCGTCGATGGCTGCTCCTCCACTACCACTTCCGTCGCTTCCTTCACAACATTTCCTTCTTTATCCACAAGTTTCGCTACCCATCTCCCGTCAGGAGATTGGGAAAGGGAAAGTATGACAGGGTCTTTTCTGGGCGGCCAATACATGAGGCTTATCTTTGCACCCTTTTTCAGTTGCTCAAGTGTCAAGTTTTCCAAGCCCTGTTCGGCTGCGTGTATGAACATACCTCTGTCGCTTGTCGCCAAAATCATGGGTCTGCTCGAGTCAGCGCCGATGAACTCTAACGCCCTTCGGTAAAGTCTTTTGGCTGCATCCACAATTTTCTGCCCCGATTTCGGCAATGGAGATGGGTCTGGTGGTTGGTAAGAGTAAAGAAAATATCCGCCAGTGTAGCGGGTGCGGTAAATAATGGACCCACCTCGCCCAATGTATCCGAAATTCACATAGCCGTCTTCAAAACTGACCAATATCCTCGGCTTCCCCAGGTTCGGGTTACCAACACCAACTTCCACATTATCGGTCTCTGCCTTCACTTCTCCCTGCAGGTTCCTAAGTTGAGCGCGCCATTTTACTGCTGGCGATGTCCCCGGCGATGTTGTTACTTCTTGGGAAACCCGCATGATATAGAAGCCAGAAGGCAATTGAGAGCCTATCGTCCCACGCACGAAAATAAACAGCACATCGGCACCTCGTGCCAGTTGCTCTGGAGAAAGATTTTCCGCTCCCTCAATCGCCGCACCTACTACGACGGAGCCCTCGCTGTCAAGCAAAAGAGCGGTGAGGTTGTCTTTTCTGACCCTAATGCTTGCCTGCTTCCCTTGTAACGCTTCTTCCAACGCACTGCCTACTTCGGAGAGGAATGTGTTGTTTTCCTGCTCCAAGATTTGCGTTGGCGTCGTGGGCTGACCACCGCCTCCACCACATCCGTGAACAAGACTCAACGCCAAAACGCCCAAAGCAGCCCAGAACCTCAACCCACGCCTTATCCGAAAGGCACACATCCTCCCAAACATACCTATCGCCTCCCTTGACAAAGAATTTCGTATCCGCAACTTTGTTACCACATTTGGGCGCAATTTTAAACTTGAAAGCCCGGAAGGCAAACGGTTGGATGCGTATTTCCTTCATGCGTGCTAATCTTTGAATGCGCTGCTCACGGCGGTGTTCATTTTTGTGAGAGGCGGAGAGAAGGCGTATGCGGAGCAAAAAACTTGAAGCGGAGGTGAGTTGATGATGGAAAGGAAAGCGGTGACGACTTCGGAGGCACCCATCCCCAAAGCACCTTATTCCCAAGCCATCATCGCTAACGGCTTCGTGTTCGTTTCGGGACAAGTCGCCATTGACCCCAAAACAGGTGAGCCGGTTCACGGCTCATTTGAGGACGAGTTGAAACTCGCACTCAACAACATGAAAGCCATCTTGGAAGCGGCTGGAAGTTCACTTGACAAGGTCGTCAAGGTCACTGTCTTCCTCGCTGACATGAGCAATTTCCCGAAACTCAACGAGATTTACCGCCAGTTCTTCCCTGAACCTTTCCCCGCCCGCACGACAATCCAAGCGCAACCGCCCGGCGGCTTCCAAGTTGAAGTTGAATGCATTGCGATGCTTTGAAGGAGGAGAGCAACAATGGGATGAGCGAGTTGGAGCCTGTGGTGCGACTGCTGCGCGATTTGGTCGCCATAGCGAGCGTCAACCCGTGCTTTGATGACGGGACGGGCGAAAAGGAAATTGCCGAGTTTGTGGCGACTTACGCTCAAAAGGCAGGTTTGGAAGTTCACCGCATCCCCGTTGATGAAGGGCGCGAAAATGTCCTCATAGGCTTGGTCGGGCAAGGAGCGGAAACGGTTCTCTGGGAAACCCACATGGACACGGTGACCGCCCAAGGGATGACAATTCCACCCTTTGACCCGAAACTTGAGGATGGGAAAGTTTTCGGGCGCGGTGCTTGCGACGCCAAAGCCAGTCTGGCTGCAATGTTGCAGGCGTTGGTTGAAGTCGCAAAGCGCGGCTCACCACCACGAACTATTTGGCTTGCTGCAGTTGTGGATGAAGAGAACGGGTTCAGGGGCGTCCAAAAGTTGGTGGAGAGCGGCTTCCGCGCTAACTACGCTGTAGTCGGTGAGCCCACTGAACTGAACATTGCAATCGCCCACAAGGGAACCGTGCGAGGCAGCATCATCACTCGTGGCATCAGCGCTCACAGTTCCCAGCCCGAAAAAGGGATCAACGCTATCTTGAGGATGGCAAGGGTCCTTCTGGCACTGGAACGCTACGATGCGGAACTGAAGATGCAGGTTCACCCGTTGGTTGGCAGCCCAACCTTAGTCGCAACGGTCATTCAAGGTGGCAGAGGGCTCAACCTTGTGCCTGATTTTTGTCAAGTCAAAGTTGACCGAAGGACTTTGCCCAACGAAGACCCAGCGGTTGCGTGGGAGGATTTGAAGCGGTTTCTCCAGACTCAGCCTGAGTTGCTTGAGTTTGAGGTTGAGGTCAGTGAGCCTGAACTGCTCAATTGGGGCATGGAAATTCCCGCCGACAGCGTGCCCGTTCAGCGTTTGTCCGTTGCCTGCCAGCAAGTAGGCTTGCAATCGCAAATCATAGGCGTCCAATACACTTCTGACGCCAGTTTCCTCGTCCGCAACGGAATACCCGCAATGCTTTTCGGACCTGGCAGCATTGAGCAGGCTCACACTGCCGATGAATGGGTCACCGTTGAACAGGTCATCGCTGCTCAAAAAGTCCTTGAAGTTTTGGCAATGATGCCGAACCCTTGACGGGCGAAAGGGGTTGATGAAGTTGGGTGCGGGGTTTGTATTGTCGGCGCTCGTTTTCGGCATTGTGGCGTTGTTGATGGCATCGCCACGAAACTTTTCCGACTTGCCTATCCTTTTCCGCTCGCCACCCGCTGAATTTCGCCCGCTTCAAATCATTCACGGCTTCGATAACTTGGGTTCAGACACCCAAACCATTCGCAAACGACTGCAAGAGTTGCGAGCGCTTGGAATCGGTGGCTTGGTCGTCAATGTCAGTTTCCGGGATTACCTGCGCAGTGAAGAGCAGTGGCGTCTTTTCCTTGATGGTCTGAAAGTCGCCGAGGAACTCGGCTTCGTCCTTTGGCTCTACGATGAGGAAGGCTACCCAAGCGGCGCCGCTGGCGGTCTCGTGTTGGAGAGGAATCCGAATTACGAAGCCATTGGTTTGGTGCGAGTCATCGGTGACGACGGAAAAGTTCGCTACGAGGTTAGGCGCATGTTTGAGGGAACTCATTGCACCGAGAATGTTTACAAAAAGCGCCGATACATCAACATCTTGAACCCGGAAGCCGTGCGAACCTTCATCGCCCTGACCCATGGCGAGTATGCGAAGCGGATTCCCGATATTGGCAAGCGAATCCGAGCCATCTTTACCGATGAACCATCGCTGATGACGACTTACATTCGCCCACCTGAAGGTGCTTTGCCTGCCATCTCTTGGGTTGAAGACTTGCCCAACGAATTTCGGCGGCGCAAGGGTTACGACTTGATGCCTCACTAACGCATGGGTCTCAGCCGCAGACGGTAAACTCATCCAAAGGTTGCGAGATGGGGGCTGCGGCGTCCTAATTGAGCCGCAAAATCAAAATTTGTGGGTCGCACGATTTCGGCGAGGCAAATTGACGCTTTGCTTCGTCGTCAACACTTCCGCCGAACCCGTTTCCGCCACCGTTTACCTGCCGAACTGGAAGAAGGCGAGCATCTGGTTTCCCGACTCAGGTGAAATCCAGCCCGCTCAGGCAGAGAACGAAGGCACAATTTTGAAGGTCAAGATTGATGTCCCTGCCCTTGACAGCATTTTCATCGTGGAAGACGCTTGAAACTTCAAAGCGGAACGAAGGAGGCAAAGGGTCTTGAAGCGACGAGAGATGATTGGCAAAATTACTGCCGTCGCAGCGGGAATGTTGGCTTGCCGAAAATTCACGGGTGCAACGGAGGGAAGCAAAATGATTGTCAAGCCGAGTCCACAGCAACTTGCGTGGCAGGAACTTGAGATGGGCATGTTCATTCACTTCGGGATGAACACTTTCACTGACCGGGAGTGGGGTGAAGGGACTGAGGACCCTCGGTGGTTCAATCCAACCGAGTTGGACGCGAGGCAGTGGATAAGCGTTGCCAAAGAAGCGGGGTTCGGTTATGTGGTGCTCACCGCAAAGCACCACGATGGTTTTTGCTTGTGGCAAACCCGTTACACCGAACACTCGGTCAAAAACAGCCCTTGGCGCAACGGGAAGGGCGATGTGGTCAAGGAGGTCGCAAAAGCGTGTGAGGAGATTGGCGTCAAATTTGGCTTCTACCTTTCACCTTGGGACAGGCACGAAAAGAGTTACGGGACACCTGACTACGACCGCTACTTCAAAAACCAACTGACGGAACTGCTGACGGAATACGGCGAAGTCTTGGAGGTTTGGTTTGACGGCGCTTACGGTGGACCGCCGGGCAAAGAGCACAAATACGATTGGCTCGGCTATTACGAAGTCATTCGCAAACTCCAACCAAACGCGCTGATCGCCATCTGCGGTCCCGACATCCGTTGGGTCGGCAACGAAGAAGGGGTCGCACCGGAAACGAATTGGAGCGTTCAAGAGGCTTCGCACTTCCACCAACTCTTGGGCATCACGGGCAAAGTTTGGTATCCAGCGGAGTGCGATGTCTCAATACGCCCGGGTTGGTTTTGGCACGCTCGCGAAGACGACAAAGTTAAGTCGGTTGAGCACTTGCTTGACATCTACTTCAAGTCCGTCGGTCGCAACAGCGTCCTGCTTTTGAATGTCCCGCCGAACAGGAAAGGGTTGATCTCGGATGTGGACATCCAGAGGCTGCGGGAATGGAGGAAGGTGCTTGACAGAACTTTTGCCACTAACTTCGCTTTGAACAAGCCCGCAACGGCAAGCAGTTTCCGCCCAGACGCCCAACCCTCAAATGCGGTTGACGGTCGCAAAGAAACTTTCTGGTCACCCCTCAGCGAAAAGGGCGAATGGCTTGAGATTGACCTGCAACGACCGACGACCTTCAATGTCGCGATGGTTCAGGAGCATATAGCCGAAGGGCAAAGGGTGGAACGATACCGAATTGAGGCTTGGGACGGAAAGGATTGGCAGGTGATCGCTCGCGGCACAACTATCGGTTACAAGAAACTTGACAGGTTCAACGATGTCACGGCTGTAAAGGTTCGGTTGGTGATTGAATCAGCGTTAGCGACCCCGCTTATACGAGCCTTCGGGCTTTACCGCTTGGAGAGGTGATGAAAATGACGCAACAGGCAGGTGAAGTGAGGATTGAGAGGGTGAGGGACGGGAACAGTTGGTTCTTTAGGCTCTTCTACAACGACGAACCCGTCAGCCGGTTGTGGGTGCACGACCTAAATGTCAGGTTCGGCGAAGCCATTGTGAGGATGGGCGGCATCGGTGGGGTCTGGACGGAAGAGGCTTACCGAAAACGAGGGTTTGCACGCAGGTTGCTGGAAGCCGCCAACGATTACATGCGCGATGAGGGATTTGACATCGCAAGTTTGTTTGGCATCTCGGACTTCTACGAACGCTGGGGCTATGTCCCTGCTGCTCCCGAATACAGCCTGAAGGTTCGGGTTGACAACATCAAAGGTGCTGAGTTGAAATATCGGGTCGTTGATTTTTGCGAAGAGCACCGTTTGGATGTGCTCCGAATTTACGAGCACAACAACTTGCACCGAATTTGTTCAGTCGTCCGTTCCCCGGAAAGTTGGACGGGCTTTGTCCGAGGAACGGACTGGTTCGTTGAAGCGGATGTCAAAGTTTTCGTCAACGAGCGCGGGGAAGTCGTCGGTTATGTGTCCCTTGACAAAGTGACTGAGCGGACAGCAGTTGCGGAAGTCGGGTTTGCAACTCCGGAGGTTTTTGAGAGCATGGTCGCTTTCCTTGCCCAAAGGGCGTCTGAACACGGGCACGATGAAATCACCTTGCTGCTCCCACCAGACCACGAATTTGCCATCTACCTGAGACGCTACGGTTGCGTCGCTACTCAAGAATTTCACCGCAGCGGTGGTTTCATGGCGCGAATCATCAACTTGGAAAGCCTGATGGCGAAATTGAGCGTCGAACTGTCCCGACGAGTTGCGAAGGAGTCTCGGTTCAGCGGGTGTGAAAAGGACTTTGCGATTGTCACTGACATCGGGGAAGTTTTGGTGCGGGTTAGGTCAGGGCAAGTGAAAGTTGAACCTGCAATTTCTGCCTCGATTGCGGAAAGGTTAGAGTTGCCACAAGGGAAGTTGACCCAACTGCTGATGGGCTACCAAACCATTGACACTTTGATAGCGGCTCAGGATGTCCACTGCTCTCCTGACCTCATTCCGCTGCTGAGGGTTTTGTTCCCACCTGCCTACCCTTACATCTGGTGGTCCGACAGGTTCTGAAGGTTCGCACCTCGGTCTCAACCTCGAACTAAGCGTTTGCCCCGAATTTGCACTCGGCACCCCGCACCATTGCACGCTTGCAAGCATGTCAGTTGAAGTCAGCGTCAAGAAAGGTTTGGGAGCACAAAGTTCCGGGTGAGCGAACTTTTTGGATTGTCCGAACGCTGAAACCAGTGGCGGCAGGAATTTTCAAGTGCCACCATTGAAAGCGAGCACGCTTCAACGGTGGGTGAGCGAAAAATGCGGGAGAATTTGACTTTGACAAAATTGCGGAAAGGCGAAGCGACCATTGGGTGCTGGTTGACGATTGGGTCGCCCGTTGTCGCAGCGATTATGGCGAGATGCGGGTTTGATTGGCTCGTCATTGACACCGAGCACGGGTCAGTCAGCTACGATTCAATGCTCGTCTGCGTCCACGAAATTTTGGCGACCAACACAACCCCGATTGTCAGGGTCGGTTGGAACGATGCAGTCCTCATCAAACGGGCGTTGGACACAGGAGCGATGGGGATTTTGGTTCCCATGGTCATGAATGCCGACGAAGCGAAAAGAGCGGTTGATTACGCGAAGTTCCCGCCGAAAGGTGTTCGCAGCGTCGGCGGCTTCGTTGCCCAAGTCCTTCACGGCGACGATTACCCAGTTGCTGCCAACGAGCAAATCCTCGTCGCTGTCCAAATTGAGCACATTGATGCGGTGAAGCGAGCGAAGGAAATTTGCGCTGTTGACGGTGTTGATGTCGTTTTCGTTGGACCGAACGACTTGGCTGCTTCGATGGGCTTGACAGGAACTCCGTTTCGGGAGAACCCTCAATGGCAAGCGGCAGTTCAAGCAGTTTTGGAGGCGGCGAACGAAGCAGGCAAGGCAGCGGGGTTGCAATGCGGAACGATTGAAGAAGGCAAGGAACGGTTGAAGCAGGGGTTCAGGTTTGTCGCTGTCTCTTCTGACGCCCGCTTTTTGCACTTGAGTCTCAAGCAGGCAGTAAGTGCGTTGAGGGGCGAGTGAGATTTTGCATTGACAAAGTGAGCGAATTTGCTCTAACATTGCCGTTGGCATCCCAACCCTGCTTCGGCAGGGCAGCCCGCAAAGGAGGGAAAAGAAATGGCGAAACGAAGTTCGGCGAGAAAATCGTTCGTTGACTTCAAAACTCTCCTCAAAACCCGTCGGTTTGGTTTCACCTTGATTGAGTTGCTCGTGGTGATTGCTATCATTGCCACCCTTGCGGGAATCCTGTTCCCCGTGTTCGCGCAGGCTCGTGAGAAGGCTCGCCAAACTATGTGCAACGCCAACTTGCGGAACATCATTCTGGCAACAGCCCAGTATGCTCAAGATGCTGATGAGCGCTTTCCTTTCTGGCGGACACCTTGTTGGGGTGGCGGACCTGGTGGTATTGACCCTGAGAAGAAGAGCCCACTAATTGGTCCGCCTGTTCCCGTCAGCATGGACCCTTACATGCGCAGTCGTCCAATTTACGCCTGCCCGACGACCGGAAGAGACTGGAGTTGGCCGTTAGCGGCAGCCAGTGACCCTGTTGAGGCTGTTCGGCGAGGTTGGTGGAACTGCAGGGGCAGATATGGAATTCACCCGAAACTCCCTATCCCGCGACTTGAGTGGGTCTTCTACACCAGTTACGGCTACAACGAATTCGTCCAAAACGACGCTGAAGAGTATGGGCAAATTGCCAACATCAAACGCCCGTCTGAATTCGTCCTTTGGGGCGATTCTTCTCACGCTGTTTTTACGCCTTGGGGTCTGAACGAAGAGTGGGGCGTTTACCAGGGCGGAATTGTGAGAAGGTTGGCATGGCCAGAAGTTGACTTAGCCCATCCCAGTTGGGCGACAGACCCAGTTGGTGACGAGCGTGCTGGAAGACATTTGAAAGGCGGAGTTCTGGCATTCGCTGACAGCCACACAAAATGGTATCCTTGGCGGCAAATTCGGATGGCACGATACGGTGGTCCTTTGAGGTTCATGGTTTGCGACGAACAGTCCTGCCCATCCGACTTCTGGCGCTGAAAAATTTTTCTGACACTCAGAATGACCAAAGCGGACTGGGGAGCGGATGAGAGGATGGTCACACCGCAAACGCCCATATTGGGGCAAATCATTGAGACTGCAAAGCAGGAAAGGGTCCGGTTGCACACTTTCATCGTTGCAGCCCTTTTGCTGCCGTTCAACGCCTACTGGGTCGGGTGGATGGAAGCGGTCAAAGGGACGGGACACCCAACGACCTATTCGCTTTACTTCAACACCGTCTTGGCTCTGTTCGCTTTGTTCGTCATCGCAGAGGGATTTCGAAAACTGACAGGTTGGGTCTTATTCAACAGAAGCGAACTGATGGTGCTTTACTTCGCTTTGGGCGTCGGCAGTGCACTTGTCGGTCACGACCAGTCGCAAGTTTTGCTTTCGGTCATCGGTCACACTCACTATTTCAAATCGCCTTCAAATCGCTACGAGGAACTCATCTTCCCACACCTTCCCAACTGGCTCATCGTGACCGACGAAGCGGCACTTCGTGACCTTTACATCGGCAACTCATCGGTTTGGGCGAAGCAAAACTTTTTGGCTTGGCTTCGCCCGCTCTCATGGTGGTGGCTGTTTTGGGGAGCGATGCTGGCTGTTTTCCTCGGACTGAGCGTGCTCTTGATTCCCCAGTGGGTTCGTCACGAGAAACTTTCTTTCCCCCTCGCCCGTTTCCCGCTTTACCTGACCGATAAAAGCCTCTACCGGAGCAAACTTTTCTGGTGGGGATTTGCCGTCCCCGCTTTCGTCAACACTTTGAACAACTTGAGCGTCGTCGTTTCGCCCGCTTTCCCTATGATGCACACTCACCGCATTGACTTAGGGCAGTTCATCACCAACCACCCGTGGAATGCCTTAGGCTGGACACCCATCAACTTTTTCCCGTTCGCCATCGGGATTGGTTTCCTCTTGCCCATTGACCTGTTGTTCTCCAGTTGGTTCTTCTACCTCTTCTGGAAGTTTCAGCGGGTCGTTGTCGCTGCGTTGGGTTACCCGACGGGTGGGTTCGGCAATCCGCCTTACCCGTATGAGCAATCCTTCGGCGCTTATGTCGGTTTGGCTTTGTTGGTTTTGTGGACGGCAAGGCATCACCTCGTCAACACTCTCAAAGAAACCCTGAAACTCACCGACCCAGAAAAGTTCCTGATTCACCCACGATGGGCTTGGATGCTTGTGGGCGTCGGTGTGGCGATTTTACTCGCTTTCAGTATTGCAGCGGGGATGCAATGGTGGGCGGCGATTTTGTTCTTCATCGGCTACTTGAGCGTTTCTGTGACGGTCTCGCGGGTTCGCGGTGAATTCGGCTCGCCCGTCCACGACTTGCACTTTGCTAACCCCGGTTCAGTGATGGTTCAACTGGTTGGAACTCAACCCTTCACGCCACGAACCTTGACAGTTTTCACCCTCTACTACTGGTTCAACAGAGCCCACCGCAGCCACCCTATGCCGACGGCAATGGAAGGTTTGGTCATCGGTGAACAATTGGGGCATGGCAAGGAAATGTGGCGGGGATTGTGGCTCGCAGTTTTGATTGGGATGCCTGCTGCTTGCTACATGCTCCTTGACCCTTACTACCGCTTGGGTGCTGACACCGCTCAAGTTGGCGGCGTTCAGAGATGGTTTGGATGGGAAGCCTATAACCGCTACCTTTTGCCTTGGTTGACTGCAGGTCAAAAACTCAACTGGGGCGCAATTGGCTTCACTGCCGGAGGCTTCCTCTTCGTCTGGTTGCTTTATCTGTTGCGTTTCTACTGGATTGGCTCGCCCTTCCATCCCGTCGGCTACGCAATCTCAGGCACATGGTCAATGGAAATGGTTTGGTTTCCGCTGTTCTTGGCTTGGTTGGCGAAGGCTTTGGTTTTGCGTTACGGGACTTTCCGCGATTACTACAGCATCAGCGAGTTCTTCATCGGCTTGGGCCTTGGCGATTTCGTCCGTGGCG
>Ga0081478_135074_pt1 | contig 11097 bp, 15 predicted proteins | sample OctSprmetagenome_FD_70983 | JGI IMG/M metagenome (GOLD analysis project Ga0081478, IMG submission 70983) | Hot spring and microbial mat streamer communities from Octopus Spring Streamers, Yellowstone National Park, USA - T=80-84 v2 (version 2) | ecosystem: Environmental > Aquatic > Thermal... | reverse complement strand
TTAAGGCCGGCGAGCTTTACAAGCTTGAGTTGACGTCAAGAGACGTTCTACATTCCTTCTACATACCGGAGCTCGGCATTAAGTACGACACCGTGCCGGGCTTCGTCTACGTCATATGGCTCAAGGTAAATACGCCTGGCACCTATAACATATACTGTGCGGAGTACTGCGGCTCAGCACACTACCTAATGGTGGGCAAGGTGGTGGTGGTGCCATGATGAGGGAAAAGATACTAGACTACCTCACCACGACTGACGCCCACAAGGTTGGCATATTGTACATTGTGCTGGCTGTCATAAACTTGATACTTGCCGGCGTGATGGCGTTTGTAATTAGGCTGACCATCGCAACCACTCCTCCGGCCACCAACGTGGCGAGCGCAGGCCTCGTGACGGGCGATGTGTACTACTGGGTGGTGTCTCTGCATGGCCTGGCTATGCTTCTGCTCTTCGCCATGCAGGCTGTGACTGGGCTTGCCAACGTGGCCGTGCCGAAGCTCATCGGCGCGCCGGATCTCTATTGGCCTAGGATAAACGCCCTCTCCTTCTGGCTACAGATACCTGCCTCAGTTTTGATGTGGTCGGCGCTTCTCTACGCCCATCAAGGCGCCGGGCCTGGCTGGACTATATATCCGCCGTTTTCAACGCAATACTCGCCGTCGCTGGGCATAGACCTTATACTCATGGCTATTATCATAGGCGGCATCTCTTCTACTCTTTCTGGGGTGAACTTCATTCTGACCATCACAAGGCTTAGGAGGCCTGACATAAAGATGCTGGACATGTCGCTGTTTGCGTGGAGCATATTGGCCATGTCCATATTGATGGTGGCGGCCCTGCCGCCTCTGGCCATCGGCGCCGTCATGCAGCTGATGGACAGACACCTCGGCTTCACGTTCTTCTCGCCTAACCCCGCCAATCCTCTGGCATCCGGCGACCCCAGGCTGTGGCAACACATATTCTGGTTCTTCGGCCACCCCGAAGTCTACATCCTAGTTCTGCCGGCCATGGGGGCTGTGTCCGAGGTCTTGCAGAGGCTTGCCGGGAAGAGGGCGTATGGCTACACAGCCATCGCCCTTTCTTCGGTGGCCATAGCGGCTATAAGCTTCGCCGTGTGGGTTCACCACATGTTCACGGCCTCACAAGACTGGATCGTGAGGGTGGCCTTCGCCGTGGCCACCATGGTTGTGGCCATTCCCTCGGGGGTTAAGGTGTTTAACTGGGTGGCCACCTTATACGGCGCAAGGATCCGGCTGAGGGCGCCTATGCTTTTCACCCTGACTTTCATAGGCTTCTTTATCGTCGGCGGCGTCACGGGGGTCTTCTTCCCGGTGATACCCCTCGACCTTCACCTACAAGACACCTACTTCGTGCTGGGCCACTTCCACTATGTCGTCAACGCCATAATGCTGGGGGCCTTGGGCATGTTGCTGTACTACTTCCCCCACATCACCGGCAGGTGGTATGAGGAGAGGCTAGCTAAGGGTAGTTGGTTGCTCCTCACGGTTGGGGGCGGCATCACGTACACCTTCATGCTTGTCGCCGGCGTTTTGGGCATGCCGAGGAGATACGCCGCGGCGCCCGACAGCCTGTATTACCCGCACCACGTGGTTATGACTGCGGGCACTTGGCTGATAGCCGCCGGCGTGGTGTTCTACCTGCTGAGCCTGCTGTGGGGCCTCCTGCGCGGCCGCCCCGTGGCCAGCCGGGAGGATCCCTGGGGCGTGTCGAAGTTCGGGCTTAAAGACGTGGTGCCTCCCGCCTTCCATCCGCCGCACATACACACTCCTTGGCCCGCCGTTGTGGGTCTGGCCACAATGCCGCTGGCCCTCGGGCTTCTGAACATCCTTGCCGCTATGCCGACCAGCATCCTCAGCGGCGCCGTGTCGCCCTCTCCCTCGCTGGGCTGGGGCCTGGTGGGGCTCTTCGTGGCGCTGGGGCTGGCTTGGTTTAAGTTCGACATGGTTGACAGAGCCCTTGCGATGAGAGTTATGAACGGGGCCCACCACATAGAGATTCCAAAGCCCCCGAGCGCCTGGGGCGACCTCCGGGTCACCATGGTGTGGATGATATTCTCCGAGGCCGTGCTCTTTATGACGCTCATCTCCTCGGCCTACTACGCCAGGCTTGTGCTCTACCACAACTGGAACGCCGCGCTCTCACACGTACCGCACCTCTTGACGCCCCTAGCTATCACCATGTCAGTCGCGCTGTGGGGCAGCAGCTTCACAGCCATGGCGGCTAGGCGGGCCTTCGTCTCAGGAGACGTGAGGAAGTTCTACCTCTGGGCCCTCGCCACGGTGGGCCTGGGCGCCTTCTTCGCTGCGGCTCAGTTCTTTGCGGAGTACCCCGAGCTGATGCATGAGGGCTTTACCCCCACGTCTTCCCTCGTCTCCATGTACTTCTACTCCATCGTGACGCTCCACGGCTTCCACGTCCTAATTGGGCTAGCCTTCTGGGGCTTCGTTCTGCTTCTAGTCAAGCTGGGCTACTGGACCCCGAAGAGGCCCGACGGCGTAGAGGCCGTGGAGTACTACTGGCACTTCGTCGACGCTATCTGGGTCTTGGTGTTTGCCACCTTCTACGTGGGGGTTCTCCACAGCCTGCCTCCGCCCGCCGTGGCGCATGCATGACGCCGCTTAGGGCCTTCTCGCTGGTCTTAGCCGTCGTGTTGTTTGTGGCGGGTCTGGCCTGGGGGGTCTACACGGCGTCGAGGGGGGAGTTCCAGCCCGAGTGGGTCGCCTCCTTCTGGACGCTGGCGGGCATGGCGTATTCATATGCCTACTTTGCCAAATGGTACGAGAAATGGGTAAAGGAGTAAAACCCTTTCTTTTTTTCCTCTCCCTTTTCTTCTTTTTTCTCTACGCAGGTGGGTGGGATCCTCTGGAGCCGAGCTACCAGCCGTCGCTCCCGACGGTGATTAAATACGGATGTGTAAACATCACTCTGCCGAAGGCTGTTCTGTATAACCAGTACGGGGAGGCGGTGGAGTTCCCGCCTCGGGGCGTCTACATAGTGTCTTTTGCCTACACCTACTGCCCCGACGTGTGCCCCCTATCCTTGGCTGTGCTGAACGCCACGTGGCGTCTTTCAGAGTTGCCGATCTACGTGGTGTCGGTGGACCCGGAGAGAGACACGCCGAACCGCCTGAGGGCGTTCGCGGAGGGCGGGCGCTACCCGTTTACATTCTTAACGGGGCGCGAGGTCGAGAGGGTCTGGAGGGCGGCGGGGGTCTACGTGGCTAGAGCGAAGTCGGGGAGTAGCTACGTGGTTTATCACGACGTGTTATTTCTGCTGGTGGCCGACGGAACCGCCAGGGGCTACGTGGCTGGGTTGCCCGACCCCGCCTCTCTGCTGGAGCACCTCCAGGCGTGTCTTGAAAAATAGGTAGGACAGCAGGAGGAACGCGGCGGCGATTAAGACGAAGCCTATCCTCAGGGGGAAGAGCCCTGCCCCCAGCGTGTAGAGCGCGGCGGAGGCCAGGCCCGCCCGCTTGAAGACGGCGGTTGCTATGTTCCAGTAGAACCACGCGGAGATGAGCCAGGCCGCCGCCGCGGTTAGGGCGGCCTCCCTCTCGAAGGGGTAGGGGGCGAGGAGTAGCCTCACGGGGGTTATGCCCAGCAGGATTGAGGTGAGGATAGAGGCGGCTCCGGCAGCGGCGAACCAGAAAAGGGAATCCCTCAGCGGCGCGAATCTTCGGAACACCAGGAAGAGCAGGACGTGTGCTGCTATGGAGACGGGGAGCACCACGCCCTCCAGCACGAAGGCCAAGGCGCCTACGCCGCCGAGGAGCCTGTAGAGATCCTCCTCCCTATCCATGTTACAGCTGGGTGAAGAGGTTTATGAAGGCGTCCACTAGGTCACTCCTGACGCATGGATACGCCTCCACCACGGCTCTCAGAACCTCCGGCCTTACGTCTATAGCCAGCCGAAGCGCGGGGGCCAGGCTGAGGCGGGCTTCCCTCACGGCGTATATCGCCCGGGCCTCCTCCTCTGGGAGGGTGCGGTGGAAGTACCGAGGCCGTTGCGCCAGCCTCAGGTGGTAGAGCTCGCCCGCTTCCAGCAGCTTGTTCAGCCAGTACTGCAGCGTCCCTACGGGGATTCCGAGCTCCCGCGTCAGCTCTCTGAAGTGGGGGCCGGGGCAACGCTTTACGTAGTCGATAATGGCCTCGTAATACAGCACGGGTGTAGTCAGTGTCTGGGTTTAAAGCTTATCGCCCGTGTATGTGGACGCCGCCTGTGCCTCTCGCGGCCGCCACTGGGATCTTCCTCCCGTCTGAGAGGACGAGCTGGAGCCTTATCTCGTCGCCTATCTGGGCGGCGTCTCCTACGAGCATTATGTGGTAGGTAAGCGATCCGAGTCTCACCGTGGAGAATGGGCCGGCGCATATGCGGTCCACGGCCCTCATGACGGCCATAGTCCCGTTGAATTCAGTTAGGTGGAGTTCTGCTCTTAGGCCGGCCGGGGCTTCAACCCCCACTATGCAGACCTCCCTGGGGCCCCAGTTGGCGAAGGTGAAGCCGACTAGGGCGAGGTCCGGCGGGACAACCTCCACGTACGACCTGCTGATAGCTACCGGCGGCTGGAGGTAGAGCAGTACTGCCAAAGCGGCCGCGACGGCGGCTGCCAGCAGGGGCGTCTTCATGGAGCCGCCTTGAGCAGTATGAGGAATGCGGCGAGTATGGGGCTATATGCCTTGAACATCAGCCAGAAGGACCTCTCGTCCCTTGCCCTCAACGCCTTGGCCGAGGTGTAGATCGCGGCGGCCGCGAGGAGCGCGACCACGGCGACTTGGTACGTGCCGCCTAGAGCCACGGCGAGAGCCGCCAAGACGCCGGGGTCGGGGTTGCGGCGTGTGGCGTAGACGTATCCGGCCACTGAAGCCAGTATCAGCAACCAGATGACCCTGGGCTTCAAAAGAGTTAGGTAGTCCTTCATATGCGGCGGTTCGTCAGCTGTTTTTATATCTTTAGGGCTGGCCCTTAAGGAGGGCTGCGGTGAAGAAGACGAAGGCCGCGAAGTGGAGGAGGTGGTCTAGGGGTATGTCGCCCACATATAGCGCGGCGCCTGTGTACATGTAAAGGGAGAGGGCCGCCTGCCCCGCGAAGAGGAGGGCAAAGGCCGCGGCGAGGTTTAAGAGGCGTCTCCCGCCAGCACGGCGGTACGCCCTTATGGAGAGGTAGAGGGGGACGGCCGCCATGGCGGGGGTTAAGAAGTGGAGGAGGAAATGCCCCAAGGTTAGGTCTCCCGCCGGCACGGCGGCGGCGAGGAGAACCGCCGGTATGATTAGGTAGATCCACCTCATAGATCCCGCCTGTGTGCCTTGATTATAGACGCCGCCGCGAGGGATAGATACCAAACCGCGGTGGTTGCCGGGAAGAGGAGGGGGGCATATGCGCCGAGCGACTTGTATAGGTAGGTCCCCGCCGGCCCCAGCGTCAGTAGCGACGGGTCCGCCAAAGCTATTCCCACTAGGCGGGGCGCCGTCAGAGGGTTTGCGAGGAGGGCGGCGGCGAAGAGGGGTTCGGAGACGGCGAAGTATATCGACGCGAAGGTCAGCGCCAGCTCGTATATAAGCGCGAGGGCCGTCCAGAGGGACACGCCCCAGGCGTATGCGTAGCCGCGCGTCGACGCGGAGAAGCCGAGGAGGAGACCAAGGGCGGCGCCTACGGCGGCTGAGGCCGCTGAGGCGGCCGCCACGGGCGCGGCGGAGGCGGGCATCAGAAGGGAGTAGAGTGCCGCGGCGGGCGCCACGGCAGCGACAGCCGCGGCGGTGGATACGGCGCTGCGGACGGCGGCGTATCTGACTCTGCCGAGGCCTACGATGAGGGGCGCTATCCAGCCCTCTCTGTCGTCCATTACGTTTTCCACAGCAGTGAGGATGCCCAGGAGGGCCGCCGCGGCGGAGAGAAGGCCTACGGCCATCACCGCGGGGCCCACGCCCTCGCCCAGCAAAGCCAGGGGGGCCGCCAGGATAAGCAAGACTGCGCCCATGACAGACGCCATGCCCCCGAAGTCGCGTTTGAAGAGCTTAACCGGCAACATAGTTGCGCTCTACCTTCGCCACCTTCCCCCCGTCGAGAACCGCGAAGTCCCACTCCCTGAGGCTGTGTATAAACTCTGCGTCGTGTGTAGATACGACCACAGGCTTCCGCTCCTGCAGAAGCTCCGCCAGCGCGCTCCGCCATTTGGCGTCTAGAAAGGCGGTCGGCTCGTCGAGGGCAAGCGGCAGATCTGTGGAAAGGGCGACGGCCAACGCAAGTCTCACAGCCATGCCGGTGGACAGCTCCCCCATCTTTTTATCTAAATAGTCGACGCCCATGAGCTCCAGACGCGCCTTGACCCCCAGGGCAGACTCCAAGATTCTGACATAGTCGCGGGCTCTCATCCTCTTGGGCGCCTGCGGCTCTGGGGGGACGTAGAGCCATCTGCCGCCGTGATTAGGCCCGCACCTCCAGAGGCCCGAAATGCACTTCAACAAGGTGGATTTGCCGGAGCCGTTAGGCCCCATCACTATCACCCTATCTCCAACCTCCACGTCTACGTCCAGCTGGAAGCCGCCCAGCCGCTTCTTCGCAACAAGTCTCATAGCCTCCTCCTCGCCGCAAGCCACAGGAGGGCCGCCGCCAAGGCGGCCGCCATCTCCGTAGCTATAGGAGGCGATTTATACGCCCTGGGGCTTGGGTCTGTGAAGGCCGCGTTGCCTACGGCGAGGCTCTCCACGAGGAACCTGGCGGGCGACGCAGATATGGGGGCCAGGAGGAGGTCCGACTTCGCGAGAGCCTCGGCGAAGGCGCTCCGGTAGACGTAGGGGCTTGTGGAGGCGTGTCCCTGCCAGACGTTGCCTCTGATCTCCGCCTTCAGCTCCGCCCCCGTGAGGAATATGTCGACGTATAGGGCGGGGATGGAGTTCCCTACGAAGGTGTTGTTCACCACCTTCACGTAGGGGGTCGAGACGCCTCTGTAGGTGAGGCCTATGTAGTTCCCCTCCACCAAGTTCTCCGCGATGACTATCTCTGTGCGGTTGCTCCATCCGCCCATGACGAGGATGTAGATCCCGTGCACGTTTCCAAAAGATCTGTTGCGTATAAAGGTGCCGTTGGCGACGTCTGCGATGAAGAGGCCGTAGCCTTCCGACCAGTTCACGTTGTCTACAAGGGCGGAGTCCCCAACGTAGACGTCTTGGGAATACATAATTGCGATGCCCACGTAGTTGTGCATGGCCGTGACGCCCCGGACGGCTACGGATCTGCTGTACATGACGTGTACGCCGTACCGCGACCGCGGGATCGTCACGTTTTCTATCTTCACGTCTCTGCTCCGCTCCACATATACCCCGTCGTGGAAGCCGCTGAGGTAGACGTCTTTGACGACGACGTGGGTGGAGTTGTATATGTATATGCCGGCGCCTCTGCGGTGCACCGGAAGCTCCAAGTTCCCCTCGATTGAGCCCCGCGAGATGGTGACGTTGCGCGAGTTGGCCACCAGTATGCCGGCGGAGCACCTCATGCGGAAGTTCACGACGGTCACGTTGGTTGCGTTGATCACCACGCAGAAGTCCGCGGGCCTCACCTTATACGCCGCATATAGACCACCGCCCAACTCCACGGGGCCCATGTACCCCTCCAACGTGGGCGAGACAACCACGTTGTTTGTGTTTATGACAAGCGCATACGTCAGCGCCGCGGCCAGTGCCGTGATGAGGCTAACAGCCCTCATCCCAGCCAGAGGGCACAGACCAAGCCTCGCCGTATCTAAACCGCTCCAGGTGGCAGGAGCCGGAGACGGTTTTTATCAGCTTGCCCGGCCGCGGGCCCCACCTCACCTCGCCGCGTCTATACGCCTCCACGTTTTCCGGCTTAGCCGCCAGAAACCCCGTGTTCATGGAGGTGAACTCGTCTGTTATAAGCACCGCGGCGCTCCGGAGGTCGATCCACTGCCCGTCTACGCGGTCTCTTGCGCAGACTGCTAGAACCCGCCCCCCTCTGCTTTTCACCACCTTGTACCATACGGCGGCGCATCCTATGTCGTCGAAGAAGTACCATCTGCGCCTCCCGAACTCCTCCACATACATGGCGGCGCTAGACGGCTCGTAGTCCACAATCATTTTACACACCTGGCACTCGTCCCGCCCATATGAGATGGGCGGCTCGCTACATTCGGCCTCTCTGCCTCCGCTCTCCAGATGCCGTAGTATAAACATGGAAAATAAGGCGGCCGCTGCGCCGGTGCCTAAGATGAGAAGACGGCGCCGGGTGAGCACGTTCCCTCTGGCATACGCATATTTGAGCCTATTGGTTCATCGAACCGGGGCCTTTGCTCTTTACTGTATTAATATATTGAAAGCCTCGCCCTTTAGGGCGGTTCGTCAAAGTTTTTAGGGGTGGTGGGGGCATGGAGAAGGTGAGGAGGGCTGTTGCCATTGAGGTGGAGAGCCCGCCGCTTGAGCTACAGACCGCGGCCCGTGTGGTGTACCACCCGTGGGTGGGGAGGCTTCCTCTGTCTCTTGGCGGGGGCCCTCGCGGCGTAGGGCGGCCGGTTGGCTTTTGTGTATCCACGCCTCCCCAGGGCGGGCGACCTACTCCTCGTACACGCCAAGACGTATGTAGCGTCTGGTCGGAGGCTTCTACTGGCCACAGAGGAGTAGCCCCTAAAGTGTCTGTGCAGTCTCTCCTCTACCCGCCCAGAGGAGCCGGCGTGGGCTGTCCTCCCGCCCGCCACGAGGAGGTAGACGCAGTACGCGTCATATCGGAGGGATTAAAAACAGCTTAATGCGTCTCGACCTGTCTGGATGGCAATTGTGCATTGTGGCGTTTGATGTGTTGCCGCAGGTGCGGGGCCCCCAAGTGGCTCCTCAAAATGGACGTCGTCGACTGGCGGCTGTGCGTACATGGACCCCGCGGGGGCCGGGCTACGCAAGGATAGTTTATCGTCGGGGACGCCAAAGCGCTTTAAGTATGTTGACGAAAGAGAGATATGACCGTCAGAGTCTTGCCAAGTTTGGCCGTGGCAGAATGCGTCTCGCCGTTGTAGACTTCGGAGATGTGGTGATATTCGCCGACGAGTTGGGCAACGTGGGCAAAATGACGAAGGACAAGGTCGAGGTGCCGGGCCGGTGGGAGGAGGCCGCATACGACGTGTATACCTGGCTCTACACCTCCAGAGAGGAAGCGAGGACTTCGCCGACATGAGGCGTGTGGAAAAGACGACACGCGAAGAAGACTTGCTCCCTCAAAAAACTCGTGCTGAAGGACCGCGGCACCCTCCTCGGCTACGTCGTGAGTCTGCCACATCCGCCTCCAGACTAACTTTTTAGACCCAACCCATTTGAGCCCCCCTACGAAGCTTCACAGAGGAAATCTTCTGTAGAAACCTTCTGCGAGGCGCCGTCGGTGGACGATTCGCCGCATATTTTCCGCGGATCGACCAACCGCCCCGTCTTGAGAGCTTTATGACGAAATTGAGAGATTTTATAAAGCTGTCCAAGCTGGACGAGGCGAGCTCTAGGCATGGCCTTTGAGAGGGCGGTCTCGACTCTGCTCAAGGATGCCGCGGCGGCGCTGAGGGCCTTAATAGAGAGCTACGGCGAGCTTCAATCCGGCGCCTCCAACAAGAGATGTTGATCACCTGGGTCGGAGGCCTCGGGGGCGTCTCTAGTGACGGGCAAGATGGTCTGCACCTACCTCACCGCCAAAGCCGATTTCCTCATCTCCTACGAGGACGGCATGAGGGAGATCGTAGAGCTGAAGGGCCACGTCCTTAAGAGGGGCGGGTGGAGAGCGAGCGCCGAACACGCCCGCAAGTACAGACTCAAAGTTCTAAATTATGTCTGTGAAGAAATACCTGCAAGCGCGGTCAGCCTCCAGGATCATCTCCGCGCCGCGTCTCGAACAAACCCCCTGAAGGTATTTCCCTACAAGTATAATTAGAACTGTGAGTCTGTACCTGTAAGGATGGTTAAAAGAGGTGGGGGAAAGGAGGAGAGTCAGGTGGGCGTAGCCGCAGTAAGTACGCTTCGTACGACATAGTTTCGCGCCATAGCTTGGCGGGGGTGCCCGCCTACTCTCCCTCCCCGCCCTCCTCTTCTTCCTCCGCCACCTCGACCTCTGGCGGTTTTGCAATTTCATTCAACCATGCGCTCCACTCCGCCAGCGTCCTGTACTCGCTTTCTGCAATTTTGAGCGCCGCCAGTAGCTCTCTTACTATCTCGCGGCCGCGCTCGCTGACAGCCTTCACCGCGGCGGCGTTGAGGTCGGGCTCCTCGAGGTACCCGTCGAGGAACGCCCACAGCGTGCCGTCCAGTAGCCCTTTCGGCGCAGGCAACATGCCCACAAAGACGGACTTGTGACGGTAATGCCCGCCGCGCATTATCCGTGCCCACAGCTTGACTAGAGCCCTCGCGACGTCTGAGTTGAGGTAGACCAGCAACCTCAGAGCCCTCTTCGGGTCCTTCTCGACGATGAAGTGTGCCGTGGTGTCTAGGACTATGAGCCTCTGCTCTCTCTTGCCGCATAGGTCGATGTCGGCGCGGGCGGGCACGCATAGGGCCTCGAGGTGTTTTGCTATTTCTTGCCACGCCACGCGGTGTCCCTCGAACTTGTCCCGCGAGACCCTGAACACAGCCCACGGAGGTAGCTCCGGCTTGTAGTCGTCCCTCTTGAGGAGCTTCTCGAGTGCTGAGCTGAAGTGTCTGGTCGCAAAAGGCGCGCCCGGCACTCTCAGGCCCACAATGTGGCATCTGACGGCGTTGCACGTGCATTGACTGTCATGACGCTCGCACTGGAACTCCAAGCTCACCTGCTACACCTCACGACCTGCGGTGTCGGCGATCTTGAGACACATGTCAACACCGCACGGACTCACGCGCTGTGCGTCAAAACCCGCGCCCCTAAGTCTCTGCTCGACGTCCCGGACGTAAGCTCCGATTCTGTTACAGGCAAGCGGTTGCTCGAAACTCACCTCGTACACCGCCACTCCCCCGCTTGCGCCGATCCTGACGCCCCGCCCCAGAAGGCCGAGAAGCTCCAGCACCCTTCGCTGGTCGGGGTCCCACAGCCGCTCCAGAGAATTTACATCGCGCGGGAGGCTAACGAGGCA
>Ga0081478_139737_pt1 | contig 11102 bp, 7 predicted proteins | sample OctSprmetagenome_FD_70983 | JGI IMG/M metagenome (GOLD analysis project Ga0081478, IMG submission 70983) | Hot spring and microbial mat streamer communities from Octopus Spring Streamers, Yellowstone National Park, USA - T=80-84 v2 (version 2) | ecosystem: Environmental > Aquatic > Thermal springs... | reverse complement strand
GATGGCGGTTGGTGTTAGAGGCTGACAAGGGCGTTGAGAAAGTTGCGTTGAAATTCCCAGACTTGGGTTACTTGCCGAAGGGCTTGAGCGCTTACTTGGTGGACGAGACGACAGGGCAACGACGATACTTGCGGACGACGCCCGCTGTGACCGTCACCTTCACACCCAATCGGGGTGTGGCTGAACGACGAATCTTCCAATTGGTCATCGTTGCGGGCGAAACGGGGTTGCTGCGCATCGTCGGGTTGAAAGCGGAATCCTTGCGGGGTCAGGGAGTTGCCATCCAATTCGGCTTAACCCGACCTGCCCAGACCCAAGTGGAAGTGTTGACTTTGACGGGACGACGCATCAGCCTCTTAGAGGCGTCTCAACAGAGGACAGCGGGTCACCATCGGTTGTTGTGGCAACGCAACGGCATCAACGGGCAACCTATCCCGCAAGGGATTTATTTGGTGCGCATCACGGCGGTGGATGAGGAGGGGCGACAAGTTCAAGCGACCACCACTTTGCACCTGCGATAGAGCGCGCAAGGGAAGACGCAACAATCAACTGCAAATCGCACCTACAGGCAAAGCGTCGCTGCCACCTTGCCCTTTGGCAGTTTTAGGAGGCGTCGCTTTTGCCCCAGCGGTTATCGTCCCGCCAGACCGACGACCGCTTTGAGCGTTCTTTCGTCCTTCGCCAACCGCAAACTTAGGAGTGCGTTTTCCGCCCTTAACCCTTTCCTGCGATGAGAGGGCTTGGGAGGCAAGCACTTCCCGACGCACCGAGGTAAATTTTCGGCGGTTGGAGAGCACTGCCCCGAACCTTTTGGCTTATCAAGGGCACGACCTTTCCCGATGCCGATGGGGTGAATGGGGCATGGCGGAAAAGTCATGGCTGGCTGAAGGGTTTCGTTGGTGGCAAAACCTATGGCTCACTCAACGGCAAGGGATTTGGGATGCGCTCGTCCTCGTGGGCGCTTTGGTCGGCGGGAAACTTGTGGGCATCGTCGTTCGGGCGTGGCTGAAACGCCTCGGCATAGACGACCTTTTGCGGACACCCTTCGCCCCAAACCGTCCTCGCCCCAAAGAGCCGTCCGATGTCGCTGGCTACCTTTGCGTCGGAACGGTTTGGTCAATCGCCCTTTGGTGGATCACCCGACAGCATGGACTTTCCCAAATCGCCGACAGTTTGCTCACCTTGACGGGACGCCTTTGGTTTATCGCCCTCGCTTTGGGCGCTGCGTTGTGGCTGAGCAACTGGATCAACCAAAGCGTGGCGAGCCTTTTGCAACATCCCGTCGTCCGTGAGCGCGTAGATGCCGTCGCCCCTGAGGTGCGGGAGCGGTTGTCCGAGGCAGTTTTGCGGGCGACAAGCGGAACTGTTACAGTGCTTTTGTGCCTGCTGGCACTTTTGGCATCCACTGACTTGCTGGGCATGACAGCGACGGCTCAAGCCCTTCAAGCCATCTGGGAATTGGTGCTACGGTTAGCGATAGCCTGCCTTATCCTTGCCATCGGTTGGGTTGGTTTGAAGCGGTTGCACGAGATGAGCCAGATGCTGAGGGATTTGCCGAGGGACGAACGCTCGCTTCGGTTGGGCGTCATGGCAGCGGCGCTCATCTTTGCCCTTGCGCTCTTGACAGGTGGCGGGGGGGACGCTCCTTGCCCTGACGCTTTTCGCCTTGCTGGTGGTGTTGCTGTTTCCCTTGCGAGAATACCTGCCCGATTTGTGGGCGGCAGTGATGCTGAAGGCGCATCAAGTCCAGCAAGTCATGATGGACGGGACGCCGATGCAAGTTCGGCAAATCGGTTGGCTGGTGACGACTTTGCAGGCGGGCGAAATGGAGTTGCGCCGACCCAACCGAGAAGTTTTGCGAGCCTTCCTGCAAAAGGCGTCGTGAACGGAGATGAGGGCGAATGAGGCGATGGATGCTCATCGGTTTGTTGCTACTTGTCGGAAACGCGGGGGCGCAATTCATCCCGCCCTACATCGCCGATTACCGCATCCACATTGACCTGCACGCCGACAGCACCTTAACGGTGACGGAGACGATTGCCGTCAACTTCGGGCAATTGACCCGTTACGGCATTTATCGCAAAGTGCCCTATCGCTACAGCCGAAAAGTCAAGGGCATCCCGTTGCGTTACAACTTGCGGATGCGGTTGCAATCGGTCACCGATGCCAAGGGTCAGGCGCTCCCTGTCAAGGTTTGGCGGGAAGGAGACTACCTTGTCTGGCGCATCGGCGATCCCAACCGAACTGTCACGGGTTTGCAAACTTACCGCCTCACTTACACCGTCGCCCGCGCCATCAACACTTTTCCCGACCACGACGAACTTTATTGGAACGCGACGGGCAACGAATGGGAGTGGGACATCGCCCGCGCCCTTTGCATCGTGACGCTGCCAGAAAGCGTGGACGCTCGCAAGGTGCGGTTCACCTTTTACACGGGATGGCTCGGTTCACGAGCGCAGAATGGTCGGGCGTGGATGGAAGACCGTCGGATTGTTTTTGCGACAGATATGTTGCGGCAAGGCGAAGGGTTGACAGTGGTCGTCGGCGTCCCCAAAGGCGTTTTGCGTCCGCCGTCGTTGCTGCGGCAAACGGTTTGGTGGCTGATGGACAATTGGATGTTCATCGTGGCGGCGTTGTTGCCGTTGCTGACTTTGGGCGGGATGGGCTGGAACTACTGGCGCTACGGGCGTGACCCCATCTGGCGGGAAGCCCTCGTCCCGCAATATCGCCCACCCGACAACTTGACGCCTGCGGAAGTCGGCGTCTTGCTGGACGAACGCGCCGACAACATTGACATCGTGGCGACGGTCATTGACCTTGCCGTCAAGGGTTACCTGAAAATCCGCGAGGTGCAAACGACCAAGTTTCTGTTTTTGCGGGGCACTGATTACGAGTTCGTCTTTTTGCGGGATGGCGACGGTTTGAAAGACCACGAGCAAATCGTTTGGGACGGGTTGCGGTTGGGTATCGGCGAGGCGACACAATCGGTGCGCCTTTCGGAGTTGCGGGAGCGGTTTTATCCCTACCTGCAAAACGCCAAGACGGTGCTTTATCGCTCGCTGACGCGGGGCGGCTATTTCGCCAGCAACCCAGAGACGGTGCGAAGTGGCTATTTGGCATCAGGCATCGTCGTAGCAGCCCTTGGGGTCTTCATAGCATTTTGGGCGGGAAGCGTGTTAGCGGAGGTGGGTTGGGTCGGTGCTTTGGCGCTGGCTATCAGTGCGATGTTGTCAGGCGGGTTCATTATGCTCTTTGCGCCTGCCATGCCTCGCAAAACCAGCAAAGGGGCGCGAGCCCTTTGGCACATCCTCGGCTTCCGCGAGTTCATCCGACGGGTGGAGCGCGACCGATTGGAACGGATGCTGCAGGAAGACCCGACACTTTTTGACCGCGTGCTGCCTTATGCCCTCGTCTTCGGCATCGCCGATGAGTGGGCGGAAAAGTTTGAGGGGTTGTTGCAAAAGCCGCCTGAATGGTTTGAGTCGGAGCGATGGACGCCGACGACCTTTACACCTCGCCTGTTCATTTACAGCCTCGGCGATAGCATGTCCACGATGAACAGCGTCTTTCCATCCACGCCTGCCCGCAGTTCGGGTTCGGGCGCTGGCGGCGGGTTCAGCGGGTTTGGTGGCGGTGGTGGGGGCGGCGGCTTTTCGGGCGGCGGGTTCGGTGGCGGCGGAGGCGGCGGTTGGTGAAAACGGCAGCGATTGGCGAATAGCGAGTGGCGAATGGTCAAACGGCAGCGATTGGCGACAGGCGATTAGCGACTGGTAAAAACGACAGTGACTGGCGATTGGCGATTAGCGACTGGTCAAAACGGCAGCGACTGGCGAACTGTTGGAGCGAATATCAGCCGCGACAGAAAAAGCAGCCACGACGAAAAAAACGGCAGCGAATGGCGATTAGCGACGGGCGAATGGTCAAACGGCAGCGACGGGCGATTAGCGACTGGTGAACGGCAACGAAGGGCGAATTGTTGGAGCGGCTATCAGCCGCGACAGAAAAAACAGCCACGACGGAAAACGGCAGCAGCCACGACGAAAACAATCAGCCACGACGGGAAACCGAAGCGGATGGGTTAGCCATCAAAGGGGCAAGGCAACGCCGTCGCCGCGAAGGTCGGCACAGCCACACCAACTTTCGCCGACCCGCTCAATCCCATGCGCCACGCCCGTCCCGCCAGGGTAAGGGACGAGTTGCGGTTGCCAACCGAGGGAGAACAACTCTGTCGGGTCAGTCAACCCTTGCTCCACCAGCAAAGTTCGCCCGCCCAGCCAAAGGGCGCGGGGCGCTTCTATCGCCGCTTGCAACGACATCCCGAAATCCAGCCAACGGAGCAAAATCCAAGCGTGAATGGTCGGGCGAAAATCGCCGCCACTGGTGCCCAAAAGCCCTTTCACTTCGCCCCGTTCGTCCAACACCAGCAACGCCGAAAGGGTGTGGCGGGGTCGTTTACCGCCCATCAGTTCGTTGGGATGTCCTTCCGTCAGCACGAAGTTGGCGCCGCGATTTTGGAAAAGCACGCCCGTTTGCGGCTCCAAAATGCCTGAGCCGAAGGCGTGAAAGAGGCTTTGAATGGCTGACAGCGCGTTGCCGTCCGTGTCCACGATGACGAAGTTGGTCGTGTCGCCGTCCGAGGAAGCCAAGCGAAGGGGCGGTTGCGAAAGGCGTTGGCGCAAGCGCTCAAGGTGTTCAGGGCTCAAAAGCGTTTCGGGCGGATGAGGCACAAAGTCTGGGTCGGCAAGGTAAGCGTCTCGCTCTTCGGCGACGAGGGCGGCGATGGTGGCGACATGGGCGACTAATTCCGCCGCTTTCCACTGATTGACAGGCAACGATTGCAGCAGCGCCATCGTTTGGAGCGTGGCGATGCCCAACGAATTAGGCGGAAGTTCCAACAGCGTGACATTGCGGTAGCGCAGGGAAATCGGTGACACCCATTCGCCATGATGGCTGGCGAAATCGTTGGGCGTCATCGGGCTGCCCAAGCGTTGCAAATGCGTCGCCAACTTTTGCGCCGTCTCGCCCGCATAAAACCCGTCTCGCCCTTCCGCAGCGATGCGCTGGAGGGTTTGCGCCAAAGCGGGTTGGCAAAGGCGTTGCCCTGCGGTCAAGGGCTTGCCATCGCAAAAGAAGACGGCGCGACAGCCTTCGTCTTGCGCCAATCGGTCGGCATTAGTGGCGATGGCGTGGGCAAGTTTGGGCGAAACGACGAACCCTTCCTCGGCGACAGCGATAGCGAATTGCCACAGCGATGCCCAATTCAGTTGCCCGAAGCGTTGGTGGAGTTGCCAGAGGGCATCCACCAAGCCAGGGACGGTGACAGAAAGAGCGCTGTAGGTGGGCATCGTCCGCAAACCTCGTCGGCGCAAATCGGCGGCAGAAAGATTTTTGGGGGCGCGTCCACTGCCGTTGAAAGCGAGGGCAGTTTGCTCTTTCGCCAGCCAAGTTAACCCGAAAAAATCGCCACCCAACCCGCAAAGGTGCGGGGTGACGACGGCGAGGGTGGCGCCGACGGCGACAGCGGCGTCGGCGAAGTTTCCGCCTTGCCGAAGAATTTGCCAACCTGCCAGCGTTGCGAGCGGATGTTCCGAAACAATCATCCCCTTGACAGACCAGGCGGGCATCTTGAGCATCGTCGTCACCACCGAGTTAGCCACTCTTTCACGGATTGCCACGACCATTGGGAGCGGACGAACCAGCGGGCGTAGTTGCGGGCTTGCTGGCGGAAAGTTTGCAAGGCTTGGCGGGCGGCTTGGCAATCTTCATCGGACGGTTCAACGCCTGCGTAAAGCGTCATCACGACCAAATCCGCCAAGCGTCGGAAGGCTGACTTGCCTGCGAGGGGGAAGCGAGGGATGGTGTCGCATCGGTGGGCGTTTTCCCAAGGGGTGTTGCGAATGTCAAGGGGCAAACCCAAGCGGCGGGCATAACGGACGGCGGAAAGGTAAGCGTCCACGAGGCGGCGCCAACGGGGCTTAGGGCGATAAGTCTCCCAAGCGAGGCGCCCCGCTTGAACGGCGAGGGGGAAGGCAGCCATCATCCAAAGGGCAACAACCAACCACCAGATGAAATTGGGACTGACAAGGGAGAGGCGGTAGGAGCGGGACAGCCATTGCTGCATGCGTTGGAGAAGATTTTGGCGGCGGGTGATGGCGCCGCTGGGGGTGGCGTCCAAAGTGACCCAACCGCGCCCATCAATGTAGGCTTCCACCCAAGCGTGGGCATGGCTGGCGCGAATCAAAAGCGTCCCTTCGGGGGTGACTTCATCGCTGTAAAAGCCCGTGATGACACGGGCGGGAATGCCAACAGCGCGGCACATCAAGGTCAGGGCGCTGGCGAACCAATCGCAAGCGCCCTCTCTGGCTTCAAAAAGGAAGAACGCCACGACATCGCGAGGTTCGCGCCAAGCAGGCGGAGGGGAAATGGAATAGCGATAATGCGTCTGAAGGAAGGCTTCCAAAGCCTTCGCCTTTGCGTAAGGTGTGTCCAAGCCCTGCGTGATTTGTTGGGCTAAGAGGCGGACGGGATGCAAGTAGTGAGGGAAAGCGGTAAGGAGACGCCGCTCTATGGGTGTCAAGGGCGGGTCGGTGTCAGGAGGCGGGGGAAGTTCGGGGAGGGGACGGGCACTCACGCGATAGCGATAAGTTTCCAGTTGACGCGCGGGCAACAGACAACCGCTGGGCGTTCGGGGCACAAGGAAGGGCGAAGTTTGACGGATGCGAAGCCGTTGGACGACGCCAGGGGCGGGCAGTTCATTCAGGAAACCCAAAGGGGCGGTGACGATGGCGGTTTGGGTCGGCAGGCGAGGGGATGGATTGGTTTCCCAGACCAACTCCACGACACCCGGGCGGTCGGTGGGGCGCACCGAGAGGGGTAGTTGAGGTTCGGTGTCCAAAGGACTAACGCGCCAACCTGAACCGAGGTAATGGGTGTAAGAACGAACTCGCCAACGGGGATAAGTCGTGCCCTGCACTTCGTAAAGCAAAGTGTCGGGCAAGTTGATGGGACCGCCGGGCATCGTGAAGACATCGGGGAATTCCACGCCGCCACCGACGAGGTTGGCGAACCGAAGGCGGGGCAGGCGCATCAATTGGCGGCTTAAGGGCTCTTGCAAAAGAGTAGCAGGCGGCACCAACAGCAAGCCGATAGTCAACACGAGGGCGCTGGCGGTCACGGCTAATCGCCAACAGTAGCGCAAAAACATCGGCGCGGTGATAGTGCCCAAATGTCCCCGTTGCCATCGGATCAAAAGGCTCTCGGCGCTGACCAAGAACAAGCCAATGACCATCGCCATAACGATGCCCAAGACACTCTCTGTCGTCACAAACAGCGGGATGATCAGCCCAAAGAGGGAAAGGGTGGGGACGACGAGGAAGGAAAGCCCTGCGTAAAATTGCCCCCAGTTTCGCCCGACCCAGAAAGCGACCAAGACAGTGACGATGCTGATCACCGCCAGCCATGCGATATCGGCAGGGGCGTTCCCTAAGAAGGCGAGGGGAAGTTGGGTGACCAAGAGGGAAAGGAGTGTCCCTTGCCCGCCCAGCCAAAGGAGCCATCCGATGCCTTTGCCCCAAGCGGTGTGGGTTTGAAGGAAATTCGCCACGATCCCAAGGCTCGCCAGCGAAAAACACATCAACGCAAAGGAAGGACTTTCCACCGTCAAACCGACCATCCAGAAATCCACCGCCAACAAAACGAGGGCAGCGAGATAGAGGGGCGAAAAAGCCGCCCACTTTCGCGTCGTCATACCCTTCCCTCCCCTGCCCCTATCGGGCGTGATGGGATGGCTACTTCCTGTGAGCGCCACGGCAATTGCCAAACGAGCCAACCTGCCTGCGCCGCCCGCTCAAATTGGGCTAAGAAGGGCGACAAAGGCGTCGTCAAAATCACGCCCACACCTTGCTCGGCGAAATCGTCAGGCAACATGTAAGGCTCAGGGGCAAGCAACGCCAGCGAGCGCCAAAGGGCGTGCCAGTCTTTGCCCGTCACGGTCAAAGGCGGGTCGGGCGGCACCCAAAAATGCACCTGATAGCCGCCCTGCAGCCACTCCCGCAGCAAAAAAGCGGCGATCCTGACCAATTCATCCAGCGTCGTCTCTCCCTCCTCGTCCCTCGTCCCGCGCCCTGCGTCCCGTTCCAAAGGGCAATGGGCGTGGGGATGGCGGTCCAGCAAAAGCAAGCAACCTTCCCGCAGGGCAGGCAGCATCTGGCGGACAAACAACTCGTCCCGATGGGCAGTGATTTTCCAGTGGAGGTAGCGCAACGGGTCACCCGGTTGATAAGGGCGGACGCCCCACGCTTCTGCGCCTGTCGGCGTCGGCAGCCAAAGGGTTGCGGTCGTCTCCTCCCACCGAGGGATTTGCTCAGCACCACGCGGTGTCAAGTCAATGGGCTTAGGTCGGGGATAGACGAGGATGGTCGCATCCATCTTCACCGACCGCCGCACGATGAACAACCCGAAGGGGTCTTGCCCCCAAAGTTCTGCCGTCCCGACGGGATGCAAACCCCGTCGGCGAAACCAAACTGTCAAGGTCGCTTCCGCTGGTTGTTGACGGGTGGCATGCCCAAAGACGAGGTGCGGAGGTCGGTCCGTTTGCGCCCCACTGGGCAAACTCACCCGCGCCTCCACGAGGAAGCGAGGCAATCGCCCCTCGTTCACCAACCGCAAGCGCAAAGTCGTCGGTTGCCCCTCTACCACTTCAGGGCTGGCGACCACTTCCAGCCGCAGGGGATGCAAAAGCCAGTGGGCAAAAAAGAAGGCAAATGCCCAAAGCAACATCAGGCTGAAAGTGATCAGGAACAGCAACGGGATGCCCAAGACGAGGCTGACTAAGGCGAAGGCGATGATGGCGGTCACCAACGCCGTCCGACGAAGGCGGGGCGTTAGCAGGGTCGTCTCCGTGTCATCGGGCAACTTTTGAGTGTCTTGGGCATCCATGCTTTCCTCGCTCCCTTTCCCCCAAGGGCTTTGTCATCGCTCCAAAGGGGGCGGAGTATTGTGAAGCACTTCCACGATGATTTGCTCGGCGGTTAAGTGACGGGCGGTTGCCTCTGCCTTCAGGATAAGCCGATGGGAAAGGACCGCAGCGGCGACGGCTTTGATGTCATCAGGCGTTACGAAAGTCCGTCCGTGCATCAATGCCCATGCCTGACCTGCCCGCATCAACCCTAACGAACCGCGCGGGCTTGCGCCCAAGGCAACAGCGGGATGCTGGCGGGTGGCTGTCACCAGTTGGACGATGTAGCGACGAAGGGCGGGGCTCAAATGCACCTGCCGCACCAACCGCTGCACCGCCAAAACCCCCGCACTGTCAAGGACGGGCTCTAAGCGTTCCAACGGGTGTTCAAGGGCTTGCTGTTGCAAGATGAGGGCTTCTTCATCGGGTTGGGGATAACCCAAGTGCACCCGCATCAAAAACCTGTCCAGTTGGGCTTCGGGCAAAGGGTAAGTGCCGTGCCGTTCAATGGGGTTTTGCGTGGCGATGACGAAAAAGGGGCGAGGCAAAGTGTAAGTCACTCCGTCCACACTCACTTGTCCCTCGCCCATCGCTTCCAGCAAAGCCGATTGCGTTCGCGGGGTCGTTCGGTTGATTTCATCCGCCAAAACGATGTTGGCGAACACCGCACCGGGACGAAACTCAAACTCGCCCGTCTTCTGGTTGAAGACCGTCACGCCCGTGATGTCGGACGGCAACAGGTCAGGTGTGAATTGGATGCGCTTGAAAGTCCCGCCGATGCATTTCGCTAAGGCTTTCGCTAAAGTCGTTTTGCCCACGCCGGGGATGTCTTCAATGAGCAAATGCCCCTCGGCAAAAAGTGTCGTCACTGCCAAACGCACGGCGTAACTTTTGCCGAGGATGACTTTCTCCACCGCCTCCGCCACTGCCGCCATCGCACGGGCAGCCTGCTCAAACTCTTGCGATACTGTCAACGCCAAAACCTCCTTGACGGCATTGGCTTTTTCCCGCTACCGAAGGGGTGAAAGGCGCCAATGCCGCCCGTCTGTCCAGACCAGCAACCCACCCTGTGCATCGGTTCGCCAAATCGTGGCGTTTAAGGCTTGCAACGCCGCCAGCGTTTCAGGGGCGGGATGCCCGAAGGGATTATTACGCCCTGAAGAGATGACCGCTACCTTTGGACGCACCGCCCTCAAAAAAGACGGCAGGACATGCCGCGAGCCGTGATGGGGCACATCCAATATCGTCGCCTGCAAATCCATCCCGCTGCGCAAGAGCCATCGTTGGGCTTGCTCGCCCGCATCGCCCGTCGCCAGCAAACTCACCGCACCAAACCGCACCTTGACAACGGCGGAAGCGTCATTGGCGTCCATTGGCGACGAACGCGCTGGCATCCCGTCAGGCGGACCGAGCACTTCGGCGACGACGCCATGACGGACATCCAGCCACAACTTCTGCCCTTGACGAACGCGAACAACCTTCGCCCTTGCTTGCCGAATCGCCGCTTCAAGGGCAAGGTAACCCGTTTCCATGCTGGACACAATCGGTTGCCAAAACAAAGTGGGCGGAAACGCTTGCACGACCGCAGGCAGCGCGTTGCAATGGTCATCGTGGGGATGGGTGACAAGGACGGCATCCAAGCGGTGCACGCCCAGCCGACGCAAGACAGGCAAGATGGTTCGCTCCGCCACTTCCGCGCCTCGGTAATCCTCGCCGTAAGCATGGCTGCCGCCGTCTATCATTAGCGTCCGACCGTTGGGTGCTATGACGAGCAAGCATTTGCCCTGCCCGACATTCACGAAGGCGAAACGCGCTTCGGGATGCCATTCCCGCCATGCCGTCCAACCGCTCCATCCTGTTAGCAGCAGCAACCCGAACAAAGCGATGTGCCTTGCCCTTGACAACATCGCCTCTGCCTTCATTCCGCTCCCGCCCTTTTTCAGTTCGCAACGCTCCCCAAGCGACAGGGCGCGCTCGTCTTTTCGGTCATCTCGCAAAACGATGCCATGAGCGGCTGCGGATGAATTCCACCAGCGGCAGGGCGTACTCGGCGCGGGAGAAAGGTGGGACGAGGGAAACGCCTGGGCAATGCGCCAACGCAACTTCAATCAACTCTTGAGCGATGGCGAGGCCCTCCCCAAGTGCT
>Ga0081478_140440_pt1 | contig 11111 bp, 10 predicted proteins | sample OctSprmetagenome_FD_70983 | JGI IMG/M metagenome (GOLD analysis project Ga0081478, IMG submission 70983) | Hot spring and microbial mat streamer communities from Octopus Spring Streamers, Yellowstone National Park, USA - T=80-84 v2 (version 2) | ecosystem: Environmental > Aquatic > Thermal... | reverse complement strand
AAGCAAACTTTTTTGGTGCATGGCGAACCCGAAGCAATGGCGTCCCTCGCCGACGCTTTGCGCCAACGAGGTTGGCAAGTGCACCTGCCGAGGCAGGGAGAAGAAGTCACTCTGCCAACAGCCTGACTGTGTGGCGGGACGGATGACATCACCGCTGAAGGCACGGAAGGGAGCAGCGATGCGAAAGGGTTCGTGGCGCTCTGCGCGGTTTGCGTTCCTGCTGCTCTTCGGCGGGGTGATGGTGGCGGCATATCTGCTGCCGTTGTCGCCCATTCGCTTGCCCTTATGCTTGTTCAAAGTCGTGACGGGTTACCCGTGCGCAGGCTGTGGCTTGACCCGCTCCGTCATCGCCGCCGCTCACGGTCATTTCGGCGAATCCTTCCGTTGGCACCCGATGGGCTTGCTGCTCGTTTGGGCGATGTGGGCAGCGGGGGCGTTGATGCTTTACGAATTGCTGACGGGCAAACCGTTGCCGTGGGAAGTGTGGTTGCGGCGTTATGGCGTCCTTGTCGGTTGGGCGCTCTTTGCGTCCTTCGTCCTGCTCTGGCTCCTTCGGCTCAGTTACTATCGCTTCGGTCAATGGCTGCCCATCCCGTTGAAAGTGCCGCTGTGATTGTCGGGGAACAATCGCTCCAGTTCGCCGACCAGTTGCGGCAAAGTCCCGTCCGTGATCGCCCTTCGCAATCGCTCCATCAATCGCAGGTAAAAGTGCAAGTTGTGCCAAGTCAAAAGGCGCGGTCCTGTCGCCTCGCCCGCTTTGAACAGGTGGCGCAAATAGGCGCGGGAGTAACGGCGGCAGACAAAACAATCGCAAGCGGCGTCCAACGGAGTGTCGTCGTCAGCGTAACGGGCGTTGCGCAAATTGAGCCGACCTTGATGGGTGAAGGCAGTGCCCGTCCGCCCCAAACGGGTCGGCAAGACGCAATCAAACATGTCCACGCCCAACGCAACGGCTTTGGCGATGTCCGCTGGCGTCCCGACGCCCATCAAGTAGCGGGGCTTGTCTTCAGGGAGCAACTCGGTGGACAAAGCGATGATGGCAAACATCGCCTCCTTCGGTTCGCCGACGCTCAACCCGCCGATGGCGTAACCCGCAAAATCCATCGCCACCAACCGCTCGGTGCTGATGCGCCGCAAGTCCTCAAAGACGCTGCCGTGCGTGATGGCGAACAACAATTGGTCATCGCGCTGGTGAGTTTTCTGGCATCGTTCCGCCCACCGCAAACTCCGCTCCATCGCTGCCTTCGCTTCCTCGTAGCGACACGGGTAAGCGACCACATCGTCAAAGACCATCGCAATGTCCGAACCCAACGCCTCTTGAATGCGGATGCTGTCTTCGGGACGCAAAAAGCGGTCGGTGCCGTCGTGGTGGGAGCGGAAGCGAACGCCGTCGTCAGTGACTTCCCGCAGGGTGGACAAACTGAAGACCTGAAAGCCGCCGCTGTCCGTCAGGATGGGACGATGCCAACTCATAAACCGATGCAAACCGCCCAAGCGGGCAATCAATTCCTCGCCGGGGCGCAAATGCAAGTGGTAAGCGTTCGCCAGCAACATCTCGGCGCCCAGCGCTTCCAAATCGTCCGAGGTCATCATCTTGACCGTCCCTTGTGTGGCGATGGGCATGAAGACGGGTGTTTGGACGGTGCCGTGCGCCAACCGCAATTCGCCGACGCGGGCGCGGGAATGTCGGTCACGGGCGAGCACGCAAAAGGATGCCGTCACCATTTTCGCCCCTCCTTTCCGATCCGATTTCGCGGCTAATAGCCGCTCCAACAGCAGGTCGGATGTTGGAGTGGCTATCAGCCACGACGGAAGCCACAACGCACAAAACCTAATCCGCACGAATTGCCGAACACACTCGTCCGACGACGGCAATTTTAGCGGGATGGGCGAAGTCGGATGGAAAGTGAGTTACACTTATGGCGAACCCGAAAAAGCGACAGGGGGGAATGCTATGCGTTTGGGATGGCTCATCGTTGGCTTGCTCGGTGTCGCGCTGGCTGTGGCGCTAACTTCCGCCCAGCAGCGCCGCCCCGTCTCTTACAGCAAAGACATCCAACCGTTGTTGCTCAAGCGCTGCGTCGTCTGTCACGGCGAAAAGAAGGCGGAGCACGATTTGCGCCTTGACAGTTATGAAGAGGTGATGAAGGGAGACCGTGAAGGTCCTGTCGTCGTGCCGGGCAAAAGCAACGAGAGCCGCCTCTATTTGGTCGTGGCAGGCAAAAAGGAGCCGAAGATGCCGCCTGACCCGTTGCCGCCTTTGACGCCGATGGAATTGGAGTTGCTGCGCCGCTGGATTGACGAAGGGGCGAAAGCGGACACGACCACCCAACCCTCGCCAACGCCCAAGCCCACGCCAACGCCCTTGCCCACGCCATCGCCTAAACCGCAACGCTTGCGCGTTAACCTTGCGGTCTCCGAAATGCCTTTGACGGTGACGGTGGACTTCGGACCGACGCCTGCCCTCAGCGCCCTCGCCTTTTCGCCCGACGGCAAACGGTTGCTTGTCGGCGGTTACGGCGAAATCGTCGTTTGGGATTTGAGTGACGGTCAATTGGCAGCGCGCTGGGGCAACCTCAGTGGCGCGGTCACGACGATGGCGGTCAGCAAGGACGGCAGCCGCATCGCCGTCGCCAGCGGGGCGCCGCAACAATCGGCGACGGTGACGGTGCTGGACGCCAACGGTGCTGCTGTCACTCGCTTCACCGACCCGCAAGACCTCGTTTACAGCCTCGCTTTCAGCCCCGACGGCAAATGGCTGGCAGCGGCGAGCGCCGACAAAGCCGTTTATGTGTGGGACTTGACAACAGGCAAATTGGCGAAAACCCTCAAGGAGCAAGCCGATTGGATGTTGGGCGTCGCTTTCAACGCCGATGGCAAATGGTTGGCGGCGGGCGGCGCCGACCGCCTCGTTCGGATTTGGGATGTCGCCAACTGGCAAGTCATCCGCAAACTGGAGCATCCTGAAACGGTCTTTCGCCTCGCTTTCCAACCCAACGGCAATTTGCTGGCGGTGGCGATGGGCGGACTGAGCGATCGGGGCATTTGGATTTGGAACGCCGAGAACGGTCAGCGCGTCCGCACCCTCGGCGGGATGAAAGAGCCTGTCTTGGATGTGGCTTGGAGTGCTGACGGGAAACTTTTGGCAGCCGCCGTCGCCGACGGCACGGTGCGCCTTTACGACGCCGACGGCAACTTGCGGGCAACTTTTCAAGGGCACAGCGATTGGGTGAATGCCGTCGCCTTCCATCCCGACGGGATGCGATTGGCGTCGGCGAGCAGCGATGGGACGGTGCGCTTGTGGCATGCGGATGGGCGTTCCCTTGCCATTTTCGTTCAACTGACGGCAGGCAAAGACGATTGGCTCATCGTCACCCCACAAGGCTACTACAACGCTTCCGCCAGTCAAGGGCAAGTGCGGGTGGAAGGGCAAAAGCCGATGCCTGCCGACTGGCTGGCAACTTTGCGCAATCCCGACGCCGTTCGGCGCATCCTGGCGGGCGAGAAAGTGCCACCAGTCAAACCGCCTCAGTAACCCTTTGCTCCCTTCTCGTCGCTTATGCCTTTGACAAGGGGGATAGGCATTCGGGATGGCACAAACGGTCGTCGTCAAAGTCGGCACTTCCACGCTGACAGGCGGGAAGGACACTTTGGACATCGCCTACATGGCGGATTTGGTGCGGCAAATCAGCGCCTTGATGGACGAAGGCATCCGCCTCGTCCTCGTCACTTCGGGCGCCATTCGGTCGGGCATGGCGGCGTTGAACCTTCGCCCACCCTTGAACTTGGCGGAGAAGCAAGCCGCTGCCGCTGTCGGTCAATCGCTGCTGATGCACACCTATCGGGAACTTTTTGCCCGTCACGGTCGGCAAATCGGGCAGGTGTTGTTAACGCGCGCCGATGTAGAAGACCGAGAGCGTTTTCTGAATGCCCGCCGCACTTTCCAGCAACTGTTGCGTTGGGGCGTCGTGCCGATTGTCAACGAGAACGACACGGTGGCGACGGACGAAATTCGTTTCGGCGACAACGACTTGCTGGCGGCGCTGACGGCATTGGTCGTGGATGCCGATGTCGTCCTCTTGCTCAGCGATGTGGACGGGTTTTTCGTGCGGGAAGGGGGGCAGCGACGGTTACTGTCGGAAGTGCGCCAACTGGATGAAACCCTTTGGCGTCACGCAGGGCAAGCGGGACGGATGGGGACGGGCGGGATGGTCTCCAAGTTGCAAGCGGCGGAAGTGACGATGCAGTGCGGCATCTTGCTGGTGTTAGCCAATGGGCGCGTGCCCGAAGTGTTGCGGCGGGTTTTGCAAGGTGAACCCATCGGCACGCGCTTTTTGCCCCTTCGTTCCCTCCCTGCCCGCAAGCGATGGATTGCCTTTGCGCCTAAAGTGCGGGGACGCATCGTCGTCAACGAAGGCGCCAAAGAGCGGCTGATGGCAGGGAGCAGTTTGTTGCCTGCGGGCGTCTTGACAGCCGATGGCAATTTCGCCGTCGGTGACCTCGTGGCGGTCGTGGACGAGCGCGGTCAAACTTTCGCCAAAGGCTTGACCAATTACACCGCCGAACAAATCCGCCGCATCGCTGGCTTGTCCTCCCATCAAATCCCGAAAGTGCTGGGCACAAACGGGAAGGCGGAAATCATCCACCGTGACAACTTGGTCGTCCTGAGCGGTTGACCTTTTGCGTTCGGGGGGCGGGACGATGACGGATGCGTTGGCGGCTCTGGTGGCGCTGACGGCGATGGAAATCGTCTTGGGCATTGACAACCTCGTCTTCATCGCCATCGTCGCTTCCAAGTTGCCTGCCGCCCAACAGCCCCAAGCCCGTTTGCTGGGCTTGGTGGTAGCCTTACTATTGCGATTGGCGTTGCTCTTCACCCTGAAGTGGCTGATGGGCTTGACGAAACCCTTCGCCACCATCGCGGGCGTGCCTTTGTCGGGCAAAAGCCTCATCTTGCTTTTGGGCGGCTTGTTTTTGATCGGCAAGAGCACCTACGAAATCCACAACAAGTTGGAAGGGGCACACGAAGAGCGGAAAGTGAAAGCGGTTGCCTCGTTCTGGTGGGTTGTCGCCCAGATTGCCCTCATTGACATGGTGTTCGCCCTTGATTCCGTCATCACGGCTGTCGGGATGGCACGGCAACTTTGGGTGATGGTGACCGCGATTGTCCTTGCGATGCTAGTGATGCTCGTCAGCGCCGCACCCGTCAGCCACTTCATCAACCGCCACCCGACGCTGAAGATGTTGGCGCTCAGTTTCCTCTTGCTCATCGGGGTGATGTTGGTGGCGGAAGGGTTCGGCAAACACATTGAGCGGGGCTACATCTACTTTGCGATGGGCTTCTCGTTGTTCGTAGAGTTGCTCAACATGCGGTTGCGGGCGGTGGGCGAACCCGTGCGGTTGCGCGAGCCGCAGTTGCCTGAAGCGCTCTCACGCCATTGACACGCCGCAAAATTTAGGCGGGGGAGGAAAATGCGTCGGCTCTTGGGCGTCGTCACGCGGGGCAGCCTCACAGAGGGCTTGGAGATGAAATTGGCGGACGATTGCTCCATTGAAGACATCAAAGCGGGCAAGTTTGTCGTCGTGGACGGCGACAAACTCCACTTCTTCTCCCTCATCACCGATGTGCGCTTGGATGCCACCAACCCTGCTGTCCTTCAGAACCCGCCCGATGTCACCGACGATTTGGTGCGGGAAGTCCTTAGCGGGACGGCGACTTACGCGACCGTCACCCTCAAGCCGATGTTGGTGCTCCCCCGCAATGAAAGCGAAGACGGCGCTCCCGAACGGCGTGAACCTCAACCCGTCAAAACCGTCCCGCCTCACTTTTCGCCCGTCTACGAAGCCTCCGAACGGGATGTCAGCCGCATCTTCGGAAGCGAAGAGATGGAGCCGAAAGGACGCTACTTTTGCATCGGCACGCCGTTGGACATGGACACACCCGTTTGCTTGGATTTGCACCGCTTCGTTGAGCGCAGCAACGGCATCTTTGGCAAGACGGGCACGGGAAAAACTTTCCTGACACGGTTGATTTTAAGCGGGCTGATGCGCTGGGCGGCGTTAGGCAACGGAAAAGTCGTGACGCTGATTTTTGACATGCACAACGAATACGGTTGGAAAGCGCTGCGGGAGACGGGAAGCGTGCGCGAGGAAGTGCGGGGGCTGAAACAACTTTTCGGTCCTTCCGTCGTCGTCTTCACCTTAGACCCGACTTCCTCCCAGCGTCGGGGCGTCCCTTACGATGATGTCGTCGTCATCCCGTTAGACCAAATCACCGTGGACGACATCGCTCCCTTGCAAGACGAGTTGCGCCTTCATCAAACAGCGATAGAGGCAGCCCATTTGGTTTACACCCGTTTTCGGTCGCAATGGCTGGAGAAGTTGCTGGAAGAAGGGGATAACGGACGGATTCGGGAACTGGCGGAGCAAATCGGCGCCAACCGAGAATCGTTGGCGGCGCTTTACCGCAAACTCAAGCGGCTCGCTTCCTTGCCCTTCGTCGTCCCTTCCGACCGAAAGCCGCCCCGCGACATTATCAAGACCATCTTGCGCCACTTGCAGCGGGGCGTCCATGTCGTCTTGGAATTCGGAAGTCAAGGCAGTTTGCTGGCATATCTTTTGGTCGCCAACATCTTCGCCCGCCGCATTCACGAGACTTATGTTCGGATGACGGAAGATTTTTTGGCGACGGGTGACCGAGAGAAAGAACCCCGCCAGTTGGTCTTGGTCATTGAGGAAGCCCACAAGTTTTTGAACCCGCAGGCTGCCCGCCAGACTATCTTCGGGACGATTGCCCGTGAGATGCGCAAATACTATGTCAGCCTGCTCATCATAGACCAGCGCCCTTCAGGCATTGACGATGAAATCCTCTCGCAAATCGGCACTAAAATCGTCGCCCAACTCAACGACGAAAAAGACATCCAAGCCGTGTTGACGGGCGTTTCCAATCCAGCGGGATTGCGCAGCATCTTGGCAAGTTTAGACTCCAAGCAACAAGTCCTCGTCCTCGGTCACGCCGTCCCGATGCCCGTCGTCGTCAAGGTGCGCGATTACGACGAATGCTTTGCGACACTGGCGCAGGACATCCCCGAAGCGTGGGATGCCTTTCAGGAGCGAGAATTTGAGCGAATGGTTCAAAAAGACAGCACCGATGAGCCTTTGAACGGCTCCGACGGTCAGCAAGAAGACTTTTGGGACTTGCGATATCGGGAGGTTTTCGGCGAGGATTGAGGGAAGGTAACGGCTGAGAGACGAAGGAGGGAAAAAGGATGCCAAAAGTCATCGCAGAAGTCAGCATCGTCCCCATCGGCACGGGCGAGACGGGTGTCAGCCGTTTTGTCGCCGCCGCCATTAAGGCATTAGAACCCATCGCCGAAACCCATCACCTGCGTTATCAAGTCGGTCCGATGGGCACGGCGTTGGAAGGTGAGTTGGATGCCATTTGGCAAGCGGTGCGGGCGATGCAAGAGGCGATGGTCGCTGAAGGGGCACAACGGCTGCTGACAACCCTGCGCATAGACGACCGACGGGACAAGCCCGAGAATTTGGAGCGCAAAGTGCAAGTCGTCGCCGAAAAAGGGGCAAAGGTGGAGCGGCGCTGATGTCGCCTCATTCGCTCCCCGCCATCACTTCCACGACCTCGCCATCAGGTTCGGTCTCCTCAAAGACTTGCGCTTGGAAGGTGAAGACTTTGATGCCACCCTTGCGCCACGCATCTTTGGGCAGTCCCGCCTTCAGGCAAGTCTGCTCCAAAAAGGTGACGGCATCAAAACCGTGTTCAACGGCAACCTGTGGCAAGAGCAAGCCCCGTTGCCAATCGGCTTCCACCAACAAGCCGTCACGCCCGATGCGGATGTGGGCAGGATACTCGCGGGGGTCGCTGACTTGCAAAAGTTGAGGCGGTGTCAAGACGCTGACTTCCACCGTCGTCTGCGGGAACTCGTCACGCGTTAACGGCGGGAAGCGAGGGTCGCGAAATGCCGCATTCAACGCCGACTCTATCGTCGCTTCCACCAACGGTTTGATGGGCAAGGGGATGCCGATGCAACCCCGCAGCATTTTCTCGTCACCGAAGGGTTGGCGCAGCGTCACGAAGACGCCGCGTGGCTCTCGCAATGGGTCAGGCACATCGGCAGGGGGCGAAAGCACCTGTCCCGTCTCCAAAGCAGTGGCAATGGCTTGTCGGGCTAACCGAACGAGGAAGCGTCCCTGTTCTAAGGTCAGCATCGGGCGCCACCTCCTTTCCGCCACCGTCATCGTAACGCAACCGACGGATAGACGATAGCGATTGGCAAATAGCGACTGGCGACTGGTAAGAACGGCAGCGAGTAGCGAGTGGCGAATAGCGAATGGTAGGGGCAGACCCTTGTGTCTGCCATAAGGCTATCAGCCACGACGGAAAACGGCGGCGACTGGTGAATAGCGACTGGCAACTGACGAAAACGGCAGCAAGTAACGAGATGACTGTTGGAGTGGCTATTAGCCACGACAGAAACGCGACAGCCGCAGAAAACGACAGCGACTGGCAAATAGCGAAACGACAGCCGTCCCTCTCCCTCTGTGACAATCTTTGCGGGTGGCAGATGAGCGGAAAGGAGGGTTTCGCTGATGGAGCGGAAAGTGCGGGTCGGATTGATCGGGGCGGGCTTCGCCGCCCGCTTCCACTTTGATGCCCTGAAGACCATCCCGTTCGCCGAAGTCGTCGCCGTCGCCTCCCGAACGAAAGAGAAGGCAGAAGCCTTCGCACGGGAGCGAGGCATCCCTGACGCTTATGACGATTACCGCTACTTGCTGGACCGCAAGGACATTGACTTGGTGGATGTCGTCACGCCCAACTATGCCCACAAGCAACCTGTCCTTGACGCCGCCGAGGCAGGCAAGCATGTCGTCGTGGAAAAACCCTTAACGGGTTACTTCGGCGAGGACATCGCCGATGAGTCGGTGCTGGTCGGAGAAAAAGTTAGTAAGCGGGAGATGTTCGCTAAAGCCGTCGCCAACGCCCAAGCGATGGTGGATGCTTGCCAGCGCAACAAGGTGAAACTGGGTTACGCCGAAAACTTCTGCTACGCCCCGACGGTGCAAAAAGCCCTGCGCCTTTTAGACGCTGCTGACGCCATCGTCCTTTACATGCGCGGCGAGGAAGCCCACAGCGGGTCGCATTCTCCCTACTCTATGCAGTGGCGGACTTCAGGTGGCGGGGCACTGCTGCGGTTGGGTTCACACCCGTTGGGGGCGATGCTTTTCGTCAAGCGGCGGGAAGGATTGCGGCGATGGGGCAAACCCATCCGCCCCGTCGCCGTCACCGCCCAAGTCGCCAACTTGACGAAAGTGCACGGCTTTGCCGACAAGCCCAAGCACTACCTCGTCTCAGCGTGGAAGGATGTGGAGAATTGGGGCAGCCTCGTCGTGGAATTTGAAGATGGCTCCGTCGGCGTTTTGACCGCCCACGACACCTGCTTGGGTGGCATCTACAATGTCATGGAGTTTTTCGCCGACAACTGCCGCGTGATTTGCCACATCAACCCCAACAACCCCTGCGTCGCCTACGCCCCCGAACCCCACATCTTTGAGCGCGAATACATCGCCGAAAAGTTGGAAACGAAGGCGGGCTGGAGTTTCCCGTCCATCAACGAAGACTTCATGAACGGCTACCCGCAAGAGATGGAAGATTTCGTGCGCTGCGTGTTGGAACCCGAACGGCAACCGCAATCGGACGGCGAGTTAGGTTTGGATGTCGTCCGCGTCACTTACGCCGCCTACTGGTCTGCCGAAGAAGGGCGACGCATCGCTTTGGACGCAACGCAGTGAGTGAGGCAGGGGGTGAAAGGCGTGGCGTTTCCGTTGCAGGATGGGCAAACGATTGTTTTCATCGGCGACAGCATCACCGACTGCGGTCGGCGCGATGTCGCAGCGCCGTTGGGCAACGGCTATGTGCGGTTCATCGCCGAACTCATCGCCATCCGCTATCCCGCCTTGAAGGTCACGATCATCAACAAGGGCATCAGCGGCAACACCGTCGCCGACCTGCGGGAGCGATGGCACGACGATGTGCTAACACTCCGTCCCGATTGGGTCTCCGTGCTCATCGGCATCAACGATGTCCATCGCACTCTGCGGAACGAACCAACTGCCGTCCAGCCTGACCGCTACGAGCAACTTTACCGCGAATGCCTATCGCTAACGAAGGAGCGCACGACGGCACGATTGGTGCTGATGGAGCCGTTTTACATCAGCACGGACACAGAGACGGATTCGTGGCGAACGAAAGTCTTGCGAGCGTTGGACGAGTATCGGGCAATCGTGCGGCGGTTGGCGGACGAGTTCGGGGCGATTTTCATCCCATTGCACGACCTGTTTCAGGAGCAATTGCGTTACCGCTCCGCCGATTTGTTTTGCCCCGAACCCGTCCACCCCAACGCCTTCGGTCATTTGCTCATCGCCCACGCATGGCTGACAGCGATGGGTTGGTGAGTGCGTGGGACGCTAATACATGCAGGCTGGGTTGTTCAGACTAGGAGAGCGTGGAGGGACATCTTCGCCCCACATTTCACGGTCGCGAAGATACTGCATGAAGTTAGCCCATTTGGCGTGCCCATCGGCGTAGATGACATTCATGCCATCAGTATGCCGCTTTGCCCCAGCGACATTATACCAACGCGTTTGATTAGCGCATGAACCAAGACCAGAGTGAGTGTCAAAAGTGCCATCAGGGTCGCAGTCTTGGTCAAAGGGCCATTCCAACGGGTTGAAAAAGAGCAAAGAACCGTTGGAGTCAGCAAAAGCCGCCACGCTGGACGGACGGGGAATTTCGGGCAACGCCGCAGAGTTCACCAACGAGGTCCCAACACAAGCGATGCGAATTAACCCCCGCGAGACGCCATAGTTGGAACCGATTGCCATGTTGCAAAATGGTCCAGCGGTCAACGATGGACAAGGAAACACGAACGGGCCTGCGTAACTTGGGCACCTGAAGATTTGGGTGTTCTTGATGTAAGGCTGAAGCAAGCCGGGCCAGCGGCAAGAGTGCAACGGGCAATTGACAAGCACATTGGGGTCATCGTAACTTGGCCATCGCAAGCGGGTGTATGGGAAGCCGTAAGCGAAGGGGACCA
>Ga0081478_167305_pt1 | contig 11113 bp, 9 predicted proteins | sample OctSprmetagenome_FD_70983 | JGI IMG/M metagenome (GOLD analysis project Ga0081478, IMG submission 70983) | Hot spring and microbial mat streamer communities from Octopus Spring Streamers, Yellowstone National Park, USA - T=80-84 v2 (version 2) | ecosystem: Environmental > Aquatic > Thermal springs... | reverse complement strand
GATCGTCAGTAAAAGAAAGATTAGGATTTAAAAGCTTTTCCCTGTTTTCCACCTCGCCCGTATAGTCTATTCCCTGCCTTAAAGTCTCCACCCTCTTTGAGTTCTTATCAAAGCCAACCACTTTAAAATGCTCCGCAAGGCTAACCGCCAAAGGCAAACCTACATACCCAAGCCCCACAACACAGATTTTTTCTTTGCCAGCTTTCAACTCTTCAAGGAGGTTATTCATCTCAAGATCTCCTTCCATTCCTTAACAATCTTTTCAATTCTAAAATACTTAACCCTTTGCTTAGCTTGTTCTGAATAATGCTTTCTCATTTTCATTATGCTATTCCATATCTTCTTCTGCATACTCACTGTTCTGAACCTCTATTATCTCAAGAGATACTTTATCTGGGTTTTCAAGTCTGTGTGGAGTTGACTTGGGTACATAAACGGATTCGTTTTCGTGAATATACATTACTTTATTCCCGATTGTCACCTTGGCGGTTCCTTTTACCACTATCCAATGCTTGTTCCAATGAGGATGTATCTGAAGGCCTATACTTGCACCCGGCTTAACAACTATCCTCTTTATCTTGTATCCCGGACGTTCTTCAAGAATAGTACACTCACCCCACGGGCGATAAACCGTTCTATGTTCAAAAACCTCAATTCGCCTTTCCCTTTTAAGCTCCTCTACTACATGCTTAACCTTTTGTGCTGAGCCCCTTTTTGTAATAAGAATAGCATCATCTGTTTCCACTATAATAAGATCCTTCAAATCAACCGTTGCTATGAGCCTTTTATTTCCTATCACCAAACAACCTTCTACGTCCTTAGCTAGAACATTTCCGAAAATAACGTTTAACTTCTCATCTTTATCCAAAGCATCATAAAAGCTATCCCAAGAACCTATGTCACTCCAATATATGTCCATCGGAATGGCAACAACTTTTTTTGACTTCTCCATAACTGCGTAATCTATTGAAATATCCGGCATTTTTTGAAAGTTCGCTATCATATCATCTAGAGGCTGGTTAAATAGTTGATAGATTTCTGAAGCATAAAGCCTTAGTTCTTCTATCATGGTTTTGATGGTAAAGACAAACATTCCGGAATTCCAAAAATAGTTTCCTTCGCTTAGAAATCTTTTTGCGGTTTCAAGGTCGGGTTTTTCAGCGAATCTTTCAACAAGATAATAGCCTCCTAGGTCTTTACCGGTGATTTTAATATAGCCATAACCTGTTTCTGCATACAGTGGCTTGATCCCAAAAGCTACAATATAGCCTTGCCTTGCTACTTTTTCAGCTAATTTTACATATTCAACAAATTTTCCTACAGGCTTTATAATGTGGTCCGAAGGGCAAACGAATAAAACCTCCTCAGAAGAAGTCCTAAGCCTTTCTAAACAGTATTTCATTCCAAGGACGATGGCGGGAGCAGTATTTCTTCTTGCTGGTTCAAGTAAAATGTTATTGGCAAGGTCTTTAGAAACTTCATTAACTTCCAAAAGGATATGAAATTTATACTGTTCGTTGGTAAGCAATAGAATATCCTTGGGAGAAGCGATATTCAAAAGCCTCTCCAGTGTTTGCTGAAGTAAAGACTTTCCACCGCTTAGTTTTAAAAACTGTTTGGGATAAGCTTCTCTTGATGCTGGCCAGAGCCTTGTTCCGGAGCCACCGGCAAGAATTAGGAATTTCATCGTTCTCTATTAAAATGTCACTTTGTGTTTAAGAATTATAAGCAGAGAAAATAAAGTTTGCAACATCTAAAAGGTGAGACCCCTCAACTACAGGTTAAATTTGTGAGTCCATTTAAGGTTTCTATTTTTTCAAAACCATTTCATAAACTTCTATTATTTTATCAGCTACCGAATCAATCTCAAATTCTTTAAATCTTTCAAGAGCATTTCTTGAAAATTTTTCATAAAGTTCTTCATTAGATAAAATTGTATTTATAGCCTCAGCTAAAGCCTTTGAATTTTTAGGAGGAACAACTAATCCAGTTTCATTATGTCTATTTACATAATTCATTCCAGATCCCTCTACACTTGTTGTAACAAGAGGTTTTCCAAAATATAAAGCTTCTACTAAAACCAACCCGAAGGCTTCATTTCTGCTAACAGATGGCAAGCAAAATAGATCGCAATTTTTCATATACACTGATACATTATTAACTCTACCAAGCAACAAGATCTTATCTTTTAGATTTAATTTTTCAATTTTATTTTTTAAAGTCTCATATAAAGGACCTCTACCTGCTATAAGAACAACTGTGTTATCCTTTAGAAATTGACCTACCTCAACCAAATATTCAAAACCTTTGTATTCTATAAGCCTTCCAACAGCTAAAACAACTTTCTTGTTGTTTATTTTTTCTTTTAGTTTATCAAATTCCCTTAAGTCCTGTTCGCTTATCCTAAGCCTTTTTGGATTTAATCCTACTGGGATAACTATTGCTTTATCTTTGAAGTCTTTTATTTGTTTAGATGTTTCAAGATACTGTGGAGAAGTTGCTATTATTTTGTCTGCCTTTTTTAAAACCTTTTGTTGAATAGGTCTATAGAAGAAATAAGAAATTCTTTGTCTTACTATATCAGAATGCCAATGAATTATAACTTTTTTATCCGTTATCAATGTTAGTATTTCGGCTAATGGATTTGGGCTATGCACATGAATAATATCATAGTGCTTAACTATTTTTCTAAAAGTTTTAATATAATCATAAGATAAGGGAGCGGAGTTTAACTTTAGATTCATCTTGCAAGCAAAAAATTTAAAACCGTTATAACTATCTTCTCTTGTATTCTCACAAAAGCAAAGTAGATCAGCCTTTATACCTTTTTTATTTAGGGCTTCAAGTAGGTCAAAAGAAAAAACCTCTATGCCACCTTCATTAGGTGGACAAAGCTTCCCAAGATGGAGCACTTTCATGATTTTTCTCCTACAATTCTTTCAAAAAGTGAAATATATTGATCAATTATTTTATCCCTGTCAAACATTTTTAATCTTTCTTTTTGCTTTTCTAAAAGTCCAATTTTAAATTCTTCGTCCGATATTACTTTTAAAATAGCTTCAGCTAGATCTTCTTCATTATGTGGATTAAAGTAAAATCCAGCTTCACCAAAGATTTCTCTTAAGATAGGAATATCCGATAAAATAACAGGACACCCCAAACTTACAGCTTCAAGTAGTGGCAGACCAAACCCCTCAATTAATGATGGAAAAACGAATAAATCGGCAAATTTGTAAAGACTTATTATAACTTCATCGGAAGGCTTTATAAGTTGAATAACTCTTTCTTGAATGTTAAGGTTTTCAACCAATATGTCTACTTCGTCTTTTTCTCTATCCTTATTTCCTGCAATTACAAGATAATGAGGAATTTTCTCTTTTATTATAGCAAACGCTTTTACTAATAAACTTAAATTTTTATGTCTTTTTCTATTTCCAACAAATAATAAATAGGGCTTATCAACTATACGATCGTAAGTTTGATTTTGCTTAATAAACTTATTGTCTACAAACCTATAGATAATTTCAATTTTTTGGTCTATGCCTTTAAAATTTTTTCTTAGCTCATCAGCAACTGTGTTTGAAATGGTAATAATTTTTGTAGAATATTTCAAAGCTCTCTTTAAGTAAAAAATAAAAATCTTACGTTTTATTTCATTCCTATCCCAAAATTGTGTCAAAGGTATAAGGTCATGAATAGTAACAATTGTGTTTTTAGGTATATAATAAGGTAAGTTTATATGAGGGTAAAAAAACAAATCTACTTCTTCTTTAAGTTGCTTGAGAATTTTTGACTGTGCAAAGAACCCTTTTAGAGAAAATTTTTCGAAATCTACGAATATGGGTTCTATATTGGGAATACTTGAAAAATCTTTTTCAAAATCATTTCTTAAAGTATTGGGCACGCAAGTGTAAATCTTTATACCTCTCTTTGCAAACTCTTTCGCCAGAGATTCATAGTATCTTCCTATTCCAGTGCCTTTGTAAAATAGGCCGTCTATGTAAAGCCTCATTTATTATATCCCCTTATCCTTATAATCTTATCATAGCCTAAAAGAAGTGCTAAGAACATAAAAATAAAGCTTTCTCCCCATGCTACTTGTAGCGCGTATGATACTATTACAGAAATATAGGCTATTTTATGCTTAAAAATTCCGATACTTTTGTATAAGAAAATTAGAAAAGAAATAAAAACTAGGAAACCAATAATCCCTAAATCCGACATAACATTAAAGATGCTTATAGCATTGCTGTAAGGTCCAAAAACACCAGGATATTCCATGGATACAATAGTTCCATAAGTTCTTGAACCAAGTCCAAAAAGAAGTTGAATAATATTATGGCTCATGTATTCAATGGATTTTATTATGTGAAATAGTCTTTCACTAAAAGAATAGTATTGAAGAGCCATAGATTCTAGACTACTAACACTCAACATAGATGCAAATTCCTTTGATCCGGCTCTGTATATAAAATAGACCGCACCAAATATAGCGATGGGAGAGAAAATATATCTATAAACCTTACTACTACTGAGAATAAGATAAATGGTTAGTCCAATTATGGCAGATTTAGATTGTAAATAAACGATGGAAACTATGAATAATAATTTTAATATTCTTATACTAACTCTTTTTGATTTTAAAACCATGTCTGTAAATACATAGCACATTAAAATAAAAGTTGAAAGTAATTGAGTTTCAGGAAAAGTACCACCCCATTTAGGAAAAAATCCTAAAGCAGTCCATGATTGATTGTAAATTTGGCTTGAAACAACTTCCTTTAGAAATTCTGGTATAGGAGCATATCCAAAGGCTCCCAAAAGTCCGTATGCTACAAAAGACAATTCAAACAACCCTAAAATGATAATAAACTTTATCATAAAGCTTATGTATTCTTGCCTTAGATACAAGATAGGAAGAAAAACCAATAAAAAATTTAAAGTTTGTCTTACACTCTCACTCAATGGATAATAAACATCTACTGGTGTACTTGAGATTGCAATAAGTGTTGCTAAAAAATATAAACCACATATTAGGAAAACGTAACTCAAATAAATATTTGTTTCAATTTTTTTAAACTTGGTGAAATCAAAAGCTTTACACACTGTCAATAATGGAAGAATAAGGAACATAAATATAAATTGAGGGTTAAACCATACCCCTTCGTAACCTATAAGTGCTTTAACTCCCTTTGGAGATAGAATCAATAAAAAAGTCTCAATAGCTAATAAAACTTTTATAAGCCAAGAGCAATTTAACATCTTACTTATATTTTAGCAACCCAACCCAACGTCCTAATAAAACATTCTTGTAATATAGAAACATATCAAAGTTCAGCTTTAGTAACCCTAAAAGCATGCCTCCAATAGGTCTTATAAAAAATAATTGTAAAAACTGCGGTATAAGACATATATTACCACCTTTTATCAAATGTTTTTTGAATAGTGCTCCAAGACCTTTTCCATAATGAAAGGCTCTATATCTATCGTTAGGATCTTTGAAATTGCTTCCCTTTTGGGGATGATAAACTTTAATTTTCTCTGGATAATAATAAGCTTTAAAACCTAGTTTTAAAAGTCTATATAGATAATCAGATTCTTCCGCAGAACCAAAAGATGAACCAACTCCCAAGTTTTCATCAAACAACAACTCTATACTTCCCTTATATTTTATGAAAATTGTAAAAGATATTGCGTTTCTAAGAAAATTATTACAGTTTATTTCACAGTTACGTTCTTCAAATTTTCCAGCACTTATTTCCAATGTTTTCTTATCAATGGACATACCTGTTAATATGTGATATTTATTTCCCAAAGCTTCAAAGGATTTAACAACATCCTCCAGGAGTGTTTTTGGATATTCACAATCGTCATCAGGAAAAGCAAGAATTATCTCTTGGGTTTGATTATCTTTAAGGATAGAATTTAGATATTTAATTCCCACATTTCTGGCTAGTGATAATCCTTTCTCTTTGATTTTTATATGATGAATAATGAAATAAGAAGAGTATTCTTCTATCAAGTCTTCAATCAAATTTGTTTCGTTTTGATCTACTATTATTAGTTCAAAATTTCTATAAGTTTGGTTCTTTAAAGATTCTAAAAAGTCTATTAGTTCATCTCTTCTTCCCAGAGTTGCTAAGATTAAATAAAACTTGATCATGCCATCAGATTTATTAAGCATCTGTTCCATTCTTCAACTATCTTTTCAATCCTAAAATCCTCAGCCCTTTGCTTGGCCCTTTCCGAGTAATGCTTTCTCAAATTCCCATCTTCAAGTAGTTTATCTATCGTTTCAACCCACATTATTTCCCTCTCCTCTAGGGGTTCATTTGCAGTTTTATATTTTACCTCAAAAACAGGCATCAAAACCCCATACTCTGCAAACTCTGGCTTTTGGGTTTGATAGCTAAAATCCGTGTTTGGTGCCAATATCTCCCTTGGACCGCTTTTGCAGTCGGAAGAGATTACAGGCACTCCACACGCCATAGCCTCAACCAAAACGTTCCCAAACCCTTCCAACAAAGAAGGAAAAACAAAAAGCTTAGATCCTGCTATAAATTTGAAAGGGTTTTTCTGAAAGCCCAAAAAATAAACATCAAACCTCTCTGAAAGCCTGTCTCTGTCCCAAACATAGGTTTTTAGTCCAAGCTCCTCGGAAAGCCCTACCAAATAGTCTTTTAACTTCCCCTCTCCTAGAATCACAAGCTTCAAATCTTTGTGTTTTTCTTTTAACGCTTTAAAGACTCTTATCAAATACCACTGACCCTTTTGCTTTGTTAGACTTCCTGTGGTGATTAAGACAGGATGTTTAAAAATAAGTTCATATTCGTTTAAGTTTTCTTTACAAAATTTCTCAATTTCATTTAAATTTATAGGATTATGAATAACTTTGATTTTTGATGAATCCACATTATAACTTTTAACAAAGTCTTTCGCTATTCCATGACTAACACAGATGATCAAGTTAGCTTTTTTTGCTAAAAATTTATAGAAATTATTATATACGAACGAGACAAGTTTTTGGGAAAAGCTATCATCATAAAACTGTTTAAAATATTCTGACATAGTACTATGTATTGTAAGAATAACCTTGTGTTTGCCAAATTTTGTAATTAGGTTTAAAAAATCTGCGGATTCAAGAAAACTTATACATACGTCTGGATTAATTTCTTTTTTAATTTTTAAAAGCCTATAAAATCTGAGCAAAAGATTTTTTATCTTTCCCAATATATTAGATGAACCCTTAATATCCATAGATATTATTTCTTCGCCTGTAATTTCATATTTTAAAATTTTTTGAAAAAGCACTAAGTAGATTTTATAATTCTCATAATTTTTTAGACCTTTGTATATGTTAACACAAACTCTTTCCGCCCCGCCTCCTGCTAAGTTTGGTATAATAAATAAAAGTTTTATTTTTTCGTCCTTCATAGCTTGGCTTGAAAATACAAATTCGGACCATTTTTATTTTGGACTAAAAACCTAATAGTATACGGAAGGGATAAAGTCATTAGAGTAAAGTTTTTAATTATTCTAAGAACTTTGAGAAGTGAAATAAACATTTTATTATAAGTTGTACCCTCAATTTCATCCAATGAATGGTATTTAGCTTTTTTCTCATCCTTAGTTAATAATCTTTTTATCATAATTCTTAGTTCATGAAAATGTTTATAATTTTTCCCAAGCAAGATTTTTTCAATTCTCCTAATAAATTCACCATACGGATATTTCAGTGTATACAACTCAATATTTGTAAACCCACAATTCTTAAAAGCTCTATATAAAGAAAATTTTGAAAATCTTAAAAAGTGATGAGGTGGATAATCCAAATCATAATATTTCCAATCTATCTCTACAAATAAACGCTCTCTATTTGGCACGCTTCCGGCTATGTATCCTCCTTCTTTCAAAAGCCCTTTTACCATTTCTAGAAATTCCCTTGGTTTATCTTGATGCTCTAAAACCTCAAAAAAGGTGATTACATCAAACTTTAAGTTTTTCTCTTTAGCGTATTCATAGAACTCTTCCAAGCTCATGGCAAAAACGGTGTCAATACCAAGGTTCCTTTTTACATTCTCTACAGATTTTTTGTCAAAATCTATTCCCCATACTTCAAAGCCTTGCTCTTTAGCATGTCTTAAAAATCTTCCGTCTCCACAACCCACATCTAAAAGCTTACCTCTTACATTGGAAGGAAAGTGTTTAAAAAAGGCTTTGTGATTTTCGCCAAGTCTTGTTCTTACAACCTCGTGGAATTCAATGTAGGCTTCAAAAACCTCGTTTTCATAGAATTCTGGGATTATCTTTAGTGGTTCCCACCAATGCACATCGCAGTTTGGACACTCGTAGCGTTTATACTCCTGGTTGTTGTAGGGAGAAACATAAGTTTCTTTGAAATTTCTTTCTTCAACCTCTGTGTAGCATATAGGACATTTAACCTTATCCATAGCTTTTTATTTTAACATACTCTTCCTACCCCTGCCATCGTTTTGTTAGCCTCTTGAATGGTTAATATTCATTCTCCTACTTTTAATAGCTTCTAAAACGAGCGCAACAAATATACCCAGAAATATTCCTGTTATAAATCCTACTGATGTATAAAGCAAGGGCTTTGGTCTGACTGGCTTTGAAGATGTTTGAATTTCAGTTAATAGAACTACAAACTCCGGGTTCTGCAACCATTTCAAAATTTGCCATTTTTCTGTTATTAAGTCAGTATACTTAGAAGGATCGTAAATTACTTTACTTTCCAAGGTAATATAACGAATAGTTTGGTCTATAGAACTTAGTCTAATGTTAAAATTTTTCTTAATCTCTTCTATCTTTTGGGAAAATAATTTTTTATTAATTAGCTCTATAACTTTTTCAAGATTTTCTTTAGCTAACTTTTGTGATGCACTCTCTATTTCTATTTTAGCTATATTGTTTCCTACAGGAGAAACTTTAACTTTTTTTAGTATATCTTTTAAATTTTTGTCTTCGTAAGCTTCGTAAGAAAGTTTAAAACCCTCCTGAATTTCTGATATACTGATATTTTTAACTTCAACTATAGCTCCTGCTTTATAAGCCTTTGGCATAAGTACTGAAACTAAGATAGCTAATGCAGTAGTAAATGCCGTAATTCCTATTATTATCCACTTTTGTTCATAAAGTTTTTGAAGCAGTTCAAATAAATCAATTTCATCATTATATGTCTTGTCTTGCTCCATTTTCAACCTCCAAAAGATATCTTTCAAGGGAATTATTTTACCATACATCTTAAAAATTTTAGTGGAAGTGGAGGATGTTTATAGGGCTTGTACCTCTCAACCTTAGGGATAGTGGGTATGCCCTATACGTTATTTTGTTTCATTAAACGTTGTGTAGTATGTGGGATATTTGATTTGGTTCATCGTTTCTTAATTTAATCTACCTTTTCACTTTTAGCCTCCGTGCCAATACCCCGTAGGAGACTCCACAAAGAAAGAAGTAAGCAACAAAAGTTCCCAAGCATATTCCAGCTATTCCAAGCTTATAAACCACTACGAACAGGTAGTTAAAAAAGCCATTAACTAATACACTAATCAAAGCAATAAAGAAAACAGGCAAAAGCCGGTTTATAATCTGAAAGGCTCTATATAGAATTGTCCAAGCAAGGAGCAAAAACAGAGAAATTGCATAGTATTTAGTAGCTGTTGCAGTTAGTTCTACATCGGCTTTTGTAAATTTTCCGTGCCCAAAGAGGAGTTTTACTGGAATCTCTGGGAAAAAGAACAGAAAAAGCATGACGGGTAGAGAGACAAGCAAGGAAAACTTTAAAAACTTGTTCAAAGTTTGAATGTCTGCCTTTGTTTCGGAAAGGGATGTAATAGCCATATGTTCAAGTTTTAAAACACTTCGTAGAACAAAGGCAACCATTGAACCATAAGTTAATGCGGACACACCCTTTTCTCCAAGCAGAGAAGAAAAAGCCCTATCTACCAAGATGAAAAGGTGGAAAACTCCATACAGGGCAGAGAGAAAAACAAAGTGCTTTAGTATTTCCTTTACCCTTTCGTCTATAAAAAAGCTAAAGTGTAAGAACTCCTTGCCAACGAAGATTATGTAAAGGATTACCACAAGTTGGGAAAGGCTAAAACTTATCGGGAGAACCAAGGGACTGTGGAAAAGGTAAAGGCCAAAGGCAATAAAAAGAAAAGAGAAGAAAGAAAATATAAACTCTCCAATAAAGTATGCAGTAAAATACCTTAAGCTTCTTAAGACCGCACCAAAGTGATGGAAGAAGAAGTTAAAAAAAAGATAGGGAAGGAGTAATAAAAGGTGAAGTTCTGTGGCTTCTTTTGTCCTCTGATCAAAGCCAACCGCTACTTTGGAAAGTAGAGGTATGCCCACTAAGGCTATAAAGGTTAAAGAAAAGGCTAATATGGTGGTAAATGTGAGGAGAAGTCCTGCGAGTTTTTTGAATTCTTCTTCGCTTTTCATTCTTGCAGAAACAAGCTGGGGAACTCCGATGGAGTCAAAGACATCTACAAAGATCAGGAAAATGCCAAGAAGGGACAAAGCCATAAAGAAGGCGTCCGTTTGGTAGCTAAACCCAAGGAGTATTGCTATAGCTAAGTGCTTTAGGTATCCAAAGCCTCTTGCGAGTAGGTTTATGGTGGAAGTTTTAATTATGGCATGCCTTATTGATTCGGGTTTTAGTTTAAGCATGCATGTATTTTATCCTGAAGGGTATTTCCACAGTTCAAGGGCAGAGTAGATAAATTTCTCTATGTCTTGGTGACTTTGTAGAACCACATTCCTCACCCAAGGGTGGTTGTGATAGGAGTAGGGGAAGTCTTTGACGAAAACACCCAATGTAGGAACTTTGAGGGCTACGCTTATGTGATAGGGTCCGCTGTCGGAGGATATAAAAAGCCTGCATGCCTTTATAAGACCAGCAAGCTCTAATATGTTGGTTTTTCCTGCCAAGTTTAGGGCGGGCAAGTGGTAGCCTTTCAAAAATCTTTCGTTTACATCCGCTTCAAAGTTTGCCCCGCTTAGGACTAAAAAGGATGAGGTAGCGTGTTGGACTTTGTGCACTGCTTCTCTTAGCAGTTCTAAATTAGGTCTTTTCCAGAGGGCGTCGGGA
>Ga0081478_135425_pt1 | contig 11148 bp, 7 predicted proteins | sample OctSprmetagenome_FD_70983 | JGI IMG/M metagenome (GOLD analysis project Ga0081478, IMG submission 70983) | Hot spring and microbial mat streamer communities from Octopus Spring Streamers, Yellowstone National Park, USA - T=80-84 v2 (version 2) | ecosystem: Environmental > Aquatic > Thermal springs... | reverse complement strand
GGCGCCGTTTGATGCCAGCGAGTACTGCACATACGTTTCAATTCTCTCTTTGAGATGCCTATTACGACTTTTTTGCCGCCGTCTACGACTTCGATTTTATGTTTCAATTCTCTGTTTGAGATGCCGAGGAAGAGGGCCCCCTTCATCGTCATGCGGACGCCCGCGTTTCAATTCTCTGTTTGAGATGCTGGCGCAGAGCATCACGGCGGTGGGGGACAAGCAGGCGGTGTCGTTTCAATTCTCTGTTTGAGATGCCGATAGTTGAGTTGGCGCAGTGGGTGCAGAGGCGGCTACAAGGTTTCAATTCTCTGTTTGAGATGCACAACTATGGCGTTGTTCGCGGCGTAGCTCCTGCCGAGCGTTTCAATTCTCTGTTTGAGATGCGAAGCTACACCAGACGCACGACCTCTACTTAGCGTACTACGTTTCAATTCTCTGTTTGAGATGCGCGCAGTATTCGGCGTCGCCGCCGGTGGCCTCCATACACCACGTTTCAATTCTCTGTTTGAGATGCGTCATCGCGTCGTATATCACCCGTTCCTGCATCAAGCTCAGCAGTTTCAATTCTCTGTTTGAGATGCCATGGAGTCTCCGCGGGTCGGGCCCTGTCCGCCATGACGGTTTCAATTCTCTGTTTGAGATGCTGCCTGAGCCCGCCCCGGCGGAGATGATACCCATTAGACACAAGTTTCAATTCTCTATTTGAGATGCTACGGCTGGAGACCCCACGACCTCAGACACGCCTTCATACTTGGTTTCAATTCTCTGTTTGAGATGCGGATCTCGTAAAAATCGCGACGCCTGAAGACCCAGAGTATGTTTCAATTCTCTGTTTGAGATGCGGGAGGGATCCCGTAACAGAGGCCTTCAGGTTCGGCGTGATGTTTCAATTCTCTGTTTGAGATGCGAGGAGACGTTCAGACAGGTGGAGAGGGCGGTGTGGGGCGCCATCGAGTTTCAATTCTCAGTTTGAGATGCCCACAAGGTGAGGATAGAGGCGCCGTTCTTCATCCGCGGGTTTCAATTCTCTGTTTGAGATGCAAGAGGAACATGACCACCCTCGTAATCTCGTAGACCAGCGCAAGTTTCAATTCTCTGTTTGAGATGCGCGTATACGACGGAGAGGAGTGGGTAGATACGCTTAGGATTTATGGTTTCAATTCTCTGTTTGAGATGCAAACCTTCGTGTTTAAGGTGCCCGTTGAGCGCGAATTCAAGTTTCAATTCTCTGTTTGAGATGCGTCATGTCGGGGGTGCAGATTATCATGGCGCTGTCTGCATGTTTCAATTCTCTGTTTGAGATGCTAAGATGATAATCGAGAAGTGCGGCTTTGTGACCGACTCGGAGGCTCTCCGTTTCAATTCTCTGTTTGAGATGCAAATACGTAGTGCGGTCAGGCAGGGGACGCGTATACGTAGGATTAGGGCCGTTTCAATTCTCTGTTTGAGATGCTATGTCTTCGTTCCAGCCACGCACCCACGTCACTGCCTGCAGTTTCAATTCTCTGTTTGAGATGCGGGTGGCCCGGCAACGGAACACCCCCGTGGAATACATTATACGTTTCAATTTTCTGTTTGAGATGCATTGGTACTTGGGCGCCTTGAGCCGCGTGGAAAATGTGCGTTTCAATTCTCTGTTTGAGATGCGGCCACCGGTAAGAGCACTTATGCCTGGTATGTGTCTAGGATTATGTTTCAATTCTCTGTTTGAGATGCGACGCCGTAAGGGCAGAAGGCGCCTGGAGTCTGACAGACAGTTTCAATTCTCTGTTTGAGATGCAGTAGAAGTCGAGACGGATCAGTAGCTGAGAGGTCGCAAAGTTTCAATTCTCTGTTTGAGATGCACTGGACTGCGGTGATGATCATCCTGGTGGCTGCCGTGGGGGGTTTCAATTCTCTGTTTGAGATGCAGGAATGCCGCATACCTGTCTGTGCCAGGCGGCGTCTTGGTTTCAATTCTCTGTTTGAGATGCGCCAGACGTCTTCGGAGACTTCCGACAGACGCTTGCGGTGGTTTCAATTCTCTGTTTGAGATGCCCTTGTAGCGGGGCGCCAGTGGCTGTTTGTTGCTGTCGACGTTTCAATTCTCTGTTTGAGATGCCTTTCAACTCTTTCAGCGTTTGCTCCCTCTCATGTTCGTTGAGTTTCAATTCTCTGTTTGAGATGCAGCACATTAAGCGCCTCGGCGACTTCGTTCAGTCCCCCCTGCAGTTTCAATTCTCTGTTTGAGATGCACGTGGACTTCCGCCGGCCTTTCCGCAACACCAAGTACTGCATCAAGGTTTCAATTCTCTGTTTGAGATGCACGTTGTGGCGAACTCGCCACAGCCGCCGCCGTGTTAGAGTGTTTCAATTCTCTGTTTGAGATGCGGGGGCGAGCCGACACTGCCCCCGCCGCAGTGGCGGGGGCAATGTTTCAATTCTCTGTTTGAGATGCCTTCGATGAGTGCACGCCGCGGCGCGAGGAAATATCGAAAAGTTTCAATTCTCTGTTTGAGATGCCGTTTCCGAGCACTGTCGATCCCCCTCTGCTTACTTTGGTTTCAATTCTCTGTTTGAGATGCGGTACCACGGCTGGAGAAAGATTGGTGGGTATACCGTGTTTCAATTCTCTGTTTGAGATGCCAACCATCCCGCTTGGCATACAAGTCCAGCAGGTAGAGATACCGGTTTCAATTCTCTGTTTGAGATGCTTGTAAATGTGGGTTTGTCTAGGGGTTGGCCCGTTGGCCCTTGTTTCAATTCTCTGTTTGAGATGCTGTGCTTCTGTGGCGCGAGGGGGTCTACGTCGAGATAACGCGTTTCAATTCTCTGTTTGAGATGCACATTAAGCGCCTCGGCGATTTCGTTCAGCCTCTCCTGCAGTTTCAATTCTCTGTTTGAGATGCACAGCGGGCGACATGGTGGAGGCGGTGTTGACGAACTTTGGGTTTCAATTCTCTGTTTGAGATGCACTACGCAGGCGGCGCGCCGCCTGTTTCGGCGTGTTATCTGTTTCAATTCTCTGTTTGAGATGCTCGCCAACACGACGACTATCGCCACGGTGGCGATCACAGCTGTGAGTTTCAATTCTCTGTTTGAGATGCACAAGACGGCCCCTAGGCCCGCGGCCCCGGCCCCGACCGTTTCAATTCTCTGTTTGAGATGCATAAGGCCCTTGTCCATGCCGCAACAGGCCTCCCGACCCTGTTTCAATTCTCTGTTTGAGATGCGCAGCTCGCCGTCCTGCGTGAACATGCGCCAGCCGTCCGGCGTGGTTTCAATTCTCTGTTTGAGATGCACCTGGCGGTGCGCATGGACGAATTCGTGAAAACTGTAAACGGTTTCAATTCTCTGTTTGAGATGCAAAAGTCCAAATGCCCGCCGCGACGGCGGGCGGGGCCAGCGTTTCAATTCTCTGTTTGAGATGCGGGGGCAGAAACATGCCCCAGCCCAGGGCTGTGACAGGGAATGTTGTTTCAATTCTCTGTTTGAGATGCTGTATCAGTCCAAACGGGGGCCCATCATCGCGTTCGTAATGGTTTCAATTCTCTGTTTGAGATGCACGAGTCGCGCAACTACTTCATCAGAATATGCAGATAAAAGGTTTCAATTCTCTGTTTGAGATGCCGGGCTTTCTGGTCTTTTGAATTGTGTTTGTTTTTAAGTTTTTCTATCTGCATTTCGACGTGATGGTGTCTACTTGGTTTGTGTGGGTTATGGGGTGTTGTCTATGGGTAAAGTGTGTCGGGCGTGTATATGCACATGTTTGCGTGTTTTTTCGTGTCGGCGTCGTCCTGTGGCTTTGCGTTGCACGACGTTTTATAAACTGGATTTCCGCTTTACGTACTTAACCTGCCGAAACAGTAGAAAGCCTTGACAGACGTAAAGCGGAGGGTGCACGACGATTTATAAACGCTGAGCTTTAAGCAACCAGTTAAATATCATCACGGCGCCGCTGATCGGCGCGCCGGCGGCGGCCCTAAGAGACAGAAGAGGGGTAGCGTCCAATCCGCTTGGCTGGTCATGTTGTAGCTTTTGCCGAGCATCCGATGAGGGGTCTGTTCGCCATCTAACTGCTCGACAGAGGGTTGTGGCGGCTCCGCGGTGGAGTGGGTGTGGTCGGGGTTGGCCAGATCTGAGGGGCCCTAGGGTTGTGTGTTGTAGGGGTGTAGCGCGCCGTAGCCTAGCCGGGCCATGTGGCCGACGGTTGGTGGGCAGTCATGTGCCTCGACTAAGGTGCCGGGCGGCAGGGCTGGGTACATGGGTCTTCTCTCGCGGCACACGTCGCTGAAGCCTAGGCCCCACTGGAGCACCTTGACCCTTTCGTCGGGTTTGGCTATGCACTCCTTGGCGTCTAGTTTGAGGGCGCCTTTGGGCCTTAGGCATGGGGGCACCTCGCCGTCTGGCATCAGCAGGGGGGTCATGAGCACGGCGGTTCCGCTGACCCTCTCGGGGGGCTTGAAGTCTGTCTCGACGGCTTCCACGAGGGCGGATCTGCCCTCGCCGCCCAGTCTGACGGCCGTCGGCTTTATGACGGTGAGGCCGTCGATGTAGTAGATGTAGGCGACGTTCTTGGTGTATAGGTATGTGGCGCGGTAGAGGTGGCCGGGTCTGGCGGCCTTCTGCTCGGTGAGCGCGAGGCCTATGCGCGTCTTCTTGTCGAACTTCTTTGCTGAGCCGTCGGGGAACGCGGCGAAGTCCATGGCGGGGATGCCTACCTTGTCGCCTATTTTCACCAGGGGGCCCCACATCCTGCGTATCCCCAGCTGGTCGGCGAGGGCCGTCAGGGCCTCCTCGGCGGCTTGTGTCGGGTTGCCGACGCCCTGGGGGCACCTTACCTGCACGCCGAGGAGGTCGCCGAGGGCTCCCAGCACCGTGGATGGCGGCGGGGCTATCCACACGTCGTCTCTGCTGGCCACCGCGGGCGAGGCGACGTTTCTGGTGCCGAAGCGGGCGGGCCCCAGGGGGACTATCCTCAGCTCGATCATAGGAACTCCCGGAGCGCCTTCAGGAGCTCCGCCGTGTTCCGCCAGGGCCCCTCTGTCCTCAGCTCGTCACATGTCTCCTCTGCCTCGACCTGCGCCCTCTTCTGCTTTTCCTGCGTCTCCTTCAGCTTTAAGCTTTCCCACATCTCTCTGTGGAGCTCGGCGAGCGCCTCCACAGCCGCCTTCCCGTCGCCCCTAGCGTTCCTCTCGGCGATGTACCTCAAAAGGGCTTCCTCGGCTCTGCGCCTGATCTCTTTCTCCTCCGTTCTTTCTTCGGCGAATTCTCTCTCCATGTCGTAGGGGAGGTTTCTGGAGAGGCTTCCCTCTAGGAGGGCCGCCACCACCTTCATGACTGAGTCGACGTTGGGCGTCTTGGCGATGCCCATGTGGCCGGTGGAGGTGGACACCACGAGGGCGTCCTTCCCCCTCACGACCTCTTTGGCCTTCTCCACGGCCTCGTGCGCCGCCCAGACCTCGACAGCCATGAAGTCCGTGATGGAGTGGGCTAGTCTGACCGAGTAGCTTCTGCCATAGGCGGCCGGCGCCGGCAGGGCGTAGTTCCTCAGCCTGTGGAATCCCCCCTCGCCGTGGTATCCCTCCCGGGTCTCCTTCACTATCTCCAGCGCGGCCGGCCTGGCGGCGAAGGCCAGCAGGTCGTCGCCTCCGGCGTAGACCGCCTCGCCGCCGTGTTTGAGGACGGTCTTGACGTCCTTGAGGGCGGTCACCATCAGGGAGGCCGAGAGCGCGGCGTAGTACGACGGCGACGGGATGACGAAGGCCACGTCTCCGAAATCCTGCGCCGCATCGCCGCATTCCGCATCCCCCAGCGCCTGAGCCGCCTTGAGGGCTTGGGCCACAGCCTCTCTGTCTCTCCTCCACCGCTCGGCGTCTCCGTCGGCGTCCTTGGGGAGGATCTCGTCAACTGCTTCCCCCACGTCGGGGCCGAGCCCCCTCACGCACCCTCTATTCAGCCGCCCGATGAAGTCGCCGTCTGCGCTGATTATGGCGTACATAAACGACATGGGCGGCGCCTTCTCTCCGGGCGGCTTGCACCGCCGAAGCGCCTGGTCGGGGGCCGGCGAGGGGCCTATGACCTCCTCGGCGTCCTCCCCCGTAACTATTTTCTCCACAGCGTTCTTCACGTCTTCTGGGCATCCATCTACCCAGCTCTTCCTCTGGTAGTACCACCACAAGGCGATCACCTCTACGGACGGGAGGCGTCCTTCGCTGGCCGCGTAGTAGAGCACCCTCTTCAGCACGTCCACGGGCCCTAGGGCCTCCTTCGGCTTGAACACCCTCTTGAGCTCCTTGGGGTCCCACCCGCGGCCTAGCCGCTCCTCAAGCGTCTTCTTGGTCGCCTCGTCGTAGTCCAGCGAGTCGGGGCTCTGGCCGAACCTCAGCGAGGCTGGCTGGTCTGGGTCCAGGGTGCTGTGGATCCATGGCCCGTCGTAGAGCTTTTTAAACCTCGGCGCGCCGCCCTTGGCGAACCAGGAGGGGACTCTCGGCATGGCTGGTCTGCGGTGGAGCAGACGCCGGGCGGCGTAGAAGAGGAGGTGCTCCTCGTCGAAGACGCCGGGCGGGCCGCCGCGCGACAGCAGCTCCGCCAGCCTCCTGGCCTCCTCGCGGGCCTCGTCCACGGACACGTATCTATATCTGAAGGGTAGGTAGGGCATCGGCATCTGCCGCAACGTCTCCGCTGTCAGCTTGTAGATGGGGCTTTCCCGATCTCCGACGAGGGGGATCGGGAGGGGCGGGTCCACATCTTGCGAGCCCAGAACTGCATCTTTTATGGCTGTCAGCGCTTTGTCGAAGTAGTCCGGCGCCTTCTCCGCCTCGCCGCAGTCTGGCAACATCAAATACGCGGTGCCGGGCATTACCGAGGCTCTGATCACGAGGAAGTGCATGAGGGACCCGGCCCACCCACCCCTCCCCGTCTCGGGGAGCTCTTTGAACCCTAATATCTCTGCGGCGAATCTTGAGTAGAGCTCCAGCGCCTTGTTGCCGCCCCTTATCTCCTTCCCTAGCTGGAGGTAGAAGAGGGGGTTGAAGCGGGGCGTGGGCGAGAGGAGCACGTCTGGCCCGTAGGCCCTCATGTACTGCCAGGCGGTGAGCCATATGGCCAGCGACACGAGCAGGCTCCCCGCGTTGTAGTCGCCGGCCTTCCTCGCCGAGCCGATTATCTTCTGTATGCCCGGTATGTCCACCTCCAGGAGGCATCCCTGTATCCTGCCCCCTTCGCCTACCCAGTTCATGACTGAGGCCGTTGCGTACAGGTGGTCGAAAATGGTGTGAGTCGGCGACCTGGTATCTGCGGGCAACGCTGGAAGGTCTCTCAGCGCCCAGGCGAGTTCCGCCGTCGCGTAGAGGAGCATGTAGGCATCTCTCTCGCTTGAGGCTTCTCTTAAGATGTTGTTGACGTCGTGGACGTATTCCAGGAAGGCCGCCTCGAAGGCTTTGGGGTCTGGTCTCTCTATCTCTAAGCTGTACTTGACGTTGAAGGGGTTGTAGAGGGCCTTGGCTTTCACCCAGTAGCCGCCGTCGGGCTTGGGCAACGCCCATCTGTCGAAAGAGGCGGCGACTCTGTCGGCCAGATCTACCCTCCTCGCGAGCGCGTCTCTGGTCGGGGGTGCCCCCCCGCCGAGGGGCGTGGCCATGAGCATCGTTGCGAGCATCCGGCGAGCCTCCTCTTCGTGACTGCTCTCGCCATATATCCTATAGCCCTCGAACCAAAGCGCCTTGTGCGGCGGGTCGTGAAGGAGGGCATAAGCCTTTGCAAACCAATCCATAAAATTTTAAATATAGTATTTATTAAAGTTTATGGAAGGGAAGTTGTTCTGGTTGGTGGCGTTGACCGCGGTACATCCTGGCGTCGGCAGAAGCGAGGAGGCGCAGGTCGACCTGCCCGTGCAACGCGACGAGTTCGGCCTGCCCACAGTCTGGGCCTCCTCGTTGAAGGGCGCCATAAGGGCCAAGGCGGAGCTGGGGCTGTTCCGCGACGGCTTGTGCGTGGGGGATCTGGCGCGGTGTGCCGGGGTTCTCGCGGCCTTTGGCCCCAGGCCAGAGGAGGCGTCTGACTTCGCGTCGCCCGTCGCGTTTCTAGACGCCAAGCTTGTGGCCATCCCCGCGAGGTCCCTCAGGGGGGTCTGGGTGTACGTCACCTCGCCGCTCCTCTTGAGCTTCGTGAGGCTGTACGCCGAGGCGCTGGGCGCCGCCCAGGCGGTCAGCCTGCCGGAGGTCCCGAGGCCCAAGAGGGGCGAGGTCTACCTCTCTGACGATAGATACGCCGTTGGAAAAGAGGCAGTTATCAACGAGAGGAAGTATAGCGTGGCCGGAAAGGCGCCGGCCCTCGACCTCCCGCCGTTTCAGGAGGTGAAGAGGATCGCCGGCGACGTGGGGTTCGCGGTGGTGTCGGACGAGGACATCGCGGGGGTCGTGCGGCGGAGCCTCCTGGTGCAGTACAGAGTCCGCCTCAAGCAGGAGACCAAGACCGTGGATGTGGGGCCGTGGAGCGAGGAGTACATCCCGCCCTTCACGGTCTTCGTGTCGGGGTACTACTGCGCCAAACGGCGCGTCTCGGCCGTGGGCGTGCGGGTGCAGGTTGACGACATTTCAAAGTGCAACAACGACGAGGTGGTCAACCGCGAGAGGAAGATCTGCAAGAAGCAGGTTAAGGTCGACGGCGACCCCTGCGCATATGTGGCTGACGTGGTGAAGGGCTCCACGTGGCTTGGGGGCAAGGAGACCGTGGGCAGGGGGCTTGTGAAGTTGTTGCTATGACGTCGTGGCTCGAGAGGGCTCTGGCCTGCGTGGAGCAGATAGAGAAGGTGTGCGACAAGGATGCCCGGTCGGCCTTCAGGACGAGGGCTAGGCAGATCCCCTCAGATATATACTACGTGGGCACAGCCTACGCCCTTGCAGTGCTGGCGGCTAGGTCCAGCGAGCGGGACATATTCGGCCACCGCGACGTGAAGGAGGGGATCAGCGCCATATGTAGCTCCAAGCCGTCGAAGGAGGAGAAGGGATACGCCCTGTACGGCCTCTGCCTCGTCGACGCGCTGAGGGCTCTGGGCGTGAAGGCCGACACGCTGGGGGACGCGCTGAGGGAGGCCGAGAGGCTGGGCGACTTGATAGACGCGGAGCTCGCCGAGTATGTGGACTGGCTTAAGAAGCTGGCCGAGGCGAAGTTCGAGAAGGGGGAATGAGGGCAGTCTTCGAGCTCACGATAGCCACGCCCCTGTCTGTGGGCTGGTACGACCCCGACTTGGTGGACCCGCGTTTCTACATAAGGCCCACCTCCGTGAAGGGCGTCTGGAGGTGGTGGGCGAGGGCGGCCGCCGCCGGCGCGCTTTACGAGGCCGGGTGCGTGAAGGATCTGGCCGAGAACACGGCGAAGGCCGTTGCCGAGGACCTGGGCCTGGGCTCCACCAAGGCCGCCTCGGCGTACAAGATCAGGGTCGAGGTCCTCGAGAAGCCCAGAGTTGAGGCGGTCAGGAGGAGGCAGAAGAGGGGCATCCAGAGGCTCGACCTCCTCGCGCTGTCTAGAGACGTGGAGTACGCCGTCGGGGGCAGGTTCAGGCTGACGGTGGAGGGGAGCCACAGATCTTTCGCCCCGGCCGCGGCGGCGCTCGCCCTCGCCCTCACCCTCTCCGGGCTGGGCAAAGGCGGGAGGAAGTCGCTGGGTGTCGTCGATGTGCTGGACGCGCGGGGGGACGCCCCCAGCGGGGGCGTGAAGGAGCTTCTGGAGGCGGCGAGGGCGGGGGTGAGGGTCCAGAGGTGCGGCGCCGCGCCGCAGTCGCTTCCGCCGTTCCCCGCGGCCGCCCGGGGCTTCTTCGAGGTGTATAAAGTCTCGGCCGGGTTCCCCGACGTCCACAACATCTTTCTGCGGCCCAACAGGGCCAGGCTGGCCGCGGGGAGCTTCGCCGCGCCCGACCCCATGGACCGCGACGCCTGGTTTTTCGGCCTGCCGAGGAGCCAGAGGGGCACGGGCTACATGGACCCCCAGGGCGGCAATCTGAGGAGACCCTCCACCGTCTTCGCGGCGGCCCACTCGCAACGCCACAGGTGCGGGGGAGGGACCTACATATCGATATTCCTCTCGGCCGACTGGCCCCCAAGGCTCAAATGGGTCGGCGGAGGCGGCGTCGACAGCATCTCCGTAGACGAGAGGAGGATCAGGGGGGCACACAGCCGCTTCCTCCAGCTCATAGGGAGGTGGAGCCCCCAGAGGGTATGGCCATGAGACATCAGAGGCGGCCGCCGGCCGCCGGAGGTCCGCCCGGCGGGAGGCCCCAGCAACGGGGGGAGGAAGGCGGGGGGTTCGCCCTTGACTGTATTAAGCAGGGCTACAACGTGACCTCGTGCGTCGTGCTTAAGTTGCTCGAATGGATGAGGGTCAAACGGGGGGAAGAGGCCAGGCTCCCGAGGTTCAGCCGCGAGGTAGCCGTGGTGCTGAGGAACTTCTCCGTCGACACGGCCGCGGTGGCGAGGTATCTAGAGGCCGTGGAGAGGGAGCTGAGGAGCATGTTCCCCCTGGTCCTCCGCTTGACCGTGGAGACGGAGACCCCCCTCGCGGTGCATCTCCGCAATCCCTACATGCCGCTGGAGATAGGCCTGGCGTGGCATCCTCTATTCAACGCGCCTTATATACCTGCGACCACGCTCAAGGGCGCCCTTAGGGCGGGGGCGCGGAGAGGCGCCTGCGGATTGCCGCCGGCCGATCTGTTCGGCTACGTGGGGCAGGAGGGGGCGTTGGTCATAACCGACGCCCTCCCCACCTCCTCAGCCGCCGTAGAGCCGGACGTAATAACGCCGCACTACAAGGAACCGGACGTCAGAGAGGACCGCGCGGAGCCGACCCCCCTCGTCTTTCCCGTGGTCAAGCCCGGCGCCACCTTCGACTTCTTTGTGGCGTCCCGCTCCATAGAGGCGCAATGCGCCAAGGAGATATACAGCTTAATCAAGGAGGCCCTGGCGCAAGGCCTCGGGGCGAAGACCAGGCTGGGGTACGGCATAGTCAAGCTCAGATAGGCAGGTCCGGCCCCTTTCTGAAAAACACAACAAAATTTAAACGATTAATAACTTCTTAATATGCTCATACAAATCAAGGCCTTGAAGATACTGAAGGATGTGGTTATTGAGGGTGAGAAGGTAGTCCTCTATGGTCCCAACGGCGCTGGGAAGC
>Ga0081478_128266_pt1 | contig 11197 bp, 8 predicted proteins | sample OctSprmetagenome_FD_70983 | JGI IMG/M metagenome (GOLD analysis project Ga0081478, IMG submission 70983) | Hot spring and microbial mat streamer communities from Octopus Spring Streamers, Yellowstone National Park, USA - T=80-84 v2 (version 2) | ecosystem: Environmental > Aquatic > Thermal springs... | reverse complement strand
AACAGGGGCCTTATGGATCTATCTATGGCCCTACCATAAATAATTTCTTTATCCCTAGGTTTTCCTTCCCTCCTGAAGAAACCCCCAGGGATCTTTCCGGCGGCGTAAGTTTCTTCCCTATATTCCACGAGTAGGGGGAGAAAATCCCTTTTGTTTTTTGGATCGGCCCTCTTGTAGGTCACCGCCGCGAGGACCATGGTATCACCCATCTGGGCTATGACCGCCCCCGATGATTGCAAAACCAGATCGTTAGCTACGTATAAAGTTAGAGTTCTGTCCCCTATCTTAAGCGAGTATTTGTCCATATTACTTTACATCCCTCAACCCTAACTCCTTCAAAACCCTAACGTAGCTCTTATAGTCCGTCCTCTTGAGGTATTTCATAAGACGCTTCCTCTTCTCCACTAGCTTCTGTAACCCGTACCTACTGTGTATATCCTTTTTATGCTTCTTTACATGCTCGGTTAGGTGCCTTATCCTTTGGGTAAGTAAGGCTATTTGAACCGCGGTTGAACCCGTATCCCTTTCGTGCATCATAAATTTTTTTGCCACTTGTGCCTTTTCCTCCCTAAACATAAAGCGTGTATTATATGGGAGAAACTTTCAACTTTAAAATATCCACGATGGCAGGACACAGCAAATGGGCGCAGATAAAGCACAAAAAAGCAAAGGTTGATGCAAGAAAAAGCAAAATTTTTAATAAGCTTATCAGGGAGATACAGGTGGCGGCGAGGATCGGGGGAGGAAATCCCGATCTGAACCCCAGGCTAAGGCTTGCCATAGAAAAGGCAAAGGAAGCAAATATGCCATGGGAGAACATAGAGAGGGCGATAAAGAAGGGAACCGGTGAGATTGAGGGGGCCCAGTACGAGGAGGTTATTTACGAGGGTTACGGTCCGGGCGGGGTAGCCTTTATGGTTAAAGCCTTAACCGATAGCAGAAATAGGACTACGGGGGAAATTAGACATATATTCTCAAAGTTCGGGGGGAATTTGGCTGGACCGGGAAGCGTAGCCTGGCAATTCGTTGAAAAGGGGGTAATTTATGTTGATCCAAGCGTTCCGGAGGATGTTATAATTGAAGTTGCCCTTGAAGGTGGTGCGGAGGATGTAAAATTAGAAGGGGATTCTTGGGTAGTATATACTTCTTCTGAGAACTTCTCAAAGGTAAAGGGGGCGATATCCTCAAGGGGCCTTCCCATAGTTATGGATCACATAACCATGATCCCCCAGAATACGGTTAGGGTCGAAGGTAAGGTTGCGGAAAGTGTTTTAAAACTATATCAAGCCCTTGAGGATCACGACGATGTACAACAGGTATATGCGAACTTTGATATACCCGAGGAGATCCTTGAGAAGATGGAGGTAGAATGAGGGTTTTGGGTTTGGATCCTTCCCTTAGGGCGACGGGTTGGATAGTGATAGAAACCGAAGATTTAAGGGCTTTGGGATGGGGGGTTATAAGGACAAAGGGGGATTTGAAGGAAAGCCTTAGGAAGATAAGGGATGAGGTTGTAAAGATAGTTAAGGATTTTTCCCCGGAATTTGCGGTTATGGAATCCGTGATATATCATAGGAACGCAAGGATAGCTATAACATTAGGTGCTGTAAGGGGAGTTATACTTCTGGTTCTTGGGGATATGGGGGTGAAGGTTTTGGAAATTCAGCCATCAAAGGCGAAAATTGGGACAACAAGGTACGGTATGGCGAGCAAGGAACAGGTCTCTAAGGTCCTAAGGAGCATATTCTCCCTACCTGATGTTGAAGATCACGTAACCGACGCGTTGGCAGCAGCCTATTACCTCGTAAAATGATAGCGGGTATAAGGGGAAGGGTATTTAAGGTCGGTGAGGATTTTGTCCTTTTGGAAACGCCGGGAGGTGTAATTTACAAAGTTAAGGTGCCAAATTTTTTACTTTCAAAGATCTCAAAAGATGAAGAGATCCTACTTTATACTTACACTTATTTTTCCCAAAACGGGTTTGAATTGTATGGTTTTGAAAGGGAGGAAGAACTGAAGGTTTTTGAAACTTTTCTTGAAATTCCGGGGATAGGTCCATCTATGGCTTTAAGGGTACTTTCCGATCTTTCAATATCCGAACTTGCTTCGGCGGTTAAAACGGGAAACGTAAATATACTTAAAAAAGTTAAGGGCCTTGGAACTAAGAAGGCTGAGATGATAATATTTGCACTAAAGGATAGCATATTTGAAATTGGAGTTTCGGATGAAGAAAATCAAGCGATCTCCGAGGCCTTACAGGCTTTAGTTTCTCTTGGTTTAGATTATCCCAAGGCGAGGAAATTGGTGAATATGGCGTTGAGGGAAGGGGCAAAAACGACGGAAGAGCTTGTAATGTATTCTTTGAAAAATAAGGATAATATTGAGGGTAGTTCCACTTTATAATATTTTACCTTGGTGGCGTAGCCAAGCGGTCTAAGGCGGCGGTTTGCAAAACCGCTATTCCGGGGTTCAAATCCCCGCGCCACCTCTTGCTAAAATTCACCATAAAAACCGAATATGCCCTAAAATCTTTAATACACATAGCCCTCTCCGATGAACCCGTGAGCTCAAAGCAAATATACGAAAAGGAAGGGATCCCAATTGCGTTTTTGGAGCAGATCTTGGTAAGGTTAAGGAGGAAAGGTTTAATTAAAAGCGTTAGGGGTAAGAAGGGGGGATATGTCCTCGCAAAGTCCCCAAAAGAAATAAGCGTTTTTGATGTGATAAACGTTATGGAGGGTCCTTATGGGATAGTTAAGTGCTTGGTTCCTGGTGGGGAGGCGGATTGCCTTTTTTCCTTAACAGATTGCGTTTTAAAGGATGTTTGGAATACCGTTCAAGCCGAGGTAATTTCAATATTAAAGAAGATCACCCTTGAGGATCTAACGAGGAGATATTTGCTAAAGCCATCTCAAGCAAAATAGCCGATTTCCGCTTTAAAATTCTTACTTATGAGGTACGAGGTAAAAGAAAATGTGGAAATCCCCGCAAAGGAGAGTGCCTTGATAGTGGTCGATATGCAAAACGACTTTGCGCACGAAAGGGGATCCCTATTTGTTCCCGAATCCAGAAGGACCATAGAACCCATAAGGCTTTTGATAGAAAAATTTAGGGGAAAGGACTCAACGGTTATATATACCCAAGATTGGCACTCGGAAGATGACCCGGAATTTAAAATTTGGGGAAGGCATGCGGTGGCAAACACATGGGGAGCGGAGATCGTAGATGAGCTCAAACCTAAGGATGCGGATATACTGGTAAAAAAGCTTAGGTATGACGCTTTTTATGGGACCTCTTTGGATCACATACTCAGGATTAAAGGGATAAAGAACCTTGTGATAGTTGGAACCGTTGCGAATATATGCGTCCTACACACCGCGGGTTCCGCTGCCCTTAGGTGGTACAACGTCATTATACCCATGGATGGGATTTCCGCTTTAAGCGAGGAGGATTATCACTTTACCCTACATCAGGTGGATTTCCTGTACAAAGGGGTGATAGTAAAGAACCATGAGGGTATAATTTTAATATGATAATTTTATTAGCTTATTTGGATTTTTCGGAGAGGCTTTTGAGGGAGATCTTCGGTTCGGATTATTCGTACGATTCAACGGGGATTTATGAGAAGCTCAGGTACGGCGAGTACTCGGATACAATAAAAACTTACACTTACGAAGATTTCTTTGGTTTGAGGTTATATAACGCGGTTAAGGGGGAAATTAGGAAAGCGGACGCAACGGTTTATAGGGGGGGACTTATTCCGGACATAACCGTTCCGGTTTATATACCCGAGAGGTGGAGGTTTTTGGGGGAGGGGGTGAGTAAGGTTTCCCTTTCCGGAAATCAAACGATAAGCTTCGGTGGGAGGCAGGATAGGTACATATTCGGTGGTAAGTACGATACGGTATCCTCACCCATTCCACAGCTTCAAATGAAGCAAACCTTAAACGTAAATATCACCGGGCAGGTTACCGACAGGTTGAAGGTTCAGGTCAATCATAATTCGGAAGCTACGGACTTCTCAAGGAACAAGGTCATATTATCCTATACGGGGACGGAAGACGATATCGTTCAAAGTTTGGAGGCGGGGGATATAGACGCATCGGGTATCCCATCAACATCTTACACCTCCGTGGGTGCTGGGGCGGGATTGTTCGGTTTAAAAGGTAGGTTCGGTTTTGGACCTTCAAGGATAGTACTACTTGCCACAAGGGAGAGGGGGGTAAGCCAAACAAAAACCTTCACCTTACAATCTCAAGTAATAACGGATACGATTTACGCGAGGAACTTCGTAAGGGGAAAATTCTTTTATGTACCAATTTTACCTGTATATAGAATAGTCGAGATCCGATTATTTTACACAACTTCCCCACCCCCCAACGACGTATATACTTACGGTTCCGCCCACTTTAGGGGTGATACTACGTTTACGGATCCCAAGTGTTATAAGTTCGGGAGGTGGAAGGAGCTCGTGCCGGGCAAGGATTTCCTTTTATCCTTGGGTGGGAACGTAATTGAAATTTTAAATCCTCCGGGTGGAAGCTGGTGGTTGGGGGCGGTATATACCCTTACCAACGGAACCGACACGGTAAAAGTTGGTTATATTCCTCCCAGTCCCGATAGCACAAACCCCATAAGGATGCTCCTCCTTAAGAGGGATAGGACAACCCTATCCGATACATCATCCTCATGCGCCATGGAGATAAACTCATACGAGCTTAAGTTTGCTTATAGGCTTCCCTCGGAACTCGATACATCGGTTGCAGGAGTGAAAATAGACATATTCAGGGATCTACCCACAACCACCGTGGATCCAAACTCGCAGGATGGAATACCATACACCAAGATTTTGGGAATAGACAACAATGGGGATGGATTTGTAGATGAATATACAAACGTCGGCGGATCACCCTTTAGGATCCTGGACAAAAACAACGGTTATCTATTCATCCCAAAATTCTGGCCCTTCGCGGATTCAGCCCTTAGGGATAGGGACAGCATAATATACCTTGTGAGTGAGGATGCTATACCTTCGGGACACACCGACCTTTATTACATTGTCGTAAACTTCCAGAAGCCACAGAGGGAACTTAGCCTTGGTTTTGGGATCGTGGAAGGTTCCGTTGAGATATACGCCAACGGTCAAAGGCTAACCGAAAACGTCGATTATTCCGTTGATTATTTCTCGGGGAAAATAAGGCTTTTGAGGACGGATTTCCCACCAAATACGGAGCTTAAGGTGAATTATAGGAGTTACGATGTTTTTGGAGGGGGAAATAAGGGTATCCTCGCCCTATCCTCAACCTTTAACATCTCCGAGAACTCAAGTTTTGGAATAAACTACATATCAAAGTCCCTAGCATCCTCGTATTTGAGGCCCTCCCTTGGGTTTGAACCCAACAGCTATAAGGTTTTATCCATAAACGGCAAGATAAACCACACTATGGATTACCTGAACGAGTTTTTAAACAGGAATACGTTTTTATCCTTGGAGCAGAAGAGTACGATCTCCATAGATGGGGAAGCCGCCAGGTCCTTTCCGGATCCCAATACAAGGGGGGAGGGTTATATTGACGACTTTGACAGGGGGGCATCCAACCTAGAGGACTTCGCGGATGAGTACATAAGGTGGTACCCTGGTTCCTGGCCTAGGATAGATAACTTAATGGCGGATACGGGTAAGTACGCGATAAAAACCGCTTGGGTGACAACCGCAAACCTTTTTACAAAGGGGCAGATATATCCCAACCTTGACCCAACGGAAATAAACGAGAGGGAGAGGGTGATGATAATAGTTGCCAAGCCGAAAACAGAGGGGATCCAAAGCTGGACCACCCTTATGAGGCTTATAAACGAGAGCGGTTATAACTACAGGGAAAAGGAGTACTTAGAGCTTTACGCGAGGGGTAGGGGCAAGGTATATGTGGATCTTGGGACGGATATACCCGAGGATATGCTGTTTAGGGATTGTTTGGGTAGGATAAGGGGGCTTGATACCCTGAACACGGAGGATAAGGATGGGGATTTTACGTTAAGCGGAGATAAGGAGGATACGGGTTTTGATGGGGTTAAGGGGGATGATAAGGCGGGCTGTGGTGGTGCGGACTGGGGAAACGACGACTATAATTTTGTATCCGACATTAGAAACAACGATTTTTCACCTTTAAACGGATTTGAGGGGAACGGGAGGCTTGATTACGAAGACTTGGATAAGGATGGTTCTTTAAACAGGAGCGAGAATTACTACACCTTCGTCTTTGACCTTGACAATATGACCCCGATAAGTGAATACAACGGGTGGAAGCAGTTCAGGATCCCCCTAAAAAAACCTACATATACGGTGGGAAACCCCACCCTTGAGAGAATAAAGTATATTAGGATCACTTGGAGCGGGTTTGATAGGACGGATACCCTTTATATAGTAAATCTGGGAATCGGGGGTAGCGATTGGGTAAACGAGGGGGTAAAGAGTTATGCCTCGGATATAACTCAAGGCTTCTCCATAGGTTTTGTAAGTAGGAAAACAACGCCAGGCTACACCTCTCCACCTGGGGTTGAGAATAAGCTTATGAGGGATATAACCACGGGAAAACTTGAGGATGAGGGGGCTTTGGTTTTGCAGTTTGAGAATTTTGCGCCGGGTGAATACGCCCTCGCTAGAAGATCCCTTTACAAAAAGGTCAGCTTCGTAAATTACAACTCCATTTCCCTTTGGGTTAAGGGGGCAAGCGGTTATAAGCCAAGGGTAATATTGAGGTTCGGGAGCGATAGCTTGAACTTTTACGAGTGTAAATTTAAGGTTCAAAGCACGGATTGGCAGGAAGTTAAGGTAAGCTTGGAAGAACTCGTTAGGTTTAAAGATGCGAACCCATCAAGCGGTTATAGGAGCGATGGGAGACTCGGGGTTAGGGGGAACCCAAACATATTTGATGTTAAGTTCTTCTGGGTTGGGGTTGAGAACGATGGTGACACGAGAAATTCGGGTACCGTTTGGATAAACGAGCTTAGGCTTACGGATCCCATGAGGATCTCGGCAAACGCCGCAAAATTAAATATCTCCTTTAAGCTCTCAAGTTTATTATCGATAAACACTAACGGTCAAATTGAGCAAGTGGATTTCGCCCAATCCGCAATAAATAGAAACAATTACGACAAGAGGAACTACAACATTTCCGGGACGTTAAATTTCCACGAATTTTTCCCAAAATCTTGGAGCTTAAACATCCCCATAACATTCGGGTATAATAGGGGGTATCAGCTTCCCAAGTACAAACCCGGATCAGATGTTCCAATAAAAACCAATTCGGAAAGGGCATACCTTTTATCAACTTCCAGCGGAAAATCCTTCGGTTGGTCTTTCAAAAAGTCCAATTCAAGGTCCCTATTGGGAAGGATCCTCCTTGACGCTTGGAACATTTCCAACGGATTTTCCACATCTTCAAACCTCGGACCTGAAATTAGGGATACATCCTTCAGGGAAAATTATTCCGTCTCATATTCCTACAACCCAAGGGTTGAGAAGAGGATTTTCAATAGGTTGATAAACCTTTTGCCCAACTTCAGGCTAGGGTACAACTATAACAGGGACTTTAGCAGGAGGTTTATATTGGGTTCCCAGATTACAACTGAAAGAAAGGAAGGGCAGATTTCTGGGGATATAAACTACAACCTTATTCCCGGGCTATTTACATTAAGCTACGGGTTTTCAAGGACTGGGGATTACAGGTATGATACCCTATTCAGAAACAGGAGGGATTCAATATTGGGGTACGAGGCGGGTTTCGGCGAGAGGTATTCCGGAAGTTTGAATTTACCCCAATTTCTGTACATTCAACCGGGCTTTTCTTACAACCACAGTTATAGGGAAAACAGATCGTTGGAGATAAGGCCTTCTCCAAACCTCGATGTTAGAAACTTGGACGAAAACTTGGACGTTCAAACATCATTCGGTATATTTCATGGACAGCTATTCTCAAAGATAGGTTCGCTAAGGGACGAAAGTAAGGATACATCCCTACAAACCGCGGGACCTTTACATGTGATCCTATATGGACTTGAAAAACTTTCCCAATTTTGGAACAATTTAAGATTAACATACACATTCTCAAGGAACTCAAGGTACAACTTGGTTGAGAGGAGGGCGAATTGGAAATATAGGCTCGGTATATCCAACGATCCACAGGCGGGGATATCAAGGGACAGCTTCTCAAATTCCTGGACGGAGAGGAACGCGGTTGATGTAAATACCGGAATAAGTTTCGCCAACGTAAATTTGCAACCCAGGTACTCCTTCTCAAGGACTTTCTCTTATACCAAGGTGAAGCAAAGCATAACCAAAGAGATCAGGTTTCCAGACGTAAATCTTTCAATTTACAACCTTCCCGTACCACAGGCAACAAACTTTATCTCATCTTCTAATCTCAACCTTTCCTTTTCAAGGACAAACACCTTCACGTATTATCCCCCAACTCCCCCCGACAGCGCATACGACAAAAGGATCAACACCACCTTTTCCTTATCCCCGAACTTTATTTTGAGGACAGGATCTTCAATAAACCTGAACCTAACAAGGAGCATAACGGAGGGGGAGAACCTATTGACCTTTAAGTCTGGAAGTAGGGATGTGCAGACGAACGTTGATATAACCGCGTCCCACACCCTCAACGGATTCGGGGGCTTTAGACTACCATGGTCAAGCGGTAATCTTCTATCCTTAAGGAACCAACTCGTCCTTTCACTAACTTTCTCAATAAATTCCTCAAAGTCGGATGTTGTAAATTATGATAGGGAGATCCCCGAATGGAGGAATATGTCTGATAGGATAGGGAACTCAATAAGTTTCTCCGCAAATTACTCCTTCAGCGATGCGGTGGATGCCACCTTCGTATATTCAAGGGGTTATTCATACGATAGGAAAACCACGACGGGTTCAAGGTCAAACGAGCTTAGGGTGGATGTTAGGATAAACTTTTAATGGAAAAATCGCACTGGAGCCTAAAGTTTCTGTTATTATTACATCTGGGCGTTTTTATATTTTTGCTTTCAGTTTCGGCCTTTCAGATCATCTTAATAAACTTTTGCGATAATGGGGGAAAATTTTGGAAAACCGCATACACCTTCTTCCTTTTCCTTTCCATTCCCACTATTATCTTCCTTGCGATATACTATAGGTTTTCGGGCGATGACGATAAGGATTGGATCCCATTTTTTATCCTTGCAACTTTAATCAACTCTGCCATTTTCCTTTATTCCTCAAGGATCATAAACACCTGGTACATATCGGAGAGGAGGGTTGAAATAGTTGAGGTTGAGGGGAAGAAGGAAGTTGAAATTCCAAAGGCTACGGATCAATATTACCTATTTATCTCACCTACAAAACTCTATCCTTGCGGTAAAATAGCGGTTAAACCCGAACTTTACAGGAATGTAAAAGAAGGGGATAAAGTTAAAATCACTTTGGGAAAGGGACTTTTTGGCGTTTGGGTAGTCCTTTATACCACCACCCCCTCCCTTTGAGCCTGATAAAGTAGGGAAAAAATGCCGTTTCTTTCAATTAGTTCTTTGAAACTTCCAAATTCCACCACCTTCCCATCCTTGAATACATATATTCTATCGCAATCAACCAAAGAAGAGATCCTATGGGATACCAAAACCACCGTTTTACCCAACCTCCTAAGATTCTCAACTACCCTCTTCTCCGTCTGGGAATCCAAAGCTGAAAGTGATTCATCAAGAAGGATGAGCTTGGAAGGACTTAAAAACGTCATGGCGAGCATTAACCTCTGCCTCTGCCCACCCGAAATGGAATAACCCCTCTCCCCTATTACCGTATCAAGCCCCTTTGGGAAAGACCTAACATCCTCGGCCAAATTTGCCATTTCCAAAGCCCACCACATTTTATCTTCATCCGCTTCCGGATCCGCAAGCTTCAAGTTCTCCCTTACGCTTAAGGAAAATACGAAGGGTTCCTGAGGTAGAAGTAGCATGTTTCTTCTGATTGATTCGGTGGATATATCCTCCCAATTTATCCCATTTAACATAATTTCCCCACCGCTTGGATTATAAAACCTCGCTAAAATGTTTAAAAATACCGTTTTACCTGAACCGGTGGGACCTGTTATCCCCACAAACTCCCCCTTAAAAACCTCAAAGTTTATCCCCTTCAACACTTCCTCCCCGTTTATGGAAAACCTTAAATTTCTAACCTCCAAAACCTCAAAATCCTCCACCTCTACGCTTCCCCCACCTTTTATCTCCGGCTCATCATTCAAAAATTCTATTACCCTCTCGTACGAAGCGCTTCCCCTCTGAAGTAGGTTTGCAAACCATCCCAAAGCCATCATAGGCCAAACCATCATACCTATATAACTGCTGAAGGCGGTGAACTCCCCTATGGTGATCTCACCAGTGGCGGTCATACTTCCCCCAAATAGGAGCAATATTGCGTTTGAAAGGTAAGCCAAGAGGAAAACGGAGGAATTAAAGAGCCCATCAAGGAAACCCATATACAAATTTAAATTTAGGTATTCAACCGAGATCTCCCCGTACCTTTTAACGAGGTTCCCGTTTGTATCATACACCTTTACCACCCTTATCCCCGAGATTATATCCCTTATCCACTCAGTCATATAACCGAAATAATCCTGAACCTTCAGGAACTGCTCGTGGATCTTCCTACCCAAGAAGAACATCAAAACCGCCAAAAGGGGAAGGGGAATTATCACCATAGAGGTTAGCTTTGGAGAAATTATGAGCATAGCCACTATTGAAAAGGACGTATAAATTACGAAATCTGATATTGCCACGAGCCCCATACCCAAAGCCATATTCACCGCCTGGAGGTCGTTCGTGTATAAAGCCAAAACATCGCCTGTTTTCAGTGAGTTGAAGTAATGGGGGTGAAGTTTTAGGGTGTGTCGATATATCTTTTCCCTAAGGTCCCTCTCTATGAGCCTTGATGTACCGATGAAAAAGTACCTCCAGAAGAACCTTAAAGCGGAAAAGGCAAGGGAAACAAGGAGGATGTAAAGCGCCCACTTCGGAGCTTCCGAGAATTTTCCTAAGTACATATCATCCACCGCATTTTTTATAAAGATGGGAATTACGAGCTGTCCAAGATCCACTATAGCTAGGATCAGAAAACCTGCCAATATTCTGTACCAATAGGGTAAGAGAAGGGAAAGGAGCCCAATCATTC
>Ga0081478_146236_pt1 | contig 11201 bp, 9 predicted proteins | sample OctSprmetagenome_FD_70983 | JGI IMG/M metagenome (GOLD analysis project Ga0081478, IMG submission 70983) | Hot spring and microbial mat streamer communities from Octopus Spring Streamers, Yellowstone National Park, USA - T=80-84 v2 (version 2) | ecosystem: Environmental > Aquatic > Thermal springs... | reverse complement strand
TCTAATAGTAAATTAAAGTAATTTTTTAATAATTTCTGATGCTCTTTACTTATTATTGGCTCAAGGAAAATTTGTATAGGATGGGTTCTATGTTTTGATTTTGAAACAAAAATCCCATCAACATTAAAAACTTCTTTTACTTCATATAATCCCGCTCTTCCATCCATTTTACCTGTATCTAATGTCCTCACAAATAATATATTTGATTTTATCTTTTTATAAAGTTCTTCATTTACATTTAAAACTTTATTTTTATATTCATTTACATCCAAGACAACAATTTCCTTATCTCCTTTATTCTTTTCAAATTCTTCTTTTGTGAAATAAAACGAAACTTTTAGCGGTTTTTTTGATTTATATTTATTTACAAATTCTTCAAATTCACTTCCTGCTCTATAATAGTTTTTTGGGCTTAGAATATATACTCTTTTTTGAATAGAGCTATTTATTTTTATTCCTTCAAAAATAATTTCTTCATCCTTTGGAAATTGCTTTCTTTCAAAAAAACATAAAATTACATTAGTTCCTGTATCTTCAAAAACTCTTCTTTCAAATATATAACACTTTTTAATTTTGTAAAATTTTAAGAAGTCCTTTCTTATTTTATTTGAAACTGAAAATCCAAACAAAAAATTAGCAGGAATAATATAAATCATTTTTTTGATATTGTTTCTTAAATCATTCATTAAAGCCAATTGATATAAATCTTGATAGCCTTCATTTTCCTTTTTAAAATAATCAATAATGTTAGATTTACTTTTAGCAATATGCCCAATATATAGATAGGGAGGATTTGTAATGTGATATATTGGCAAATTGGTGTTTAAAATAAACTTAGGATAATGTTTAATTGTATCCATTTGGATTATATTTTTTCTTGCTAAACTCTCTTTAATCCCGTATTTTATAGCATTTAAAATTGCCTTCTCAACTAATATGTGATTTTCAAAAAATTGATTTCTTTCATTTAAATCAACTAATTCCAAAATTGGTAAAATTAAATTCCCCTCACCACAAAACAAATCAACCCATCTATATTTATAAATATCATTTTCAATTTCTGGTAAAATATAATTTTTGAAAATCCCTTTAGGTGTTAAGAATTCACCATAAAGTTTTTTACTTTGTAGCATAAGATAATTTTAAAGGTATGCTTTAAAATTTTAGGAGAGGTTTAAAGTATGGAGAATAAAGAAGATATTAAAGATTTTATGATTAAAGAACTTGAAATAATACAAGGAATTATAAACAGAATGGCATATAATTCTTTTATAATTAAAGGGTGGACCATAACGCTCGTTGTTGCTACCTTGCTTCTTAAAGGAGATAAATATAACACATTCATCGCCTTTATTCCCATTGTAGTCTTTTGGTTCCTTGATGCTTATTTCCTTCGCCTTGAACGACTTTATAGGCGACTTTATAACTGGGTAAAAGACAACAGACTTAAAACACAAGATTTTCTTTTTGATTTAAACTACAAAAGATTTGAAAGAGAAGAGCAATCAATACCAAGAATAATGTTTTCTATAACTCTTGTTTGGTTTTATGGCTCATTGTTCGGTTTGACTTTGATATATGCAATTTTTTTATTGTTAATTAAAGGAGGTTAAGTATGGCAAGAAGGGTGTTTTTTAGTTTTCAGTATGAGGTAGGTTATGGGTATAATAATTTAGGTGATTGGATAGAAAAAGCAGCGAAACAAGTGGGGAGGTAAATATGGCTTTTATTAGTAGGAAATTTTTAGAAGAGAAGTCAAGTTCTGGACTACGAAAATATGCTTCTCGATTCAAATATTCACTATCTATCTTTCTTTCTCATAGTCATAAAGATAAAGAATTGGTTAGAGGATTTAAGAGTATTTTACAATATTATTATGCTGATATCTATATTGATTGGGAGGATGGTACTCTTCCGGATGAACCTAACAAAGAAACAGCAGAGAGGATAAAGGAGAGAATAAAAAAATCAGACCTATTTATCTTACTTGCTACTGATAACGCTTTATCTTCAACATGGTGCTCTTGGGAAATAGGTATTGCAGATTGTATCAAAGGTTACGAATATATTTTAATTGTTCCAGTTACAGATGATAGTGGGAATTTTAGAGGAAACGAATATCTACAGATTTACAAAAGAATTGAGATAGTTCAGCTTCCTTATTTAGAAATATTTGTTTTAGAGCCAAGCTTGAGAAAATACGTTGAAACTTTATCAAAAGACGAAATTGAATCTCAGGTAGAAACATTAGAAGATTTTTTAAAGAGAAATACAAAAAAGTCTTGGTAAGATATGTTTTAATATGTTAAAGTTAAAATTTAATCCAAAGTTGCTGTATTCAGCGATTCTGAAATTATTATTATTCCTTCACTTGCCAATAGTAACTAGTGAGTAGGTAGTAATGCGAAAAAGGTTACTTCTAATTCCCCATTTTTTCTAATAATACATTTAAAGGAAGTTAAGCCGTCCAATGCCGAAAAAATGGGGATTTTAAAGCTTTAGAGCAAATAGGAAAATATAATAAAATGATTCTTGAATTATTAGACAATACTACATTTTTTGCTTTGTCTAATAAATAGTGCTAAATAATTGACTATCAATAACTTATAAAAATTTTGAGAAATTACTGAATTTATCGGGGGTTTTGTTAGGGGGCGAAAGCCCCCTGCCGAAAAATGGGCATTTTTAAGCCGAAGGCTTAATTTCAGGGTGAGTGGGCAAAATATAGAAAAATAAATAGTTTTAGAATTATTGGACAAGGCATACATTTTTTGCTTTGTCCAATAAATAATGTTAAGTGTTTGATAATCAATAAGTTATAAAAATTTTAAAAAATTATAGTTTTTATTGGGGGTTTCATTTAGGGGGCGAAGCCCCCTGCCGAAAAATGGGCATTTATAAGCCGAAGGCTTAAATATAGGGTGGGTGGGAAAAATGAAGAAAAATAAATGCTTTTAGAATTATTGGACAACGCAATACATTTTTACCCTTTATCCTTTATAATTTTCGGAAAACAAAACAGGAGGTTGTTGTATGAAAAATAGGGATGTGAAGTTTTTTATCAAAATATATGACATAGAAAATTCAAAATCCCTTATCCTAAAATTTACAAAACTTTCATTTGGCATTCTCTTAGGCGTTATTTCAAGCTTTATACTTTCTATAATCTTTGCTATTACTTTCTCTTTGAAATTTGCTTTTTTATATATTGAGAATATAACATTAAAAAGACAAAATCAAAACTTAAAAAGGTACATTAAGCAAATTGAAGAAGAAATGAAAATAACAAAGTCAAAATTGGACAGCTTATTTGATATTACTAATAATTTTAGGATATTAGCAGGTTTAAGTCCTTTATCAAATGATATTAGGAATTTTGGTATTGGCGGATATATAAAAAAAGATAGCATTAGTAGTTTGAGGTTTGAACTTAATAACTTAAAAAAAATTTTAGATTTTGAGCTTAAAGATGTTAAAAAAGTTAAGGAAATTATTGAAAAGAGAAATGAAGAAATTAAAAGAATTCCAAGTATATCTCCAACAGTTGGTATTATTGTTTCAAATTTCGGTTATAGAAATGATCCATTTACAGGAGAATATAAAATTCATGAAGGCATTGACATCGCAGCACCTCCTGGAACACCTGTTTATGCGAGTGCTGACGGAATTGTTATTTTTGCAGGTTATAAAGAAGGTTATGGACTTGAGGTTGAAATTTCTCATCAAAATGGAATTATAACAAGATATGCCCATCTTTCAAGAATTTTAGTAAGTCCTGGTCAAAAAGTTAAAAGAGGGGAAATTATAGGAAAGGTAGGCTCAACAGGTCGCTCAACAGGTTCTCATCTTCATTATGAGGTTATAGTAAATGGAAGAGCGGTAAATCCTTTAAATTACATAATTCTTTCTGATGTTGTTTATGATTAGTTTATTATTAGCCTTATCAGAGGAAAATATAAAAAATCACATTTATTACTTAGCAAATGATTATTTAGAAGGGAGATTTTGTGGATATAATCAAAAGGCAAGAGATTATATAAAGTTTTATTTAAATAGAATGGGATATGAGGTTTTAACACAGAATTTTGATATAGATGGCAAAATTAAAATTGATAGTTTTTATATAAATTTGAATATTCCAATAAAACCATTATATTTTTCAAGTAGTGGTTATGTTAAATCAAAAGATATTTCAATTATTGATGGAGATAGCATTGATGAAATTGAAATGATACATAAAGCAATTGAAGAAAGGAATAAAAAGAAAAAAATTATTATTTTTTTGGTCTCAAACTATATTCAAAAAAGCTATTTTAAAAACGATTTAGGAATAATAGCACTACAAACTTTAAAAACTTATAAAGATAGCTTAAAAAACATAGAAATTGAAGTTTATTTAAAGCTTTCAAAAGAAAAAATTAATGGTGAAAATATATTTGCTATAAAGAAAGGAAAAAGCTTAAAATATATCGTTCTTGGTGCTCATTATGACCATTTAGGTTATGGTGATATTAGCTCCTTAGATAAAATTTATGATGTTCATAATGGCGCTGATGATAATGCGAGTGGTGTTGCTGGTGTCCTTGAAATTGCTAATTATTATAAAGATAAGGAAGTTAGAGATAATATATTATTTGCCTTTTGGGATTGTGAAGAAATTGGAACTGTTGGTTCAGATTACTTTATAAAAAATCCTATTATTCCAATTGAAAATATAAAAGCTTATATAAATTTTGATATGATAGGAAGATTGGAAAATAATAATTTAACGATAATTGGCACAAAAACCGCTAATGAATTTGAAGATATTATTAAAAGGATAAATGAAAAATTCAATTTCAATATAAAATTTTCAAATAGTGGATTTGGCAGTAGTGATCAAAATGCTTTTTATAATGCCAAAATTCCTGTCTTACATATTTTTACAAATGTCCATAAGGATTATCATAAGACAACAGATGACCCACAATTCATAAATTATGAAGGCGAGAAAAAAATTTTAGAATTTACAATAGAAATTATAGATGAAATTTCAAAAATTGAAGCATTAACCTATAATGAAATTAAGGAAAATAGAACTATAAGAAATCCAAATAGAGTTAGACTTGGTATTATTCCTGATTATAGCTATGATGGTGAGGGTGTTAGAGTTCTTGGGACTTTAAATGGAACACCTGCTCAAAAATTAGGTCTTAAAGAAGGGGATATTATTTTGAAAATTGGAAATTATGAGATTAAAAATATATATGATTTGACTTATGCTTTAACAAAATTTAAAAAAGGACAAAAAACTACAATTTTATATAAAAGCGAGCAAAAAATTCTCAAAAAGCAAGTAGTTTTTTAAATTTATCCCTTAAAATTTTCAAAATGACTGACAAGTCAGATAAAAGGGAAAGAATAATGGAAATAGCTAAAAAGCATTTTATGGAAAAAGGATATTATAAAACAAGTATTGAAGATATTGCCAATGACCTTGGAGTAGCAAAAGGCACTATTTATTTATACTTTCAAAGTAAATCAGATTTATTTATTGAGATTATAGAAAATGAAGTAAAATCAATTATTGAGAAAATGAAAAGTGTAAGAGATTTAAATTTAGAGCCAGAAGAAAAAATTTCAAAATTTATAGATATTTTATGGGATTTGCTATATGATGCTCATGGAATGATGTTAGACCAAAAGCAATTTATTACTGACAAGGAAATTTTTATACCATTTATACAACGAATTTATCCCCTAATATCTGAAATTAATACAATCTCAAAACAAATTTTAGCAGAGGGCATTTATAAAAATAAGTTTAAAAATTTAAATATAGATGTTATTGGAAACTTTCTTATGTTATCATTAAGAGGATATTTTTTAAGGCTTATAGACCCTATAAGATATGAAGATAAGGAAGTTATAAAGGAGATTTTATTAAGAGGAATACTATGTTAAATTTTATCCTCAATATTATAGAGCTTGACTTTCAAAAAGCTGTTGAGATTGCTATAAAAAACAACATTCAAATTTTACAAAGTGAAAAAAGCTTAGAATTATCAAGCTTTGACTATATAAAATCTCGCTCAAATATCCTTCCAAAAGTTTCAATAAATGCCATATATACTTATACTGCTAATCCAGCTGTAATAAAATTTGGAACTCCTACAAGGTACGTAGGTTATCAAGACCCACAACATCCAGGTCAATTTATTATATATCCAGATCCAAATTCCATAGTATATTCTGAACTTCCATTCAGACCTTCTCATGCATTTAATGCTCAATTTACATTACAACAAAATATATTTAATTGGTTTAGAGATATTAATGTTATTAGATTATCACAAGAGCAGATAGAAATTCAAAAATTAAATGTTCAGATAAATAAATTCAAAATTGAATATCAAGTCAAGAGCTTTTATATAGACCTTTTATTCTTTAAGGAAACTTTTAAACTTCAAGAAAAAACGATTAATGATTTAGAGGAAATATATAAATCTACAAAATTAAGATATGAAAAGGGATTATGTTCAAATTTAGAATTAAATCAAGCAGAAGTAAATTATGAAAATGCCAAAATTAGTTATGAAAATGCTAAAAGAACCTATGAAGAGCTTTTAAACAATTTAAAAATCATTTTAAATCTTCCAAAAGATGAAGAAATTGTAATTAAGGATAGTTTGGAAGGTTTAAATATATCACAAATAGAAGTAAATGAAAACAACTTAAATAATCGTTTAGATATTATATCTTATGAAAAACAATTAAGAGCATTAAATTTATTAAGCAACATCCAAAATTCCTCAAATAAACCAAACTTAATAGCACAAGCTCAATTCTTAGGCTCAAGACCTGCTCCAAATTTAGAGGATAAATTTGGTGGCACTTGGACATTTTCAATAATTTTTGCTTGGAATGTATTTGATGGATTTTCAACAAGTGCAGATGTAAATAAAACGATTATTCAAGAAGAGCAAATAAATTTATTAAAAAATTTTGCTATTTTAAATGCTAATATCCAATTAAAAAATGCTTTAAGCAGTATTGAAAGAAATAAACAAAATCTTGAATCTGCTAAAAGAAATGCCAAGCTTTCAGAAGCTTTACTAAACAGCTCAAAGGAGCAATACGAAAAAGGTTATATTTCTAATTTACAATTTAATGATATTCAAAGAACATATATAGCTTCACAAATAAATTATAAACAAGCTTTAAGAGATTATTACAAATCACTTATAGATTTAGAAGCTGTCTTAAAAGGAGGTAAGTAATATGAAAAATCTCATATATTTAACTTTGATTATAAGTTTGCTCTCTTGTCAAAGAGCAAATGAAAAAGCTCAAAAAATAGAAGAAACAGAATTTCCTGTTTCCGTTTCAAGTCCAAAATATATGCCTATTGAATATAAGGAAATATATACCGCCATTATTTCAGCTGACCCTTTAACAAATGTTTTTCCTGATGTTCCTGGAAAGTTTATTAGTTATTTAGTTTCGGAAGGTCAATATGTAAATAAAAATCAGGCTATTGCTAAAATTAGTAGAGAAACACCAGGTCTTGAATTTCAAGATTATATTGTCCAAGCACCAACTTCTGGCAAAATCCACCTTTTAAATATCAATTCAGGACAAATTGTATCCCCTACTACTCCTATTGCCCAAATTTATGGAAGTCCTATCGCTATTATAAAACTTCCATCTATACATTATAACAAGGTAAAGTTAGGAGATAAAATAAAGTTAATCTCTGAGGAGTTTAAAATGGAAGAAAATGCTATTATTTACTATAAGAGTCAGATTATAGACCCACAAAGTCAAACATTTGAAATTAGATGTAAAGTTTATAAATTTCCTATTGGAGCATTTGCCAAGGCAGTTATTACCTTAGATAAAAAAGATAAAGCATTACTTGTTCCTACAAAAGCTATTTTAGGACTTGATAAAAAATATGTATTTATATTAGATGGAAATAAGGTTTATAAGAAAGTTATTCAAATAGGCATATCAAATGAAGATTGGACGGAAGTTAAAGAAGGTTTAAATCCTTCTGATAAAATTGTTATTGAAGGACAAGGTGTTTTAAGTGATGGCTCAAAAGTAAGGGTAGTAAAATATGATTAGGATTGCTGTAAGAAGACCTGTTTTGACATTTGTTGTTTTTGCTGTGCTTTTTATATTAGGGCTATTTTCTCTTTCAAGATTAAAGATAGACCTTTTTCCCAATGTAACACTACCTTCTATATCAGTAGTAACATTTTATAGAGGAGCAAGTAGTGAAGATGTTGAAAAACTTGTAACTGAACCCTTAGAAAGAAATTTTTCAACAATTCCTAATTTAAAGAATATTCGCTCCTATTCACAAGAAAATTTATCTACAATTATTTTAGAATTTGAGCAAGGGACTGATTTAGATGCTGCTACGAATGACATAAGAGACCGCTTAGATTTAGCATTATTACAACTTCCAAGTGGGATTGAAAGACCTAAAATTTTTAAATTTAATCTTTCTAACTTTCCTATTTTAGGTGTTATACTTTACTCAAAAGATACATTAAGAGATATTAGAAAAGAATTTGATGATTATATTAGTAATGAAATTGAAAGAGTGCCTGGTGTGGCACAAGTTCTATTATTTGGTGGAGGAAGAAAACGACAAATTAATATATTAGTAGATAAAACAAAAATGGAAGCTTATAATTTAACACTAAATCAAATTGTAAATGCTATTCAATCCAATAATTTAAACATCCCTATTGGAAATATAAAATATGGTGATATTGACTGGATTATTAGAGCGGAAGGTGAAATAAAGGATCCAAAACAAATAGCAAATATACCACTTATTAAGAGAGATGGCTCAGTTATAAAAATTTCTGATATTGCTAAGGTAGATTATTCTTATGAAGATAAAATAAATGAACTTAGGTCATTAGAAAAAAATGCTTTATTCTTCGCAGTCTTTAAGCAATCTGATGCAAATGCAGTAGAGGTAGGAAGGAGAGTAAAATTAAAATTAGAAGAAATTTCAAAGAAGTACAATTATGGATATTTAATACCACAAGATTTTACCGAAAGTGTTGAAAAATCTATTAGAAATCTCAATAGAGATTTAATTTTTTCAGCGATATTTGTAATTTTAGTGACTTATTTACTTTTAAGAAATATCGGTGCTTCTATAATTATTTCAATTGCTATTCCAACTTCACTAATTGTAGCATTTATATATTTATATCTTTCAGGAACAACAATTAACCTTATTTCCCTTTCAGCATTAGCATTAGCAGTAGGTCTTGTAGTAGATGATGCTATTGTAGTTATGGAAAATATATTTTATCATAGAGAAAAGGGTGAAACACCTATTAGTGCTTCTATATTTGCTACAGAGGAGGTTTCACAAGCTGTTATAGCTGCTACATTAACAAGAATTTCAGTAGTTTTACCATTACTATTAGCAGGTGGATTTGTAGGATTATTTTTTAGAGAATTAGTATTTTCTATTGCTATTACACTATTCATTTCACTCCTTGTTTCATTTTCACTTACACCTATGCTTGCAAGTAAATTCTTAAAAGACCCAAAACCTCCAAGCACTATTATTGGAAAGTTTTTAGAAAATGCTTTAAAAAGCTTAGAAAATGGTCATAAGAAATTATTGAGATGGAGTGTTAATCATAAATTTTTAGCTACAACTATTGGAATTATTATATTTATTCTTGGATTTTCAATTTTTAGATTTGTAAAAACGGAATTCATACCATTACAAGATACAGAAAATATTATTATTAGAATTTTACTTCCACCTGGAACAAAATTGGAAAGAACATCAGAAGTAGCAGATAAAGTAGAAGAAATTTTAAAGAAAAATAAATATATTGAGTTTTATGGTCTTAGAGTTGGACCTACGGAAAGTGGATTTGGCTCTGTTAGTGGTCTTGTAGAAGCAAGTAATTTTATAGGAGGTCAAGCAAAATTAATTCCCTTAGAAAAAAGAGATAAAAGTGCTAATGAAATTGCTGCTATGATAGAAAAAGAAATAAAGAATATTCCAGGTCCTCAAATAGTTGAGGTTTCAAGTGGTTCATTTGCTAATCAGTTGCTCTTTGGCGGAGGAAAACCTATATCCATTGAAATATATGGTGATGATATTGAAGCTACTGACAAATTAGCTAAGGAAATAAAAGAGAAAATCTCAAAAATACAAGGTTTAAGTGGAATAACAATTTCAAGACTTTCAGCAAATCCAGAAATTAGAATAAAATTTGATAATAATGAATTAGCAAGACATGGCATGAATTTTGCTTATGTGGCAAGTTATGTAAGAAATGCGATATTTGGAAATGTTGCTACAACGGTAAAATTAGAAGGTTTGGATGTTAATGTTTTAGTTAGACTTGATGAAGATTATAGAAAAACCTTATCCATTTTAAATACACTTCAAATTCCATCACCCTTAGGATATAATGTTTTTCTTTCAGATATTGCTAAAATTGAATATGGTTATGGACCATTAGTTATTGAAAGGATAAATAAAAGAAGAGTTGTAAAAGTTGAAGCAGATTACTACAATAGGGCTTTAAGCGAAGTAATAAATGATATTCAAAATGTTATAAAAAGTATTCAAATTCCACCAGGTATTGATATTAAAATTTCTGGTTCTTTTGAAAGGCAAAAAGAAGCATTTGGTCAATTATTTTTAGCACTTATCCTTGGAATTATTTTAATATATTTAGTAATGGCAGGTCAATTAGGCTCATTTTTATATCCTTTTATTATTATGCTTTCAGTTCCATTTTCCTTAGTTGGTGTTGCCATTATATTTGCCATTACGAGAGAGCCGTTATCCATTAATGCTTTTGTTGGTGTTATATTAACTACGGGTATTGTTCTTTCAAATGCTATTTTAATGACTGACTATATGAATATTCTAAAAAATAGAGGTTATAATCTTATAGATGCAGTAGTTGAAGGAGCAAATAGAAGATTAAGACCAATACTAATAACAACATTAACAGTTATTTTTGGTGCTTTACCATTAGCGTTATCAAAAGGGGAAGGCTCTGAGCAGTTTAAAGGTTTAGCATTAGCAGTTATTGGTGGATTAGCATTCTCTACCATTATAACCTTATTCTTCATTCCAACGGTTTATTCTATATTTGAAAGTATAAAACAAAGGAGGAAAAGATGAAAGTTTATTTTATTTTTGTAGATGCTTC
>Ga0081478_133489_pt1 | contig 11204 bp, 11 predicted proteins | sample OctSprmetagenome_FD_70983 | JGI IMG/M metagenome (GOLD analysis project Ga0081478, IMG submission 70983) | Hot spring and microbial mat streamer communities from Octopus Spring Streamers, Yellowstone National Park, USA - T=80-84 v2 (version 2) | ecosystem: Environmental > Aquatic > Thermal... | reverse complement strand
TTTTTGTTCTCTTCCTTTATGTATTCTCGCCTCTTGTCCAAAAGCTCCGCCGCCCTCAAAAGGGTGCGGTTTTTCACCTCGGTGGGAATGGAACTCAAAATCCTAAGAACCTTCCTTGCCCTTTCTACCTTCTCCTCTGCGTAGCTTTTCAAGTCCTGCATAGCGTAGTATTATAAACCAAGCGGACTAAAGGCTTTTGTGGGAAAGTTTCTTTATATCTGAGATTGTTCTAAAAATAAGGAAAAGGCTTACCAGAAAGTGCCTTATACTATTCTAACACAAGGCTAAGGCAATGTAAGTTTGCAAAGGGAGTTTCGTTTATGAATGTGCTTGTAGTTTTAGGCACAAGACCAGAAGCAATAAAGCTTGCACCAGTGATTAATACGCTAAAAGATAGTGGCTTTAACGTCAAAGTAGTTGCAACAGGACAGCATTACGAACTTGTCAAACATGTTCTTGAGTTTTTCCAGATAGAGGTGGATTTTCTTAACTGTATGAACGAGGACCTTTTGGAAAACACAGCATGTATGGCAAGGTCTTTGAAAGAAGTCTTGCGGGAGCATAGACCAGACTGTGTGATAGTTCAGGGAGACACTCTCAGCTGTTATATGGGGGCATACACAGCCTTTTTGAATAAAGTTCCTGTTCTACATGTTGAAGCAGGTCTAAGAAGCCACGATAAGTTTTCACCCTTTCCGGAAGAGATGTTTAGAAAACTTACAGACGAGCTATCTGATGTGCTTTTTGCACCAACAAAAAGGGCTGTGGAGAATCTTCTAAGGGAAGGTTTTTCAAAGGATCGTATAGTGCTTACAGGTAATACAGTAGTAGATGCCATCTATATGGCAATCAAATACCTTGACAGAGAAAGTATAAAAAAGCAGTTAGAAGATTTGATACAAAAAGACATATCTGCCTTTGATGGGATAGTTTTTATCACTTCCCATAGAAGGGAAAACATAGGAGAGCCTATGAAGGACATAAGAGATGCAGTCAATGAACTTGCTCAAAAATATCCGCACTTGCTTTTTGTATGGTCCTTACACAAAAACCCTTCTGTGAGAAAGAGTATTCTTGAGGATTTCACTATACCGCCGGATAACTTAGCCATAGTGGAGCCCTTAACTTATTCGCAAACTGTCTATTTGCTGGAGAGGTCATTGATAATCATTTCCGACTCAGGTGGAATTCACGAAGAAGCCTGCACGCTTAAAAAGCCTTTGCTAATAACCAGGAATGTTTCGGAAAGAATGGAAGTCGTAGATGTTGGTTTAGGGAAAGTGGTGGGCACCAACAAAGAGAACATAGTAAAGGAGTTTGAAAACGTTTACAGAAATCTGGAATATTACCAAAAGCTAACTTTTGAAAATCCTTACGGAGATGGAAAGGCAAGCGAGAGGATAAAGAACTTCCTTCTATGTGATGAGGTGAAAAACTTTATACTAAACTACGAAAAAGATTACAAGGGAGATCTGTATGAGTGGGCTGAGGCTAATTCCATTGGTGGTGCTTACCGGTCTTAGTGCTTATTCTTATGATATTAGACTTGAATTGGAGGGAAATTATGAATACCTTAGCCCGCATAATACCTACAGTAGCTGGAAAAGTGGTTTCCTAAGACTTTACCACAGACCTTCTCAAGGTTTTACCTACTTTTTGGAGGGCGGAGTTTTTAGCAGAAAGCACGAAGGTGATGCGGTGCTTGGTGTTCTGGGCGCTTATAAGGATTGGAGCCCATGGCTTTATACATACACAAGCTTCTCTGCCGGAAGCCATAGCACCTACATTCCCAAGTATAGGTTAGACCACGAGTTTAACTTTAAGGTGGGAGAAAAAAAGAATATAGTTCCTTCCATAGGCTTTGCATACATAAAATATCACCATGTTCACAAGGACTACATAATTTATCCCGGAATATCTTACTATGGAGAAGGCTTTGTGATAACTTACAAACACTTTATAAATAGAAGCGACCCAGGTAGCGTAAATTCTTCTTCAGACCTTGTAAGTATAGGCATAGGGCAAGAAGGGAAAAGTTGGACATATCTGGACATCTCTTACGGCGAACAGGCATACCTTGCCACTTACTTGGCAGACCCACAAGAAGTTAGACAAAAAGCCCTATACATATCTCTTTCTCACAGGCACTGGATAAAGAAAGATTTAGGTTTATTCGGAGGCTTAAGCTACTTAAAATTAAAAGAGGGGTATGAAAAGTATGGCGTCAAGGCAGGCATATTTAAAGAGTTTTGAGGTAGAGAAACCAGTAATTGGTTATGCACGTTTTGGCAGAGTTTTAAAGTTCAAAAAGCATTTTTTTATGCTTCAGCTTACACTCTTAGTGACCGTATTTGAGTTTTTAGTAATTTTCTTTCTTGAGGATTACTTTAGGGTTTTATCTCACATTACTAGAAGAATTTTAGAAGATAGCTATACTGAAAGCTATAAATTTTTAAGCTTTAAACTTGAGTATTCCATACCACATGGCAGACTACCTACCTTGCAAGAATCTTTTATTTACCTCCTTGTAAGTTCTTTATCCTTACTATTTCTACTAAGCAAATTTAACCGACTGCTCAAGTATATTTCCGCATGGCTTATATACATATCATTTGTGTATTTTGTGTCTTCTTTCTATTTTGTGTTTTTTTCAAACAGTTTCCCTTATACAGAAAGAGACTTTGCTGTGCTCTATATCCTTCAGCAAACTGGAGTTTTCCTATTTATACCTATTCTGCTTGCTTTTTCTTTGTCAATATTTACTTTTAGCTGGTTAAATCCTCTATTAAACACAATTACTATAGCCCTCAGCCTTGCGTATTCTTCAGTTTTTGGCGGTCTCAGGTATATACTATTTGCTTATACCCTAAAGAATTTTTCCTACATACATATGCCCGCCATGTTCTTTCTTTTCGGTCCACTCTTTGACTTTATATACATAGTTTCTTTTTACTCTCTCTGTCTTTACATGACTACAAGACTTCTTCAAAAAAGGCGGGAGGTTTTTTACGAATGGGGATACTGATATTCCTCCTAAAAGCATACATGGTGTTTTTAATGCTAGTTCTCCTACTTTACGTCATAAGACACTATACTTTCGCCTTAAACAGAGCTTTGGGCAAACAAAGGCTTTACTATCAGGACGTGTTGGATGAAGACCTACCCACGGTATCCGTCTTAGTTCCCATGCATAACGAGGAAAAGGTAGCCAGACATATATTGGACCTTCTCGTTGCATCAGATTACCCAAAGGAAAAGTTAGAGATCATACCCATAAACGATCATTCAACAGATAGGACCAAGGAGATTCTTGAAGAGTATGCTCAAAAATATCCTTTTATCAGACCTTTGCACAGGTATGGAGATTTACCAAGGGGTAAGCAAAACGGTTTAAATGATGCCCTAAAAATAGCAAAGGGGGAGGTCATAATAGTTTATGACGCAGATTACCTGCCACCCAAAGGACAAATTAGAGCCTTAGCTATAGCCTTTAAAGATCCTCGGGTAGGTGCAGTTATGGGAAGGGTTGTGCCTATAAACGCTGGGAAGAACTTGCTTACAAGACTACTTGATATAGAAAGGTCGGGTGGCTATCAAGTAGACCAACAGGCAAGGTATAATCTAAACTTAATACCTCAATATGGAGGCACTGTGGGTGGTTTTAGAAAAAGCCTGGTAATAGAGTTAGGGGGATTTGACGCGAGAATTTTGGCTGAAGATACGGAATTAACATACAAAATATATCTAAATGGCTACAAGGTAGCTTATGCGAATAGTGCCGAGTGTTATGAGGAAGCACCAGAGGACTGGAATGTGAGGGCTCGGCAGTTAAGAAGATGGTCAAGGGGACACAATCAGGTGATGTTCAAATATTTTTTACCTACTATCCTTTCTAAAAAACTTAGTTTTTGGCAAAAAGTAGATGGCTTGCTACTTCTTGCTATATATATGCAACCTTTTTTGATCTTTCTAGGTCTGCTAAATTCTCTTTTACTCTTTTTCTTAGGAGAGATGGAAATCGCAAGTTCTTACCTTTTTTTACTTTTTATATTTGCACACAACTCCTTTGGAAACTTTGCTCCCTTCTTTGAAATAGGCATTGCGTTGGTGCTTGACGGTGCAAAGCAAAGGGTTTTTATTTTACCCTTGATGTTTTTCGAGTTCATCTTTAACACTATATATGCATCTTTGGGATTCTTTGATGCGCTAATAGACTTGATAACTAAAAGAACTATACTCTGGCAAAAAACCGAGAGGTTCAGAAATGTTTGAAGTCCTCATACTGGTAGTCCTATTTTTCATCTTTTTATTTTTACCATTTGTTCCTTCTCTTATTGAGCTTTTTCTAAAAAGAGATGCAGAGCCTATACCCATAAACCCTGAGCGTAAGAAAGAACCAGATTACTTTGGAAAAAGTTTTATAAATCTTCTTGCCACCGCTTTAAAGGACTTAAAAATCCAAGAAGTAGAAAGGCTTAATCCTGTCTATTTAAAGCTCAAATTAAACAAAGAAGAATGGGTAGGTTTTTTAAACGATGAAAAGCTAGCAGAAAGCACAATGGATACTCCTGTAGTTTTCACTAAGGATACTGTTTTTTTGCAAAATCATACATTCAGAAGGGAATTAGTTGTTTTTGGAAATGCTGTGTTCAAAAACACATGTGTTGCAAGAAGTTTGTATGTAAAGGGAGACTGTCTTATAGAAGCACCCGTTCGTATTGTAAGATGGGCGCATGTGAAAGGAACTCTTATCACAAAGTCTAACGCAGACTTAGGTGTAAGCATTTATGCCCGTGAAATAAGAATAAGAGGCTGGACAACCTTTAAAAGGGCGTATGCCCAAAAAATAGACACATCAGACGACCCTCTCGTTGATAAAAAAAATAATAATGCAGAAAGAGTTATAAATTTAAAAGGGAATTTTAGCATAACAGATAATATAAGGATAGCTGGGAAGGAAAAACCTGTTTTTGTGGATGGAGATATTTTCTGTGATGGTGATGTGCAAATAGAAGGAGATGTATGGATAAAGGGAAATGTGTTTAGTCAAAAGAGTATAACTCTTAAAGATGGAGTAGTGATAGGTATAGAAGGTAAGGTAAAATCGGTGGTGGCAAGAGGTGAGATACTTATCAAAGGACCCTTTAGGATTTACGGGTATTTACACAGTGAAAAGGGTGTAGAAGTAAGCCCATGAGAAAGAAATTCATTCTCTTTATTGTGCTCACATTCATGCTCTTGTTTTTCATCTTGAGAATGCTACTGTCCGTTTATTCTCTGGAATGGAATGAAAATATAGAGGTGCTGGTAGTTTATGGGAAAAAGAGTTATCAAGTGAATGCTTTTAAAAGTGTGCTTGAAGAAGAGGGAATACCTCACAGGCTTGTGGATGTAAAAACCCTTTTATCAGTAGATCCCAAAAAGTTAGCCCAACATAAACCTGCGGTTATCATCCCAGATGGGGCCTTGCAATACATACATCCAAGTGCAGTAGAGTGGTTTAAGGATTATCTTTCTTACGGAGGAAGTTTGCTAATATCTCAAGATGCGGGTATAAAAAACTATGCGGGCGCGTATTTAAAGTCTGCCATTTTTAGCCCTCTGCTTGGCATAAACTACATTCTCTATGACAAGTTAAGGGCGGACAGTTTCTCGGAAGGATATATAAAGATAGTGGATGGAAATCTTGAGATAACTCCGGGTAAGATAGATAAAAAACAGAGGCTTATAACAGGATACATGTATGGAGGGCTGACCTACCCTTATGCTAAGACAGAAGACAATGGATTTGATGGCAAAACTCTTGCGTTTGTAGTAGATAAAAAAGATAGCAATGAATACAAAGCATTAGTGTGGAAAGAATATAAAGAGGGATACATTTTTTACTCTTCCTTACCTCTTGGGCATCTTAAAGCACACTCAGATGATATGGTTTTGAGGTCTGTTTTAAGATACTTCCTGTTCAAGCTGGTAAAAATTCCCCACCTTATGAACACTCCAAAGGGCAAAGGAGGTCTTGTTATAAACTGGCATGTAGATGCTAACTCTGACTGGATTTCTATTCCTATGATGTTAGAAAAGGGTTATATTAGAAAGGGTATTGAGTATTCCTTTCATATCACCGCTGGTGAGTTCAGGGATGAGCCGGGAGATAACTTTGGTTTTGACGCATGTGGTAAAGGTAGAAAGTATGTGGAGATGATTATGCCTTATGGTGCTATAGGTTCCCATGGTGGATGGGCTCACAACTGGTTTTCTTATGGAATACTTGATGGGAAACTTTCCAAAAAGGACATTTACAAGTATATTGAAAAGAACAACCAATGCCTTGAGTCTATAACAGGCTACAAGATAAGGGAGTACTCTGCCCCTAACGGTGTTCATCCTCAGCCTGAAACTACTAAGATCCTTGAAAAGCTTGGTGCTGTTGCTTATTACTATACGGGAGATAGCGGTTCATCTCCTAACAGGACCTTTATAGATGGCAAAATGGTTTCTTCTAAAGTTATAGCCTTTCCTATAACACCTTATGAAGAATCTGCCTCCTTCTATGAGATGCATAAGAATGGTGTAAGCGAAGAAGAAGTTTATAAATTTTTGGTATCTCTTACGGACTTTTGTATAAAAACTAAACAAATTAGACTTTTTTATTCGCATCCTTACGACATTCCTTTGTATCCTAATGCTTTTCTCCGGGCTGTAGATTACTGGGAAAGTAAAGAGAAAGCTGGTCTATTAGAAGTGCACTCTATGAGCTACTTTGCAGACTTCCTTTTGAGATTTTTAAAAACGGAATATAGTTTTAGGAAAAAGAGTGATGAATTAGTTGTTAAGCTCAAAAATCCAGAAGGATTAGAAGACATAGGAATTGCTATTCCAAGTTATTATGGAAAAGTTTTAAGTTTTCCAAAGGAAGTAGTCTTTTTTGCTCGGGATGAAAACTTCTATTACTTTTATATTAAGGAGAATGCTAAGGAGCTGGAGCTTACTTTTAAATTCCATTAATTATGAATGTGGAAGCTACTATCGGTGATTCTTATTACAATGAAGTTTTCTTTTTCACATCCTGTCCTTGATATTCTAAATAACCCTTATGTAGTGCCTTATTTCGTGAACCTTACCGCTATAGACCTACTTCCTCAAGACCCAGAAAGGGTCAAGAGATATATAAAATGGTATTTGGAACATCTTAACTATCCAGACACGCATGGCTTGACGGGAACTATTTATGATTATTACATCACAGAAAATTCAGAAGTTCCCGCTTACACATACGATTCCGCAGACTCCTATGCTGCTACTTTTCTTTTCCTTGTTTTTCTTTATACAAAAAAAACTGGTGATTACCAGCTCATAAGAGAAAACTCACAAAAGCTAAAGGACATAGCTTATGTGATAGCTTATCTGCAAGATACGGACGGACTTGTGAAAGCAGTTCCACATTTGAACCTTAAGTATCTTGTAGATAACATAGAAAATATATGCGGGCTTAGAGCTTTTTCATTTCTACTACGGAAGTTGAAAGATCCTGATTGGCATTATTACTTTACGATCTCTCATAGTGTAGAAAGCTCTGTGATGAGAAATTTAGTGCGGGGTAAACAGATAGCATGGGCTAAGCTTGACGATGAACTTTTTATTGCGAACAATTCTACTGTATACCCTGATATTTATGCTAAGGCTGTTTTCTATACCTTTGTGGGCAGACCTGTTCCTGGTGAGTGGTTAAGGAAGTTTGACTATTTTCAGAAAACGGCAATAAATATGGTAAAAATGTGTAGAAGATACAATACATATTCACCCTGACCCTTGACTTTTTGCTAAATGAGAATTATTATCAATAAGAGGAGGAAACGGAATGGAGAGAGTATACATCTTTGACACCACCCTTAGGGATGGAGAGCAGGCACCGGGTTTTTCTATGACGGCGGAAGAAAAGCTTCAGATGGCTCTTCAATTGGCAAGGCTTGGGGTTGATGTAATAGAGGCGGGCTTTGCGGCGGCTTCTAAGGGGGACTTTGAGGCGGTCAAGCTTATTGCGGAAGAGGTCAAAGGACCTGTAATATGTTCCTTGGCGAGGGCTTTGGAAAAGGACATTGAACTTGCAGCACAAGCCCTTGAGGGGGCAGAAAGGAAAAGAATACATACCTTTATTGCCACCTCTGAAATTCATATGAAATACAAACTAAGGCTATCTCCTGAGGAGGTGCTTGAGAGGGCAGAGAAGGCGGTTGCCTTTGCCAGAAGATTTACAGACGATGTGGAGTTTTCGTGTGAGGATGCTACGCGCAGTCAGAGGGAGTTTTTGTATAGGATCATAGAAAGGGCAATAAAGGCGGGTGCCACTGTTATAAACATACCGGACACGGTGGGCTATGCGGTGCCAGAGGAGTTTGCCCAGCTCATAGAGGATATTCGCAACAATGTGCCAAACATAGACAAAGCTATAATCAGCGTCCATTGCCACGATGACCTTGGTATGGCGGTGGCAAACTCTCTGATGGCTATAAAGCACGGGGCTAGGCAGGTAGAATGCACCATAAACGGTATAGGAGAGAGGGCTGGCAACGCCGCACTGGAAGAGATAGTGATGGCTCTGAAGGTAAGAAAGGACTTTTTTGGTGGGCTATACACCAACATAAACACCAAGGAGCTCTATAAAACCAGCCGGCTACTTTGCCGGATCACCGGGAGCTTTGTGCCACCCAATAAGGCGGTGGTTGGAGACAACGCCTTTGCCCACGAATCGGGTATTCACCAACACGGCGTACTCTCTAATCCATTAACCTATGAGATCATGAGCCCAGAGGATGTAGGCTTTCCATCCACGCGCATAGTGCTCGGAAAACACTCCGGCAGGCATGCCCTCAAAAGCAAGTTAAAGGAAATGGGCTACGAGCTCTCGGAAGAGGAAATAGACAAAATCTTTGAAAAGTTCAAAGCCCTTGCGGACAAGAAGAAAGAGGTGTACGAAGAAGACTTAGAGGCGATCATCTACGAGGAGGTTATGAAAATAGAAGAGGAGGAGCCGGTGAAGGTTCTTCACTATCAGGTTCAAACGGGAGACAAGCTACTTCCTACTGCAACGGTGGTGCTCTCTTACATGGGAGAAGAGAGAACAGCCACTTCCACCGGAAACGGTCCTGTGGATGCTGTAATAAAGGCAATACAAAAAGCACTGGGTATAGAGCCTAAGCTCTTGGATTTTTCCATAAAAGCCCTAACACCCAACACGGACGCCCAAGCGGAATCAAGGCTTGTGATAGAGCTTGATGGTATTAAGTCCTCCGGAAGGGGTGTGGATGTGGATGTGATAAAGGCAAGTGTGCAGGGCTTTGTGGATGCCCTCAATAGGGCTATTCTAAGAAAGAACTACATCCTCTCAAGGCAGAGAGTTAGAGAGGAGGGCACCGTTTAAGCTTTAAGGTATGTGGCGGAGAGTAGGGCTTTTGTGTATGGACTTTTTGGTGCATCAAAGATAGAAACCACATCGCCCTCCTCCACCACCTCTCCCTCTTTTAAAACCAAAACCCTGTCTGCCACCTCAGCCACTACTCCAAAATCGTGGGTTACCAAAATAATGCCCTTTCCCTCCTCCTTCAACTGGGTAAAAAGTCCCAAGATCTTTCTTTGAACGGTTAAGTCCAAGGCGGTGGTGGGCTCGTCCGCCAACACCAGCTTTGGGTTGCAAACCACTGCAATGGCGATGCAAACCCTTTGCTTTAGTCCTCCAGAAAGCTGATGAGGATAAGAGTTCATAACCCTTTCCACATCCTGCACACCAACCTTTTTTAGCACCTCCACGACCCTCTCCTCTCCATCCGTTTTACCGAAGTGGGCAGTGTATGCCTCAAGGACCTGATCCTTTACCTTAAAAAGAGGGTCCAAATACAGAGAGGGCTCCTGAAAGACTATGCCTATTTCTTTACCTCTTAGCTTTCTGTATTCTTCCTCCCGCAGGTTCAAAAGTTCCTTTCCTTCCAAAAGGATACTACCGCTCAGCTTTGCGTTCTTAGGCAAAAGACCCATAATAGACAGCAAAATGGAGCTCTTCCCTGAACCCGATTCGCCCACTATACACAGGACTTCTCCTCTGTTTAAGGAAAAGCTAACATTCTTTAAAACCCTTTTATCACCGTAGCTTAGGGAAAGGTCTTTTACCTCAAGTAGCATTTATAAGCCTTTCAAAGGTAGGTTTTATGCGGTCGTAAAGTTCCCAAAGGTCTTGGGATATTACCTTTGTTTGGGCTATGGTGGGCATAAAGTTTGTGTCTCCGTTCCATCTGGGGACTATGTGAAGGTGAATGTGGCTTTCTAAACCCGCACCTGCAGACCTACCCAAATTGTAGCCAAGATTAAAGCCGTGTGGCTTTATAACCTCTTCCAACGCTTTTATGGAGACAACCGTTAGCCTGTGAATCTCCAAAACCGTTTCTTGGTCCAAAAGACAGAAGTTCCCTATGTGTTCTATGGGGGCGACCATTAAATGCCCTGCATTGTATGGATATTTGTTAAATATCACAAAGGCTTTTTTACCTCTGTATAACACCAAATGATCCCTTAACTTTTCCTCTGGTTGGGAGACCGCATCACACAAAAAGCACCCAGAAGTTTGGTCTATCTTTTCCACGTATGTGCTTCTCCAAGGAGCCCAAAGAAGTTTCATAACCTCAAAAGCCTCCTTATTGCGGTTTCTACTTCCTCCTCTGTGGGTATGTAATCGTGTCTTTCCAGTTCCATAGTGTCCCTAAAGTAGAGCACCGTCGGAAAGTAAAAGATGCCCAAGTCTTCGGGAGTAGTATTTTTTTCTGCGTTCATGACAAAGAAATTGACCTTATCACCGTATATTGCCTTAAACTTGGCAAGAAGGTCAAAGAGCTCCTGATTTTTCTCCGAACCGGGCTTGTAGAAAACGACCACTGCAGGTTTTTCGGCAGAGATCGCCCTGTCGTATATATCCCTATCTGTTAGCTCTTCAAACATTTACCACACCTCCAAAGGTAATTTTATCCCAAAGTCCGTGCGACTGGGACTGTTCGAAGTAGAGGTTATACAAGTAAAGGAAATAAAGGAAAACCTAATTCATATACAGCAGAACTTCAACAAGAAGCTGGCGGAGCTTTTGCAGGAAGTGAATGATATTAAGGTGCATTTGGTATTGGAACTTGATAAAAAGATGGACAAGCTTTCACAAGAAGTAGAGA
>Ga0081478_137095_pt1 | contig 11205 bp, 8 predicted proteins | sample OctSprmetagenome_FD_70983 | JGI IMG/M metagenome (GOLD analysis project Ga0081478, IMG submission 70983) | Hot spring and microbial mat streamer communities from Octopus Spring Streamers, Yellowstone National Park, USA - T=80-84 v2 (version 2) | ecosystem: Environmental > Aquatic > Thermal springs... | reverse complement strand
GAGGGTATTGACAAGTTTTGCTTGAGCCTTTTGGGGAGACCTCTGGCCATGATGCACCTCATCGATGCGGTGCTGGACTCTTCCTCCAATCTCTTTCGATCCCACAGGTACTCTCCTCTCGAGAAGCTCTATTCCGTCATACATTTCATAGCAGGCCCTCAGCTTAAGCGGAGTGAAGGAAAGAAAGAGGGAGATGAGCATAGAAAAGCTGGTAACTGCAATTGCAATTATGCATAACGTCATAGGGCTGGAAAAGAGGAGGTTATACCAATTTGACAATACCGATGGGGTAGACCAAAAATTATTTGTTACTCTTCTTCCTCCTGAGTTTAGGGTTGGTAGGTCTAGGGCTGCAGATAGGTTGGTCTTAAATAATAATTATAATTCAATGGTTCACTGTCTGTTGCAGACACTCTATTCTAACGTCCATAACGTCTCTAATGAGGAAGTTGACCAAGTACCCCGCTGTGGAGACCTGTTGAGCAGCTAAACTACTATGCTAACGTCTTTCTTAGGTTTGGTCTTGGAACACATATCTCTAGTGAAGCGTCTCTCCCAAAGGACAGACTCAAATAAGGCTTTAGTCCCCCACTGATCTTACAGTTCGTGGGATGTCTTCTCAGCCAGTTCCCAAATGGCTTTATGAGTTTCGTCGCGCTCTTAAAATGTTATATTTAAGTTAGCAACTATGTAGACCGTGATGGGTTCAGTCTTATACTATAATGGTAAGCGGTTTACTGAGCTTCCTTTCCAGACCGAGGACGAGTTTGAGCGTCTTATCGTGGAAAATTCTAATATGCTGTTCGGTGAGAAGTCCCTGTACATCAACCTCAAGAGCAGGGTTGAGGGCCGTGCGTTGCGCGCAGCTATCCCTGATGGTATACTCATAGACTTCCGCGACCCAGAGAACCCCGAGTTCTACCTCGTAGAGATCGAGCTTGCACAGCACGACTTCTACACGCATATTTTCCCGCAGGTAACCAAGTTCTTCGCATTCTTCAAGAACGAGAGGGGGAGAACGGAGCTCGTTGAAAAGATGTTTACGGTCATAAACTCGGACCAGAATATGAGGGAAAGGTTCAACCAGCTGGTCGGTGGTAAGGAGATCTATAAAACTCTCAAGGATATTGTTGAGAACAGTCAAAATATACTAATCATAATCGATGAATTGAAGCCAGAGTTTGACGAGGTCATGGAAACCTATACTGATACCTGGGATAAGATGGTGCGGATTATGGTGATTAAAAGATATCACAACGACGGTTCCATCATCCTTTACGTAAGCCCGGATTTCGAGGAGCAGGGCCTTGAGGAGCCGCCGGGGGAGGAAGATGAAGATTATAACCGGTATACAGAGGAATACCACCTGGAGGGTGTGTCCCCGATCATAGCTGATGCTTATCAGAGGATAAAGCAGGAAATTTCCCGATTAGACCCAGAGATAAAGGTGAATCCGCAAAAATACTACATATCTCTTCGTGAGAAGAAAAATTTTGCATATATAAAGTTTGGGAAGCGAAAGATGCATATTATTATCATGATGCCATACGAACAAGGAATGCAAATATTAAAAAAGCATAAGCCGACACAACTCAGCGAAAGCGTAAAGAAATTCTATCATGGAGAATGCTTTCAAGTTACTTTGGAGAATGATGAGGGACTAGACGAGGTAATACAGGCAATAACACTGGCTTACAAATCACAAAAACAATCATAGCAAAACATAACAAAAGTCAAGTTAGCTTCTGGAAACGTATGATGTGTAGAGGGAGATATGGTGAACCTGCAAAAAATTCATCTGTGGGTTGTCATTTGCTGTTCGTTTCTTTCCACGATCACTACTCTTATCTCAAACCTCTCGGTCTTATTATAGAGCCACTTAGCATTCCTCCCAAGCCTTCACTCCCTCCCCAATACTTCCAGCGCTACCAGGTGCTCCAGCGCCAGCCTGACGTGTTTAAAGTCCTTAGATGCCCAGCCCCTCCTCAAGAGCTCCCTCGCCACGTCGCTGGCGCTCCTCCACTCGTCGAAGAAGCCCTTTAGAGCTGACCTGATAATCCTTCCGTAGAGCTCGTCCTCGGAGATCTTCACGCACTCATTATTTCCTCTCTTAGACTATCCCTAGGATCGAGCGGCCTATCCTGATTTGGGTGTCATTATCGGTTATAAAGGAGCAAAGCTTAACTAAACTTGCGGAACCGGGATTAATGTGGGAATGATAAAGGAGTCGTATGTCTCAAATGTTTCGTTATTTTTGACGCTACTTGCCATACTGGCCGTTACGTCTGTTAATTCTCAAGCTGAACCCTTTAGAGACGCCAACTTCAGGGAGATCGCTACCTACGTTAGTGTAGATGATGCGTTGAAAGCCCTGCCAGTACCTGTCTTATTCCCGATAAGGCAGAATAACGGCTTAGGTATTGCGTTTAGTGATGTCGTGGAGGATCACCATGTTAGTTTTGGTACTTTAGATGAGGATCCGAGACCTGGCTTGTGGGAAACCAGCGAGTACATGATCGGTAAAGTCGGAGTCTATATAATATTCGTTGAAAGTAATGGCGAACTCGACCTTAATCTGTATAATTGGGATGAAACCAGCATAAACTGGGCGAAAAATGGGATATATATGGCACTAAATTGGTGGAAGTCTCAATATCCTTTCCGAAATCCTAAACTAGAATTTTATGTCAATGTTGAGACTGTGATTGGCTACACGAAATACGAGCCTATGTTGCGTCCTTTGGAAGATCATGAGTTATGGGTAACCGATGTATTAAAAAGATTAGGATGCGGGAACGGATTTACTCATTATGAAATTGGGAAAAGCTGCGCTCACACTATTCGCCAGAATTGGAAGATGGATTGGGCATTCATAATATTCGTGGTGAACAGTGGTGTAGGTATGCCATCCTGGTCTAACATAAGGGCATTTGCTTACAGAAATGGGCCATATATGGTCTTGCCATTTGGCTGGTTCTATCACTTGATGTTTGAGGGAACCGAGGGGTTAGCTCTCGTTGTAGCTCATGAGATCGGACACATATTCGGAGCAACTGACGAATATGACGGTAAACCTGAACGATCTGGCTACCTGTATGAATTAGATAATGACGGAAGCGGTTGCATAATGGATTCGCCGAATAAATGGTGTATATCTCGTGGCACTATGAGGCAGATCGGCTGGGTTGATGACAATTATAATGGCTATCCGGATATACTTGAAAATAAGCCATCCATAATATTGTTGAATAGTACTAGCCCGGTAACCGATGCAGATGAAATAGTTATCGAAGGGGTCTTTAAGCTTGAGCCGTATCCTTGTAGGAGGCCGGGATGTAGATCTGTAACGATAAACAGAGTCGTTCCGACTAATGCGACTGGTGTTCTTATAGCATTGGAGGGTCCCTTTGACACAGCATACGAGCCATTCCGTCTAATCTATAGACCAAAGGTGCCCGGTTATCACACCATTTTGATAGCTATTATGGATGCGGTGACGGGTAACTTTGAATTATATAGTAGAAATGTTCTCTACACTTATCTAGAGGTGCAAAGTATAGAAACACCTTTAACTGTAAGGAGGGTCGATGTCGGCACGCAAGTCCCTATCAAATTTAAAGTTGTGTTAGCCCACGACAAGAGACCTATTCAGTCTGCCAGAATGTATGTAGGTGATTTAGAAGCAAAGTTCTTAGGCGATGGATGGTTCGAGGTAATAGTTTCTAGTGGCAGTGTTGGTAGATTTCTTTATCAGCCTACACGCGCTGAAGTCACCCTAACTACCGATGTCGGGACGGGTAAGTTGACTAAGATAAAACTGTCTGGAGCAGACCCAGTAGAGGTTATTTTCGATAAGGTGAAGATTCAACTAACAGCTCTAAAGGAAAGAATAGATGTGGGAAGTGATGCTCCTATTCAGGTCCAAGCGTGGTACGAATATGATAGAACACCATTTCAAGGTGAAGTCCATTTTAACCAGCAATTGAGATCCGATAAAGTAGGTGCAATTACATATTATGTAGCCTGGATAAACGACAGGCTATACGGACTTAAAACATTTGAAAGTAATAATGTTCGGGTTATATTTGATAAAGTTTTAATTACATTAAGGAGTAAGGTGGAAAGAATCGATGTTGGAAGTGAGGCCCCCATAGAAATCGTAGCGAGATATGCTTTTGATAATACTTCCTTTGTTGGGAAGCTATATTTATCAACTGATAAGAAACAAGATAGAGTTGGATTATACAAGTATGCTGTCATTCGTATTGAAGACGAATTATACGGCTTGAAGGTCTTCGAAACAAATGAAGTTCAAATAATATTTGACATGGTTGTAGTTGAGCTAAAATCCGCTTCGGAACGAATAGAGGTTGGCAAGCGGGCAAAGATCTCTTATAATGCGTACTACAGTTACGACAAAAGTCCCTTTGAAGGTGAGATATCATTAAATCATGATTTGACATTTTATGACGTCAGGCAAGTCACTTACACTGTAACGAAAATAATCGATAATAAATATGGACTAAAAACCTTTAAAAGCAATTCATTAACTGTAACATTTGATAAAGTTGTGTCGACACTTGAAGTCAATACTATAATTCCTTTTACAGTTAAAGTGGTCTTTAAAGCATATTATGAAAGCGATAAGTCACCAGTTGTCTCTGGTCTTCTGACAATCCATAGTTATAGCCGATACTCTGAAAGATTGTATCCGGGTACTTATATAATGGACTATCTAGATGTGCTTCCAGCAACTAGGTTAGTCGGGAAGTTCGCAGTTGAGGGTTTTGACGAAATAAAAATTGATGCATTTATCTTACATTTAGGAAACACAGCTGTCTATCTCTTGATGATAATATGTGCTGCATTATTTATAGTCTATAAAAGAACAACTCATAGGGGGCAGGAAATCATTTCGTGCCCACAATGTGGGAGCATAGAATACATGGGGGTTAAGGTCGCTCCAAAATTGTGGATATATGAGTGTATTCGATGCGGGAAAAGGTGGCAGATGAAGAAGCAGTAGGATTTTTGCGTAGTATTGCCGACACCACAGCTAAATATAAACAAGAAAATCGCAGGATATCGGTTGGAAATTAATCCTTGAACCCTAATAACAATACATAAACACTATTCAAGAACCTCACAATGCCCCTATGATTCATGCGAAAGAGTAGGAATGGTGAAAATCCCACGAAGTACCTCCTAGAGGTGAGTAGGGGGTGTCGACCTAACAAAAGAATAAAGAATTAGGGTTCATTTGGGCCTCGAGGTGTTAATAGCCTAAAGAAGGAGTACGTGAGCGAGTACGTCACTTAGCTCCCGGACCTCTGCAGCCTACGTGCGCTTGAGGGGTTACAGGGGCCCTAGAATAGTGCCTGAGGCTGAAGTTGAGGCCGTAAGGGATTGGCTCGTCTTGGTGAACTTCCACGATACTGCTCCGCCAACCCTTCCGGCAGGCTCCAGAAGGACGTAGAGACAGTCAAGGGTTCGTGCGACCCCTTCCCCTTCGATGACCTACTCTCTAACATCAAGGATATCAGGGGGTGGTGCAACAACAATAACTACCTCCCACATAATGAGGGGGTCTCGAAGCCGATCTGTTAAGGCGGTCCGGACAACCCTACCTCTCCATTCTTTACACGACTCTCTGCCTGAGCGGTGAGTCTGATTGGAAGAGGACTTTAACCAGGGAGCCCGGACCGGAATTTCTCACAAGGCATCGCGTATTCCCTAGGAGCATCTTAGGACAGTTGATGAGGAGGTCTACGTTTCTGGGATAGGGAACATTACCCTGATATAGCCTGCCTTAACTTCGATTCCGACGAGATCGCCACTATGGGCGTTGATGAGGCACCCCCATTCGGACAGTACAATGATTATAGTGGGGGTGGATTTGAACCACCGATCTCCGGGTTATGAGCCCGGCGGGATGGACCTGGCTACCCTACCCCGCTCCGAAGACATGATGTTCAGCGCTAATTTAAACGTAAGCGACCATTCTGGTGTGCTTCAGGCTGAGACCTGCAATGAAAAGACGGAATAGAACTCAACAGGAAGGTCCTGTGGAACCTAAAGAGATCGGAAAAAGGTTCCAGTACTGAATCGATGACGTGCATCACGGCCGGAGATCCTAAAGGCACCGAAAAGGCGTTAAAAGTGACTTCTACAATTTGCAGCGAAAGTGTAGGGCAAGCTAGTGGGTATTGATACTAAGAATTCGTGGCACTAAGCGTCGTTCTAATCTCATTGACTAGTTGTTTGATTATCGAATTCCTATTAGTCCACCAATCCGATGACCATATTCTGTAGATTCTCCAACCGAGTCTCTCCAGATGTTTCTGCCTTATGTAATCCCTGTCCCTAGCTGTCCTGTGCGAGTGGAAGGTCGCACCATCGCATTCTATTCCTAAGATGTATCCGCCTCCCCTCTTCTTGACACCAATATCAATCCTATATCTCCCTACTCCAACCTGTGGAACTAGCTCGACGTCCTCTATGCCAGCGTTTCTAAGCTCGCGCTCAAGCTCAGCGATAACCAGCCTCTCGAAGTATGACTCGGGCACGCCTCTGGATTCTGTCCTCTCGAAGCTGCACCCGTTCTCCAAGAACTCTAAATATCGATGCAACACTTCGAGACCATTACTTCTATCCTTCAGCCCTCCTAGATCTCTGGAGCTAATGCTGGAGAGCACCATTACGCGTCTTCTAGCCCTGCTTACAAGGACGTTTATGCGCCTCTCTCCCCCCTCATGGTTCAGCGGTCCGAAATATCGCCTGTCAATCTTTCCTTCATTGTCCTTACCATAAGTAAGGCTGATTATCACCGTATCGGACTCCGAGCCTTGGACGGTCTCTAGGTTGCGCACAGTCAACCTTCCCTCATCCATCATCTTTTGCATCTTCTGAGCGATGCGTGGGTCCTTGATTGGCTCACCAATTTGCTTTGGATCCACTTTCACCACATGGCTACCTAGCTCTGGGACAATCCTTGCAGGCTCTACTAAGTGGGACTCCTTAGACCCTTCAAACACGGAAGCCTCGTCGATGTATTTCTCCAGTAGATGCATTATGAGCCCCTGCTGTTCTACGTTCATAGCCACCACCATGATAGAGTAATCATCAGACGCGTCCTCCTCCAAGAGCTCGACCACAGCCTCTACAACAGCCCTAGCCTCGTCCTCGTTCACCCTCTTCTTCGGCACGTACTTAGCTCCCGGGAGATATATGAGAGTGCACCTCGGCCTGTCATCCCGGCTTGGTAGAACTATCAATCTATCACTGTAGAACTCTCTGTTAGAGAAGGCAATCAGGGATTCATGCTCTCCCCTGTAGTACCATTCCAGAAAGACGCTTTGAAAGAGACCACGATCCCTAATATCTAAGGTGCGCTCTAATAGGCTCTCTCCGCTTTCAGAAACGTCTCCCTCCTCGAGATCTTCCTCCTCTCCCCTCCTCTCGAAGTAAAACGACGGTGGCATCTGTTTCTCGTCGCCGATGACCAATACGCTATGTCCTCTGACAATTGATGTCAATGCCTTCTCAAGCCTTATTTGTGACGCCTCGTCGAACACCACGATATCAAATATGCGCTTTTTAGGAAACATGTGAACGGTATAAGGGCTCGCTATGACGGCTGGCTTGAACGTCAGTATTTCCTCCCAATAACGCTCAAGCAACATTTTGAGTGGTAGCTTCCTCCTCTTCTTGTTCAGTTCCTTACTGATCGTGCCAGCGAATTCGTAAAGCCGATAGCGAAGGTGTTCGGCTCTCTTCCTCAACGAGACCCGTGCCATCCACTGCCAGTAATCACGTAAAGACTCGGTCTCCTCGTAGAATCTCGAGACATGCTTTAAATGAAGCTTCGGGGCATCAGGCATTCCTTCGATATGCTTGATGTGTTCGGACAACGAGAGGACGATGCCGGGCATTAGTCCGAGGTCCATGGTCTCCAGTAACAGGTCCAAGAGCTCACCCTTTCCCTCCTCGACCAACATCTCTTTTACGAGCTTGTTCAGACCTTTGTCCCGCAGACGATGTATCGCGTCGATAAGTTGACGCACTTCTTGATTGTCTCTAACTCCTAACATCAAAATCAAGTCCATGAGCACAGATAACCTCTGAAGTAGATCTGGCAGCTCCAATCCGCTCGTCCGAGAGATATCGAGAAGACTTTTGATCTCTATCCCAGCAGAGGCGAGTAAACCTGATAATTCCCGCAGATCCGCGTAACTTAGCCGCCCACTCGGGGGCCGTCTGACTCCCAACTTGCGCAGAGCTTCACAACAGTCCTGATACTCAGCAGCGAGTTCTAATGCTTCTCTTATATTTTTCAGCCTCGTTGTAGACCCAACTCCTAGTTCCGACAGCACATGCTTAACCAACATTTTATAGTTCCTGCGCTTGAAGATTCGGCGTAAAAACCCATAGGATGCGATCTCATCCGCGAGTTTCCGTAAGCGTTCTGACTCAGCCTTGATCTCCGTCGGGTTTATTCCCAAACTCCTGAGTCGTATTACAACGCCGTGCAGTTTCTCGGCAACTTCTGCGTAGACTTTAGCGAAGTTGACATCCTCGACACATCTGAGGAATTCGTCCAAACCCCCAATAACCATGACAAGCTCTCCTGCCCTTCGAAAGAGGTCGGCTAGCCTACGCGGGTCCTCAAAAATTTTCGGACCGATATATGAGAAGAGGAGGTAATAGAGGCCTATATTCCCATCGTCCGAATACTTGAAGAAAAGGTCCGTCATCTGCCAGTCCTGCAAGAGCTGGGCCGAGCCAGATCGATGTTTTTGGAGCAGCTTCAAACCGTCTTTCACGTCACTAAGTTGTTTTGCGATTTCTGGGTGAGCGACCACATCCACCATTTCCGGCCATCTCTCCTTCATCCTTCTCCATCTTTCAGCTAATCGCCTAATCCTCTGGAGCACCGCAGGTTCTGTAATCCTCAGACCTGTCTCAATCTCCACTTTAGCTAGGTCCTCTAGGTAAGAATGCGCGTTTCTGATCCAATCGTCATACGCTTTGATGGGGTCATAGAACGCCTTTGGAAATCCCTGGCCGCCTAGCGGTGCAGACACCGTTCTCGAAGACCTCTCCCGTTCACGTTGCAACGCTCGTTCTAGCTCTCGGAGTATTTCGTCGCGCCGCTTATTCGGGTCCCCATGCAAGTGGAGGATGTAGTCAGACAGTCCTACCCTTTTGAGCCTATCATAAACTACATCCGCAGCGTCCCTCTTCTCGGTCACGAAGAGGACGCGACGTCCCTTGATAACTGAGCGCGCAAGAAGGTTGGCTATGAGCTGGCTTTTTCCAGTTCCGGGAGGCCCGTGGACTATTAAGTTACAGCCCATTTCTGCTAGAATTATCGCCCTAGCTTGTGCGCTGTCGCATCTTAACGGAGTCTCAAGCCTCTCAACTTCGAACTCCTCTACGTGTGATGCTGCCACATCCATCGGCTTATTCGCCGACTCATCACCGCAAAGGGCCCTAGCGACTAAGCACTCATCGAATAACCCCCTATCGAGCATTTCTATCCCATCCTCATAGATTGCTTGGTTCTCGAAGCTCAGCCGGGCGATCCAGAAGCTCTCATCGACATCCCATCCATGCTCTTTGAGACTCTCCCTCAAACTCTCATAGAAGTGCAGCAGTCCAGCATCTTGCGTCTCCTCCCAGAACCTCTCAAGATCAATACCATAGTCGGCAAGCATCTTTCTGACTAGCGACGGGTTCAGTTTCGGTTCGTCCGTTAGCTGAAGAAAATACTGCTTCTTGCCACTTCTCCTATCAAGCTTAGTCTCTATCTTACATTTAGCTATCACTAAGGGACTTTTGATACCAGACTTTTCCATTCCTAGGACCTCTTCCTTATTTTCGTCGGGACCTGCATATTGGACTCCTACACGATCGTCTTGCTTCCTTCCTGCGAGAGCGCGACGCCCCTGATCCTGCGATCCGCCCTCTTTAGCATCTCCCATCTCAGACCATGTGAGAAGCCCAAATACGAAGTATAGGCTCGAATACCCTCTTTCCCTCTCCTCCTCTGCAGCCGAGTATCTTATTCTGTCAAGCACGTCAATAACCTCGGCGCCCTCCATCTCGGTATCGAACATATGTGTAACCCCGCGCTCCATCCTACCTACGAGGTAGCTGGCTACTACTTTCTTTCTTCCATCCAGCAGCTCGGCAACATCATCCCATGTCATTTTGAGTTTGAGCACCGTACGCCCCGGCTTGAAGTAAATTGCCCGGTTCCTGCGTCCGATGTCAATCAACCTGTCTAGACGTCTCTTAATCAGCTCACGATAGCCTGTTCGAACTGGGCCTGCTACATCACCATCATAGAGGTCTTTATGCATCCTTGATCCAACAAGTGCGCTAGAGGGAAATAATACTAAAACCTTAACCTTAATACTAGGTAGGTTTGTTGATGAGTGTCATTAACACCAGAGACGTACCTTGCTCCTGGATAAGTAGTCTCAACCTCAGGGACGGTGGCACTTACGCTTCGCTTCCTGAACCCGAGAGGATCGAGGTGCCTGTAACTCCGGCCTCCGGGCCTTACTAGAGGTTCTGCCCCAGAGAGATCGTCAGACACCCTACCAAGACTAACCTGTATACGATCGAGAAGCTTGTAGGGCTCGTCCTCGTCAGCTCTCGTGGATACCTCATTCTCGACCCCTTCCCAGGGACCTTCTCAACATGTGTGCCCGCCGTCATGATGGACCGGGAGGCCGGCGGCGTCGAGATGAGCCGGAGTATCTGGGCTGGGGCCTTGAGGTTCCGGAAAGGGTTGGGGGAACAGGAAGGTCCTTCGACGCCATATTGTCCGGTGCCCGAGAATCGGCCAGCTCCTTCGCCCTCCCTCCATCGATGCGGTCGTCATAAGCCCTCCATATGCCCTTACTTCGCTACATGCTGGCGATCCTGAGAGGGGGGTCGAGAGGGTTCGAGGGCGGAGGGGATTTCCAGGGAGTCTTTCGGAGATCTGTCTCTCGTCAATCGTCTGAACAGATAGAGGGGTTCTAGAGACCTGATCGTACTGGACGACTTGGAGCGCGTCTGCGGCGGTCATTCCTGATCGATTCAGCGTTGCGCGTGGTCAGCCTATCAAGTGGGGCTGATAAGGGTGACAGGGCTTACAATACAATGATTATAGTGGGGGTGGATTTGAACCACCGATCTCCGGGTTATGAGCCC
>Ga0081478_128047_pt1 | contig 11216 bp, 7 predicted proteins | sample OctSprmetagenome_FD_70983 | JGI IMG/M metagenome (GOLD analysis project Ga0081478, IMG submission 70983) | Hot spring and microbial mat streamer communities from Octopus Spring Streamers, Yellowstone National Park, USA - T=80-84 v2 (version 2) | ecosystem: Environmental > Aquatic > Thermal springs... | reverse complement strand
TGGGTGGGCTCATGCGGCAGAGCGCAGCCCCCGTGAAGGCCAGCCTCGAAAGCGTCGTGGAGGAGTACGCCGAGGTTCTGCGGCTAGACATACCGGTCGGCGGCGGCAAAACTCTAGAGGATCTCCTCTACGAAAGCCGAGACGAGGTCTTGGACAAGCTCCACGAGATAATGATGGCGCTGTTCATGGAATACGTAGAGATAAACGAGACGTGCGACCACGGGTGTCCGCCGGAGGCGGCGCAGAAGCTGGAGAAACTTGCGACGCTGGAGCTAGCCACATATATCATCTACAAGCTGTTCCAAAGACAGAAAATCGACAAGAAAACCGCTGTTGCAGCACTTAACGAAATAGTGGACGAGATACTCTCTGGATGATCAAATTTCTAGACGTTGGATACCTTATAAACTGCAGACACAAAATAAAGCAGGAGGACAAGCTAGTTGTTACAAGCTGCATTTTAAAAGTGATAAGGCACAAAATCAAAAATGGATTATACCTTTTTCTTGAAAAATTTGAAATAATAAAAGATTTCGTCAAAAATTATTACTCAACTATAAGCGGTAAAAGGCGGCGGAGAAGCCCGAAGAAAATAGCCGGGGAGATGGCCCAGCTCCTAGAGCTCAAGGGCTACGCCGACATCGCGTTTCTATTTAGGGTCATCGCCCGGTATTACATAAGGGGGCTAGAAGAACACATGGAAGAGACATTGCTACAGCTATCGTCTAAAGTATCGCCAATAAACTTCATAGTCTATCTACGCAACTACTTTAAAAAGCAGAACAACTACGTAGTGTTCCCAGATAAAGTAGTAGATTCAATAAGAAAAGAACTACAACAAAACAATATAGAGATCCCAGAAATAGACGATAGAGAACTATGGCTAGACCTAGATTCGGGAACCGATAGGGAGGACAGATACCAATTGCTCTGCATAGAGAAGTACATGCGAAACCACGGCATCGCCGAGGCCCGCTTCCTCACAACAGACCACAGGCTACCCGACACAGCGCAACCCTTCGAAAACATCAAAGTCGAGATAGTCGACTGCCAAGCTTAGCCAGCCCTCCTCGGAAGCCAGCGGCACGCGGCGGCTCTACCTGCCTAGGCCCTCCAGCAGACACCGCCAGATAAGCTCAAAACGCCGCCCTGAATATACGCCTTCCACGGCAGGTGCCGTGAAGGCGATAGAAAGGGTACCCAGACTCGTGAATGGTTATATACGCCACTGGCGACAAGACACAAGCCGATTTGAGACCCGCGCCAGGGCCCTGAAGAAAGAACACGCCGCAGATACCCGCTGACGTGGGCCCAAGACGGCAATAGGCTCTTTGAAACAGACGGACACTTCTGCTCTTTCTGTTTATGGAAGGGCGCCCCACTCGGTCTTTACAGTGAGAGACTGGGAAGCCCTCGGCTCTGTGGACGGCTTGGAACTGGCGAACCTTCAGCCGGAGCTCTACGGTGGTTCACGCCGTGTTTTCATTAGAACTCATCACTTCTGAGGGCTTGTATGTTAAGCATTGAAGTGGTAATCAACGTTGCAGATTCGTCTCAAGTAGCTGTTTTATTTCTTCTCCTGTATCTCCTCTGCGGGAAAGATCTCCTCTATAACAACGGCGGTAAGAAAAAACGCAAATCTAGGCGTAGAGATTAAGGCGTTTAGCAACCGTCACGTTTTTTATATAGATGAAGAGGCGTGTTGTGTTGTCGCCTTTGTCTCTGTTGGCGCTTCGGGTGTATCTGCATAGTAGATATACGCCATGTGTCAATCCGACGCATAGCAGGGTAAACGCCCTTTCCTACCAGCTGGACTTCGTAAACTACGCCCTTAGAAAGCTGTACGACGAAGGCGCCCTGCGGCTCCTCCTGGCAGACGACGTCGGCTTAGGCAAAACCATCATGACCGGCCTCTTGATAAAGGAGCTTATGCTCCGCGGCCTCGCCAAGAGGGTTCTCATCGTTACGCCCAGATTCCTTACATTCCAGTGGAGGAGAGAGCTGGCGGAGAAATTCGACATACACTGCATAGAGAAAGACCCCAGGGCAGACTGCGTAGTAGTCAGCGTGGACTACCTAAAAAGACACATTAAGCAATACCTAGAGGAGGGATGGGACCTGGCTGTTTTCGACGAGGCCCACAACCTCACCGTAGGCGCAAGGGGGCCTACTCAGAGATACTCCGCAGCGGAGGCCGCGGCCTCCAAGGCAAGAAACGTGCTCCTCCTCTCCGCAACCCCCCACCACGGCAAACGCCATGACTTCGTGGCGCGGCTCAGACTACTAGATCCATCAGTAGACGAGAGCACACTTCGCGCCGCCGTCAAGAGACTCGTGGTGCGGAGGCTGAGAGAAGACGTAAAGGAGGAGGCCGGTATTCCGGAGAGATACGTAAGCCCGCCTGTGGTTGTGGAGCCCACAGAGGAAGAGCGCCGGCTCTACGCCGAGGTTATAGGCTACGTCAAGCACTATTACGACGCGGCTAGGCAGGCAAAGGGCATAAGGAGGAGGGCCCTCGGCTTAGTCGCGGTGGTTTTCCAGAAGAGGGCATCTTCCAGCATCGCCGCGATAAAGAAAACCGTGGAGAAGAGGATACAAGCCCTCCAGCAGATGAAGGCGGGTCTTCTGAAGCCTAGAGACGACGTGAAGACCGAAGCAGAGGCCTTGAGGCACGTCGTCGCCGACATAAACGCGATCGGTAGAGAGCTGGAACAACTCCACAGACTTAAACAGCTGGCTGAGGCGGTGAAGATAGACAGCAAATACCAGAAGTTACTGGAGCTACTGGAGAGACATAAAGACTCCAAGGTCATCATCTTCACCCAGTACCGCGACACCATGTACTACCTCGCCAAGAGGCTGGCGGCGTCGAGAGAAGTGGTGACTCTCCACGGCGGCATGGCAGAGGAGGAGCGCAAAGCCGCCGAGGACAAGTTTCGACGCACCGGCAAGATACTGGTGGCCACAGACGCAGCCTCCGAAGGCCTCAACCTCCAGGTGGCCAACGTACTCATAAACTACGACCTCCCCTGGAACCCCAGCAGACTAGACCAGAGGATCGGGAGGATACACCGCTACGGCCAGACCAAACCCGTCTTCATATACAACATGTTGATGGCAGACACCATAGACGGCCGCATCTACCAGATACTCCTCCAGAAGATTGAGGAGATCAAGAAAACCCTCGGCAAAGTCTTCGACTACCTAGGCAACGCCGCCACCGAGAAGGAATTCCTCAAGATAGTGGAGGCGGCCCTAGCCGGCAGAAGCCCAGAGGAGGAGGTGGACAAGCTACTGCGGCAGAGGGCCGTCGCCCTTAAGGATCTTGAAGAGCTGTTGACAAGCGACCGGATAAAGATAGAGACAGACCCCCGATGCACAGACGTAGTCACAGACGACGAGTTGAAAACCCTAATCCTAAACACGCTGGCGGCGCTGGACCCCCGAAGCTACGAAGAAAGAGACGGATGCATAAAGGTGAAGTATCCACCCCCCGAATTGGGGAAGTTCTGCCGGGGCAGATGCCTAACCGAGGCAGCCGGCTTCGGCGGCCAATGCCCAGAAAGAATCACAGTGGAGCACCCCCTGGCCAAGGCGGTGGTGGAATACCACATGACACAACTGCCCACCGCCGTGGAGGTGGAGGTGGAGAAGCCCTGCTTCGCAGACGGCACCCTCTGGATCCTCAAAGGCGAGGCCAAACTCGCCCTACCCACGCCGGCGGGGGAGAGGGAATACAGCTTGGCAAAAGCCGCGGCGTATTTCAAGCCGGGCAACACCCCCTGCGGCGCCGAGGGGGAGGCGCCTCTCTCCATATTGAACATAGCCATGGAGGTAAACGAGACAAACCAAGCGCCCCCGCCCCCCAGCGACGTGTTGGAGGAGATACGAGAGGAGCTAGAGAAAAAGGCGAGGCGGATATGCCAGAAGTTGTACAACACAATATCTACAGAGACCTTAAGGAAGCTACAAGAGCTGGAGAAAAAACGCGGGCTGTCCCCCACCGAGAGGGAGGAGCTGAAAAGGAGGATAGTGGCGGAGCAGAACTTCTGGACGCAACAGATAGACAAGGCCTGCCAGCCCCACATAGCCGTGGCGCCTGTGTTAACAGCCTTCTACAGGCCTCTGGGCTACTTGGCGCTGGGCGTCGAGTGGGCCGCCAACATCATAAATCAAGGCAAGGAGGGCGAGGAGATTGTAATACGGCAGGAAGAGGCGGAGAAATGCCGCGTCTTAGACCTAAGAGACAAGCCGCTGGCCGGGATAGACCTAATATCCATATGCCCCGACGAGGTGAGACTGATAGAAGTCAAGACAGTAACGTCGCTAAACAGCCAGATACACATCCAGCCCATAGAGTGGGAAACCATGTGCGCCAAACGACTAGAACAACTCCGCAAAATACCAGACCGACGCATAATCGACGCAGTCGCCCTAACCAAAGCCCTGAAGCACCATACATACCTCTACGTGGTAGACCTCCACCACGGCCTACTCAGAAAATACAAAAACCCATGCGACGCCCTAGCCCCCCACATACAGCAGTACATAAGAACCCAGACCAAATACGTAATACCGTATACGGACTTCATCAAGCTAATCTCCCCAACCACAGAAGTTAAATTAAAACCATAGAAAATACGTGGCTATAGAGAAGCCCTTGACAGGAGAATGGAAAGACATAAAACGCAAAATAGACGAAGAAGCCGCGAAAGAACGCAACGCAAGGCCTCCACACTTCGAAATGTACACGTCGCTCGCCCGCCTACCCCTCACCATCTCGCGTTTCATCCTTCTCACCACCCTCCTGCCCGACCTGGACCCCCACCTGGCAAAGAAGGCGCTTGGGCTCGACGGGGATAAGCAACCATACTGGCATAACCCGCCGGCCGAGGTGAAGGAGAGGCTGAGGGGTGTCGTCGTTCTAGACCCGTTTGCAGGCGGCGGCTCCATCCCGCTGGAAGCGGCGAGACTGGGAGCGCACGCCGTCGCGCTTGAGTACAACCCGGTGCAGTGGCTGGCGCTCAAGACAATACAGCTGGCGAGGGAGCGCGGGAAGGAGCTGATAGACCCCAGGGCCTGGGAGACGCTTAAGAAGAGGTACAGGAGAGGCTTCGGAGCAGACATGGAGGCGATCTGCAAAAACGGAGAAGCCGAGAAGGCAGGCCCCCTGGCGCGTGAGGGCTGCCGCATCGCGCTGGAGCTCGAGAAAGAGCTCTCACGGTACTACCCGCCTAGAAACGGCAAGAGGGTCTCCCACTACATATGGGCAAAGCAGGTAAGGTGCCCCAAGTGCGGCGCCTGGGTCCCCCTAGTGCTAGACTCCGGCCTAGATGCAGACGAGAAAATTTACTGGAAGCCTATATACAACGGCGACGACTACGACGTGGTGATAGAAAAGGGAGGGGAGGGGATAAAGACAATTAGTGAGGGCAAGGCGAGATGCCCCAAGTGCGGCGCCCCGATCTCAGACGAATATATCAGGAAAAACATCGGCCACAACGACAAGATGGTGGTGGTAGTGACCGAAGATAAAAAATTTTACCCAGCCACAGAGACCGATAGAAAGGCATATGAAGAGGTCCCCGAGCCGGAGAGGTTGACCGAGTTAATAGCGCCTAACGACCCCCGTGCTATCACGCCGCCGCTCTACGGCTACAAGACATTCGGAGACCTCTTCAACAAACGCCAACACTACTACCTAAACAATCTCGTAGAGAAACTAAGGCCGTTGGAACCGAGTCTCCGCACAGTTCTCGCCTGGCTGGTGGCGAAACAGGCGGATTACAACTCACGGCTGACGTCGTGGAATAAGCATCGTCTTATAGCTAAGAATACGTATGCTTTTAAGGTTATTAGCATGTCGTGGGATTACGTCGAGGCTAATCCGTTTGCTAAGGGTTCTGGGACTTTGTGGGGGGCTTTGTTTGATGTTTTGGATGGGTTTGCGTTTCTTGTCCATGCGTTGGAGGGGGCTGGGCCGTTTGAGCCGGTGTTTGGGTCTGCGTTGAATCTGCCTTTTGCGGACAGGAGTATTAAATACGTCGTTACCGATCCGCCGTATTTTGACAATATTCCGTATCCAGAGAGTTATGACTACGTGTACGTCTGGCTTAAGCGGGTGGTTGGGGATCTGTACCCGGAGGCGTTTAGCTTCTGGACGCTTTGGCGCGACCGCTCCGCCGAGGACATAAGCGTGGGTGGGGGGAGGACCGAGGAGCATTTCAAGGCCCTCCTCAAGAGGGCGTTTAGGGAGGTCAGGAGGGTCATCACCGACGACGGGGTTTTCGTCGTCTACTTCGCACACTCCCGGAAGGAGGCGTGGGCGGCTACGTTAGAGGCGCTCATGGAGGCGGGATTTGCCGTGTCTAACATAATCCCGGTCAAGGCCCAGTCAGCCACCGACGTGCAGGCCCGGGGTAAGGTCTCTATGGTGTCTGCCCTGGTCCTCGTGCTTAGGCCGCGGCTGGGCGAAGGCGTAGTGGAGTACGTGGAGCGGCTTAAGCCCCGCATCGAGGCCGAGGTGAGGAGGGTCGTGGGGGAGCTCTGGAGGGAGGGGTATAGGGGCGTCGACCTCATGATGGCTGCCTACGCCACGGCGCTTAAACACGCCACGCAGATAGGCGTGTTGAAGTCCATGAGCGGCAACGCGGTTGAGAACGTGGTGGAGTTCGCCGAGCGGGTGGCGGTGTCCGCCGCCGTGGAGGCGGCTTTCGGAGGCTCTGTCCCGGATAAGTTAACCGGCTTCTACATATATGTCGCAAACAACTCAGAAAACGGCCTGGATTCCGACACATTCCTCCTCCTGACCAAGCTCTTTGTCTCTAAAAAGGAGCTGGTTAAGCGAAAGGCCGTGCGGGAGACTAAGAGCGGGGACAAGAAGAAGGTCGAGCTTCTAGACTGGAAAGACCGTTGTGATGAGGTGGAGAAGGGGTCGCCTTACCTAGTGGATGTGCTTCACCGGCTACTTTGCGTGTTTAATGAAAAAGGGGTTAGAGACGTCAAGAGGTTGCTGGAGCAGGGATCCTTCACGTATACGCTCTTCGACATATGCAAGGCTCTTCACGCGATCTACACAACTAGGGGAGATAACGTGGTGAAGGGCTTCGACGCGGCGTTTTGTCGGAAGTCTTTAAATGAAGGGCAGTTGTTTAGTTATGGAGCTTAGGCCTGAGATCGCGCAGGGGAGGTTCAGCCGCGAGGATGTCGCGGTCTCTTTCTACAGGGTAATAGAGGGGAGGGCCCCCGCCCCCTACGACTCGCCTGAGAGGTTCTTCGAGGTTACGTACCTCACCGACACCCTCCGCACGGTCCTCGTTAGAGTCCTAGAGAGAGTGAGCGGGAGGGGAGGCGACAAGGTTGTGATCATTAGGTCGGGCTTCGGCGGAGGCAAGACGCACATACTTGCCACTTTGTTCTTCCTCTTCACGGCGAGACAGGCCGCCGGGAGGGGCCAGGTGGGGGAGATGGTGAGGGGGTACGGCAACCCGCAGGCCGCCGTATGTGCGTTAGACGCCTCGGCCGTAAATCCGTTCCGCATGCCCCTTTGGACCTGGCTTGGGGGTTGTCTAGGCGTGGATCTGAGGGGGGACGAGGTGCCCGAGACTAAGGCGCTTGAGGGGGCTTTGCAGAAGTCGTCGCTTCCGGTTGTGATACTCATCGACGAGATAGGGGAATACTTCAGACAGATGGACCAGAGACATATACCTCTGGAGCAGAAAAACGCGTTTGCGGAGGGCGTCATCTTGTTTTTCCGCAGGCTGTACGACGCGTTAAGAGAACGCGACATGCTGGTCATCACGCTTCCCGACGAATCTGCGCCTTTTAGCGACTGGGTCCGCGAAAAGGTGGGGAGGCTTAGGGACGTGCTTAGACGCGTGGGCGTGGAGTACATCCCCATCACCAGGCTGGAGGAGATATACGGCATAGTGCGGAGGAGGCTCTTCGCGAAGGTGGACGACTCCGTGGCGGAGCAGGCGGCTGGTATATACTCCCAGTACTACTCGCGATGGAGGGAGTGGTTCGTTGAGGAGTGGACCAGGCCTGAGGAGTTGAAGAAGGCCTACCCCTTCCACCCGGCCTTTATGCGTACGCTGTGGGAGAGGGTTTCCTCCATCCCGGACTTCCAGCGGACGCGCGATCTGATATACACCTTAGCTCTAGTCGCTTATTACGTGCTTACTAGGGAGAAGAAATTCGCCGACTTGATACTACCCGGCGACGTAGACCTCGGCCAAGACGACTTCAAGAAGTTCTTCACAGCCGGCGTCGGGAGGCCCCACTTCCTGCCTATCATCGAGCACGACCTGAGGGTGGCCAGAGAGCTGGGCGAGCACCACTACCGCGTGGCGGCTGGTCTCTACCTCTACTCTCTCTTCGGCGGGGACGTCAAGAGAAACGCGGCGGATCTGAAGACGGCTGTTACGCTGGCCGCGAAGCCCAAGGGAGGCGACCCTGAGGTATACCGACAGGCGCTTGAAGAGCTTCTGGATAGGCTTTGGTATCTCTCCGAGGAGAACAACAGGTATTGGTTCTCAGCGGAGCCAAATATAAACAAGATTCTGGAGGAGAGGAGAGCCACCGTATTGGCCGAGGAGGCTTACGAGGTCTTGGAGGAGGAGGCGGTGAGGCTTATGAAGGCTATAGATCTTCCATTTGTCAAAGAGTTTGCCCGCGGGGTAAACGACATAAGAGATGAGAAGAGGTTTAGGCTGTACGTCTGGCATCCGCGGGCTCAGCCGCCGGACAAAGAGGAGCTCAGGAAGGCGCTGGAGAGGTTGACTTACCGCAACTCCGCGGCGGTTCTTTTGCACAGCGGCATGCCTGTGGAGCAGGCCAAGTACATAAAGGCGTGCGACGCCTTGAGGGAAGAGCTCAGGGAGTCCTCACAGAGACAGAGGCTTGAGTCGCTGTGCGAGAAGAGGACGCTCGAGCTATACTACGCCTTCTATCAGTCGTACAACAAACTCGCCGTGCCTATGCCCCACGGCGTGGACTTTATCGATCTTAGGGTTGAGCTGGCGCGAGGCGAGGCCCCGGGGAGGGCCGCGGCCAGGTTTAGGGAGGCCGTGCCCAAGGCCGTGAGAGATGCGTTGGAAGGAGTCGCGAAATATATCCCGCTAGATGCCCAGTATCTATACGACGTCTATCTCTCTAAGAGGTTGCGCCACGTCAAGGCCATCGACATAGCGACCATAAGGGAGGACTTCTATAGGGATCCTGATCTGCCCACGGTGGAGCCCGGAAAGGCGCTCACAGAGGCTTTGGCGAAGCTGGCCGAGAATGGGGAGATAGTGCTCTCCTGCGGAAATTCGTGGTACTGGCCGCAGGGACTTAGAGAGGTTAAGAGCTTGCCAGAGGGCGAGGAGATAGCCAGGCTTAGAGAACTTCTAAACTGCGATCCCGAGAGGGCGATAAGCGTGATGAAGGAGGTCCCGGGAGAGGTGAAGTCGCTTCTAGAGGAGGCGAGGAGGAGGGCCAGGCCAGCCGCGGCGGCAGAGGCGACGCCTGCGGCTGTTAAGTGTGAAGATGTGGAGAAGCCGTTGGCTGAGGGCGTGGGCGTACAGGCCAGAAGTCTCGTGGTCGTCGGGAGCGACGCGACGGCGGTTTTGCGTTTTCTACAACAGTTGAGACTTTTTGAATACTTCCAGCTGGTTGACGCGAAGGCCGAGGCCGTGTTTAAAGACGGAGGTGTGGAGTCGAATTGGACCGCCAGAGGCGTCGGCGAGGTGGAGAAGCTTGTGAGGTACCTAAATACGTTGATTGCGGAGGGCGGCGAGGCGTCGATCACTGCGACCTTCACCGTGAGGGAGAGAGTGGTGCCCCAGGGGGCGGCTGAGCTCGCCAGAGCCTTTAAGAACCTAGACATAAGGGTGCGGGGCTCCGTCTGCGGAGGGGCATGATCACGCTCAGAATGGGCGGACGGAGGGCAACCCTTTTGCAGAGGGGCAGACGCATAGCATCGTTCTCCGTGGAGGGGCTCACATGGTGGCGTGAGCTTTTCGGCGACGTGACGCAGATAGACGACTCCTTCGCCAACTTGGAAAAGGCGGCCAAGGCTTATTTATTTGCTAAGCTGTACCCCTACGTCCACGAGAAGTATAGGCTAGTCAAGACCCTGCGCGAGATGGACGACTTCGTCGCCGTATATTGGATGTGGGAAGTGAAGAACAAGGGCCTTAGAGCCATAGTAGCACTAAAAAAACTCTATCAACTAACCTAAAGTTAGCATAGCGCGAGAGGGTTTCGATACGGCCAAGCATCTTTTTGGTGTGGGCCGATTCCGCTGGGGTCTCATCGCGCCTCATCAGTCGCTTGAAAAAGCCATTTTAGAGCCGTTGCAATAGATGAGTTATTTTTAAGCACAAAATTTTTATTCCACGTAGAGACCCTTATGGCTGTTAACGTGCCTGTGGAGTTTTGGGATGAGTCTACGTGGGTTAGGTATTTCCGGGATGAGCTAGGTGCCTTCGACTCCGCGTTGGCCGGCATCCTGAAGGCGAGGCTGGAGGTCTTAGGCCGGCTATCCGGCGACTTGGCGCAGGTTCTGAGAGGCGGCGACGGGGAGCTAGCCCTCCAGATACTCCTCGGCGGCGTGAAGCAAGAATGCGTAGACAAAGGCGTGGTCGAACACAGCTACTTCCCCGAGGGGTCGGCGGCGAGGTTCTTCAGAGAGAAGCTGGGTTTTGAGGTGAGCCTTGACGCGCTTAATAAGCTGGTCAACGCGCCCAAGGCCGGCAATATGCCGCAAGAGTTCGCCGCGCCATCGCCCGTGTCCATCGACAAGGCTCACTACGTCCCGCACGAGGGCCTCTGGGACGACTTCAACAAAGGGGCCGTGATAAACAAGCTCACCAGGGTGGGGAGAATGGGCGTGGTCTTCGCCACCCACAGCCCCGCCGACCTCAACGACTTGGTGATCCAGCTCACCAACACCAAAATAGCCATGAGGAGCGAGCCCGAGGTGCTTGAACGCGTAGACATGGCCAAATACGCCGGGGCCTACGCCCAGAGCGGAGCCGCCGTGGTAATCTACAGGACACACGCCGTGACCTTCAAAACTCTGCCGCCCCAGACGCGGCACAGAGGAGTCTAGCAACTCCCCGCCGCCGTTCCAGAGGGCTCCGTAGCGTCATTGGCTTCTTCTCTACGGTGCCTTCGCCGGGGGTTTGCCAGAGGGCGCCGGCTTTTGTACACCTGGAGGGCCTCGGACTTCG
>Ga0081478_146967_pt1 | contig 11234 bp, 19 predicted proteins | sample OctSprmetagenome_FD_70983 | JGI IMG/M metagenome (GOLD analysis project Ga0081478, IMG submission 70983) | Hot spring and microbial mat streamer communities from Octopus Spring Streamers, Yellowstone National Park, USA - T=80-84 v2 (version 2) | ecosystem: Environmental > Aquatic > Thermal... | reverse complement strand
ACGCCCGCCAGAAACAGACCAAGACGCGCCCACAGAAACGCGCCCAGCGACACAGCCGCCCCCGCATAAGCCTAAGATCCGCAACCCCCGCCTGGAGAGACCCAGCCACAGAAGATGTCGCCACGAGGAGCCCCCCGGTCCTCGCCAAGCTTACATCCACGCCGAGAAGCCCCACGGCGAGAGGCGTAAAAAGCACGCCGCCGCCGACACCAGCTAAAGGCCCCACAAACCCCACCAAAAACCCCACGACGAAAAACATGCTACGGCGGCGGCACCACTTCGCCGCCCGACGCCGCCAAAACCGCCGCCTCCACCTCACCCCTCGCAACCAGCTCCTCAAAAAGAACTCTAAAAGACGCCGGAAAATCCTCCACAAAACCCCGGCGTCCACCCCAGCCGAAGCACCAACTCCCCCCGGGGCGTCGTCCAGCTCCAACACAAGCAACCCCGCCGAACGTCGGCCTCACAGACCCCACAAAGCCTGGCGAGAGGCGATGCACCTCAAAACACCTCCTAGATGATATACCTAACAGAACGCCCATAGACGCGCCTCCACTTCACCACCAGGACGCATAGCCACAGAAGGCGGCCGAAGACCCTCCAAAAGAACCCCCCCGCAGACGAGAGCCAGAAACCCTCTCCACCTCGTGACCGCAGAGAAACCCCTCGCCCGGCCCACCTAGGTAAGTCCACTCCCCACACTTGGGACAATAGGCAAACTCCCCCAGCAAAACAGCCCCAATCCTGAGTCCCCCCTACACCTCGTGAGGACACCCATCAATGCCGTAGCTCGGGAGACCCCGCATCCAGAGCACACGGACGGCGTAGGGGTCCCTAATCGGCGCCCCGTCGGGCCCCAACGCTCACCTCAAGCCGCGTGGAGACTTCGCATACATCTAGCCGCGCCCCCCTCCAATACACCAGCCGGTCCCATGAAGCTCGATCACAACACCTCCTGCGACGCCAAAAACTCCAGAAGCCTCTCCACGTTAACCTCCACAGAAACCCCCTCATTCACAAGGACAAGGTCAGGCGCCTCAGGCTCCTCGTAGGGGTCGTCAACACCCGTGAAGTTCCTGACCTCCCCCGCAAGAGCCCTCCTGTAGAGGCCATTAGGGTCCCGGCGCATAGCCTCCTCAAGAGACACCTTCACATACACCTCGAAGAAGGGCACCTCCTCCTCCACGACCTTCCTCACCTCCCGCCTCACGTCGCGGTACGGCGAGACAAACGCCGCGAAGACCGCCACCACGTTCCGCGCCAAGAGACGCGCCACCCACGCCACCCGGAGGAGGTGACGCCGCCTATCCTCCCTGGAGAAGCCCACGTCTGTGTTTATGGTGGAGCGGACCCAGTCCCCGTCGAGCACCTCGGCCCGCAGACCCCGCCCCCTCAGCCGCTCCGCCGCCAAGGAGGCGATGGCGGTCTTACCCGCGGCCGGAACCCCCGTAAGCCAAACCACAAACCCCCTCCCACACGTCACAGCACCCTCTCCAGAAACCCAGCCACGTCCAGCGCGTGGATGTCCTTACGCCTCGCGTCCCCCTACGTGGCGGCGTAGAAACCGTTGAAGCTGTGAAGCGAGTCGTCAGGCCCCTGTCGTTCCCCTCAAGCCACGGCGACTCGTAACCCATCGTCTGCACCGGCCTAACCCGCAGAGAGTCGAAATACACCATGAGGTCAGGCGCATCACCCCGCACCGCCCGATAAAGCTCAGCAGGCTCAAAAACCACATTCCTGATGCAGCCCCACGGAGCCTTAAGCACAGAAAGCCTCCGCCTAAGCTCCCGCTTAACGTCCACAGCCTCCTCACCCACCGCGTTTATGAAAACCCGCGCGTAGTACCCACCCCACGCCACCGCCAAGCTCCGGCACCAGCCCACCACGGCGTCGACGTCCTCGCCCCTCGACGGCTCCCTCCTAAACCGCAGAAACCCCCACTCAGCCAGAAGCTGATTAAGGGCAAGCACCCCCGCTGGGCCTGATTCCCGTGGTCCGAGACAACCAGAACCTCCGTGTCACCCTGAAACCTCTTCAAGAGACGTCCAGTCGTCCGCAAGCTCGTGATAACTTACCCTCTAGAGAACTCTCCGGCGAGCATCCGTGGTGATCCGGACTTACCAACTCACATATATACTAGACACAATAAGGCAATATTATTAAAATTAGGATAAAATTATTGAAGTTCAGTGTATTGTTTTTCTCTAATATATGAATCAACAGATATAGCCCTTCCTAGTCTGCTACTCTCCACGGCAACCTCTGCGACGAGTAACGCATATACCGCTTCCTCTGCGGTGATCCTAGGACGCTCCTTCCCCTCAACGGCATTCACAAAATTTAACAATTCCAGCCTTAAGGGCGCCTCGCGCTGAACAGTAAGCTCCCTCGCTACAATATTTTCCCAATACACTACCCTCTGCATCAGGTAATCAATCTCAACCACCCCCTTCTCCCCCGTCAAGCTTAAAATCCGCCGCTTATATGGCGTCAACCTGCTAACCTGCACAACAGCATCTACGGAATTTTCAAAAGACAACGTGACAAAGGCATAATCATCCTCTGCACTCTCACGGTGAACCCTCCTAGAACGCGCATATACATCAACCACCCTCGAACGTAAAATATAGTTAAAAATATCTATGTCATGAATAGCCAGATCAAGCACCACATTAGTCTTCGCCACCCTACGCTCAAAAGGCCCACTCCGTATAGCAGTCCCCGTAACCGGCTGCCCAATTAACCGTCCGACCCCGTGCTCCATTAAAGCGGCAACAGCAGGATTAAACCGCTCTATATGACCCACCATCAACACAACCTCCCTCTCACGCGCCTTCTTAACAACCTCCAACCCCTCACGGACACTAGAGGCTATCGGCTTCTCAACCAACACATGAACACCAGCCTCCAAAAAATCAAGCACAATCCTACCATGCGTCTCGGTAGGCGTTGCTATGCTGACAGCATCCACCCGCCCCAGCAAGCTTCTGTAATCCCCAGATGCATAAACCCCAAACTCCCGCCCCACCTCCAGCGCCCTCCTCTCATCTACGTCAGCAACACCAACCAACTCCACAACACCATCCCTCGCCAAATCGCTATACGTCTTGACATGGTTATAACCCATGACACCAACACCCACAACACCAACCCGAACCACGAAAAATACTATCAGATTTAAAATATTGCTATTACTATTGGCTCAAGTGTTCTCCCTAAGGAACTTATCCACCTCCTCCAAATCCTTCACCGAGTCAATAGACCTCCAAAACACATCCCTATACGGCACGCCCCTAAGCCGCCCCCTCTCCGCAAGCATAGGAAACGCAGTCTCCTCTATATTCCCCCTCTCAGGCAAAAACTTCAACACCTCACGCCTAAATGCGTACACCCCGGCGTTTATGTAGAAGCCTTCGAGGAGGGGTTTTTCTCTAAAGTGTGTGATGTATCCATCTTTGTCGTATTCCACGATGCCGTAGGGGCTTCTGAGGGGGACCAGCGCTATGGCGCCGTCGGCGTCGCCTAGCGCCTCCACCAGCTTATCTAGAGAGAGGTTGGTTAAGACGTCGCCGTTGAGGACCACGAAGATGTCGTCTGTGATGAAGAGCTCGGCGTTTTTAATGGCGCCTCCAGTGCCCAAAGGCTCCTCCTCCACGCTGTAGAAAATCCTCACCCCAAACCTCCTGCCGTCGCCGAGAGTCTCGAAGATCTTATGCTTGAGATAACCCACTGCAAGCACCACGTCGCGGATCCCAAACCCCCTCAACCACTCAATCTGTCTCACCAAAATAGGCCTACCCCCCACCGGAAGCAAAGGCTTAGGAACCTCAGAAGTCAAAGGCGCCAACCGCTTACCAAACCCACCAGCCAAAATAACCGCCTGCATCAACCGTGACGGAAACCACGTTATAAATATCTTTGATCCCTAAAGCAAAATATATAAACGACGCACATGAGGAGGGTCATGATTATATATACGTCACAGATACACCTAATAGAAGACGTCGAGTCCATGCTGGAGAAGTACAAGGTGAAGCCTGTCGCCGTGAAAGGCGCGAGGCTAAAATTCTACTGGCCCCCGCAACCCACCGGCGTCCCGATAAACCTGTTGAAGTACTTCCCGCCGGACATGTACGTGGTATTTAGAGGGAAAAACAACCTGATAATTGTGCCGTGAGAACCCTCCAGAAGAAAAGGGTGGCGGAGCTCCCGGTCAGCCAGCAGATAAAAGAAATGTTGATCAAGGTGCTGGGCCCCAACGAGGAGGTATATGTGGAGGTTGTGGGCGGGAGGATTAGGGTGATCCTATGATGGTGGTTAGGTCGACCAGCATGGAGAAGGTCATCTGGCACGTGAGGTCTCTACTGCCGCAGCTGGAGTCCACGCCGATTACTCTAGCCCGCCGGCAGGTAGGCAACTACATCATAGGCCTAGGCACCTTGGGATACCTCTACACGGCCTTGTCTTCGGTGCTCGAAACGCTGGTCGAGGCGGGGAAGATGGCAAACGACCTCAGACTCAAGGACTACACAGTCGTGATGGGGCCCGAGGAGAGCTACATAACCACAACCCCACTGCCGGAGGTGATACCGCCCCTGCCGCCTCCTAGGGAGGTGCCGCCGCTCCCCAAGCAGTCTGTTGAGCTCAACACTTTCGGTTGCCCGAACCTGACGCTGGGCATGGTTAAGTTCTGCGTCGGCGACGTAGAAATCGCCTACTTCTTATCACGATGATACTCCTCTCTCTTTCTGAGCTGGAGTCGCTGTTGACAACACTAAGGGAATACGCCGAGAAGTACAGAACAAGCAGGCCGGCGCTAGAGGCCCTGGAGGAGAGGTGGGTTAAATTCCAGGAACTCGCCTTCGCCTTCGGCATAGAGCTGAAGCCAGCTGAAGGCGTTGAGTTCTACGCCGGCGGTCCGTTGCCGGACAACGTAGAGCTCTTGAAAAAACTTGACCGGATGATCGCCACGGTGAAGAAGCTAAAGGAGACCTATGGAGATGTCAAAGTCATCGTAGACATGGACCTATCCATAAGAAAAACCGTTTTAAAGATATAAATTTAAATAACTGAGAAAGTTTAGCTGTATGCCTTTGGTGAAACGTAGAGAGCTCCCGTTGAGAGTTTCCGACATAATGGTTAAGGATGTGGTGACGGCCAAGGAAAACGACAAGATCAGAGACGTGGCTATTCGCATGTATGAGAAGAAGATCGGCAGCGTGGTGATCGTAGACGACGAGGGGAAGCCGATAGGCATAGTCACTGAGAGAGACATGGTCTACGTAGTGGCGCGGGCGCTCGCTCCTGACACGCCTGTGTGGATGGTTATGACGGAGGATCCCATTGTGATAAACGAAAACGCCCTGGTTACAGAAGCCATGGAGAAAATGCGTGTACAAAACATTAGGCATCTGCCTGTGATAAACGCCGAAGGGAAATTAGTGGGCATGATATCCTTTAGAGACATAGTGGACTTCACAGCGGTGTTGATGTCTCTCACTAAATGAGGTACCTCCTCATAGCGGAAAACCCTGGATTTTCCGTTTCGCACAGAGAAGAACTCTTACGTAGGTTGAGAGCCGTCTTGCCGGTCATTGCCATGAGGATAGCCACTGGGCACGTCGAAGTTGATGTAAAGACCGAAGACTTGGAAAAAGCTGTGGCTGAGGTGGAGAAGGTCGTGGGGAAGGTCCTGGAGGTGGTCGACATAACCTTTGAAGACGTAGGCGGCGGAGTGGAGAGATACATCGACTTGTTTAATAAAGAGAGGTTTTGGGAGGCTCACAACGCCTTGGAGGGCCTCTGGAGGCAGACTAGAAACGCCACATTGCAAGGTCTCATAATGTTGGCCGCCGCGTTTGTGAAGCTACAGGAGGGCCAGCCGGATAAGTTCGAGAAGATGTTGAAGGAGGCCCTCCACCTGTTGAAAGAAGATATAGGGTGTATAAAGATGGAGCGCCTCCTGGAAAAGGCGGAGAAGGCGTTACTGGAGAAGCGACCCTTTAAGATAAAATGTCCTTAACCCTAACCACCAGCACAGGCAACACCTCCTCCACCTTTCCCCTAAATATATAGTCTGCGAAGAAGTCGTAGAAGGTCTCGTCGGCGTTTATAATCACCAACTTCGCCCCACGTTTCTTGGCAGTAATCGGTAGCTGGTTGGCGGGGTATACAGCCAGGGAGGTCCCCACTGCGAGGAAGACCTCGGCCATCTCGGCGAGCATGAAAGCCTCCCTCAGCGCTTGCTGTGGGAGAGGCTCCCCGAAGAAAACCACGTCGGGCTTCAAGACGCCGCCGCACTTGGGGCACCTAGGCGCACCTGCTCTCCGCCGCTTCAACGCCTCGGCTAAGGGGTACCGCGCGCCGCAGTTGACACACACTGCGTCTCTCAGCGCGCCGTGTAGCTCAATCACGTTTTTACTACCAGCCGCCTGGTGCAACCTATCAACATTCTGCGTAATTACTGCGCAGAGCTTGCCGAGCCTTTCAAGCTCGGCAAGGGCGCGGTGGGCGGGGTTCGGCTTCACGTCAAAAGCAGGCAGTAGATACTGCACGAAGAGGTCCCAAACCTCGTCTGGGTTCTTGTGGAAGCACTCTACGTCGAACTTCTCGGGATCTACAACTCTCCAAACGCCCTGGGGGCCTCTGAAGTCGGGGATTCCGCTTGGAGTAGACACACCAGCGCCGGTCAAAGCTACTGTGCAACTAGACCTTGCGATGAGTGAGGCAACCTCGTCGAGGTCTTCAGTTGAGAAATCCACCTCCATACAGAGTATAGCCAGTAGAAGTATAAAAATCCCACTGTAATCATACTTATAATTACGTAAAACGTAGCGCTGAAAGGCCTAAAACCGACTGACCCGGTGGCGACTCTCACGAGATAGAGGTCGCGGGTAAACACGTCGATGAGATAGACCCACGCCGCGAACCAAACCAGCGCCAGCGCAAACACCCCCAGAGCCAAAGCCACGACGCCCAAGAACCTCCCCACCTCCTCAGGACTTGTAATCTGCACCTCTCCAGGCATAACTGCGGGAAAAAGAGACGACAGCTGGAGCCAGAGAAACGCCGAGAGCAACTGCGAGCCTACCCCCGACAGCACGAAGAGCCAGATGGCGGCTGTGTACTCCGCGCCGAGCCAGACGCCGGCAAGCCGGTCCCAATAGGCGTTTTTCAGATCTTCCAACTCCCGGTGCATGCGGGTAAGCACGACGCCAATAAGCGCTATGGAGGCTACGCCAGCCGCCGCGGAGGCCGTCGCTTGCCCGGCGATGCTAAGCCCCAGAGAGGCGGCGTAGAGGATCAACGTGGCGTATATATACGGAGTCATGCATATTAACGCAGGGGGTGGTATAAAAGCAATGACGAAGATGAACCCCACCGACTAGTGACGAGGTCGTTGCTCGCCGATAATCCTCACCCTCCTAGGCACGGCAACGTCTGGCCTAAGCTCTAGGACCTTGTCGCCGTAGCCGCACACAGGCCTTTGATTCAGCGGCTGTCCTTGGGCCCACCCCGTCACAGCTTCGCCGCTTATCCACACAATGGTCAGAGGGATCTTTGTGTTTTTCATCCAGAAGCAGTACGTCCCGTTTCTGGGGAAGAAAAATACCATGCCGACTGAGCCGACACCTCTGGGGTCGTATGACGACACGTTCATGTATCCCAGCGTCCACCTGACCCCGTTGTCGGCCACATACACCGGGTGGGTCATGCCGTCTAGAGAGGCCGTGGCGACTGAGGAAAAAGGGGATATTAAGAGGAGAAGAGGGGGCAGTATCAGCTGTAGAGCCATTTCTCGATCCAGCTACTTATCAGCCGCTCCATCTCGCCCGTCTGCAACATGTCGTATATTACGGCATCAACCTCTATTTTCAGGTCGTAGGCACACAGCGGCATGGCGACCGCGCTGTAGCGGACGCCGAGGCTGTATACAGACTCGAACTCGGGGAACCTGCTCACTATTGCCTTCCCCACCACGCCGCCCACTACGATCGCGTCTAGATCGCCCTTACGCAGAGCCTCCACCATGTAGGGATACACCCTGTCGTATCTCACAATCTTGGAGTAACTGCCCAGAGTTTTTTCAGCCCAGTCCTCTTGCACGGTGCCCACCTGCACGCCTACAGCCCTGCCCTTGAGGTCCTCCGCGCCCTTGATCTGCGAGCCCCTCCTAGCGATAACAACGGAGGAGTCCGCCTGGTAGGGTATGGAGAAGAGCACTTGCCTCTCCCTATCGGGCGTTATGGACATGTCGGCTATCACGATGTCTACGTCGCCTCTCTTAACCGCCTCTATAAGCGCCGAAAACTTCATATCGCGCACCTCAAGGCTGACGCCCAGCCTCTCGGCGATCCTCCTGGCGATGTCAATATCTATGCCTACTACCTTCCCATTTTCCACATACTCATAGGGGGGCCAATCAGCCGACGTTCCCACCACCAGCTTGCCCCTCTTCTTAACGGCGTCTACGGAGGTGGGACAGGCTTGTTGCGTAGTGGCGGTTTGTTGTTGCGTGGCGGCGGGTTGCTGTGGCGCGAAAAGAGCCATTAGCAAGGCGCCGACGGCTAATCCAACGAGGAGACCCACCACAAATTTATAATCCATGGCAGTTGTTAAACGGGTAATTAAATGTTGAGGCTCGGTCGGCTCGACCAGTGAAGAGGCTAGACGACACTGAAACTTCGAACCACCTGGCCAGCCTTGATTTTAACTAAAGGGCTTATAGCTATCTCCGTTCGGGAAGACGTGAAAGCTTACCTGGTGACTAGGGAGCCCTCTAGATGGCCCGGGGACGTTAAGGTGCTCTACATCCTGTTTGCAGACGAAGATGTGTTGTACATCTTCGACGAGAAAAGAGGGGTTATGGAGATCAGAGGCCGCGACAGGTTTACGGAATTCATCGCAAGGCTGAGAAACGGGATGTAAGTTTCTCAAGTTGCTGAAAGAAGCTGTCCAGGTTTTCCTCCACGGTGCCCACGCCGGGATCGAAGGGCGAGTCCATCCCGGGCACTTTGTCTTCGGAGGGCCAGTAGATGACAAGTCTTTTATGCGCCTTGTTTGTGGCGTACATGATTTCGCTGAAGACCCCCTGGTGGAAGAGCCTCCTCATGAAGGGGCGGTACACCGCAATGGCGTCTGACTGGAGTATGTAGCGGAAGTCCTTGAACTTAATCAAGTTGTCTATGTCTGCCAGAACCTCCTCCACTTGATCCGCCGGGATCTCCATGGGGTAGAGCTCGGGCTCGTCCTCCACAGCAGACCTCACGCCGTCACGCCGTCTGGCAGAGGCCACCTGTCCCCAGCCTCCACAACCCTTACCTCCCCACGTCTCCTCGCCGTTCTCAACACTCTTTCGTCCATGGTGAGGGGGTCAAAGGCGTAGAACCTCCCGTGCATGGCGGCGCGGAACTTGTCTAACTCACGCCGAGCCTCGGGGTCGTCTCTCACAATGGTAATGGGGAAGGAGAGGTAGAGCCTGGGCCCCCCTCAGGGCGATCCCGTAGATGGTCCTCACCGGGTGCTTCACTGCAACCACCATGTTGGGGACGCCGAGAGCCTTAGCGACGGTGTCCCCTATGAGGATGGAGGCTGTACGCCAAGCAAAGACGTCTTTCAGCCTAAGCCTAGCGCCCGTCTTCTCCCGCTCCTCCTTCTGTATCCTCCGCCAAATCACGTGCTCCTCCTCTATCAACGTCAGCAACATGTCCGGCTTAAACGCCCGGAGGACGGCGATGTCGACGGCGGGAAAGAAGCGGCTTTTCCGGAAGTAGGGGAGGCTCATGAAGAGGAGGGCGTGCCCAGCGCCTCCTCCTCAGACCTGCCGATGGCCCCGGCCACGGCCTCCCGCCAGACGCGCCCCTGCCAGAATTAGTCGTGGCTGCCTAGGAAATTGACCCAGTCCACCTCCCTCCTCGACTCATCTTACACAAAGTAGAGCCCCAGCTCTACGCGGACCTGTTCCTTGTGGAAGCTGTCTAGAAACGCCGCAAGGGCCCTCATGTTGACGCCGGTGGTTCCGACGACAACGGCGCGCACGGAGAGGCGGTACAATGTATATATATACGATACGCGACTTATAACTGTGAAGATGTGTGAAATACTGGCGAAGTACCTTGTGGAGATAGTCGCCGGGGCGCGGGGCAACATAGTGAGCTTCGTAGTTGGCGACGTGGCGCGGTGGGCCGAGACAAAGATGAGGCCGAGCAGATCCGTGGTGTTTAAGGTTGCCAACATGGCGGAGGCCCTGCTGGCCGCCGGCTACTTGGAGAAGATAGGCAAGAAATACATCCTGCGGAGAGACACGCCGCTGTGGGTCAAGGCCCAGGACGGCGATGTGGAGGGGCTCTGCGACATAATCGAAAGCGCGTTGTTTAACTACACCAAGGTGGTTAAGTAAAGCGCATTAATACATTCTAACTGAAATTAATACATCCTAACTGAAACAGATAAATAAACGAGCGGGGAGGTCTGTGTGTGGTTCGTCGTGGGGGTTTTGCTAAACATAGCCTCCTTCGCGCTGTGTGTGCTAGGCCAGACGCTGGCGGCCGCGTCAGTATATTTGGTTAGCTTGGCGCTTATCTTCATTGGAGGACGGGGGAGGAAGGAGAAGAGGGAGGAGAAGAGGCAGGTGGAGACTAGGCGGGAGCCCACCCCCGACGAGATTAAGAGGAGGCCCGTCTCGGCGCCTGAGATATGAAGAAGCTTATCTTCCTCTCGGGGACTAAGGGAGGCACTGGGAAGACCACTCTAGCCTTAAACTCCGCCGTGTTGCTGGCGTATCTCTGGAAGGACGTAGCCCACTACCCCGTGGCCTTTCTAGACCTAACGCCGAACGTAGGGACGGCGGCTCTGGTACTCCTGGGAGATCCCCTCGCGGCGTGGGGCAGACCTTCTCTGTCGGACTTCGCGGGGGGGAGGATCGCAGACCCCTTGAGGGCCTTCTACATAAGGAGGTGGAACACCGAGAAGGGGGCCTTTCAGCTGGTCTTTACCTACATGGCGCAAGACGTCCCGCTGACGAGGAGACAGCTGGAGTACGCGATACAGACGGTGGAGTCCCGGCTAAGACCTAAAATAATATTCATCGACGCGCCTCCGCTCTCGGCGGGGAGCCCCTTGGCGGGGCTTGTTGACTACGTGGTGCCTGTGGTTACGCCCGACGTCTCGGCGCTTGAGGCCACCAAGAGCTACGTGGATCTCGTCGGCGGCAGGAGGCTTAGGCCGGTCCTCAA
>Ga0081478_169207_pt1 | contig 11236 bp, 9 predicted proteins | sample OctSprmetagenome_FD_70983 | JGI IMG/M metagenome (GOLD analysis project Ga0081478, IMG submission 70983) | Hot spring and microbial mat streamer communities from Octopus Spring Streamers, Yellowstone National Park, USA - T=80-84 v2 (version 2) | ecosystem: Environmental > Aquatic > Thermal springs... | reverse complement strand
ATTCCCCTTATCGTAATTCAAAACCATCTGCCAAGTTTCAAGGGCTTTCTGCTTATCCCCCGCTTTCTCGTAAGAGATAGCTTTATTTTCAAGCTGGGCAAGTTGCTGGTACCTCTTGGCGTTATAGTCCTGAGGGTTCTCGGATAGGATCTCTGTGGCAAGCCTTAGGGTAGTTGTCAAATCCCCCCTCTTGTACGCCTCTATCATCTGCGTTCTCTTGTCGAGGGTACCCGTGTTTAGGTTTATGGTGGGTTTTATCTCTCCTAAGGAAACTTCCACCTTCGGCAAGTTAATGGAAACTTCGTATGAGAGTTTCGGGGTTTGCTGGATCTGTATGGATGTGGTAGTGGTCCCCAAACCTTCAACCTTCTTTTCCTCTTCCCTCTTAACCTTCACTTCCTCTATCTTCCTTTCAAAGATCCTCTTTATAACCTCAGCCTTTGCCGGCCTCTGGGAGGACATGAGGTTCTCAACGGTGCCCTTAAGGGCCAAAAGTTGCTCGTTTTCCGGATCACCCTCAAGGGCAGACTCAATTAACAAAAGCGCCCTTTTATAATCACCTTTCTGTATCAGAGCCTTTGCAATTTCAACATTTTGTATTGCGGAAAGTCTGTTGGCAAGGGGAGCGTAAATCTGGTTGAAAATTAGCCTATCCCCCAATATTGGCCTGACCCTATCCAGATTTTCCATTGCTTCGTCAAATTTGCCCTCCTTCACCAACTTTAATGCATCCACCACATTTCTCCAAGCATTTAAAAGGCTATCCGACTTTGATACGAATTCCTTAGCTTGGGATAAGGATTTATCCAAATTCAGCGCCTTTTGGGCGTAGTCCCTTACTAGGCTGTAATTTTTAAGGATCTTTTCTGGATCCTGTTCGTTTTCCGCTGTGGCAAAAGTGGAAATCGCCAAGCTTAGAGAGCTTTGGGCTTCGTTTTTCCTCTGGTTTAGGTAGAGGAAAGTGGTGGTTCCGGCTATTAAAAGGAGTAAAACAGCGGATATCCCCACTATTAGGGCGGTGTTGGGTTTTCTTACCATAAGCTCTGTTTCGGGTTTTTCCGATGGATTGACGAATAACAGGGTCATCCTACCCACCTTAAGGATATCCCCGCTCTTTAACCTTGTCCTCTCTTTTAAAATCTTTCCATTAAGAATGGTGGGATTGGTTTGGCTTAAGTTTTCAACCTCAACCGTATCACCCAAGAAGTATATCATCAGATGCTTTCTGGATGTATGTGGATCCTGAACAGGATACTCTATCCCCTCTTCCCTACCCAATATCCCCGATGAGAAGATCTCTAAGACGCTACCCGCACCTGGACCGCTTATTATTTTAAAGTAAGGGGGTTCCTCCGCCTCCAAGAATTGCGTGGGTTGGCTGGAAGATGTAGTTTGGGGAGCTTCAAGGATATAAACCTTAAGCTTACCCGCAAAATCTATCTCCATACCCGGTACAAGCTCAATCTCTTTAACGTCTTTAATATCACCTACGGAGATCCCATGTCCCGAAGCTTTTAAAACCACCGCTTCCCCCTTCTTGTCTATAACCGCGTACTCTGGGGGAAGGCCTATAACAAATAGGTCGCTTCTTACGGAACCACCGATAACGAAGGGAAACTTATTTATAGTTATTAACTTCTCCCTTCCACCTATTACGACCTTTATCTTTATCATATCATATATTGTTCGCCAGATTCTCAACCTTTTTGGCAAGAGCCAAAATCTCGTTCCTTATCTGGGATTTAACCGCATCAAGCTGGGACATAAGGTCCCTTTTCTTAAACTCCAACGCTTCAATTTCCCTCTTTATATCCTCCGCCTGCTTCTTAAGGTTCTCAACTTCAAGCTTTGCGTTTAGTATAATGTTTTCCGCCTCTTTTTTCTTTTCCTCTATAAGCTTATCTCCTGTTTGCTTTGCCAACTTCAAGATCTCAGTCGCAAGCTTCTCCTCCGGAAGATCCTCCCAGCTTATTCCCCCTCCACCCTTCTTTTTCAACTCCTCGTTCTCCTTCTTAAGCTTCTCCACCTCCTTCCTTAACCTCTCGTTTTCCTCCGAAATTTGCTCGATTTGCGCCTCAAAAATGGTAGCATCCACGCCCGAAGAACTACTCATGTTTTCAATGGTTTTTTCAAGCTCCTCCACGTACTTCGCCACTTTATTCAAGAAATCCCTAACCTCATCCGGATCATACCCCTTCTTCCCGATACCTCCCACCATAGTGAATTCCTGCGATCTAATTGTAGCCGCGGAAAACCTTTTCCCCCTTTGCATGTTTGGGTATTATAAAGTGGTTTAGGGGAGATGGAAGAATTGCGCAAGTGGATAATCTGACATCCTTATAATATTAGCTTATGAAGAGGACTTTGGTAATCTTATTAATAGCGGGATTTCTTGCTTCTTGCGGTGGTGGAAAGAGCGAAGGTCAAAGCAGTGCCACTACCCCGACAACGGAGACACAACTTCAGAAAGTAGATCTATCCCAGGTACCCGAGGAATGGCCCAAGCTTAACGAAGATTTGGCGGTAAAGGGTGAGCAGTTGTTTGCCCAGAAAGGATGCAACGCATGCCATATGGTTTCCGATCAAAAACTTGTGGGACCTGGTCTTAAGGGGTTAAACACGAGAACCACATATAGGTGGTCTATAGCAATGATACTAAACCCAGATTCCATGCTCAAGAACGATGAAAGGGCAAAGCAACTCCTGAAAGAATACGGAGTACCGATGCCATATCAAGGAACAACCTTTGAAGAGGCGGAAGCCATACTACACTACATACTGAAAGTTAGCCAGTCTACCTTATAATACACCGCTATGGCGAGCAAGAAGGCGGGTGGTTCCACAAAAAACGGAAGGGATAGCAACCCAAAGTACCTCGGTGTAAAGAGGTTTGGGGGCCAGATAGTTCAAAAGGGTGAAGTGATAGTGAGGCAGAGGGGAACCAAAATTCACCCGGGGTACGGGGTTGATATGGGATCTGACTTTACAATTTACGCCACCGTTGATGGGGTGGTAAAGTTCCACGAGAGGAAGGGGAGGAAGTACGTATCCGTAATACCCTTACAGTAGCGGTACTTTTCTTAGGGTGTAGGAACGTCTTCCTTCCCAAAACCATTGATGTTGGTGGCGTTTATTATGATCCGATAAAGCCCGAATATGTGGTTAAGAACCTTCAGACCGCTTACACCTTAAGGGACATTGAGAGGTATAAGGAATGCCTGGATAGGGACAGCTTTAAGTTTTACTTTGACCCATCCCAGAGCGATATTAGGGACATCCTGAGGGATAGGTGGGGAATAGATAGTCTATCTTGGGGGTACAACGAGGAGGTAATATCCGCCCAGAGGTTGTTTGAGTACGCAAAGAACATAGTATTAAACCTTACAAACGGTGCAAAAATATACTCCTCAGAGGATTCGGAAACGTGGATATGGGATTATTATCTGAAGATAGAGCCCGCTGTTGAGGGACAAGGGGAGGCGGTGGGTAAGGCAATATTCACCTTTGTGAAAAAGGGCAATAAGTGGTACATAAGGTTATGGCAGGATTACAGATTCGGGATGTAGGGGTAATAGGGGGAGGGGCTTGGGGTTTGAGCTTGGCGAACCTTTTGGGGGAGAAGGGCTTTAGGGTTTTGGTTTGGGATAGAAATTCGGATAGGATAAGGTTTTTGAGGGAAAATAGGGAGGATCCTCATAGGCTACCAGGTGTAAAAATCAACGAAAGGGTAGAATTTACGGAAAACCTTCTTGATCTTTCAAATTTAGATCTACACATTTTAACCGTCAAATCCGAGGCTGTGGAGGAAGTGGCGGAGAGGTTAAAGGAAATTAAAATACGACTTTTGGTGAGTGGGATAAAGGGTTTTGTGGGGAGGGGGTTAAATTTGGTGAGCGAATACCTTGAAAAAGAACTTGAGGGTGTTGAGGTTTTCGTCCTCGGGGGACCATCAATAGCCCTTGAGGTTTGTAATAAAGTTCCAACCTCCGTAGTAATAGCGGGGAAAAACGAAGAAAGTTTGAAGAAAATTCAGGAAGCCTTTTCCACGAACTATTTTAGGGTTTATAGGAATTTGGATGTTTTGGGGGTTGAGCTGGGTGGGGCATTAAAAAACGTTATAGCTATAGCCGCGGGTATATGCGATGGTTTGGGACTTGGAGAGAATTCAAAGGGTGCCCTTTTAACGAGGGGGGTTTATGAGATGGCGAGGTTCGGAGTAAGACTTGGGGCAAAGATGGAGACATTTTTCGGTTTGGCGGGGCTTGGGGATGTTATAACCACGAGCTTTTCAAGGAACTCTAGGAACAGGTACGTTGGGGAGATGTTGGGCAAGGGTAAAAAGATAGAGGAGATATTGAGGGGGATGGTGATGGTGGCGGAGGGGGTAAGGACTGCTTACATAGTTAGGGATAAGGCGAGGGAAATAAAAATTGATATGCCCATTACGGAGATGGTATGCAGGGTTATGGATGGGGAGATAAGCCCAAGTGAGGCTATAAACGAGCTTATGACGAGGGAACTTAAGAGGGAGTTTTATGAAAGTTATATCGGTTGAGAATTTAACGAAGATATATAGGGTGCCGGTTAAGGGGGAGGGTTTTTGGGAGGGGATTTTGAGACTTTTTAGGAGAAAATATAGGGATATTGTGGCGGTTGATGGAATATCCTTTTCGGTTGAGGAGGGGGAGATATTGGGGTTTTTGGGACCGAACGGAGCGGGTAAAACCACCACCCTCAAGATGCTTACTGGTCTAATATACCCTACATCTGGGCGCGTTGAGGTTTTAGGTTTTAAACCATACGAGAGGAAAAAGGAATTTTTGAAAAGTATAACGCTGGTTATGGGACAAAAACAGCAGTTAATATGGGATCTACCACCTATGGACACATTTAGGATAAACGCGGAGATATACGAGATACCAAGGGATGTTTTCAAGAGGAGGGTTTATGAGCTTGCGGAGATGTTGGCAATTACCCATATTCTCCACCAGCCCGTAAGGAAGCTTTCCCTGGGTGAAAGGATGAAGGCGGAGCTTGTCGCATCTTTGATACACTTTCCCAAGATACTTTTCTTGGATGAGCCCACCATAGGGCTAGATGTAAGCGCACAGATATCAATAAGGCAGTTTCTAAAGGATTACAACGAAAAATACAAGGCGACCATAATTCTGACGAGCCACTATATGGAGGACATAGAGGTTCTATGCGATAGGGTAATACTTATACACAAGGGTAAGATAATCTTTGATGGGGATCTTTACGGGATAGTGGATAAGATCGCCCCATACAAAGAGATAACGGTAAAGTTGAAGGGAAACTTGGATATAGAGGCTATAAGGAAATTTGGGGAGATTAGGGAGGTGGAAGGGACGGAGGTTAGGATAATCGTAAATAGGGAGGAGGTGTTTGAAAAGATAAACGAAATTTTGAGAAGTTTCCCCGTTGAGGATTTCAGCGTCACGGATCCCCCCCTTGAGGAGGTGATATCAAGGGTGTTTTCTGGGTCGGAGATATAATCTCTTTTATGAGGTAGATGGGAGTTAAACGCGCTTAAAGTATTATCCGTATGAAAAGGGTTATTTTGGTTATTTTAAGCGCTTTTGCTTTGGGTTTTTGGTCGGAGGTCTTTGCGGAAAGTTTTGGATGTCCGAGGCTGTATCCTTCACATAATCCAATGTTAGCTACATCCTTCGCTAAGACTTATGGAGGAGCGGACTGGGAGTTAGCTTATTCCGTTCAACAAACATCCGACGGCGGATACATAGTGGCGGGTTATACATATTCCTTAGGTGTGGACAGTGGTGATATTTTTCTCATCAAGACTGATGCGAACGGAAACTTACAATGGGCTAAAACTTACAGGGGAACAGATTGGGAAGAAGCTTATTCTGTTCAGCAGACATATGACGGTGGATACATCGTGGCGGGTTGGACAAGTTCCTTCGGTGCGGGCTATTATGATATTTTCCTCATCAAGACTGATGCAAACGGAAACTTACAATGGGCTAAAACTTACGGGGGAACGTATTGGGATGATGCTTATTCTGTTCAACAAACATCCGACGGCGGATACATAGTAGCGGGTTGGACACTTTCCTTCGGTGCAGGCGATTATGATATTTTCCTCATCAAGACTGATGCGAGCGGGAACATACAATGGGCTAAAACCTATGGGGGAACAAGCGGTGAGGGTGCTTATTCCGTTCAACAAACATCCGACGGCGGATACATCGTGGCGGGTGTGACATATTCCTTCAGTGCGGACTGGAGTGATATTTTCCTCATCAAGACGGATGCGAACGGAAACATACAATGGGCTAAAACTTACGGAGGAATAGTTGATGAGTATGCTTATTCCGTTCAACAGACATCTGACGGTGGATATATCGTAGCGGGTGATACACGTTCATTCGGTGCGGGCAGGGGTGATATTTTCCTCATCAAGACGGATGCGAACGGAAACATAGGTTCGTGTTCAATAGTTCGAAATGTAAGCCCAACTGTAAATACGGTCTCGCCAACTGTAACTACACCTTCCCTTTCCGTTTATTCCGTAAGTCCCATCGTTAATTCCGTATCTCCCACAGTTAAGACTCCAACAATTACTGTATACGAACCCTGCCCCTTATCTATCTCAGAATCTTGCCAAATTGCAAGTGGTCTTATAACCCTATACAAAGGTGGGATAAAAATTACCAAATCTGGAGAGTTTGAGGTGAAGGTTTATAATGTGAGCGGGGGCGTAGTTAAGTCCGCGAAGGGTGAGAATGAAGTTAAAATTGAGCTTTCAAGGGGCGTTTATTTCGTTGAGGTTGTCTCGGGTGATAGGACAATAAGGGAAAAGGTTGTGGTCAGGTAAAGTCTTATATACTCCATTAAACGAAATATCTCCCGGAGAAGCAGGATATACAAAAATCCCTCAAATTCTCCTCAAAAACCTCCAAGGGTAAATATTTTAAGCTGTCCGCCCCAAGGAACTTCCTTATTCCCTCAACGTCCATCTGGTTTGCTATAAGCTCCATCCTGTTTGGAGTATCTATCCCATAATGGCAGGGTCCTATGACGGGTGGAGAACCGATCCTTAAATGCACCTCCTTTGCCCCAGCCTCTCTAAGTATTGAAACTATCTCCCTCATCGTTGTCCCCCTAACTATCGAATCATCTATAAGGTATATCCTCTTTCCCTTTAAAACCCCCTCAACGGGAAAGAGCTTGGACCTTACCACGCTTACCCTCTTTTCTTGCGTGGGTTGTATGAAGCTCCTGCCTGCGTAATGGCTCCTTATAAGGCCGAAGTGTAAGGGCTTTCCGATTTTTGAAGAGAATCCAAGGGCGTATATATTTCCCGAATCCGGAATGGGAACCACTATATCAGCCTCCACTTCTTCCATCTCCGCAAGCTTCTCTCCAACCAAGTACCTCCAGTTATATACGGACCTTCCGAATATGTTGCTATCCGGTCTTGAGAAATATACGAGCTCAAAAGAGCAGGGTAGGGGAATACCCCCTTCAACCTCAAACTCTTTTAATGAATAAGGGTTCGCAATTATACCAACACCCCTTGGGAGTTCCTTTATAGGGACAATACCCGCGGATCTTAGGGCGGAATCTTCGGATGCAAACCAAATTTCCCCCTCCCTCTTCCCCATCCAAAGGGGCCTAAATCCGTACGGATCCCTAAAGGCTACCAAATTTTCCCCCTCTATCATCAAAACCGACCATGCCCCCCTTAAAATTTTTGCCATCTTTTTGAACCTTTCCTCAATTTCCCCATCAAGGGTAAGGTAAAGGTTCAATATTACCTCAGTATCCGAAGTTGCCCTAAAAAATACCCCCTTTGATGATAACTCCGCCCTTATCTCCTGATGGTTCCTTATGTTCCCGTTATGTACAATTGCCTTTATCCCTTTTTCGGTTAAAACATAAAAGGGTTGTATGTTCTCCGTCCTCCAGCTTTCCCCCGTGGTTGAATACCTCGTATGCCCTATCAATACCTTAAATGTTGGATCCGATGGAAATTTCTCCGGTATTTGGGAAACTAAACCGAAAGTTTTAAAAGAAACCAGTTCCCCATCAACGGTGTATCCCAAAAAACCCGCGGATTCTTGCCCTCTATGTTGCAACCCATTTAAAACTTCAAGGAATTTCCCAAGCCTAATTCCCTTCCCGCTAATTACCCCCGCTATCCCGCACATTACCTTATTGAATTTAAAACCACCGTTATCGAGCTCATACCCATGGCAAATGCGGATAACTCTGGAGGTATAAATCCCGTCATGGCGGTAGGGATAAGGAGGGAATTGTATAGAAAAGCCCAGAGGAGATTTTGAAGGATCCTTGAACGGGTTTTTCTCGCTATCTTTATTATCTCGGGAACAAGTTCTATATCCCCCCTAACTATTATTATGTCCCCAGATAGGATCGCCAGATCAGTTGCCCTACCCACCGCTATCCCCATATCCGACTCAGAAAGTACGGGAGCGTCGTTTATCCCATCACCAACAAAGGCAACCTTACCGAACCTCTCCCTTAATTCCCTAACCTTTTCCACCTTTCCATATGGAGATAAATTAGCAAAATATTCAACTTTTAGCTTCTCCGCCACCCTTTTCGTGTTCTCCTCATTATCCCCGCTCATTATAAACACTCTCAAGCCCATAACCTTTAAACTTTCTACTACCTTAAATGCCGATTCTTTTATTTCATCCTCAACAAAAAACTTACCCTCAACCCCATCAACGACCCCCCTTATCCAACCCTCCCCCTTCTCTATCCTAACCCTTTTACCATCCACATACCCCTCTATACCTAACCCCACAATTTCCCTAAAGTTTTCAACCTTATATGGTGAGCTTCCAACAAATTTGTATATAGCCTTGGAGTATGGGTGGGAGCTCTTTTCCGCCAAGGAAGAAATATAAGGTAAGATCCAACTTTCCCCCTCAAACTTCACCACATATGGCTTTCCCTCCGTTAATGTTCCCGTCTTATCAAAACAAACAACCTTAATATCCTTAGCGTTTTCAAGAGCTTGAGGGTGCTTTATCACTATTCCCCTCTTTATAGCCCTTGATATTCCCACCGCTGTTGCCAAAGGTGTAGCTATACCCAAGGCGCAAGGGCAGGCAATTACCATAACCGATATGGCGGAGTATAGGCCCCTTGCGAAATTCCCCATAAAGCCCCAAAAGATCAGGGTTAATATTGCAAATAGTAAAACTCCCCAAGTAAAACGTGCGGAGATTTTGTCCGCCAATGTTTGAATCTTACCCTTTTCCTCCTGAGCGGATAGTACCGCTTTCTTTAGGTTTCCTATGAAAGTATCCTCTCCCACCTTTTCCGCAACAACCTCAAGATAACCGCTTATCAAAACGGAACCCGCGAACACCCTTTCCCCCTCCGAAACCTTAACCCCCTCAAACTCCCCCGTCAAAACCGCCATAGAAACCTCCCCTTCCCCCCTCAAAACCCTCCCATCAACCGGTATCCTCTCCCCACTTTTCACCACAACCACATCACCCTCAGAAATCTCCTCCGCGTAAAGTTTAACCACCTCCCCATCCCTCAATACATTGGCAAATCGCGGGATACCCTCAATCAAGCTACCCAACTCCTTATACACCCTCTCCCTCATCCTCTCCTCTACGGATTTTCCGAGCAAAACCAAGAGTATAATTACGCTTGCTGGCTCAAAATTCATAGAAATTAGGGCGCTTAAACTCCCCAAGGTTACTAGACTGTTCATATTTGGAGAAAATTTCAAAAACCCACCTATTCCGGATTTTATTATCGGATATCCAACAAAAAGTACCACAAAACTTGCTAAGATCCCTTGCAGGATGTGGTTATCAAAGGGCTTAAGGTGAAAATGATGCCCAAGAAGGACCAAAAGGGTGGGAACAAAGCCAATCAGAAACCTATGAAATAAGCTTATCTCCCTTCCCTTTGAAATTTCCCCTTCGATCTCGTATGGAAACCCCCTATCCTTAATCAACTTTATTATTTTCCCTTCGGAAACCTGTAAAGGTGAGAACTTGATAAAAAGCCTCCTGCTTATGTTTTCCACCTCAACCCCGATTACCCCCTCCACCTTTAAAAGATCCTCCACCAACTTTTTAAGCTCTTCTTGCCCTATATCCTGAAACCTTACCACAACTTCCCCATAAGATATACTGTACCCGAAGCCCTTAAGCTCCTTTATGGCAGATAAAAGACTTTCGGGTTCTTCAAGGTAAACAAGAGCCCTACCCGAGGAAAAATCTACCTTGACCTCTTTTATACCCTTTGATTTGAGCACACTTTCTACGCTCCTTGCACAGGATTCACAGGTCATCCCCCTGACGGGGAGGAGGAGCTTTCTCAAAGAAATGGCCGGGGAGGGAGTCGAACCCCCGACACAGGGATTTTCAGTCCCCTGCTCTACCACCTGAGCTACCCGGCCTTAGATGGGTATTATAAGGGGGAAAGAACACCTGGGTGCCAAAACTTCACCGCCGTAAAATATACGCTTATAAATATGAAAAGGAATAAGGGAAACTCTTTAAAAAATAACACACCAAACGGTTATAAATTGTCTATAGGGATTCAAAATTGGGACCTTTCTATACGCTGGGACGGGGATGTATGAATGCCTTAGAAAAATTCCAAGAGCTATTGAGGGAAATTTTCCAGTTTGAAAGTTCGGATCTTGACTTTGGAATATACAGAATTCTCAACTACAAACGGGATGAAGTAGAAAAGTTTATAGATCAAAAACTGCCACAGATAATAGAGGATGCCTTTCAGAAGCATAAGAAAAACTTATCTGAGGATATACACAAAGAGTATGAGAGGGTAAGGAAGGAGATATTAAGAACCCTTGGAGAAAATGCCTTTACAACAACCGGAGAGCTAAACCCTGTCTTTGCAAACACCCCTCTCGGACAGGAATACTTGCGAATAAAAGAACAAAAAGAGCTTTTGGAAAAGCTAGAAGAGATAAAAGAACAAGTTTATAACGACCTTTACTCTTTCTTTTCAAGGTTTTACGAAGATGGAGATTTTATCCCACAATACAGGTATTCAAAGGAGCCAAAATACTGCATACCCTACAATGGAGAAGAGGTAAATCTTTACTGGGCAAACGCAGACCAATATTACATAAAAACGGGCATACTCTTTAGGGACTATACCTTTAAGGTATGGGACAAAAAGGTAATCTTTAGGACAGTATCCGCACGGGAGGAGATAAACAGCA
>Ga0081478_139502_pt1 | contig 11271 bp, 12 predicted proteins | sample OctSprmetagenome_FD_70983 | JGI IMG/M metagenome (GOLD analysis project Ga0081478, IMG submission 70983) | Hot spring and microbial mat streamer communities from Octopus Spring Streamers, Yellowstone National Park, USA - T=80-84 v2 (version 2) | ecosystem: Environmental > Aquatic > Thermal... | reverse complement strand
GAGTAGGGCTGCGAGGGGTGGGTTGGGTTGCTGCAAGTAGCGCTCAATGAGGGAAAGGGATTGTGGGTCGCCGACGAGGGCGAGACCGTTCAACGCTCGGTTGCGTAACTCCAGCAAGTCGTTTTGTTCGGCGAGTTGTAACGCCCGTTCAAACATTGCCCGTGCTGGCGTTATCTCGCCCTTGCGTGCCCGTCGTTCGGCGAGGCTCAAGTAACTGCGCAAGGCGACGCTTTTGATGGCGTCCGAACCTTTCGTCGCTGCTTCCCAAAGCACGGGTTCAAAAGTCGGGTCGTCCAATTCGCCCATGAGGGTCAATGCGGTCGTGCGGATTTCGGGGTTTGGGTCAGTGGCAGATTGACGGAGTAACTGGGATGCCGTCGGTTCTTTGCGGGCGACAAAGACGCGCAAAAGCATCACCCGTTGGGTTGAGTTGGCGCGCTTCCACATTTCTTGCAAGCCGCGTGAAGCATCCCGATGGCGGTAAGCGACGAGGGCGTCAAAAGCAGTTTGGCGGACGGTGATTTCGGGCGCATCCAGTGCGGACACCAAAAGGGGCAAGGCTTTTGCCGTGCCTGTCTTGCCCAAGCCCAGCAAAGCGGCACAGCGTTGGTGTTCGTCTTTGGCGAGTTGAAGGGCGCGCTCAAAGGCATCGGCAGCGAGGGAAACTTGCCCACGCTGAAGGAGCAAGTCGCCAGTGCGCACCAGCGCATCAAAAGCGGTCGGAACGCCTTGCCGAACGGCATCCGCCAAAGTTGCGATAGTTTTCGCATCACCGATGCGCCCTAACGCCGTCGCCGCCACCGCTTTCGTCTCGGCGTCGCCCGATTTCAGCATCGTCAGCAAAACGGGAATGCCTTCGGGTCGTCCCATCTCGCCCAATGTCGCCAGCAAGTCCCGCAGCCATGTGCCCTTCGCATTGACGGCAGCGTTGGCGACAACTTTGGCAGCAGCGGGCGAACCGATTTGCTTGAGGACACCCAACGCATCGTGGCGAACTTGCTCGTCATTGAGCAAAGTCGCTAACGAAGGCACGGCGTCATCGGTGGCGCAGAGGCTGAGGGCATGCAGGGCGACTTTGCGAACAGGCAAGGGTCGGTCGGGTTTGGTCAGCGCCAACAGGGCACTAACGACTTCGCGGCGGTCTTCGGCGTTGGGTTGTGTGGCACGGGCGGCGATGGTCTCCAGAACGATTTGGGCGGCGCGTTGAACTCGCCAATCTTGGTGCGTGAGGAGAGGGGCAAGGTGCGGGATGAGTGTTGCGCCCAACTTGGGGGCGCGCTCCATCGCTTGCAGGCGGGTGGCATTGTCGGGGCTTTGAAGTTGCTGCAGCACTTCGGTCAACTCGGAAGGCACTTGGGCGACCGCCACCGTCGCCATCAACGCCACCAACAGCCAACCCTGTCGCACAACCGATCACCCCTCGTCCGCTTTTGCTTGCCTGCCACCAATTTAACGCAGGGCAGTTGGCGTGTTACGATTTAGGCGGCGACAGCGCTGCGGCAATGTTGGGCGTTGCCCTTTTGGGAGGTGATGGGTGATGCGCATCTCGGTGACGGTGAACGGGCGGCGTTACTCCCACGAGGTAGAACCTCGCCTGCTCCTCGTGCATTACCTTCGCGATGTCCTCGGCTTGACAGGCACTCATATCGGCTGTGAGACGGGCGTTTGTGGCGCTTGCACCGTTTTGCTCAACGGTCAAGCCGTCAAGTCGTGCATGCTTTTCGCCGTGCAAGTGGACGGGCAGGAAATCACGACGATTGAGGGCTTGGCGTCCGACGGGCAACTTCATCCCGTCCAGCAAGGTTTCTGGGAGAAGCATGGCTTGCAATGTGGCTATTGCACGCCGGGGATGATTTTGGCGGCAGTGCAACTGCTGCAACGCAACCCCAACCCGACGGAAGAGGAAATTCGCCACGCCCTCGTCGGCAACTTGTGCCGTTGCACGGGTTACCAGCAAATCGTGGAAGCCGTCCAATGGGCGGCGGAGAGGATGAGGGAAGGACGCACCTAAAGAGGCGACCGAAAAAGTCGCAAGGTCAAGGGCGCTCACAAAAGGCGCTCCGATAACAAATTTGAGGGAGGTGAGAAGTCATGCCCAAATTGATCGGTCAACCCTTCAAGCGGGTGGAAGACCCGCGCTTGATTACGGGTGAAGGGCGATATGTGGATGATGTGCAACTGCCCCGAATGTGTTACGCCGCTATCTTGCGCAGCCCTTATGCCCACGCTCGCATCCGCAACATTGATGCCAGCAAAGCGTTGCAGACACCAGGCGTCGTCACCGTCATCACGGGCAAAGACATCTTGGGCAAAATTGGACCGCTCCCTTGTGCGGCGCATCCCGTCCCTGAAATGAAGATGCCGACGCATTATGCGTTGGCGGTCAACAAGGTTTACTTCGTCGGTCATCCCGTCGCCGTCGTCGTCGCCGAAGACCGCTACCTTGCCCGCGATGCGCTGGACTTGATTGAGGTGGACTACGAGGAACTTCCGCCCGTGACCGACCCGCAAAAGGCGCTGCAGCCTGATGCCCCAATCATCCACGAGGACTTGGGCACCAACTTGGCGTTTGAGTGGAAGATTGAAGGCGGCGATGTGGACGCTGCTTTCGCCCAAGCCGAGGTCATCGTTCGGCAAGAGTTTGTCAACCAGCGGCTAATTCCTGTGCCGATGGAACCGAGATGCGTCCTTGCCGAATGGGATGCGGGCAATCGGTTGCTGACCATTTGGACTTCCACGCAAATCCCGCACTTGGTTCGCTCGCTGGTGGCAGGCATGCTCAACTTGCCCGAAAACCATGTCCGCGTCATTGCGCCCGATGTGGGCGGTGGGTTCGGGCAAAAGTTGCAGGTGTATGTTGAAGAGGCGCTGATGGGCTACTTGGCGATGACTTTGGATCGTCCTGTCAAGTGGACGGAGACGAGGCGGGAAAACTTCATGGCGTCCATTCAAGGGCGCGACCAAATCGGCGTGATGGAGTTGGCGCTGAAACGAGACGGGACGATTTTGGGCTTGCGTTACGAGGTCATCGCCGACATGGGCGCTTACTACCAATTGCTGACGCCCGCCATCCCGACCTTGACAGGTTTGATGCTTTGCGGCGCCTACAAAATCCCCGCCGTGCGCATGACCAAAAAGGCGGTCTTCACCAACAAGATGTGCACCGACGCCTATCGTGGGGCGGGACGCCCTGAAGCGACTTTCTTGTTGGAGCGGATGATGGACTTGGCGGCGAAAGAGTTGGGCATGGACCCTGCCGAAATCCGACGCAAAAACTTCATCCCGCCCGATGCTTTCCCTTACACGACCCCGCACGGCATCACTTACGATTCGGGCAATTACGAAGCGGCACTCAATCGGGCGTTGGAGTTGGTGGAGTATGAGAAGTGGCGGAAGGAGCAGCAGGAAGCCCGAAAGCAAGGGCGCTATATCGGCATCGGCATCTCGTCGTATGTGGAAATTTGCGGGATGGGTCCGTCCAAAGCGATGCCCGCAGGCGGTTGGGAAAGCGCAACGGTGCGCGTTGAGCCTTCGGGCAAAGTTATCGTCTTGACAGGTGCTCACCCGCACGGACAAGGCGAAGAGACGAGTTTCACCCAAATCGTCGCCGAAGAGTTGGGCGTCGCACCCGAAGATGTGATGGTCATTCACGGCGACACGGAGAAGGTGCAGTATGGCATCGGCATCTTCGGCAGTCGCGGCTTAGCGGTCGGCGGCACTGCCGTTTACATGGCGGCGCAACGGGTCAAGGAGAAGGCGCGCAAGATCGCTGCCTTCCTGCTGAATGTCAGTGAGGCGGAAGTGGAGTCCCGTGATGGCACTTTTGTCAATCGCAACGACCCAAGCAAGTTCGTCACCTGGCAGCAAATTGCCCAAGCCGCTTACGACCCCAAAAACTACCCGCCCGACATGGAGCCAGGTTTGGTAGCGACGGCGTTTTATGAGCCGAGCAACTTCACCTTCCCATCAGGCACGCACATTTGCGTCTGCGAGGTGGACATTGAGACGGGCGAGGTGAAAATCCTGAAGTATGTAGCGGTGGACGATTGCGGCAAAGTTGTCAACCCGCTTTTGGTGGAGGGGCAAATCATCGGCGGCATCGTCCAAGCCTTCGGACAGGCGATGATGGAGCGGTGCGTTTACGACGAAAATGGGCAATTGCTGACGGGCGAATTGCTTGACTACGCCATCCCCAAAGCCCACAACGCCCCGAAAATCGTCGTGGATCGGGTGGAAACGCCGTCGCCCGTCAACCCGTTGGGTGCGAAAGGCGTGGGCGAGGCAGGCACTATCGGCGCCACCCCCGCGTTCATCAACGCCGTCTGCGATGCCTTAGAACCTCTGGGCATCCGCCACATTGACATGCCCTTGACACCTGCCCGCGTCTGGCACGCCATCCAAAAAGCCCGACAGCCGTAGCAAGGGACATGGGACAAGGGGCACGGGACAAGTTTGGTTTGTCACTCGCTTGAAGGTGAGGGACGATGGAAGAGATGACGCCGCGCATGCGGTTGGCAACGGAGTTGCTTCGGGATGCGCAAACTTTACTGGCAGCGGGTTCATTGCGGTCAGCGATGTCCCGTGCCTACTATGCCGCTTACCATGCCTGCGTGGATGCGTTGGAACGGCGAGGTTATTCGCCCAGTTATTTTCGGCGCCGAAGCGGTGAACCTGCGACCCGATGGGAGCACGGAGTTGTGCGGGCTGCTTTCCATCGGGTCTTTGTCGTGGAAGAGAGGCTGATAGAACGGCGGATAGGGACGGCGTTGCTGCGGCTCTATCAAGGGCGGGTGGATGCCGACTACTTCCCTGAGGTGGATATTTCGCCTGAGCGGGCTCAACAGGCTGTCGCTTTAGCCGAAGAAATCATCACGACCGTTCAACGGGTGGTGAGATGAGATGCAGGAGTCATTGAAGGAGCGCATCACAGACCACATCTCAGCGGCGGAGGTGTTGATGGCGCAAATTCGCTCGGAGTTTCCGGGAGTCGTGACGAAAGTGCGCCCACAACTCCTTGCCGACGAGGACATCGGCGTGGAAATCTATGCGCCCAAAGACATCTGGCAAGAGGTGGACATGAGGGCGGCGGAATTGAGCCTGCAAATCCAGTTGGAGACGGGCATCTTCGTCTTGCCCTTCGTCTATCCGATGGAAAGCGAAAGCGAAAAGCGGAGGTGATGGGCGATGTTTCCCGCACCTTTTGAGTATCATGCGCCGACGACGCTGCAAGAGGCGTTGCAATTGCTGGCGCAACACGGCGATAACGCCAAAGTCTTGGCAGGCGGGCAAAGTCTGGTGCCGATGATGAAGATGCGCCTTGCCACGCCCGCCGTCGTCATTGACCTGAACCGCATCGCCGAACTTTGTTACATCCGCGAGGAAGGCGAGGTCATTGCCATCGGAGCGATGACGCGCCATTACGAAGTGGAAACTTCCGAGTTGCTGAAACGCCGTTGCCCGCTGCTTTCAGAGTGCGCCGCTCACATCGGCGATGTTCAGGTGCGCAACCGAGGCACCATCGGCGGTTCGTTAGCCCACGCCGACCCCGCTGCCGATTACCCCGCTGCCATCCTTGCCTGCGATGCGGAGATCAAAGTCGTCAACACAAACGGCGCCGAGCGAGTCATCAAAGCGACCGACTTTTTCGTGGATTTGTTTGCGACGGCGCTGCAGCCGAACGAATTGATCACCGAGGTGCGCGTCCCCGCCTTTGCGCCCAAGACAGGTAGCGCCTACCTGAAGATGGAGCAACTGGCATCGGGCTTTGCGCTGTGCGGCGTGGCGGTGAAGGTGACGCTGGATGGTGGTGTCATCCAAGATGTCCGCGTCGGCATCACGGGCGTGGCGCCCAAAGCCTACCGAGCCATCGCTGTGGAAGATGCCCTGAAAGGCAAAACGCCTGACCCATCCACCATTGAGCAGGCATCCCAACACGCTGCCGATGGCATCACGCCGCTGGAAGACATTCACGCCGACGCTGCCTATCGGGCGCATCTGGCAAAAGTGCTGACGAAGCGGGCACTTCTGAAAGCCATAGAGCGGGCGCAAGCATAATGAACGGGGCGAGGGGCGTGGGACGAGGGACGGAACGGGATAGGATGAGTTCTCCCGAATTTCGGAGGGTGGCTCTCCTGAGCCAACGCCCTTTTCAATCGGTGTGCAGAGGCGCACCCTCCGAACAATGAAAAATTGGCGCGTCTGAGGCGCGCCCTTTGAGGTGAAACGCCATGAAGGTTGAGAAGTTGGTCGTCACGGGCGTCATCAAAAATGGTGTCGTCGTGCCTGAAGGAGAGTTGCCTTTACCCGAAGGCACTCGCGTGGACATCGTTTTCCCGCCCGGCTACGACGACATCCCCGAAGAGTTCTGGCAGGAGATGGCGATGTGGGATAAAGCCAGTGACGAAGCACTGGAACTGGTGGAACGCATGGCAAAGGAGTGGGAGGAAAAGGATGCGGCAAGGTGAAATTTGGTGGGTGCGTATTCCCTTCACGGGCGGACATGAACAGGCAGGCGAGCGTCCCGCCCTTATCGTTCAAAGCGACGCTGCCATCGCTGCCCTTCCAACCGTGCTGGTTGTGCCCTTCACGAGTGTCTTGGCAACCTTGCGATTTCCAGGGACGCTGCTAATTCAGCCGACACCGCAAAACGGGCTTCTCGTCCCGTCGGTGGCTTTGGTCTTCCAGATGCGGGTCTTGGACAAACGCTATTGCCTTCGCCGCATGGGCGAATTAGATGCGACGACCCTTTCGCAAATTTGGGCGTTGCTGGACAACTTGCTGGGTCGGTGAGGGAAGGTGAAAGTGCAAGGTCAATGGCAATTTGAAGCGGAACGGGAATTGGTCTGGCAGACGCTGACTGACCCGAACATCGTCGCCCAATGCATCCCCGGCTGCGAGAAGATGGAACCGACGGGCGACGACACTTACTTGGCGACGATGGCGGTCGGGGTCGGTTCTGTCAAGGGGCGCTTTACCGCCACCATCCGCCTGACCGACCAGCAATTCCCAGAGCGTTATCGGCTCATCGTGGAGGCGAAAAGTTCTGTCGGTTTTGTCAAGGGCGACGGCATCATCGCCTTGCAAGAGGTTGCCGAAGGGCAAACGCAAGTGAGCATTGACGGAGAGGTGCAAATCGGCGGGACGCTGGCGTCCGTCGGCAGCCGACTCCTTCAAGCCGCCGCCAACGCCCAACTCAACCGCTTCTTTGAAGCGATGCGTCAGCAAGTCGCCCAGCGAAAAGGGACGACGGCAGCGCCCGAAGAGTTGACTGAAAAGCCCACCGCTGAAAGTTGACGCCATGTCAAGGCGCGGTCGGTGATTCGTCCAACGAGGGGGGCAACCGCTCCAGCCATTCCGTCGGTCGCCCCAGCCAAGGGCAACGGTCGGTCAAGGAGACGAAAGTTTCCAAAAGTTCGTGAAAGAGCAAGGCGGAAGTGACGACCCAAGTTTTCTCCGCCCGATAACTTCGCCCCCACCCGCCGTCCAGAAATTGCAATCCCGCCAGCATCGGCAAGGCTTTAGCGATTTGAACCCTGGCTGCGGGCAAAGGGCAAACGCCCAAGCCGAACAGGATGGCGTAAGTCGCTTCAGGGTTGACAAACCATTCGCCCCGTTCTGATTGGTGGTCAGCCAGCCAATGGACCAATCGCTCCATCGCCAATTGAACGGCAGCCGAATCCAAGTGGCTGACCGCCAAAGCGTGGAGGGCGTGGACGGCGCAAGGGAGACAGCAAACCTCGCGGCTTTGAACGATTTGGCGGGCGACCCACTGGACAGCCCGCTGCACCCAGTAACTTTCCCGTTCCCAACGCAAAATGCCGCAGAGGGCGAACGCCGTCACGCCGATGGCGAAAGGCGAAAAGCGCACTTCTTCGCCCCAAAGGGTGGGATAACTCGTCGGCACTGAAGGCAACTCCCAAAAGCACCCGTCAGGGTCTTGCCGACCCTTCACCCATCGCAAGGCTTTGGCGATGGCGGGATGGTCGGGAGGCGCATCCAATTCCGCCAATTGCAACAGGCGCAAACCTGTCCAACCCAGCGAACTGCGAAAGCCGCCGCGTGGGTATTGTTCGCCGACGATGCCTTTGATGAGCCGAAGGCGGAGGGGTTCATCGCGTTTAAGTTTCAAGCCGAGGAGTTTCCGTCGGGTGGCGATGCCCGCCCAACTGAGATGTCGCCAAAGGAAGGCGAAAGGATGGCGGGGCTTTTCGGCGATGAGTGCCTGCACCCATTTGAGCCGCTCTTTGGGGTCTGACCAGCGACGCCATTCGTCCATCGCAATCTGCCCCCGATGGCAAACCTTCGGTCACGCCACTTGGATGCTGTCATGCCTGATGGGTGATGGCAAGGGGCAGAGGGAGCGACAAATTTTTGTCGTCGGCATGCCAGCGAGGAAGGTGACGACGGGTGAAGGTTTACACCGACATCGCATCCGTCCCGAAAGCGGAACGGGGCATCAGCATCGGCGTTTTTGACGGCGTCCATCGGGGGCATCAAGCCTTGCTCCGCCAATTGCTCGCCGAAAGCCATCGGCACGGTTGGCGGGCGTTGGTGCTCACCTTCGCCAATCACCCGCAGGAAATCTTGAACCCGCCGCCCCCACCTTTGCTGACGACAGTGGAAGAGCGCGTGCAGCGGTTGAGCGAACTCGGCATGGACGAAGTGCTCGTCTTGCCCTTCACTGAAGCGTTGTCGCGTTATTCGGCGGAACGCTTTTGTCGGGAGGTTTTAGTGGAAGCGTTAGGTTGCCGCTTGTTGGTGGCGGGAGAGGATTTTGCTTTGGGGCATCGGCGAGAAGGCACGATTTCCCGCTTGCGGGAGTTGGGAGGGCAGTTGGGGTTTCAAGTCGTGGTGGCGCCGACGGTGTGTCACGAAGGGCAACCGATTTCCAGCAGCCACATCCGTCAGTTGCTTTTGAGCGGGCAAATAGAGCGCGCCAACGAACTTTTGAGCGCCCCGTTCCGACTGACAGGCATCGTCGTCGCAGGTGCGGGGCGGGGAAAGGCGTTGGGTTTTCCGACCATCAACTTGCAAATGCCAGCGGATAAGTTGCTTCCCCGTCACGGCATTTACGCGGGCAAGGCGCATTTGCCGAAGGGCGTTCGGGATGCTGCCGTTTACATCGGCGTCCGCCCTTCCTTCAATGAGGCGACGCCCGTCGTGGAAGCCCACTTGCTGGATTTTCAAGGCGTCATCCCTTGCGGCACACCCGTCGCCATTGACCTGCTTGCCTTCGTGCGCAAGGATCGGCGCTTTGAGAGCGTGGACGCCCTCATTGAGCAAATGCACGCCGATGTGGCGACGGTGCGAGAGCGCTTGCGGGGTTGACAAATTAGGACGGTCGGCGTGTCCAAATGCCTTCGGGATCCCATGCCCGCACTTCTTGAACGACGGGTTGCATTTCGCCATCCATGCCCATCATCCTTGCGCCCGCTTTTTTGCCCCGCACTTCGGGTGGCTCCAAAGCGGCGCAGGGCGTGCCGAAGCGGGGTTTGGCGAAGGGCAAATGGGTCGTGCCACGAGCGAGGATGTGTTCGTGGTTGGCAGCGTCACCGTCATACGGGATGCCGTGGTTCCAAGGCACCCAAGAGCGGGCGTTGCAGTAGTGGCTGACAAAAGCGCGCCGCCATCGGTCTTTGCTGCGGTTGGGATAGGAACGATGCAAGATGTGCCCGTGAAAGAAAGCGACATCGCCGGGCTCCAAAATCACGGGCACCCACTCGTATCGGCGGGCGATTTGGCTGAGGGTGTTGACTTCATCGTCCAAATGGCTGACATTGTGGACAGGCGTTAAATCGGCGAAAGCGCCATCGGCGTGGACGAAGCCGTGTTGCTCGTCAGGAGGCGGATAGATGGGCTCCACATGCGAGCCCACCGCCATCCACAAACAGCCGTTCTCTTCGTCGGCAGGGTCTAAGGCAATCCATGCGCCGATGAGGGTGTCGGGGTAGGTCGTGATGTAGTAGGCGTCCTGATGCCAACCTTGTCCGCCTTTGCCGGGCGGGTTGAAAAAGAGCATCGTTTGCAGCGCCAAAACATCGGGACCGATGAGGGCTTCCAAGACATCCAAGACACGAGGGTGCAACAAAAAGCGTTCGGCGACAGGGTCAACGCGATGGAGCATGTGGATGCGGGTGAAGCGGGTGAGGAGTTGCTCTTGGGTGGCATCAGGGGGCGGCGGGTCAACGCCGGGGATTTGCACCCGCCCATAAAGCAAGTCCATCGCATGGACTTTCAGTTCTTCCACTTCATCCAGCGGGACGAGGCGGCGAACGACAAGGAAGCCGTCACGGTGGTAGCGGCGATACTCGTCCACGCTGACTTTGTAGCGGTCGGCGCGCTGCGGCGCCAGAACCCGATACGACATCGCCACTCCCTCCTCGCATCGTTGGGTGCGAAAGGCTCAGCAATTCCGAGACCGTCACGAAACGATAACCCTGCCTTCGTAACCCGTCAAGGATGAGGGGGAGCGCCTTCACATCCTTCCAACGGGTTGGGATGCGCCCGTCGTGCATCAAGACGATGGCGCCAGGGTGGACAAGTCGGAAAACCCGTTGCGCCATCGCTTCGGGCGTCGGGGCATCGTGGTGGTCGGCGGAGACCGTCCAGAGGACGACGGTGAAGCCACAAAGTTGGGCAGCGGTGTGGACGCGATAGTTCAGGTAGCCACGAGGCGGTCGGAACAGTTTTGGGCGAACGCCCGTCACCCGCTCAATGGCGTCAGCGCCCTTGACGATTTCACGGCGAATGGCGTCCCAATCTTTGCGGGGGAAATCGGCGGGGTGCGAGTAGGTGTGGTCGCCGATTTCGTGCCCTTCGGCGACGATGCGCCGCGCTAAATCGGGGTAGCGTTCGGCGCGAGCGCCGATGAGGAAGAAGGTCGCCCGCACCCCGTAGCGTTTGAGGATGTCCAAAATTTGTGGCGTGAACGCTGGGTGCGGTCCGTCGTCAAAGGTCAAGGCGACGACTTTGGGCAAGGGATGTTGGGCATGGTGCCATTCCCACTCTGCCAGCATCAAAGCCATCCCGATTGCCAACAGCAACGGCATCCATCGGCGTCGCCCCATCTTCGTCGGTCACCCCGTTTTGGGCATCATTCGGCAAGGCGCACAGCATAAACTTGGGTCGTCCCGCTGACATCGCTGTCGTAAATGACCCACCTTTCGTCGGCGCTCCAAGAAGGGTGCGGGTGCGTCCACTGCGGACCGTAAACGGTGTCAACTTTCGCTTCCATCCACGAAAGCGCCCACTCTTCTTTCCCTGCCCGCTCAA
>Ga0081478_121862_pt1 | contig 11271 bp, 15 predicted proteins | sample OctSprmetagenome_FD_70983 | JGI IMG/M metagenome (GOLD analysis project Ga0081478, IMG submission 70983) | Hot spring and microbial mat streamer communities from Octopus Spring Streamers, Yellowstone National Park, USA - T=80-84 v2 (version 2) | ecosystem: Environmental > Aquatic > Thermal... | reverse complement strand
CCACGGCGAGCATGGCGGCTGTGTATAGGCAGAGGCCGAGGGCTCTGACTCCTCCGCCTACGTCGAGGTAGTAGTGGTGTTTCTCGGCGAAGAGGTCTAGGGCGTCGCCGACGCAACGCCAAAAGTCTTCTGGGTCCAGCGTCTTCACCTCGACGGCGGCTTTGGCCACGGCGGCGTATCTCTGGATCTCGGCTATGGCGTTTTTTGTTCTTTCGTTTTCTGGGTCCACCGTGGCGAGCGCGATTTTGCCGGGTCTGCACCTGTTGGCGGCGGCCATTACGTGGTGGTAGGCGAATCCCAGCGACGCCACGAGCACCCGCATGTCTCTTGTCTTTCTCAAATTTTTATACTTGTAAAGAGGCGTCGTCGCGTCTTTTTCTGCTTTACATTTATAAATATCAATAGATTTAAGCTTTTGTTTTTGTCGACGCATGGCTGGGGAGTTGGCTGGGAAATACGTGGAGGAGTTTGGAGGCGTGTTGTCGTTATTGAGGTTTCTCCGGAGGGCGGGCCGCCTGGGCGAGGTGGACAGGTTCGCGTCGGCGCCCGACGCCGAGTCTGCGATGGAGGTGTTGAGAGAGGCGATGAGTCTTGTGTATAGGTCTAGGCGCGGCGAGTACTGCGTCGAGGAGGAGATCAGCGCAGACGATGTAAGCCGCTTCGAGTACCTCTGCGGAGAGAAGTGCGTCAAGAGGCAGGACGGTAAGTACGTCCTGCGGGTTAAGTGCCCCAGGTTGCCCACAGATGAGGAGCTTGCGAAGCTGTACGACGCGTTGAAGAGCGGGAGGCTGAAGCCCAGCGTCTTGGCGGCCCTCGCCTTGGCCAGGCGCGGGGGGAGGTCATGAGGGGCGGCTTCCTCTCCGCCCGAGTGGTGGTGAACGTGGAGGCGATGAACATGATGGAGGCGATCGGCAACGTGGTGAGGCACAGGAAGGCGACTCTTGTGTACAGGATCCGCGAGGTGCGGAACGCGAGGTATGAGATCAGGACGGTGCCCGTGGTGTCCGGCGAGGCGCTCCGCCACGCCGTCCAGAAGGCCTTGGCGGAGGTGGCGGAGGGGGTGGGCCTGCCGGTGTGTAGCTGGTGTAGGCGGGGCGAGTTCGTAAAGCACGGCGTAGTCCTAGACGAGTTCTTCCGCGACGTAAAGGGCGCTGGGAGCGTCGCCGGTTTCGAGGAGGCGGCGGGGAGGAGCATATACGAGGCGGAGAGGCTGATTCTGGAGTCCTGCGTCGTTGAGGACGTGGGCGGCTTCTTGATCCCAAGGGCTCAGGTGGAGGGGGCTTCTGTTCTCGGGGTAGGCTGCTTGGTCCCGGCGGTGGAGGGGGGCCGGGTGTTGTGCGGCTTTGACGTCCAGTTCCAAGTGTGGCGTGCTTCCGGGGCTCAGCCGGGGGGAGACTGGGGCGGTGCTTAGGCCCTTCCTCGGGTGCGGGGCATGAGTGTTGTTGTGGTTAGGGGGAGGGCCCGGGGGGCCGTGGCGCTGGGGGGCTTTTCGGGGACGGTGGTGCAGGCTGTGGTGCTTGAGCTCCTCGGCGCGGGGGAGCTCCATGGGGCCGTGCCGAAGCCGTTTGCCGTGTGGCCGCTGGTGGTGGGGGGCAGGCCTCTGCTGGATGGGGCGGCGTTGGGGGAGGGGGCGGCGGTGGAGCTTCGGGTGGGGTTTGCGGTGAGGGAGCTGGCGAGGAGGTTTGTGGAGGAGGTGTCTGTCCGGGGCGTGTTTCGGCTGTTCAGCGCTGAGGTGTCTGTGGAGGAGGTGGAGTTTTGGGAGGCGCCGCGGCGGCTTGAGGAGCGGCCGTGTTTCAAGGTGGAGTTCCTCTCGCCCACGCGTTTCGAAACCCAGCCGTACTACAGGAGGAAGACGCCGGTTTACGACTTCACGCCGAGGCCGCTTAACCTCTTCCTCTCGGCTACGGCCTACGGCAGGAAGTTCGGCTTCTTGAAGCTGGGCACGCCGTTTCTCCGGTGGGTCTACACCTACGTGGGGCTGACCGACTTCGGTTGCAGAAGACCTTGCGTGAGGACCGTGAGACTTCTGGGGGGCGGCGTGGCCAGGGGCTTCGTGGGGTGGGCTCTGTACCGCGCATTCGACGCCCGCCGCCTCTCCGACCTATGGCGGGCCTTGGCGGTGGCGGAGGCCTTCAACGTCGGGACCGGCCGGGGCATGGGACTCGGCGCCGTGAGGGTAACCCCCCTCCACTGCCCAGGGCAAGACGCCCAGACGCAGACCAGGTAGTTCCCCGGCGCACTAGCCGCTTTTACAGCGCTACGCGTTTTCGCTGGCCTTACGTCTTGACGCCGCAATGGAGCAGTCCTAACGTCGGCGGCTCCCGCCTGGCGCCGACGTCGGCAAGCTCTGCGACTGCGACGAGACGCAACGCGTTCTTATGTAACAGACAAGGCTATTGCAATCTCTTTAAAACCGCTGTAGTTCGTGATGTTGCGGGACTAGAATTGGGGAGCCCCTCTCTAAAAGCTCCAACGTCAGCCTCTTCAAAGCCGCCAGAAGCTTAGCCTCCACATAAGCCGCGTCGGAGGGCTTGGGAAGCGGCTTTTGACTCTCGACGGCCGTGGGGAGTCCGTTGCCGGCATCTACTGTGCTCGCCTCGTCAGTTCCTGCTTCAGCTCCTCTAGGGCCTTCTCCAGCTCGCCGCTCTGCTTGACGCGTCCCTTAAGCACCTCTGCGCGCCTCGTCAGCTCCTCTAATGCCGACGTTATGTCGGCGGCCGCGTCCTCTCTGGTTGCGTATTTAGAGAGCTCGCCGCTTGGGTCGAGCCCGTGGTACTGGTAGTCGTGGAGGTCGAGGACGACTGCCACCCAGAGCGGCATCCCCCCATGACCCGCCTCTTCGAGAAGCCGGGCTAGAGTCTTCATCCTCCCCGTCGGAACTCTAGACACAGCCGTCGATTCGAGCCAACGCCTCTCCTCATCGGTCTTGACGAACGTCTTCAGCCTCCTCAGCTCGAGCCGTAGCAATGCGGCGAGAAGGGCCTTCCAGGCTTGGAAGGCCTTGCCGGCCGCGTTCCTCGTAAGGCCCTCCTCAAGAAAGCGAAGCGCCAGACGGGCCTCCACGAGAGCCTCCAGAAGCCTAGCCTCTATATAGCCCTCGTCGGAGGGCTTGGGCAGTTGACGCTCCACAAACTCAACAACCACTAATAAGGCTACATCTCTCTTTAAAACCTTTACACAGACGCCGCCGAGGTGCCTGATGTCAAGAAGGCGCCCCCAACGCCCTCCTTACCGCTTCTCTGTGTAAGGGGGTCTGCCACGCCACGTCTTTCCCAATGCCTAGTTCGGGATCCCTCTCCGGCGGCGGCTCGTCGACCCAGAATATCTGTTGTCTTTCGTATATGTTGTATAGGATGAGGTTTCTCTCCACCAGTTGCTTGATCAACTCTTCGGGGGCGTCGGGGCTCCACAGGTTCGCGGGGTCCTCCACAGCCTTCTCCAGCCAGCTCCTCCACCTAGCCACGAAGTCTGGGGTTAGCTTCTTCTCCTTGGCTAGCCATGTGACTACGGCGTTCTTATCCCATTTTGCCGTGTACAGCTTGGAGAGCATGTCGGGGTTTCCGCCGGTCCAGCGCCACACTTCTTCAAACGGCGGCTTGGGGTCCGGCAGTCTCTCGTATAGTTGCCGGAATCCGTTCCGCGGCATGTTCCACATAGGCATGGCTAAAGACCACCTATGACGGCCTAACTCATCCCGCGTCACGCCTTCGCTAGTTGCCACTAGCACGACGATTTTTTCGTATTTATATACGGGATGTTCTATCATGTTTAGCAGACCTTTCACGTAAGCCGCGGCTTTGTCTAGGCCGATTGCCTGGAACACGTCGTCAGCGATGACGGCGATTTTCCGCCTTCGCTTCTTCAAAATCTCCCGAGTAAGGTCAAACACCGCCAGCGCCAGCCGGCCCCACCTCTCATCCTCAAGAGTCTTCCTCACCAAATCTGCAAAAAGAGACTTGACGTCGGCATCGTCCACCTCAGCCAAGAAGACCTTGTCTATGGGGTGGAGATAAAACACGTCGTAACCCAGCTCCCTAAGCATGGCGGTTGCCTGCCGGAGGAAGGCAGTCTTCCCACAGCCCTCGGGGCCGAAGATGACGACGGGCCACCTCGTGCTTTTCTCTGCCCACTCCGCTATCTGCGCAAGAGCGCGGTCCCTATCCACAAACTCAGTCTCGACACCGGGCGCGATTTCGACTTTGATCCTCTTCACGTCTTTTAAATGGGCTTTAAATAAAGCTTTGGCGCCGAGAGGTTGCCAGCTGATAATGGGTGCTGGGATGTCTTCGGCGCAACGCGCTTTGGTCTCGTCCGGCGTTTTGCCGCGTCTCTGGGCGTCTCCGTCTTTCGGGTTAATATGGGCTGATGTTGCGGCGCCGCTGGGCGCTGGGGGGTTGCTTGGGGTCGGAGGCGGTCTGTGGCTTTGTCGGTGGCGTCTGCTTGGGGCTCGGCGTTTGGTGGGTAGTAATGTTAAAGTAGGGCTTTGGTGGGTTTGTTATGTTTCTGCAGTTGGAGTGGGTGGCGGCTGTCGTGGTGCTTTTTGTGGTTGTTGTTGTGGTTGTGGCTGTGTTGGCTAGTTCGATTCGGGTGGTGCCGGAGTTTATGCGGCTTGTGGTGTTTCGGCTTGTGGGGGTTAGGGGTCCGGGGCTGGTGTTTCTTATTCCGGTGATTGATCAGGCGTTTCCTGTGGATCTTAGGGAGCAGGTTATTGATGTTGCTAAGCAGACCTGTATCACGAAGGATAACGCGCCTGTGGATATTGACTTGCTTATTTATCTGAAGGTGACGGATCCGGAGAAGGTGATTACGCAGGTTCAGAACTTTAGGCAGGCGGCGGTGGGCATCGCCACGACGACTTTGAGGGCTGTGGTGGGGGATATCGAGCTGGACGAGGTGTTGGCTAAGCGTGAGTACATCAACTCGGTGCTTAGGGCGAGGCTTGACGAGGTGACGGCGCGGTGGGGCGTCAAGGTGACCGCCGTCGAGATCAGGTAGATCACGCCGCCCTCCACGGTTCAGTCGGCCGTGGTGAAGCAGATAGCCGCCGAGAGGGAGAGGCGGGCCATGATTGCGCAGGCCGACGGCGAGAGGCAGGTGGCTATCCTCAAGGCCGAGGGGCAGAAGCAGTCGGCGATTCTGCAGTCGGAGGGGGAGCGGCAGGCCGCCATTCTCCGAGCCGAAGGCCGGGCGAAGGCGCTGGAGCCCCTGAACGAGGCCGCCTCGAAGCTGGGGCAGAACGCCGTACTGCTCCAGTACCTCGACGCGCTTAAGGCCATGGCCGCCTCGCCCTCTGCCAAAATCGTGTTGCCCATGGAGGTGCTGGCCTTCCTCCAAAGCCTGGTTAAGAAGGGGGAGGGTTAAAGCTCCACCCTTTCTCCGCCTCTCAGCACCTCCAGCCTGGGGGGGCCTGTTCTGGATTATGGATTCCCCCAGGTGGAGCCTGAACTCGAAGACGTTGTTTACCTCTCTGCCGTTGACTCTGGTCACCACGTCGCCTCTGGCGAGCCCCATCTCCTCCGCGGGTGAGCCGGGGACCACGTCTACCACCAGAAGCCCTCTGTCGGTGGGTAGGCGGTAGAGCGCCTTCAGCGCCTTGTTGAGGGCGACTACGTAATGCCTAAGGCCGGCCTCACGTAGCGGCCGCAGCGCCGCACCATCTCGTACATAACCCTAGCCAGGTCTATGGGCACGGCGAAGCCGACCCCCTGGGCCCCGGCGATCACCGCCGAGCAGACCCCCACGGCGGCCCCTGACATATCCACCAGAGGCCCCCCGAGTTTCCTGGGTTGATCGCCGCGTCTGTCTGGATCAGATATTCAAAAAAGCGGTCCCCCGCCCTCAGCGACCTCCCCACGGCGCTCACTATGCCGAGGGTGGCCGTGGGCTTGTCCAGAAGCGCCAAGGGGAACCCAACCGCCACCACCCCCTGGCCCACCCTAAGCCTCAACACGCTGCCCATCGGTAGCGGCGGCGCCGAGAGGTCTGAACAAAGCAGGGCGAGGTCCTCGGCGGGGTCCGCCGCCGCCTTCTCCGCCTCGCTCCACTCCCCCTCCGGCGTCACCAACGCCACGCCGCCGCCGGACGCCACCACGTGGTAGGCTGTGACGTAGACGCCGCGGTCTACTGCAAAGGCTGTGCCGAGCCCCACGTCGCCCGGCCATTCAAGCCTCCTCGTGGTGACAGCAACCACGGATTTAGAGACTTTCTCCACCAAGTTGCTCAAGTCTACGGAGGCGTCTACAGGTAGGCTTAAAACATTAGGTGCCTGGGGAGCGAAGGAGGCGTAGGCGTGTGCCAAGCCGCGGCGCTGAGCAACGCCATTATGATCAGCGCCAGGAGTAGGGCGAGGAAGGCGGCGCCGATGCTGGTGCCCGACAAGGCCGCCAGGGTGAAGAGGGCAAGGAAGAACCCCACAAACAACGCGAGGGGAACGGCGAGGAGGAGGAGCCATGGGAGAGACGGCGCCAGAAACGCCAACGCCGCCCCCGTCAAAAAGACGCCTATTATGAAGGCGACCGGCGCCAGCAACACGCCTAGAAACACGCCGAGCGGGTTCACGAGGCGGCCGGCGAGGAGGCTCAACAAGAGCCACAGCAGGAGGGAAAAGCCTAGAAGCCACAGCAGTAGATCTAACACGTGCCTCTCTGAAAGAGGTTTAATTAAAGTTATTATTGCAAGATGCCGACGTCGCGAAGCAAACTGAGCTCACCTGGCCGGAGTTTGAGGAGGCGGTTAAGAAGGTGGCGCCTCTCCCAGTGGGCGTGGTGGGGGCGCACGGCCCCTGGGCACGGATGCCCTTATGGCGATGTACATCGCCGAGAGGGCCGCCGAGGAGGCCAGCGTCCTTCTACTGCCGCCTATTTGATGCGGTTGCACCTACGTCCTCGAAATTTCCCGGCACCATCTCCATATCGCAGGAAACCCTCTACAGGCTTTACAAAGACGTGTTTCTAGAAGCGGCGCGGAACGGCGTTAAGTACTTGGTGGTGGTCAACGGACACGGCGGCAACGTAGACCTGTTGAGAACAGCCGCTCGGGAGGTCGCCAAGACGACTAGCCTCGTCGACGTGTTGAAAAAGTGGTGGGTGGACCTAGCCAAAGAGGCTAGAAGACGGGTTCTGAAGACGCCGGAGGGGCACGCCGCCGAGGACGAGACGAGCGAAGTCATGGCGGCCTACCCCCACCTAGTCCGGGAGGTGCCGAGAGAAGTAGATGAGTGGGTGGAGGCTAGATATGCGGCATTCGGCAGAGAGGTGAACCGGCTCCTGTATCAAAGGGCGGTGCAGGGCTAACCCTCAAAGGCCTCAAGAGAGAAGGGGGAGGCCATCCTCAAGGTTGCTGTTGAGGAGCTCGTCCAGTTGATAAAGGAGATGAAAGAAGACAGGATCCCGCTTAACACGGTGGCTTGACGTGGCGGCCGGGGGCTCACATGAACGCCTGCCGCTTAGGGGAGGTACCCGCCGTGCTTTACTTCTGAAGCTTTGCGGTGAGGAAGCCGACGCCTATCAGGATGTATGCCGCGAAGAGGAGGACCGCGCCGATGAACACGATGATCAGCGCAGAGCCCCACCAGTACAGCGTGTTGGCGGTGCCGAAGAGCCCCTCGCCGGTTGTCTCCTTCATTAGCGTAAGCAACTGCCGCATCCTGTAGGCAGAGGCCACCTGCAGGATCCACCCAGCCACCCACGCGGCCCCAGCCACGGCCAGCGCCGCGCCGGCTAAGGCCCAAACCGCGTGGAGGCTCATCAGAGAGAAGCTGGTGGCGCTCTGCGCCACGGCGAAGGCGGCGGAGGCGAAGACCACATACAACAGCCACTTTAACGCGTCGTCTTTGGCAACGACGTCGCCCAGTCTCTCTACATATGCGGAGAGGCCCACGTAGATCAAGACTGCGCCTATCAACACAGCCACCCAGTTGGTAAAAACCCCCACGCCCGCCACCAGCCCGCCCACCCCCGCGAGGACCTTAGCAAGCTCTAAATCCATGTCACCTCCTCTCCACCTCTTTAAAAACTAACAACCATCTTCAACAAAGATAGAGTGTTTGGGTCTGTGGTGGAGAGGCGATACTTAATTGCCACTTGTCTTGCATGGAAGCTGGCGCTGGTATAATCAGTTCCAGGTAGACCAAGCAATACAGTCAAGCCAGTGGCCAACCACTGCCTAATCGGGCTCCGGTAGACGAGGAGGTAGCTGACGACCTTGAAAAGACACTCCTAACGCCTTGTGGCCCCCCATTGCTTGACAACATTATGACGGCAAGTGTGGGGGTTTCAAACCCCTTGTTGAAGGGGGGACCGTGAGGTGGGGCGTTGGCGCGGAGGCCTGGGAGAGGTGGAGACAATCGTTGCGAGGTGAGGATTCTTGTTCTGCAACGCTACCGATGCCGCCTGGATCGTCTAGGCAACGGGACGGGCTGAACGGCGACCCAGACGCCGGGGTGTTGCCCAGTCGTCGGCGGATCACGTAGGACACGAAGCGGGGTCTCTGGTGGGCGCCGTGCGGTAAGAGACCCACTTTGAGACCCGGCGGTGGGGCACCGCAGAAGAGGCGGCGGTGGGCGGCGCAGTGCCGTCTGAGACGCCGCGGCCGTCCGGGTGGGGCGTTGCGACAAAGCATTAAGTCCCAAGGCTATCAACGAGACAACTACGCGACTCCTATTGCCGTGTCTCTATATGGATATTTCACGTTCCCGCCTTACTGCTACACCGAGACTCTTCGGCCCCTCATCACGGGGTTGCCGAAGTCGAAGCGCTCCTCGCGCCAGGGGTCGGCGTTGAGGGAGTAGCCCTGCATCTCCCAGTAGCCCGGCACCGGCTCCTCCAGGGCCTCCAACGCGCCGAAGTACTTCACGCTTTTCCACGCGTAGCGGGTGGGCACCACCAGCCTCGCGGGTGCGCCGTGTTTCTTGGGGATGGGCTTGCCGTCTATGGCCCAGGCTATAACGGAGGTCTCCTCCAGAAGAGCCTCCACCGGCAGAGAGGCGCTGTAGCCGTCTACCCCCCACGCCAAGACGTACCGCCCGTAGGATCTCGCCTCCTCCAGCAGGATTTTGGTCTGGACCCCGCGCCACACCACCCGCTCCACGCTCCAGCCAGTGACGCAGTGGAAGGGGGCGACCAGATCTACGCAGGGGTACCTCTCCGCCAGCTCCCTAAGCGGTACCTCAAGCGGCTTCTCCACCGCGCCCACCACCCGGATTACGTGCTTCTCGAAGGGCACGTCGGGAGGGTCAAACACGTCGTAGATCACAAACCTATGCGCCTTCACCTGGTTAGGCGGCCACGGGGCATCCAGCTTAATCTCTCTGCACTCCACGACTAGACGCCGACTCCACTTAATAAATTTAGGGTTATAGGCGGATCTGGGGGAGATGTGCCGTAGCCCCCTAGGATGCCGCGACGGTATGTAGCCTGTGCCCTTCAGCGTGATGGGCTTCATCATAGGCGTATCGCGGGTAGATCCCGCACCTGGGCGGCGGATGCACTGCGCAAGCTCGCCGGACTATGTGGAACGTAGAGACCGGATCCTGCAGTTTTATGGATCCAGGCCTATACGCATAGATGTCCACCACGTCAACGGTAGCTCTGTCCACGTTGCATACGTAGAGCCGTAGCACGGCCGTGCCGGATCCGCCGGTGCCAGCCGGAGAGATGCGGCTTCTAACTTCAGCCTTTCTGAGGCTACCACCTGTTCGGCTTGGCTTGGCTTCTGCTAGTAGCCTGCGAGCCAGAGGTACACCAGCACCGCGCCTATCACCGCCACCACAATGAGCAACAACGATGGGCCCAATGCCCTCAGCCGACGCCCGCGGACCAGCGGCTTTTCGTTATTTGTTGAGTGGATAAGGAGCGCTGACGTAGAAATATGATACCTGCTAATAATTGCCAGAGAATTACCGTTGCAGTTTTCCGCTCCGGCGACGGCGCCACGCGTCTCATGCGGGCGGAGTCTTTTCAGCGGCGACCTGCTCCTGGGGCGGCTCTCTTCTCGGCCTCTTGGCCCTCTCGGAGAGTATCTTCATGTAGGTTTCTCGGAAGAGGGGGTCCTCCTCAAGCCGCCGCAAGACGTAGCGGTAGAAGTTGTTGATGAAGTTGAGGTAGGCCCTCCAGTAGTCTCTGTCGTTTTTAGCGGCAAGCTCCGCGAAGAGGCGGAGCACCTTGGCGTTGTGTGCTAGGTTTCTCCTACGCTCCTCCTCAGCATCTCCAACGAGGTCCCGAGCCTCCTCGCCCACGCCTCAAGCTCCTCCTGGTTTAAAATTCCTTTCGACTTGGCGAAGGCGTAGAGGAAGACAGCGTCTTCGAAGTCTTTGTCGGAGCCGAGCCACAGCTTGTAGGCGATCTGGAGCTCCAGCGGCGACACGTACAGAACCTCCCCAGCTATGGAGACGGCCACTCTCCGGGCCAGGGCATAGCGCTGGTAGAAGCTCCGCGGCGGCTTCACTTCGAAGTTGGGCAGGACCGCGGGAGGCTTGTAGAACCTGACCGAGAGGTCTCTGAACTCGTAGTCTAGGTTGCTCTCAAGGGTGAGGGGCTTGAAGCCGCATCTTGCCACTCTTGCGGCTACCTCGGCGCCGGAGGCCGCGTCAACCACCACGTCGACGTCGTCTGTGGTTCTTGTGCGGCCCAGCAATATAGCTACGTATCCGGCCACGATGACGTAGTTGAAGCCGAGGCACCTTACGAATTCCATCACTAGGCGGTCAAGCCAGCTGGGTTCCCTCTCAATTGCGATCACTGCTTTAGAAGGTGCAGAGGCCTCAAATTGTGATTCATCTAAAGGCGCCGGGGAGAGGCGGGTGGGGCGTCAGCGCCAGGACGTAGAGACCCATGGCGACGAAGACCGCGAGGCCTATGGGGAGGGCTAGCTTTATCCATTCGCGGAACCCGATCTTCAGCACTGCGGCCAAGACTATGTTGGGGACGTTGCCCGGTATGGCAAAGCCGCCGGAGAGCACCAGCGAAATAAGGAAGCTCCTCAACGCGTCTACGGCCATCTCGGGCGACACAAGCGCGGCGACTAGCGTGGCGTTGTCGGCGACGGCGGACAACATGCCGAAGACGTAGAGAACCTCCTTCCCCAGCCCCGCCACGACCTCGGCAACGGGCTTGAAGAACTCGCCCAGTATCGTCAAGGCGAAGATGAAGATAAATATCTTAGCCGCCCTGAGGAGCACCTCCCGGAGCTCCGGCTCGTAGGGCTCCACCTCCACACCCGCCATGCGGAGCCTCTTCAGGGTGAAGTAGGCGTAGAGGGCGAAGAACGCCACTA
>Ga0081478_143637_pt1 | contig 11280 bp, 12 predicted proteins | sample OctSprmetagenome_FD_70983 | JGI IMG/M metagenome (GOLD analysis project Ga0081478, IMG submission 70983) | Hot spring and microbial mat streamer communities from Octopus Spring Streamers, Yellowstone National Park, USA - T=80-84 v2 (version 2) | ecosystem: Environmental > Aquatic > Thermal... | reverse complement strand
TATAGAGCCACATTAATGGTGTATCTCCTAAATACGCACCTACGTTTAGGACAACTTCACCCTCTACATTAAAGGGCCACAATTTTATAAGTGACGAGGGAGGGGAAAACACCCTCGGCTCCTAATGGTATACTAAAATCTCTCCCAAAATAGTCTGGTATAATTATAGACGCATTATCAAACTTAACAATGTGTAAACTATCGCCATAATCATACCATACGTTTTCCAACCTGACAAGTTGTTTTAAAAGTGTTTTAGCACGACAGTGTATCGTTCCACCTGCTCTAGATTTGAAACTCCCGTTCAAGTTAGAGACGGCTTTTAACATTAGCTCAGGCCAGTTAACAACATGTTTTCTACTGACCCTCATAGCATAAGACCAACTCCTAATTCTCGCAAACATACAGTAACAGATGCAGAGACGATCTTATATACTTACCAACCTAAAAGCGACCAAAAAGGCTATGGTCCGAGATCCGGCTCTTATGCGAAACCCTTATAATAGCCCATGAGTTAGTGGATCGTTTTGACGCATATTATTGTTTTAGCCCATAATCCCGTCAAATAAATTAGAACAAAAGGCACAAATATCCACAACTTGCTACTCATATCCGGTAAAAACTTACCTTAAAGCCAAGTTTCCTAAACTCATTCGCATTCCAACCGCTTAAATGGCTCTGGAAGGGATTACCATCCTCGCAACTCCTTATACGATAACCTCTAGGAGTCGATAACCCAATGATGCAACAAGAAACTCTTTCAAATTCTTTTAATGCTCAGGCTACTCTAATCTTATCTAAATGTTCAATGACTTCAACAGCCACCACGCCGCTGAACGCTTTGTTCCTAAAAGGCAGATGCGCAATATCGCAGCAAACTAAATCATCATAAATACCGTTAGGTATGGCCTTGAGATAGGGAGCGAAAATATCGCAGCCAATTAGAGTAGGTGCATTGAGCCTCCGCATGGCTTTGAAAACGACGCCAAATAAGCCTGTACCACATCCTGCGTCAAGTATCCGTCCTTCTTTAGGCATCCTCGCCGAGAGAAATGTTGCTGCAATAACGTTTTGAGACAATACCATGTCTTTTCTACTGCTATGTCATACATAAAGTTATTACAGTCATCTTAAAGGAGTGTCGCCGAAATATGCACTTATGTTTAATATTATCTCCCCTTTAATGTCGAATGGCTTAATACTTCAATCAGGCAGCAGATGAAGCGACATGTCCAACCCTAAGTGGAATTTAGACATCACCATGATTTTCGCCACGAGTTTTCTAACCTGACCAGTTGTTTCAAAAGGACTTTCCCATTGCAAGCTATCGAACCACCAGCTTTAGACTTGAAAACTCCATCCTGACCGGAAACAGCCTTTAACATCAGCTCAGGCCAGTTAATAACATGTTTTCTACCGACCCCCACAGCATATGCCCAACCCCTAACTCTTGTAAGCATCCTACAAGTCGGCCACAGCACTCTATATAAAACTTTGTGATTAATTGATGAGTTGTCGGGTTTTAGGTCGCTCTCAGACCAAGATGCGCGTCATCGCTGCGGTGCTGGTCTCTTTCACAATATTCTTTCAATTCAACGTATATTCCTAACTTATGATGGCAAGACGTGGTAGATGGGACCCTGTGGATACGGCATAAGGCTGGTCCTTAGTTCGCCTCGGATGAGTGTTGTGGGTATTGTTGTAGTTTTTCAGTCCTCAACCGAGGGGTCTCGTTCATAAAATTCGCTATGTTCTAATTCGAGACATAAACATAAATAGTAGCTTTGAGATTATGTTTTAGGCTATGCAATTACTGCTAACGTTTGATGTAGAACCTGATTATTCAACAGGCGATACAGACCCTTATAGACACCTAAATATATTCTTTAGAGAGATTGTGCCGAAATTGATTAAAAATGAGGTCCCAGCTATTTTATTTGTAACAAATGAAGTGGTCAAACGCTTTACCGAGGATTCGTTAAAATGTGCTGATTTCTTTGAAATAGGTGTGCATACGCATCCCAACTTTCATGAGGAGTATAATAACTATGGTAACAAATTGTCCAATTATCCTTATGAGGCACAATATAAAATGGTCAAGAGAGACTACGATTTAATTGCTACACTTATCGGAAAGAAACCCATACTTTTTAGAGCAGGTAAATTTGCAGCGAACAAAGATACGCTGCGAGTCCTCCGCGAGCTATCAATCCCAATTGACAGCTCTTTGACGGTTCCCTATGTTTTTCGCTATAGAGCATTGAGTGAACGCCCTTGGCGAGCATTTAAAGAGGATGGTCTCATAAGGATCCCAGTTCTTGCTGTAGACATGCGTGCCTTCGACTTATCATTTAAGCTCAAGAACATTTGGATAGATCTGTTTGATGGTAGGACGACCTGCTGTATCTGTTTACACAGTTGGTTTGCTGCTCGATACAATCGCTTCGATGTTAAAAAGTATAAATTCATTCCATTGAGTCAACTTCTTGAAAACGAGCGGTTATTACTGGTTGAGAGATGAGGCCCAGCAAAATAACAACGGAGAAGATAACAATTTTGTATGCGACTATGGCTAGGATTCCAGGTGAACGAGCCCATAGCATCCAAATAGCTAGAATGTGCAGTGCATTACAAGAGATGGGTTCTAATGTCATCCTCATTTCGCCCAAACGTGGTGATAAATTTACTAGGAAGGCTAAAATGAAGGATGTAATGAAGTATTACGGTTTGAAAACACCTTTTACGCATTTTAAGGTCCCAGTAATAGGATTATTTAATGAAAATGTCAAGATAGAAAATCTTTCATGGTTTATCGCGGCATGGACATTAACGTCTTTCACTTTGGCGCTATATATGGCTCTAAAACTATTCCTTAGAAAAAATGTTTATATCTACGTGAGAGAGCCACTTCTTTACATAATGCTTACAATCAGCAGCTGGTTGTTGAAGCCAAAGATAATATATGAGATACATGAATTACCTGCGTTTTTAAAAGATGGTCCACGATTATTTTGGTCGCTGATGGAGCAGACCCATTTAATTATTTGTATCGCTCAAGCTTTATCTAATGTGGTTATAAGCCGTCTCAAAAAGGGAAAAGAACGCGTATTTACATTGCATGATGCAGTTGATGACGAAATTTTCAATGTGGAAGATACCTGTCCTGAGGATTTAGTTTCTATAAAGAAAATGTATAGGATAATTATGTATACAGGGCATTTAGACAGGTGGAAAAGACCCGAGTATTTAATTGATATGATGAAACATATTGCTGAAAATGACGTTGCATTGGTTTTCGTCGGTGGAAGTAAGGAAGACATTCTAAGGCTTAAACAATATGCGGAATCTAATGGTTTAGGTGAAAAAGTATTCTTTCTAGGATGGCGTCAGCCTTCACAAGTTCCAAAATACATCGCTTTCGCCGATGTCCTCGTACATTATTCGCCCGCACCACGCGGGAGGCCCCAAAGCCCGTTAAAGATTTTCGAATACATGCTGTCCGGAAAGCCGATCGCCGCCCCCAAAGCTCCCGGTATAGATGAAGTGTTGCACGACGGAGTCAATGCATTGTTATTCGACCTCAGTGATCCAGCTGATGCGGCTGAAAAGATAACTTTGCTACTTAAAGACAAAGAATTAGGTAAGATACTAGCGACAAACGCCAGAAATGCAGCCCTCTCAAAATATACATATAAGGTTAGGGCACGTACTCTACTCGAGTTATTAAACAACATAAGTATTCAAGAGCGATATTAGGCCTTGATGACAAACTTCCCGGAATTGAAGAGGTATGTACTTGATGTGGGAGGTGGCAGTTACCCGGTAGGTCATATTGTTTTAGATATTAGCATTCCTTCACATAAGCGACAAGAAGTCGAATATGTTATAGGAGACGCATGCCATCTTCCTTTCCGTTCCAATTCGTTCTCTATAATAGTTAGCCATGGCGCGATTAATTTTTTCCCAAATGAAATGCGTTTTCTAAATGAAGTTAGAAGGGTGTTGACAAATAAGGGCTTCCTAATTTTATCGGCCCTCACATATTACAGTTTCATGATAAACTTTTTTTACTATTTGAAAAGTAACCCTTTAGGTTCACTCAAATTAATCTTGAATTTTCTTAGAAGACGATACCGATGGTACACGTTAAAGGGGCTAACAAATAAGTTGAGTCGCAACGGATTTGTAATAATGAAAGCTTGTCCTAATGTTACTATCCCCTGGCGTCCAACAAAAACTCCACACAATATTTTAGTAATAGCATTAGCCATTATTATCGATAAATAATTTTACTGTGTTGGTCTTCCTTTTTTCTTCATGTGTCCGGATTATATGGATTTTATTGATTGCGAAGGTGCTCATTGATTAGTACCTTAAGTGATTCAATGGGATTTTTTAAACGATTCAAGCCCAGAACGTCCCTTACTCGGTCTATTTTTACCTGAAACCTATGCTTATCCTCGGGGGTGAAGGCGGATGGCAAGCCTTTGTCAACAATCTCGATAACTGGGTTTATCCTGCCCCCTGTTTCCTCGTAAACAATCTGTTTGATGTACTCAGCCAGCTCTATGACCGTAACTGGCTCGGGATATACGATGTTGAAAACGTTGTTGACACCTCTCAAACTTCCTTCCAAAACCTTGCCCACAACGACCTCGTAGGCCTCGCAAACGTCCTCAATATCGACGAAGAGCATGGGCCTGTACATGCTGTGCTTGTAGGGTGTCAACGGCTTACCCGAAAGGGCATTACGTATGAATATGCTGGCGGCCGTCAGCTCAGGCATCCCAGGCCCCAAGACAGTCCCAGTCCTCAAAACCACGTATGACTTGTTGGGGTACATGTGGGAGTAAAGCCTCACAACAGACTCCTGACATACCTTCGACAACGCATAGATCTTCGCCCTCTCCTCAACCTTATCGGGCCTATAACCAAACTCCTCATCCACGACACCCTCCAAACCCATCTCACCAATAGTATGCCAGGTCCCCGCTTGGACAAGCCCCACTACGTTGTCCAGACGCGCAACGGCCTCACAGATGTTCTGAGTCCCGACCACGTTGACCTGATAGCCCAGAACGGGCTCCTCATTGATGCGTGGTATCTGGATTATTGCAGTATTGATTGCGACCGCGGCATCAGCCAAGCATGCAAACACGTCCAGAGCGTCCCTGACGTCGCATCTTTTGAAATCGACGTTCTCCAAAGACCTCTTTGGCGGGTTTACGTCAGCCACTCTGACGCGGTATCCGCGGGAGCTAAGGTGTGCTGCAAGGTTTGAGCCTATGAATCCGGAGCCGCCGAAAACCACGACATCGACAGCCATATTACAACCAACGCAACGTGTCGACGTTCCTAAAATTATATCTATCATCGGCCACCTGATGCCACCTCTCTGAGGAGTGAGGCAATCTTGGGGATAACCGTGTCATAGTTAAACTCAGTTTCTACATGCTTCCTGGCCCTAAGACCCATCTCCCGCCTTAACGAATCGTCCATAAGCAGTATCGATAGACGGTCAGCCAAAGCGGCTATGTCACGTGGCTTCACGAGGAACCCCGTCACACCATCTATGACCGCCTCAGGTATCCCCGCCACCTCCGTAGCGACCACGGGCTTTCCGCAGGCCATCCCTTCCAACAATGCACGTGGAATGCCCTCTCCTTCCCTAGTTGCATATGCGATGATATCCGCTGCCCTCATTAAAGCCGGCATCTCCCTGTTAGGGACAGGTCCGAGAAAATACACGTGGTCACCCAATCCAGCCTTACCAACTTCCTTAACCAATCCTTCAACATACTCTTTATCGCCAGACCCAGCCACCGCAAGAATGCAATCTCTCTGCTTACTCAAAACAATTTCAAAGGCACGTATAAGATCGCGGACGCCCTTCTTCTCATTAACACGCCCAACATACAGAACGCATTTGCGTCCATCCTTCAAAGACATTAAACGTTGGCTGACCTCACCGTCGGGGCTGAAACGCCTGACGTTCACGGCGTTATGGATGTAAACGACCTTAGAGACGTCTAGCTTAGGATGATATAGCATAATCTCAGGCAACATTAGCCTCGAATAGAGAATAACCCTGTCGCAGGCATCTAAGGCCCTGCGGAGAAAAAACCTGTAAAACCGTTCCTTACCGCGGGCTTCAGAAGGGTGTCCGAAAAGCCATGTGCCAGGGAGGACAAGTACGGAGGGCATGTCGGACAACGTCTTGGCAACCCATATGGCTGAAAGCTCCGGTGGGCTGAAAGTCCTCACATAAAGTACGTCAACGTCGTTCCTGCTCAGCACGGGGGCCATGCTATAGAAGAGGATCTTTGTAGCACCGTAAACCTTCGGAACTCTAATGGCTGGAAGCTCAACGACCTCCATGTTCGGAGGTAGCGTAGCATCCCGTGCAACTACGTTATCAGTCACAACCTTAAGTCCGTCCACATACCTGCTTAGCAGCACGTACTCCTCGAAATACTGGGCGTGAAGACTCGGAGCATCAACACCCTCAAGTCTACCGATAAATGTCATAACACAAACCATCCAATCCAAGATAAACATGCTACTTTATAATAATTTCGAAGACCAAATAATCCTCTCAATTCGTCAGGTCATTCAAGCACGTCGGCTAGTTGAATCCTTGCTTAAGCCTATCCTCAATGATGGCTTTTGCCATTAGGAAACGCAACTTAGATATCAGATGACAACCTTTGTTGTCCGGTAGCCAGTTCACCGTCCAACTCTTCAAGGTTTTTATTTATACATTCCTATGATAACTTCGTGCTGCTCAGTGTCGTCATCCCAGTTTACAATGAAGTGAAGTATATTAGCAATGTGTTAGATAGGGTAGCTGTAGCGGTACCTAATATCAAAAAGGAGATAATAATTGTTGATGATGGATCCACAGATGGCACTAGGGAATGGCTTGTTGCCAGATTTCCTTGCATATGGGAAGATGAAGTTTTAGATAAAGGTCACGTGGTAGGTGTTTTGGATGACGGTCAAAATGGGTTAAGAGATCGCGTCAAAAGAATCTTAGTAGTTCTTCATAAACGAAATAAAGGAAAGGGTGCTGCTTTGAGAACAGGTTTCAAAGCGGCACTTGGCGATGTAATTGTTATACAAGATGCCGATCTTGAATACGACCCTAGAGATTGGGAAGAGATGTTAGAGCCTATCATATCGGGACAGGCCGACATTGTGATAGGGTCTAGGTTTTATGGAAAGCCTCATAGCATTTTTCCACTTCGGCAATACATTGGAAATAAAATAATAACATTCTTCGTCAACATTTTTACTGGCTTAAGATTTACAGACGTAGAGTCTGGATACAAGATGTTCAAAAGAGAGGTGATAGACCAGATAAAACTCGAGTGTGATGACTTCGGAATAGAAGTTGAGCTAGTTATCAAGGTGGCAAGAAGAAAATTTAGGATATTTGAAACGGCAATAAGGTATTACGGGAGAGGATATGAAGAAGGAAAGAAAATCAAAGTTTGGGATGGGGTTAAGGCAGTCTGGTATATATTAAAATATAGTCTGCAACCCGAGATGTGACACAAGTGAAGATTTGAAAAGAAGTTAAATAAATTTTGATAAATTGATAAATTAAGGGAGTTGTAGTGCTGTGCTAGAAAAATCTCCACAATGGCGAGAAATGTTGCTTATTGTTTGTATAGGCCATCCATATATTAAATGTGACGTGGACTAGGTATATGGCAATTAGTAAAAGTTTACCTAACCTTTTTCTATACACCACATGATTTGTTAAAGCATTTGATAAAACTAAGAAGCCATAAGAGGCCGTTGGTATCAAAGCATGTAAAGCTATTAAAGCCACACGCGGTTCAAAGATTCCTGGCCATCCTAACGCCAAAGCAACGGCAGGTATAAGGAAAAAATGAATAACAATCTGCCTAGTTCTATCTCTGTCGGAAAGTAGGCCCATCAAGAGACAAAATAAGGGCAGAGGGCCTAAGCCGTATATGAAGTAGCGGATTATTTTAAAGGGGTGGTAGCCATATTGTATGGCGTTATTTACAGATATATCAACAAATGTTAAATAAGATATGTTGTGCACAAATATCACATACAATTGCCAAATTGAAGGAATGATCAGCGCCGAAACAAGATATATTATTGATTTTGTCCATTTTTCTTTCGTTACGAGTAGGAAAAACGCTCCTAAAATGGCACTTACCACATTCTCCCTGATAAGAGTCAATGCCCCGCTCAGGAAACCTAAAAGCATAACATAGACGGTTGCGTGGTCGGATTTCCCGGATTTATAAATATGCCGGATAACCAAATACATCACTAAAAGCGCTCCGAAAAGGCCAGGTACATCGGCATTAGGAGCAAACGCAAACAGCATGAGATAAGCATTCGGAAGCCAAAGCATTGGATATATATAAGCAGTTTTTTCACCGTACAATAATTTAGTTATATAATAAGAAAGGATAATAGAAGCAATATACATGATTCCAGACAATACAGAAATCGTAATGGTTGGTGGTAAGGGTAAAAGGAGCTTAGCAAAGAATACTAGGAACGGTCTTACTGCGATAAACAAATTGGGCACCCTCCCCTCAAGCTGGAGCACTTCTTCAACTATGTGACTCCCAGAGGAAACGTCTGGAACAAAAAATAGAAGTAAAGTCATGACCGGATATGCTATGCACGCGATTATTGAAATCATCTTTAATCGCCGCATGCGATTAATTGAGGTCTCCCTATTAATAAATGCTGTTTCCAGGGAGAAGCAGAAAACTGCGTCCAATCAGCTCGTCATAGTAAAGAAAAAACATCGTCAGACCCACAGGTAAACGCGTTGATGGTGATTGCACGGGCGGCGGCACGAGGATTTTTGACGGTAGGTAAACCTCGTCCATTGCTTTGGAGATCAAAGTGCTGAAGCACGATCCAATACGCCAAATCACCTTTAATCAGGCCGGAAAATATGACCTAGTAGTGGCGCAGGAGGTTAGTCTCGGTTGAGGGTCCTCTTCACCGCTTCCGGCAGCCACTTGGGCGGGAGCACGATGGCGATGATGAACCTGATGATAGGGTTGAGAAAGCTGGGAGCCGAGCCCCTGCTCTTGGGAACAGAACCCACCCAGATCTACAGACCCTACTTCGAGAGGCTTGAAGAGGTGGGAATCAAAATTGTCTTCTGGGGACGCGGAGCGGTCGGCGCGTCCTACTGGGCCGGGCTGTTGGGTGCCGCAACCAAAGTAGCCCTGAAGGGTTCCGTCGACGTGCTGCACGCCCACACGCCAAAGGAGGGCATGGTCCTCTCGCTGGTCTCACGGCTGACGGGTAGACCCCTTGTGTACACCTTCGAGGGGGATCCGCTGCTCGAACTGCGTTTCCAGAAGCGACGCCTGTACGACGAGACCCTCCACAGGCAATTCCTTCGCGAAATAGTCAGAACCGCGACTGGATTGGCCGCCTGCTCCAGATGGTTGGCCTCACGCCTGAGGGAGAATTACGGCATAGACGCAGAGCCGATACCGAACCCGGTCGACGTCGAGAGGTTCTCGCAACCCGGCACGCCTATGGGGAGGACGATAGTGACCTTGGCCAGGCTTGTCGAGGTGAAGGGCCTGAGGACCCTCTTGAGGGCCGCCGAGAAGGTAATCCGGGTCGACGGCGAAGCGACCTTCCTGGTGGCGGGAGACGGACCGATGAGGGAGACGCTCGAGCGGGAAAGCGCACGGCTCGGAGGGAGGTTCAGGCTGCTGGGATTCCATCGGAGGCCACAAGAACTCCTCAAGACGTGTTACATGCTCGTCATGCCCTCGCTTTACGAGCCCTTCGGTATGCCGGCCGCGGAGGCGGGAGCGGCGTCGAAACCCGTCGTAGCGTCAAGGACCGGAGGCCTTCAGGAGATCGTCGAGGACGGTTCGACCGGTCTCCTCCACAGGCCAGGCGACCACGAGGACCTGGCAGAGAAGGTGCTGAGGCTGCTTGGGGATCCCGAGCTGGCCGCAGAGATGGGCAGGAGGGGGAGGGAGAGGGTCATGAAGCTATTCAGCCCAGAGGTCGTTGCGGCCCAGTACGTCAAACTCTACGAAGAGGTCTTCTGAGGTCTTCCAGCGCCTCCAGATAGGCCATGGCGTACCTCTTGACCGCCTCGTCCCAAGAAAACAGCGAGAGGGTCCTTTTCCTGGCGGCTTCACCGATTCTCTCCCTCAAATCCGCGTCCTTCAGCAGATCGACAACAGCGGCTGCGACGTCCTCGGCCCTCCTCTCGACGAAGAGGACCTCCACGCCGTCCCTGAAGACCTCCGGAACTATCCCGACGCGGGTCGAGACCGAGGGTGTTCCGCAGGCCGCTGCCTCGAAGACGACCCTAGGACCGCCCTCGTAGAGGGAGGTGCATACGAGGACCGCCGCCTCGTTGTACAGCTTCGCCAGTTCACGTTGAGGGACCCAGTCGAGGATTTGTGTGCGCTTTTCCAACTCGAGAGCGCTCAGCCTGCCTCTAACCCACTCCTTCATCTCTCCGCGTCCGACTATGTATAATGTGGCTTCCGGCATCTTCTCGGCAACCAACCTGAAGGATTCCAGCAAAAGGTCGAGGCCCTTCTCTTTCGAAAGCCGACCGACGAAGAGGACCAAAGGCCCACGCTCCCTCTGCGGCTTTAGCAGTTTGAAGAGTTCGGGCTTGATGTAAATCGCGGGTATCCTCAAGACGTTCCGAAAGCCCATCCTCCTGAGCTGCCTCTCTATGGTGCCGTTAACGGCCCTCACCAGGCTTGCCCTCCTCAATATCCAGTAGGCCAACATTCTCTGCGTGACGGTCATATGCTCGAGATAGTTGCCGTGTACTTCGCAGAAGAAAGGAGCACCGGTCTGTTTAGCGATGAGGTATGCGGGAAGCCCTGACCTTATGGTCGGCTCTTGAGCGATCACCAGATCGTACCTTCCGGGCTTCAGCCACGGAGGTCTGGCGAATATCACCTCTCCCCAATACCGCCGCAGGTCGTCCAAAGCGATCGAAGGTGACTTACCGACCATCAGAACCCTCATTCAAGTCCTATCTTGAGCACGAATGACCGTATTTCAACTTAACAACCTCATTACGAAATGGAATGCAGAGCTTGTCGAAGCTGCGATGGGTAGGACAGTTGAAACTTCTACGCTCCTTTACTCGTCGCGAGAGGTTTAGGTCCCTCGTTGGATGCTCGTGTCTTCACGACGCAGAAAGGACTCCGCTCTCCGTGTCGGCTCCTCTGCGATGCAAAACCGAGACAATTGGCCCCCTTCGCGGGCTGTTCC
>Ga0081478_137778_pt1 | contig 11292 bp, 12 predicted proteins | sample OctSprmetagenome_FD_70983 | JGI IMG/M metagenome (GOLD analysis project Ga0081478, IMG submission 70983) | Hot spring and microbial mat streamer communities from Octopus Spring Streamers, Yellowstone National Park, USA - T=80-84 v2 (version 2) | ecosystem: Environmental > Aquatic > Thermal... | reverse complement strand
CTTGTAAATATCCTTAATTCCGTTAGCGGGGTTGGCCCTAAGCTCGGGATCACCAGCTTCGCCCAAGCCGCATGGGGCCCTGTCGAGGGGAACGCCACGCCCCTCCCATCTGAGGATAGATATTTCAAGCCGATGTTTATAGCACCGAATACGTAAAAGATAGAAGGCCTGGTCTACTTAGAAAGAGATTGATCAAGGTTATATACACCTTTTACGCCACAGAGGATGCTAAAAAGCTGGCAATTGAGAAAGGGATTTGGATTGTTAGAGCTAGAGGAGATATCACTCCTAGAGTTATTCACGAGATTAACTTGCGAAACAAAAAAGATTTATATTTATTCTAAAGATCATGCTTTCTGAATAATCTCAAGCTCTTTCTTTATGCCCCAGAATTCTTCTAAATGTTCTTTAGGTGGCGGTGGCGTCAGATATGAGACTACTAACGTTACAATGCTTGCAACTGCTGATGGCAGCGTCCCCTCCCATACTCCAAATGGGTTGTGAGGAGCTTCTGGCCATATCACGTATGTGAATAATATTAGAGATGCGAAACCTGTTAGATAGCCCCAGAAGAGACCGTATTTATTTACTCTATCAATAAATAATGCTATAATAGCTGGAAATGCTATTACAGCATATGCGGGAAACGTGAATTCGAATCCTATTATGACCATTGGATGCTCAGGATTTAATGCTACAAGAATTGCTAATGCGGCTGTCAGCAGGATCAGTCCTGTAGTTATCCATCCTCTTGCTCTCGGACTGATCTTAAGTTTAAGAGCTTTCTGAAGAATATCCCAGTCTATTAATGATGCCCCCAACAGGATCATTGCATCAATAGTTGTTCTTGATATTGCTATAAGACCTAGCACTATTATATACATCAAGATGCTCGGGCCTAGCCAGTCGAAGAATAATCTGGCTGGATACTCTTCGACAACTGTTATAGATGGAAGCTCAGGCAGATTGCCGTATTGAGCTAGAAATGCTGAGGCTATCATTATAGGTGATAAGAAGGCTCCTACGAGAAAACCTATTTTAGAGAATAATCCTCCTAAGACGACTGATTTATAATCTTTCGCCGCGTAAATCTTTGTTATCAGATGAGGTATGAAAAGCCATGAAGGACCATATAACAATAACATTGTCAAGAAATATTGAGGTGGAAGTGTTACTGTGAAAACTTTTTTAGCAAGCTCAGTATTATATGCTGTATCAATAAGCTGTCCAAAACCTCCGTAGTGCGCTACTACAAAATAGATCATTACTCCAAATGCTATTAAAAACGTCACTCCAGCAATGACGTCTGTATATGCAACTGCTCTGAATCCTCCTATGATAATGTTTGCCAGAAGCATTATCGTTATGATTATGAGAAATGTGTGATAAGATATCTCTCCTCCTGTAACAGCTGTGAGAACTCCAGCTGTCGGGATATAGATCATTCCTATATAGAGAATTGTTGCATAGAATATTATTATTGCAAGAATGATTCTCAGAGGAGCCTCATAACCTCCTGCTCTGTGAACAATTATGTCAGTAGGAGTGACATATCTATGGATCTTTGATGGCCTCCATATTCTTAACGAGACGAGAAGCCACAGCGGAATCCATGTCAGATAAAACAACATCTCTATAAACCACCATTCAAAACCTTCAGACACGAAGACGGCCGGCATCCCGACAAACTCCCAAGCCTCCATATAAGCCGCCATATATGTGAAGGCCATTGTAACCCACATCAAAGTTCCTGACGCAATATAGAATTCGTAGTGAAAAGCCTTCTCAACATATCTCTTCATTCTCGTCCTGGCTAATATGGCTGCTGGAAGTGTGTAGAGAAAGAATATTGCTGCGGCGGCAACAACAAGTATAGACCATGTAGATACCATGGTCATCACTTTCTGATATTTCTCTTAATCTCTCTGATCCTTTTGGACATCGCATATAGATATATAGGCGTTAATATGATCGCTGACAAAGTCCATATTATTCCCACAAGCAGGGCAATCCCCATCTGATATGGTAGCCCCAGAAATCTCACCTCAGGATCCCATCCTATCTCACTTATTTCATTAACAAAGTAGTAGGTCATCACGGCTAGAGCTATTAGATAGATGAATATATAGTATTCAAAACGCCAGGGCTTTCTAGGGATAAAATAGATCTCAAGCTCTTCTCTCTCCTCACTCATAAAAGTCTCCAAATATTTTTAATTTTTAGACAGATTATATATTAAAGAATTGTATGCATAAAACAATGTTTAATCTACTTTAGGTTTCTTATAATTATTATTTTTATGAGCCTCCTGAGACTGGAGGCAGAATATCTATCAAAAGATCTTCTTTGATTATCTCGTTTATATCGTAAAACATTATATGTCTACCATTAATTATTATACTCACGCCTCTAACATAAATCTCTTTGTTAACTACATTAATATAGTTTTTAAGCTCAGGATATGTTTGAACAATTTTTTCAAAGATTTTGTAGAGAACACATTCGTCATATTCGCATGAAAGTTCTAATATCTCTCTCCCGACAAGATCTCTTAGAACTCCATATAATTTCACTATTATTTTCAAAGAATTGACCTCCTTCTAAGTTTTAAAAAGTATCTAAGTTATCAGCTGAGGATCCCTAGATCTTTTAAAAGTCTCTCTGTGGGAGCTCCTTTCTCATCCCAGCCTCTATATCTATAGTATAGATCAAGCATTCTTTTAAAGTCTTCTGGAGCTATTCTCCATCCTGTGTCCTCACGTTTCTCATGAAATCTCGGTGGGAGAATATCTCTATCTCTATATATCCCGTCCATATTATTGATCAATCTTGTAAGATTATATATTCTATCTCCTAGTCTTATAAATCTCTCATAATCATAGTCATACCCTAATGTGTTGAGCATCTCAACATAAAGTTTTGTCCCCGCCTCAGGATCAGCAAATCCTCCGACAATATTGTCGCATGCAACCAGGGTCCAGAGCGCGGCGTTTCTATTCTGTAGATGAATAACTAGTTTAACAAGATCTTCTAAAGATGGTCTCATAGAGATCTCGGTCACAACAGTCCACGCCCTGAGATGATCTCCTCCTCTATCTGCTGTGGCATATGCAAGAGCCATGCCGACCACACCCCTAGGATCATAAGCAGGGATCTCAAGACCTTTTATATGAACAGCATATTCATGAGCATTGAAATGATCAGCCGCTCTGGCAACTCCCTCCGCAAATATATCTCCTACTCCTCTTCTATATGCAATATCATGATAAAATCTCTTGTATCCCTCCACATCGCCCCATTTAAGAGGATAATCTAATATGCCTCTCTCAACAAGCTCAGTTGCAAACGCCGCCACATTTCCAGCTGATATAGTGTCAAGCCCTAAGGCGTTAAGAACCTCGTCGAGCTCTATAACATGTGGTCTGTCAACGACGAGAACATTAGATCCCGTCATAGCGACAGTCTCATACTCTATCTTTGCAGTCTCTCTCCTAGCTTCTCTAAGCTTTACTCCACAGGCGACTGGACATGTTGGGCATGTATGTCTCCCCACAAATATTTTTCTCCATCCATCCTCTGTAAGCTCCTCCCATTTGTCGTGGACTCCCAGTCTAAAGTTTTTGACTGGAAGAATCCTTGCTTCTGCAGATAATTTGAAAACTGGTAGATTAGATCCTAATCCTATTGCTGGCACAACCTCTTTCTTAAGAACCTCCACATATCTGTTTATGAGCTGAGATCTTTTCTCAAGATCTATTTTCAACCCAAGATCTCCCAAGCCCATCCATCCTCTAACAATTATAGCCTTAAGATTCTTAGATCCCATCACAGCCCCCAGCCCGCCTCTCCCGGCAATACCAGGCCTATTGAGAGGTCTGCTTCTCATATCAATAAATATTCCCGCGAATCTAACAAGATTCTCTCCCCCAGGTCCTATGGTGAGAACTGAATAACCTGTGAAATAATCTCCCACTTCATAAGTAGTCTTTCCTCTGAGACTCTCACATTCTATAAGTCTCTTTTCATCTCTCGTTATTTTAAGACATACCATTTTATCGCTTTTGCCTTCAACAATGATCCCTGTGTAGCCAGCTCTCCTAAGCTCTACAGCAAAAGATCCTGCGGCATATGAGTCGCAGAATGTTCCTGTCAGAGGAGACTTGGCTCCTATAGAGATCTTTGTGAAAGTAGGATAGACAAATGCCAGAGGACCGTTAAACATAAACAACTTGTTCTCTGGTGAGTAAGGATCTGTCCTAGGCTTGACCTCTTCATACATATAGTATGCCACGAGACCTTTTCCACCTAAATACCTCTCTTCAACATTTGGGGGTATATCCTCCTCCTCTAAAGTATTATTGCTAAGGTCTACTCTAAGAATTTTCTTATACTCAGCCACTGAACCACCACTCTATATTCTGTTAAACTCTATATATTTATATTTTGATATTTTTTAACCATTGTTCATAATAATCATGTTTCAAAAATATATAACGTCTCATGAAACTGATTCTGGGAGCTATCTTATGTCTCTCAAGACTGTGACAGAGGAATATAGAGAGAGGTTCATATCTAAAACACCTAAATCAGCTGAGCTTTATAGAAGAAACGTTAGTCTGACACCTTATGGAGTTCATAGCAATTGGAGGATATTTGATCCACACCCAATATTTATGGCAAGAGGAAAAGGGTCTAGGATATGGGATGTAGATGGAAACGAGTATATCGATTATAACATGGCCTTTGGAGCATTAGCCATAGGTCATGCACATCCGATCCTCGTAGAGAGAATTAGAGAGAGAATTGAGAACGGGACAGTCTTCGGTTTTGAGACCAAATACGGCGTGAAGCTGGCTGAGGTGTTGTTAAAGAGATTCGGTTTTGAAATGATAAGATTCTCCTCGACAGGTCTCGAAGGAACTCAGCTGGCTGTCAGACTTGCGAGAGCTGCAACTAACAGACCTAAGATTCTTAAGTTCGAAGGCTGCTACCATGGCTCTCATGACAGTCTTCTAGTGGGAGTTAAGCCAGATCCTCTTCACGCAGGACATCCTAAGAAGCCTAGGTCAGTTCCTGCAGGACCTGGTATACCTAAGGACATAGCTGATCAAGTGGTTATAGCACCTTTCAACGATATATATGCTGTTGAGGATATAATGCGTCAACACGGCAATGATATTGCAGCCATAATACTCGAGCCTATACCTATGAACATGGGAGTAGTGCTTCCTAAAAAAGGATTTTTAGAGGGATTAAGAAAACTTGCTGACGAATACAACTCGCTTCTCATATTTGATGAGGTCAAGACAATAGGCAAATTCTATAGAGGAGCTCAAGATTATTTCGGAGTCAAACCTGATATAATTGTTGTTGCAAAAGCACTGGGAGGAGGATACCCATTCTCAGCAGTCATGGCTAAGAAAGATCTTATGGAGCTGATAGGTCCCAGAAAAGTTGCTCATGGAGGAACCTTCAACTCAAACCCCTTGTCAGTATACGCCGCCTATATAACTGTCACAGAGATATTAACAGAACAAAATCTTGCTTATGCTCAGAAGCTTAGTGACGAGCTTGCAAAAGGATATAGAGACGTTATAGAGGATAAAAGAGTTGATGCACATGTAGTGAATATAGCCACAAGCGGCACAGTGTTCTTCACTAAAGAAGAGATCAGCAATTGGAGAGATTTTGTATTAAAAGTCAACTGGGGAAGATGGTATGCATGGGTTCTTGGAATGCTTATAGACGGAGTGATACCTCAGGCACTGGGCATTGACGAACAGTGGACAGTTTCTATACAACATACTAAAGAAGATATTCAGAAGACTGTAGAAATATTTGATAAAGTATTGTCAGAGATCAAGGGTAGAGAGACTGTGCCTGTGAAAGTTGAAGAAGCAATATAAAACATTAAATCCCTGACTTTTTATAATCAACCTCTTTTTTCTGTAAATATGATAAGAATTACTCTAAAAATTCTTGGGCTCTGATCTATTGCCGAGGCTGTCAACGGCTTTCTTAGAAAGCCTATCGCAGCGGGAGCCAGCATCATGATGATCTGTGGTATAGGCCATAGAATGCTTTTTGACACATATATGTATGCACTTGCTATCGATGGGATCCATAGAAGAATTGTTTCTAAGCTATTTCGCTTGCCCCTAGCTCTCTGAATATTATCATCAACCCGATCATTGAACCTATGAAGCCTGCTAAAACAATCGTGTAAAGGCCTAGACCTCTCACATATGTTAATAATATTATTAAAGATACTAAATATCCCGCCAGGCTTTTAACACCTATGTCAAGTGCATGCCGTTCTCTCTCTAAAACCCATAGATAGTTTATATAGAGACTTGATAATGAGGAGGCTGTTGACAGACTTATGAGAGCAACTCCATATGGTATCGCCTTGACATAATCGCCGGCGACAATACCTATGAGAGGAAGAGCTGGCGAGGCTGCTATTGCTGATGCTGATAAAAGACTTGTCACAAATACTGTGGCTCCGACATAATCTCTGAGAAGATTCTTAACCTCACCACCTAAGCCATATACATGTGCAAGTCTGCTTCTGAAGACATTTATTACAGAATCTGTCAAAGCTGTGACAGCACCAACCATATTATTAGCTGTGGTATATAGTCCTGTGTATGATGGACCTAAAAACATATAGATCAGATATATAGATATGTTAGCCTAGATCGTCCCTAGATAACTTAGGATCCACACCTGGATTCCTGTTGAAAAATATTACCTGAAGTTGTTTCTTAATATATGGATCTCTTGGCGAAGAATAGGGATCTTTCTTACGTTGTAGAAGTAGAATAATGCCGTAAAAATCTGACCGATCAACATTGTAGTAATAATCAAATATACAGTCTTAAACATAATTATGAGAATAATCTCTGATATCCTAAAGATCATTCCACCAATTAATGTTCCGAGAGATTATGTGGCGAATCTACTTATCATCCATAGATAACTTGATAAAATATTTGCAAATGTTGAGACTATCACATAAAGAATATATAAATATATTATTCCGATAAACCTCTCTGAAATAACAGATGTTATATAAAGAGGAGTAATGATGATCAGCGTTATCACATATGCCATAGTTATCGATATTGACATAAGGAAAAGTGCCGAGTAATGTTCCAAAGGATCCTTGCCTTCACCATATTTGACAGCTCCTTCTCTCACAATAGCCCAGTCGATACCTAAGGTGGGGAAAAACGTTGATATGATGCCTGCGATAGATAACAGAGCATTGTAATACCCATAGTCTTCTAAAGATATGAATCTTGTCGAAACAATAACATACAAGACTGCCAGGGAATAATTAATTATGCTGGCTATATAACCAAATAATATGCCGCTGACAGCAGACTCATTAGATCTCAACATTTACACCATCTTGTTCTTCAAATTTTGAATGCCTGTATAAAACAATTATATAAAAACTTTTATATGAACTACGATTCATAAGCCTAATGTATTTATATTATTTAACATAGAGTCTTTATAAAAATTATATCTTATTTCACCAGTGATCTGTTTCCAAAGATCTTGATATGCATCCCTACACTTGATAAAGAAGAGATCATAGGGCCTGTGTTAAACAATATACCGTCTCAAAGCTATCCCACGGAGAAGATGAGGATCCTTATTGTTGACGGAGGATCTAATGATAGCACACTTGGTATCGTCAGAGAAATACTTTCTAACTCAAATGTTGACTATAAGATAATTCAGAGAAGAAATAATATTCCTGAGGCGAGGAATATATGTATAGAATCGATGAGAGATGATGAGAAGGCTCTGATATTTTGGGATGCTAATATCCTTACGAACAACAATGATCTTTTAAGAGTAATGATGAAAACCTCTCTAGAGAATCCCAAGATGCGAGTATGTCGCGGAGAGACCCAAGAAGGGCAGATCCTCGAATGCCCTAAGTACAAGTTGAAAATGAACGGACATAAGGCTGCATCTATAAACGTTAGGAGGAGATACCTAGAGGGAAAGAGGGAAAAGAAGAGGAGAGCCAAGATGCGGGGTTTCTCCACAGCAATGAACCAGAGGAAACTATGAAAGTGGAGCCGTGGGTAGGGGTCACCCCGAGCGGGTGGAGCCCAGCGATATGGATCCCGATGAAAAGGGATCCTGAGGCCAATGAAGCCAAGGGAAGAGGGCTTGGCAAAAACCAAGCCCAATGAAACCCGAACCCCAAGGACTGTTGAGCTAGAGACTTCTGGAATGTTCTGGTTTTATTGCAGTTTGTTGTGGTTGATGATATCGCTTGCTTTACTACTCCCTACCTGGTTTCTAGACCAGCCCTTCGGGAGCACCCTACCTGGGCGAATGTAGGAGCCTCGTAGGCGCCCTTCCTCCCCCTCATAACTGCTCATCGGGTTCATGATGGAGTCTCAACCAAGTAACCAAGTTATAGCAGAAATACTTATAAACGTCAGGCAATGGGAATCAACATCAAAAACTAGGCAAGAACACTAATATCAAACAACGCTAAAGCAATATAGGCAATATAGAAAGGAAAGTGAAGCAGTTGCAGGGGGTTGTGATTGTAATATCTTCGATCTCCCTAGGGGTGGTGATCGATGTTGGAAGAGTGTATAAACTGATTGCCACGGGGTAGTTGTTAACCTCTTACAATTAGAAGTCTCTATGTATATTTATTTTTTATAAATAAAGTATAAATATATAATTTAATTATGGGGTAGTTTTTCTAGGTTTTGAATGCTATACTAGGCTATTCCTATAATAATAACTCCTCACTCGAATAATCAATAATAAAAATTTATAAAAACCCAAGGGGTAATTATATTGGGAGGTAGTTTGTCAGAGGAAAAGAAGAAAGGTGGCAGAGGCAGGAGAGCTGTGGATGAGAAAAATGTGATCTATGAGGATGAGGATATCATAGTTGTGAGGGCACCAGACGATGAGGAGCTTATAGAGCTTGTTAAAAAGAAGATTGCAGAGAACGGTAAGCCTGTTTCATGGAAGGAGCTAAGGGCATATTTCAGCGGTCTCGCTGGAGAGGATAGGCTGAGGAAGGTTTTGATCAGGCTTATAGAGAACGACGAGGTGATAGAGATGCCAGATGGAACTTTCGCACTGCCCGGGATGGAGAAGGGCTATATACCTAGATCAGATGTTAAGAGGGTCAGACCTCTTGCACCAAGGAAGTTCAAGGCTAGATGGGGTTCAATGGCACCTAGACTTAGAAGGCTAGGCGTGCTGGAGGAGACAACAACGGCTTCTTCAAGCGCTGCATCATCGCAGTAGCGATCTCTTCTCTATTGATTCTAGCTTAAACCTTGGGGGTTTCTTGTAGATATCCCCTATATCTCTTCGTTAAGATCGATCTGTAGCTCTGGATAGCCATCCTAATAACTATCCCTAAACCGTATAAGATCCTACTACGGATATCATCACCCCTAATAGCAGGTTCGCACTGAAGAGGCATAGGATCTCTAAACAAGTTGTTCCCAGGCTTGAGGAGAGATTTCATTGCCTCGAACATTATAGGGGCAATAATATTGATTCCCCCCATGACTTTTCGCCCATCTATAAGCCATGGCATAGAGCCATAGAGATCTTCATCGTTTCCAAGCATCCTGAGAATAGCTTCTCTATATTGAGAGGCACTATCTGAAAACATCCCAAGAACCTTGATCCTGCCCCTGGTAATTTTCCAAGCATATCTAGCCATTCTATAGCATATGGCACATCCATCATTATATAGGAGGATCTTCTCTGGCATTTTCCCCACATATATCCCTGAGATCTATTTCACAGGTATTTTCTCTGCATATATCGCTTTAATCCTAAGTTCCCCATTGTCCTTAGGACACCTCCTATCCCTTATAACCTTCCCCACATAATCACCTGGCATAAACTCCCTCTTCTCCTCATAGTCCCCCTCTGTACATGCTATTATCGTGTATGTGATTATCTTCTCCTTAGGCTTTTTCTCTCTCTGCTGGAACATATTGCTTAGCATTGATATTAGAAGAAATGCTATCATCAATAGGAAAAAGAGTGTCCATGGATCTATCTGAAGCTTTATAGTTCTCACACCCCTTGCATATAATATATTGTAAAAGGTTAATAATAAAAATATCATCTAGCCAGGGCACTCCTGAACACCGCTAATATAATTTTAAGAGATAAGAGATATAACTATCCACCAAGAACTGGCTATAGATTAAATTGTCATGTGCAGCCCTGAGTGGATAAGTTTAAAACATTGAACAGGATAGGCAAGTTATAGAGAATGGCAGAGATAAGCCCATCATGGCCAAACCTTGACAACTGGGCAGGCCTCGTCCTTTAGGGCGGGGTATGTTTTTATAGGGTTTTCATTGTGTTATTTAGTGGGGGTGGGTCTCGGTGGGCAAATATGCTAGTAAGATGTCTAGCGGGGGAATCCCCGAGGCGCGCCCACCAGAAACTCCAACCCCCTCCAAGCATTCAGAAAAGAGATAGAGAAAAGGAGAAAGAGCAAGCGGAGAGCAAATAGAGTAGCACTATTCCCCAATAGATATGAGGAAGAAACGCTATTTGATATAGGCTTGGCATGTGCTAGGCTGTGGAATGAGCTTAGCTATGAGAAGAGGAATGCATTCTTCAATGGAGAGCTATCACCTGGGAAGAGGGATGAGATCAATAAGAAATGCTATCACAGATATAAGGTGGTTCTCGGTGTTAATGCTGGTCAGGTTGTTAATAAGAATGATGAGGCTTGGAATGCTTTCTTCGAGCTACTAGATCTAAGGAAAGAGGGTAGGCTACCTCCGCATATCAAGAAGATCTCTCCACCATGATATTGGAAGGATAGAGAGACTGGTGAGAAAGAGATACACATACTAATCAGAAATGGTAGAAGATATTATCTAGAGCCTATTAGCGAGGACGAGGGATACATAGTACTTGAAGACTTTGATCTGAGGATAAGATATGCTGGCAGGATCAGGTGGGAAAGAAAACAGGGTAGGCTTGAGATCATATATGTTAATGGCAGGTGGTTCGCACACATACCAATAGAGGTTGGTGTAGATCCACCTAAATCCAATAAGAGGGGCTATGTAAAGCCCATTTACAAGGATAAAAAGGATAGGATCGTGAACCCTAAGTCTATTAAGCAGAAGGATCCCATAGGGGATAGGGAGGCATTCATGGATATGGGTTTGAATAACCTATTCGCTGTGGTAACTACAGATGGATAAGTAATGCTCATCAAAGGTGAAACCAATCAAATCCGAGTACTAC
>Ga0081478_133662_pt1 | contig 11297 bp, 8 predicted proteins | sample OctSprmetagenome_FD_70983 | JGI IMG/M metagenome (GOLD analysis project Ga0081478, IMG submission 70983) | Hot spring and microbial mat streamer communities from Octopus Spring Streamers, Yellowstone National Park, USA - T=80-84 v2 (version 2) | ecosystem: Environmental > Aquatic > Thermal springs... | reverse complement strand
TGGAGGGCCTCGCCAAGGGCACCGCCACCCGCGCCACCGTCCAGGCCGCAGACGACGAGACAGACGTCCTCAGGCTCACCGTAAACCGTCTCTGCACCAAGACCCCCACTCCCAAATGCACCTTCTACATACAGCTAGCCCGCTACTACGAGAGAGCCGTGGACCACGTGAGGGAGCTCTACGCCGAGAGGCCGCCGCAGGCCCTCTGGGCCCTTCTGTGGGAAGCCGCCCAGGAGCTACACGCGATACACCAAAACCGACAGACAGCCGCCATAGCCCAGTACCTCTCCGCCACGCCATCGAGGCGGTTCGCCGCCATGCAGCAGACCCGCCAAGAACACCAGTCCATACACGCCATAAGGACTCTGGACTATTTAGAAAACGCCGCCGAGGTCTACCTAGACATGGCGATATACGGTACTCAAAACAAATCCCCCCTACAAAACTCCCACACCTCACCTACGCCGAGACGTAGCCGTAGAAAGACGTAAACCCCCGCCTACACATCAGCGTCTAAAGACAACGCTACCTTATGCACCAGTCCGCCAAGGCTTCATAAGGACTTGGCCCTAGCCTTAGCGACGGATGCTAGGCGTCTCAAGACGGAGACGCCGTATGCCTTCGCCCTCTTTGCCATCCGTGCGTCGAAGGTGACGAGGGGAAGCCCGAGCTTCTTTGCCGTAAGGGTCACTTCGGCGTTGTTGTAGTGAGTCAGTCCGGCGTCTACTGCCCCTCTCAACATGGCGGCGTCTTCGCAATGGATCACAGTCTTCTCATACCCTAGAAGTGCCTTTAACACGCTGACGCCCTCCTCCGGCGCCGCCTTTTTGATGAACCAGACGAGCTCATGTATAACCACGGTGGGCACGCGCCAGACGTCTAAGCCGTCAAGTAAGCCCCAGCCTCTACATGCATGGGCGAGCCCTCCACCAGGGTTATGGCGTTTGTATCAACTAGCCTCTCACCGTACCTTCCTCCACAAGTCTATCTATCTCCTCGGGAGTCAGCCTCAGCCCCAGCCGAATCCTCGGCAAACCCCCAGACACCTTCCTTATGACGATCTTGTCCCCTTCCACCTCCACCATCACCCAATCCCCCACCTTGATCCTAAGCTTCCTCCTCACCTCGGCCGGAATCGTTATCTGATGATTCCGAGTAACCCTAACCACAGCCACAACTACATACCGCTAGTTGTATATAAGCCTTACTACCAACGCAACCAGCCGGGCGCCTCCGCGGCGGCAACCGCCGTGAGCGTCTTCCAACATCAAGGATGATGTTTGAAACAATTGATAAGACGGCTTGAGCGGCATGACGGCTCGCATCCCGTAATGCCCGCTTGTGGAGGGCCGCGGCTCTAATTGACCTAGAGCCGCTACTGAGACGCGAGGTTATGCACACGAGACGTATTGCTTCGCCGCTTAGACATACAACCGCCGCTCTCGGGGGCTGATGCCCTGGGAGCTACGACGTCGTTACGTCTAATTAAGATGGACGTCTACGCCGGTGCATGTAGAAACCTGCGAAGACACCCAGCAACGGTAGCTCCGCCCCTTCGCCGCGCTGGGCCCCTCGCGGTGGGTCAAGGCGCCCGCGCTTCCGCTGGCGCGGTAAAGTCTCGTCCTACCGTCAGTCGCCTTCGCGACGCCGGCCCCTCCCTCGTAAAGGCCTTAGTGAGGAGACCCTTGCCGCGGTGCTTTACAGGAGGGCCGCAGGTCTTCAAGAGCGATATTAAATTAAGTGCGAATGGGTTGCCACTGGCTGTGTTTCTTCAACTGTCAGAAAGGGCAGTGCTGGCAGGCCAATGAACGCAGGCGCCTTCGCTACGCGGTCGTTGCATTTGCCGAGTATGACTGCAGGCGGAAGTAAGCCTACGCCGATTAGGTGTTTGCACCCGCCTGCCGCCAGTATATGCATAAGTTCGTGTAGTAACACCACGATGTAGACAACGAAGGGGAGATAGAGGTGGTCAGGTTGCAACGCGGCAAGGGTTGCCGCGCTTATCGACGCGGGGGCCGCAGGTGTGAGGAGGACCCCGGCGCACTGCCTTAATCGCCTTGGCCAGGGCATGGCCTACCTCTAAGATCTTTGTCCCGTAGAGTCTAAACGTGAAGGCTGTTACGACTCCTACCGCCGCGGAGGTCCACAGGCCGTAACTCTCGGCTATCCAAGGAAGCAGTTGTTTAAACACAAAGTAGAGGGCGAGAGCTGTGGTGGCCCATTCATCGGATTTTTGCGGTATGGAGAAGGAGGCGGAGGCCCACAGCGCCAGGAGGGTGGGGAAAAAAGGTCGACGTCGGCGCGTGTCGAAGCCGCCAAAGCCGCAGCCACGGCCATGGACGCCGAAAGCGCATATAGAATTGCCACGTCAAAGAAGACCTTGTTCATACGTCCTACGGGGCCAGTCCGTATGTAATAGTACAGCGACAAAGCTCTATACGGCAGTGCAGCCGCGGATAGATCCAGCGCCAGATGGATCCCGACAAACAGCCATAAACCCCACAGCGGCCAGCCGGGATGTCTGAAATAATGTGGCCGGTGAGACCTATCTCGAAGCGAGGTCCGTGAGGCAGGAGCCACAGCATCACCAGCAACATGGCGGTTAGGTATATTGCGCCATTCAGCGTGATTATATAGCGCCTCGGCGTGAATTGAGGAAGAAGAGGTAGCCGCATCAAGGCGATGGCCGGCAGAGGGGCTAAGGCTGGGTTGGGAACAGCGGCGAGTAGGGCGTAATAAGCGGCGACGTAGGGCCACCGCCTGTACCTACCTATGAGGATTAGAAGTGCGAAAAGAGTGCCAAAGGGGAAGAAAGATAGGGTTAATACGGAAACTAATGCCGCATTGATGAAGTCCCACCTCAGCGACTTGACCTCTAGCCTAAGCACAGACTTGAGGTCTAGACGCGTCGCCGCCATCAAGCCCGCCAGCGCCCAGGCGTAGGCAACAAAGCCGGTAAAGCTAAGCGCCGTAAGTGCGGCATAGAGGTAAAAGACGAAACTTCTGACGTAGGCATTAACTATCGCCGAAATGAGCCTAAATATATCTCCGCAGATCCACCTCGACCTCTGCCTCGATCAAATCCACGTGTTCAGGCCTGACGAACACGACCACGGCGCCGCTTAGCGCCTTCAACACATCTGCGAAAAGCGCCACGCCGCCCTCGTCCACATGGACGAGGGGGTCGTCGAATATCGTGAGCCTTCTGTCCAACGCGACGGCGAGGGCGAAGTAAACTCTCCTCCTCTGCCCCTGCGAGAGATGTCCAATTTTGACATCCGGTACGCCGAAAGCCGACAGATCCACAGAGCCGCAACGCGCCCCGTAGAGGTCGCACACAGCCTTTATGAACTGCGTCGGCCTCAAAGTGGGGGCAAATCGTTCGTCTCTGGAACTAGAAACACGTCCTCAGGTCCAAGCCTCCGCTCCAGCCAGCCACCCAGAGGCTTCAATAGACCAGCCAAGGTCTTCGCAAAGGTAGTCTTCCCAATTCCATTAGGACCGTAAAACAACAACCTAGACTTCTCTTCAATTTCCAAAACATCTATCGTTAATAACCTCTTCGTGTTAAAAAACCACGATATCCTATCACCAAGCCACGAGCTCTCAGCAGATACATGGAAAAAAGGGGGTGTTAAATAATAGTTATATTAACACGCTCTACAGCCACAGCTACATTCTGCATATATACTCAAGGTATTTTACACCACAGGAGCTAACCCCACAAGAACAAGTAGAGGGGCAGATCACCGGACAACAGAGGAAAGCTACAGCCGCCGCTATGAGGATAATCATAACGATAACCCACCCGTACAGCTTGTAGTAGTTAGCAACAGGCCACCCATGGGTTCTCGCTCTCGGACGCGGTGATGATCAAAGACACGCATCTAGAGCTGGCAGACCTAAACGTCCTCGCCAATACAGTTCCCTTCATTATGAATGGTGCATAGTCACGTAAGTGACCTCGGTAGTCTCGCGAAACTATGCTCATAGATTTCAAGCGGTTACATTACCTCAAACCTGCCAATTCTTGCTCCGCACCACCTTACTAGGTGCTCGATATAATTAGGCACAGGGTCTAGGGATTTTGTAATCACGGGGTATATCGTGAGATCCACGCCCACCCGTAGTAAGGTGTCGCATAATTCTTTCAAGTCCTCAGCAACACTTCTCCTTAATGGCACATTAGCCTTACCATCGGTAATCAAAACTGTGTAAATTGCGGAATCCCTGTATTTTAACTTAAAGCTTCTTGCGATGGTTAGCAATTTAGCAAGCGCTACCGGCAGTGGTGTTGCACCTCCTATTGGCAATTTATCCACTACGTCATAGAGCACTCCATAATGTCTCGTGGGCTGCATTAGAACCTCGGCGTCTAATCCCCTAAACGTTATTAGTGTTAAGTATGTTCTTTTAATATAAGAATCCTCAATTAACCTCTTAATAATGCCCTTCGCAATCTCAATCTTCCTCTTTGCACTCATGCTACCACTTAAATCAAGCAATATTGCGATGAGAGTCGGCGCATTGGTTAATCTAAGCTTAACCCTAAAATCCATGGGCTCTATGCTTATTGGTAACGTTGGATTCCTAATTACCGCTGCGTTTATCGTGGCGTTTATATCTATGTCATTTTGTTCATCTACGTTTTTAGGAATTACGTAACTTATTGCTATACCTCTACCACCACCAATTACATAACGGGTATTACCCTTTGAGCATTTATTCACAGTTTTTAAATCGCCCCAGCCCGAGATCACCCTGGTTAAATCAAGACCCGTGATTATATTCAATTCATCGCGTCTAAATGAACCATAATTATTAGGACCTACGCCTCGCCATGTAAGGCCACTATCTCTATTGAGTTCTTTACTAGCTTGGTTTAGGTTGCCATGTTCTTTGGAAGCTTCCCCTCCGGACAAATCTGCATTTTCGGTACTTAGCGATTTCATTGGTTGTGTATTATTGTTATGGTTTTTTCTGTCACTACGTGGCTCATTATTAAATATTTGATTGAGAAGGTCGTTAAAATTAGGACTGCCTTGAGCCTTGTCAAAAGGTTTAGCCTTGATTCTATGGGGTAATGTGAGCCTCATGACCCTCTTAACGTCTTCAAGCTCCACTCTCGTCCTACCATTAAATGCCGCCAGTGCCTTAGCCGCCCTTACAGTGACTATCTCGGCCCGATGCGTCCTTATGCCCATGTCCGTAACGACCTTAGCTATGAACTTAAGCAGCTCATCGTCGATCTCGACGTTTCTCACCAGATCCTTAGCCCTGGAAATACGCTCCCTAAGCTCATTTTCATAAGGCTCGTACCTCTTCATAAATAATATCGGGTCTTTACGGAACTCCTCAACCCTCCTTATTATCTCGACCCTCTCCTCAGGGTCTTTACTCGTCTCGACATTCACGTATAGACCGAACCTATCTAGAATCTGCGGCCTCAATTCACCCTCTTCGGGATTCATGCTACCAACTAGGACGAACTTTGCAGGGTGTCTAAATGAGAACCCCTCCCTCTCAATTATGTTCCAACCAGACGCAGCTACGTCAAGTAGTAGGTTGGCTGTGTAATCGTCGAGTAGGTTTACCTCATCTATATATAGTATGTTTCTATTGGCTTCTGCCAAAAGCCCTGGCTGGAGTGCCCTAATGCCCTCCCTCAAAGCCCTCTTTATATCTATTGTACCAACGAGCCTATCCACGGTTATGCTCAGGGGGAGGTTCACAACCCTCATCCTCCTCTTAACCACAGGCAACTCTTCACCTTTCACGTACCGTTGATAGCATAATTCGCACATGTGCATCGGGTCTCTTGGGTCATCATTAAAGGAGCAATCCGCCACTACCTCGATCTCGGGAAGAACATTGGCTAAGGACCTAACCATTGTGGATTTACCGGTGCCTTTATCACCGACAAGCAGTACCCCGCCTATGTCGGGGTCTATTGCGTTTAGTATCAAAGCTAACTTCGCATCTACATTACCAACTATCGCCGTGAATGGGAAATCCACCCTATTTACCTCACTCACCATACCCACCCTCAATTAGGGCTTCGGTCTCGGATGCCACGTCTTGGATTACGCTTAACTCCTCCTCACTTGGCCTCCAGTAACCTCGTTTATAGGCTTCGTATAGCTTCTCGGCGATGTGCTTTAAGGCCCAGGGGTTAACCTTCTTTATGCGTTCGCGAACCTCCCTATCCATTAAGTACCTTCTCGTTAATTCATGCCAGACCCACTCCTCAACGTCCCCAGTAGTCGCCTGCAGTCCAAGTGTGTGATCAAACCTCTCAGCTACTTGCAACGCACCTGAGTAGCCGTGCTTAAGCATTTCATTGATCCACTTGGGGTTTAACATCCTCGTTATCATACCCCGCCTAATCGCTAACCTGTTATCGACAACCTCCACAAACTCCCTCGTCGTGTCCGTCCAATAGGTGGCAGGTTTTTTACCACTGACATACCACACAGCCTTCACTAACCCACCGTAGAACTGGTAGTAATCGTCTATGTCCATAAGCTCGAATTGATGCGTATCCCTAATCTTAGTCACAACATCAGTAATTCTCAAATGCTCAGTTAAGACGTCGGATGCTTCCATACCGTGTATGTCCTCGCCATATGCATAGCCCATCCTAAATATGTAGACCTTAGCAAGTTCATCCTCACTCTTCCAAGCCCCAGTCTCTATCAATGGCGCTATTCCCACGCCATACTCGCCGGGAGGTGGGCCAAAGATCGTGGGTGCATTGCGTAACCCTCCCTTTCTATGCTTCTTAACGTAATTCATATCCTCAGGCTCGTCCAAATCTGCCACGAGCTTAACAGCCCTGTCGATCAGCGATATTAGGTTGGGGAACATGTCCCTGAAGACACCGCTTATTGTAACCACGACATCGATTCTAGGCCTGCCAAGCTCATTCAGCGGTATTGGCTCCAGCTCAACCTGCCAAAGGCTCTTCCTCCTCAACCTAACGCCCAGCAGGTGTAGTATCTGCGCCACCGGCTCGCCCTTAGTCCTTATGGTCTCAGCTGCAAAAATATCTATGGCAACCTTCTCCGGGTACTTACCATGCTCCCTCAGGTACTTCTCAACCATGAGCCTAACGGCATCGCCCGCCCTCTTCATCGCGAAATCGCTCGGGAAGGTCCTCGGGTCGAAGGCGTGGAGGTTCCTACCTGTAGGGAAGACCTCAGGGTTGAATATCGGCTCGTCGCTTGGGCCTATGTCCGCATAACCGCCATTAAGCGCGTTCAATAACTCGCCAATTTCGTCGCTGGCCAGCATCCTCTCGCCAACCCTCCTGGCGTAATTAAGTATAGTCAATACATCACTTCTAATATGCTCAGGGTACTTACTTAAGTCGACACTGCCAGCACTTAGGCACTGCCTAACCAATTCCCTAACCTCATTCTCAATATCGTCAAGTGCGGAATTACCCCTCCTCAATAATTCGTCATAATCAAGGCCCCTAGCCCTCGCCAGAAGCCTGTGTAACGACGGCACCTCCCTATCATACCTAAGTATAAACGTTAGGTAATTCACTACGTCATCGAACGACCACTTAGTACCAAACACGTGAAGCCCCCTGGGTATTAATGTCCTCTTAAGCTTCGTCAACTCAACATGTACCTCCTCAACATCTGAGGCCTCTATATGGAGCTCCCTCGCCTTCTCGAGGATCAACTTCCCGAGTTCTTCAGCCCTGGTGACCTGCTGATACGTCCTAGCCTCCTCATACTCATTTAATAATTTCTCAAGGTCGAGATATCCCTCGTAAAGCCCAGCCGTGGTGAAGGGCGGAACCGCGTGGCTTATCAACACAGCATAACTCCTCCTCTTAGCAATCATGGCCTCCCCAGGCGTCGCGGAGACGTTGTAGATGTATATGTTCGGTAAGTCACCAATAAGTATGTCTGGAAAACACTCACCACTCAACCCAACCTCCTTACCTGGCGTGAACTCAAGCGTCCCGTGCGTGCCCACGTGTATTACGGCGTCGGCCTTGAACACATCCCTTATCCAGTAGTAGAATGCTAGATATTGATGGTGAGGCGGCAACTCCTTACTGTGGTACACCTTACCTGGATCCTCATGCCAACCCCTCGTTGGTTGAAGCCCCAGGAAGACGTTGCCTAAAATTATTCCAGGTATAACGAGCGAATCGCCGTCAACCATCACGCCTCCTGGCGGACTGCCCCACTCCCTAATGACCTTAGCCCTAACGCTCTCCGGCAACGAGTTGAAGTACTTATTATACTCCTCAAGGCTTAGCCTCTGCCCTCCAAGCCTTGGCACGTATTCGGGCGAATTAACAATACCTCCACGTATTAGTTCCTTAACGAGGTCGCTAGGCGGATCATCCACGGCATATCCAGCAGCCTTGAGCGCCTTCAGTATCACCTCCACGCTCTCAATAACGTCGAGGTACGACGCCCTGCCGAGGTTATGCTCGCCGGGCGGGTAGTTATAAATTATTATGGCTATCCTCTTATCACGATTACCCCTTCGCCTAAGGCTTAGCCAATGATTGATCCTGCCGCCTAACCTACGTACCCTATCATCAACCGGCACTATGCTCAAAAGATCCCCATTCAGCACCTCCGACCTATGTAATCTACCTATACCGCCAGTAACTAAGGGCTCCGCCACGCCCTCTATCTCGGGCATAATGACTTGAAACATCAAATCGAAGAAATTCAAACCCTGGGGCGAGACTCGCCAGGACTCGACATCATCGGCGTGCATGACCAAGCCCCTGAGGACTACCGTGTTCAGCCTCTTATAGGTTGAGATTGCGGCCTCCGGGAACGACGGCTCGCCCTTATAGGTAAAATCAAGAACCAGGTCTGGGTAAATGCCTGCCTCAATCAATTTATTCAACGCATTGGCGTACAACCCATACCTTGAGTACGCAATTACGTAATTAGCATTGACGAACTCCTTAACCATCTTAAGTATCGATACCTCCTCAAACGTCGTCGGGTAGTAAAGCAAAACGGCTATTAATGGAGCCTCCCTATTAGTAACCACGGGCCTCTCGATGAATTTCAATTCCTCATCTACAAAACCCACGTCAGGCACCACCTTAGGCTCGTCGTACGGCACTCCCGAACCAGTCAACGTGTTGTACAGATATACAAGTAAATTCCTCAGGTTCTCCCTGCTCGGGTTATCCCAATAGTTAAATACCTTGAAGAGGTCAAGATTGGTAGGGATCTTTGAAAACTCGGCGGCATAGGGCGTCAGAGGCACCACGTAATTTGAGTAAGACCTCGCTAACTCACCTATCGACCTATTGCATATTGAAAGCAATACCACATCCGAATACCTGATTAGCTCCAGGAGGCTCCTCTTCTCATCCCTCTTATGGTACTTATAGCTGTAATATATAGTTAAATCAACACTAAGCCTCCTACCCCGCAACTCACGCAACACCTCCTCAAGCATGACCGAGTAGCCAACCCTACCGAGGACAAGCATGAACCTCATACAATCACCTTGAATGCCGCAACTGCGGCGAGTGCTAGCACTAAAACCGCGGCAACTACCAACTGAGTCCGTGACAGCCCACGTAACTCCCGCCTATGCATAAAGGTTGGATATATATCCCATTTATAAGCATTTCTTTATATGGAACTCAAAAATCAGAGCCTTCGCTAACCCTAATTATGGCTTCCTTAACGGCTTCGTATACGGTCTTCGCCATCAACTCGCCGATCTTTGAATGCCCGCCAGTGTACGTTATTAATGGTCCCCAGCCCGAAATTATTACTGCATTGTCGGTCCCGGTCCCCGTTGCCTGCGCCTTCGGGTTGTAGCTACTTCTTACGTCTAGGTCTTGGAGCGCGGCTACTTTTGCCTCCGTTATTGTTAATAGGGCCCTAGCCATGGCGCCTGCCGTCAGCTTCGCGTTGGTCAGTAGTACTATGTTTATTGTACCCTACCTATCCCTACACGTGAATTTTCCGGCCTCCTCAACGCATTGCGCCTCATCAAGACCTGCCCTCATCGCGTTTGTCTTGACGCCTGCGGTCACGAAGGACGTGACCCAGAGCCCTGAGTACTCCATGGTTTTAACGACTACGTTATCCATGTCGACGCCGGTGCCTAGGCAGGCGCCATCCTCGAGACGGAGCCCTAGCTCATTTAGTAACTCCCTGAAGTAGGTCTCCCTATTTCCCGGCTCATGGAGCCATTTCCATAATTGAGGCGGTGCGTAATTATTGCATGCGAAGGATATTTCCTTGAAACCATCCATTGTGCTCAGTGCTTGGGTTTTACCTGGTAGCTCAATTACTAGCGTCTTCACGACGGGTCCTCGATATTCCTGGTAATATATACGTGCCAAAATTCCATCTCTTGACCAAATTTCCTTAGTTTTATTAGGCAGGATACTTGACATTTAATAAGGATACAAATCCTACTTATAAAGATAATCCTTCTATAATTCACTCTACTCATCTGCGGACACGCGTTGCGTCACCAATAGATTTATTAAATGGATTCTAGGCCAATATTTAAAAATGGAAGATCTCGCGGATACATGGAGATAATTGTCGTTAACCACGGCTCGCGGAGGCGCGACTTCAACGAGTTGATGGAGAGGTTTGCCGCCCGTCTCGAGAAGGACTTCGGCGTGCCTGTGCGGGTTGGGTACAACGAGTATGCGGAGCCCAACTGGCGCGACCTCATGCGCAACGGCGAGGGGCTTGTGGTTGTCGCTTTGGCGTTTCTGGGAAGTGGGAACCACGTATACCGCGACATCCTCGGCGAGCTGGGCGTGGAGGTCGGCAGGTGGCAGAAGAGCACATTCGGCAGGCTTGTCTACGTGACGCCGCCTCTGGGGGATTCGCCTCTTGTCTATCAAGCCCTCAAGGCCCGGATACAGGCGGCGTTGGGGGCCGAGTCCCCTTCCTACGTGTTGGACCCAGAGGAGATCGAGGCGGAGTCTCTCAACGCGGTGGCGTCGGCTCTGGGCCTGGACCTTTCCGACTGGAGGGACAGGCTGAGGGCGCGGGCCGCGTACGCCACAGGCAACCTCGACGTGGCCAAGGCTCTCCACATCTCCGACGACTTGGCCGACGCGTTTAGGGAGTGGCTGGGCGGCCCCGTCGCCGCGGACGTCCACATGGCTGCGGCGGGCCTTCGGTACGACCGAAGCCTCATCCACGTGGCGCTGGACTGCACCGACGGCGCCCCCGGCGTCACCAAGTCCTATGCGGGCATGTTGTGCGTCTTGAGGAGGCTGGGCGCGGCCGGGGAGGGGGTGGGGAACGCCCCACCCCCCC
>Ga0081478_121404_pt1 | contig 11309 bp, 14 predicted proteins | sample OctSprmetagenome_FD_70983 | JGI IMG/M metagenome (GOLD analysis project Ga0081478, IMG submission 70983) | Hot spring and microbial mat streamer communities from Octopus Spring Streamers, Yellowstone National Park, USA - T=80-84 v2 (version 2) | ecosystem: Environmental > Aquatic > Thermal... | reverse complement strand
TATCTACTCTCGCGGCGGTACATAAGCGACGCCACCAACGCCGCTTTAAGCGGCTTCATACACCCAAGGAGCTTCAAGCCCATCCCGCTTGTCAAGGAGCTAATCGGCGTGGAGCTTCCGTTGCCGGAGGTTGTGGACAACTACGGCGAGTTCGGCGATGTTGAGGGGATGGAGTTCCGCGTGTTGATAGCTGATCAACAGGCGGCGGCTGTGGCCGAAGGCGCGACGAACCGCGGCGTAGTTAAGGTAACCCTGGGCACCGGGCTTTTCGTAGATATGCCCACAGTCCAGTACGCAGAAAGAAGGGGCTTAGTCCCGCTGGTCCTCTATAGGGTGGGCAGAGATACGAGGTACGGCTTAGAGGCCTATCTGCCGGCCGCTGGGCATTTTATAGAGGGCCTAGTCTCGCTGGGCCTGGCGACTTATGAGGAGCTAAGCGGTCTAGACCCCGGCGGTGAGTACCTCTACGTGCTTCCCGCCCCCGCTGGTCTTCAGTACCCCCCTGCCGCTTGGGTCAGAGGCGCGTTGATGGGTCTGAGGCTCTACACTAGGCGCGAGGAGTTGCTCTCCTCCGTTGTGGCAACGCTGAGCTTCTACGTGAAATACGTCCTGGAGGCCGGCGGGTACAAAGCCGAGCGCGTCAGAGTAGACGGCGGCGGCTCTAGGCTCGGTAGCTTCCTCCGCTGTTTAGCCTCGGTGGTTGACGCCCCAGTGGAGCGGCCGGAAGACTACGAAGGGACGGCGCGCGGCGTCTTGTCGCTCCTCGCCTACGGCGACGGCCTCGTGGAGCTGGGGAAGCCGCTCGGGAGATTTACGCAGATAAGCGGCAAGTCTTTATATTGTAAGAGGAACTTTGAGACGTGGCTGAGGAAAATGAAATTCTTAAAGAACTTGAAGCCCTTTTTCCAGGCCGTGTAGTTACCCCCGTCCGATACGTCCAGGAGAGCTGGTGGCCTCTTGCCTGGATTAACCGTAGCTACCTCGGCTCTGCGGTAGCTGCGGTGATTCCGGAGAGCGTGGAGGACGTGGTGAGGCTAGTCAGATTCTCCTACGAGAGGGGGGTTCCTCTAAATATCGTGGGCGGGGGGAGCTCGGTGACCGGCGCCAGCGCGCCGCGCGGCGGCGTCGTGGTGGATTTAAAAAGGCTCAACAAAATACGCGAAGTCGACAGCCGCCAGGAATATGCCATTGCGGAGGCCGGCGTTGTTTTGCAGGAGCTTGAACAGGTCCTGAACCAGGGGGGGCTTACCCTTGGGCAGTTTCCCCAGTCTATAGACGTTGCGACTCTGGGCGGCTTCATCTCGACGATGGGTAGCGGCCATTCGAGCAGCGGCTACGGAAACGTGGAAGACGTGGTGAGTAGGTTGGAGGTTGTGGTTCCCCCCGGCGAGGTCTACTGGACGAGCTTCAGAAGAGTGCCCAGGTCTTCCCTCGGGCCTGATTTGTCCAAGATCTTCGTGGGGGCTGAGGGCGCCTTCGGCGTCATCACGGCGGCTGAGCTCAAGCTGTACGACCTGCCCAAGTTCATATGGGAGGACTCTGCGCTTTTCCCTACATTCGAGGAAGGCGTCGAGGCCGTGGAGAAGCTGGCGTCGCTGGATCTGCCCCCTAAGATGGTTAGGTTATACGACGAGCTTGAGACCGCGTATTACACGGGGCTGGAAGGCGCCGTGTTGATCTTCCGCTTCGCAACCCAAAGCAAGGCCTTCTTGGAGGCGGCGAGGAGCGAGGTCTCTGACATTTTGAGGCAGGGCTTCAGAGGGCCGGAGTTGGTTCATAAACTGCTCCAGGAGCGGCAGAACTACCGAGAGCACATCACGAGGATCCTTCATAGGGGGTTGATTGTAGATACGGTGGAGATCGCCGCCAGCTGGGACAAAGTTGCGGATCTCCACCGCGCGGTGAAGGAGGCGCTGAGAGGCGTGGAGGGCGTCTACTTCGTCACTGCACATCTCTCCCACATCTACCGCCACGGCGCTTGTCTCTACTTCACAATACTCTTTATGCCTAGCGAATCTCTCTACTTCAAGATATGGGATGCTGTTTATTCAGAAGCCGAGAGGTTCGGCACCACCATCTCACACCACCACGGCACGGGGGTTGTGAAGCAACGTTACCTAGAGCTTGAAAAACCAGCTGAGCTTTATAGGAGACTTAAAGCCGCCCTTGACCCCAAAGGAATTTTGAACCCCGGTCGGCTTGTCCCCTAGCGCGTCTCTGAGTTCTTTCTCCGCGTAAGCAACATGTCGAGGGATCTCTTCTCAAGCGGCTCCAAGGCTTCTTTCAACGCCTTGCATCCGGCTGAGTCGCTGTCTCTACACCGGCTGTATCTCGCCAGGGCCTTCTCAGCCAGCTTCTCGTCCACGCTCTCGCTTCTCCTTGCCAAGGCCCTCAACACAGCCAGCGTCTCAGTGACGCAGTCTACATCGGGGCCTTGGGCCCTTTCTACAGAGCCGTCGCGCTTATGGGCGACCAAATACACGGTGCAGGTCTCGCGGTCGTACGACATCTCCACTTTCTCCGCCTGCTGACCCGCCACGGCCTTTATCCCGCCTATTAAAGCCTCTTCTATCCTGGAGACGTAGCGGAGTAGCTTCATGCCGAGTCTCAGCGATTTCCTGTCTAGCCTCCCCAGGAGCTTATACGCCACCCTCTTCACGTCGAGCAACTCCTCGAAGGTCAGCTGGGTGGGGTCTTTGTCGAGAATCTCATCTACTCTGTCTAGGTCCTCCTCGGTGAGGGGCCCTGTGGCGGCCACTCTCTTTAAGGCGCTGGCCTCCGTAGCTGTGATGAGGCCCTTGGAGACCAGGAGTGATGTCAGGAACTCCACCAACACGTAGTCCCTCTCCCTCTTCCGCACCAGCTCTGCGTAGAGCGGTATCAGGTATAGCTCCAGCGACTTGATCAGCCTGTATGTTATAAAGCCCAGCGCCGCCACCGCCGCCGTGAGTATAGAAAGCAAAACCAGCGTCGCCTCCACAGATCTAGCTCTTAAACGGAGTTTATAAATCTATGTACTAAGATGTCGCCTAGGGGGGTCAAGTCCTCATTAACCGCAACGTCTCTATTTAGATATGGATAATATTTATAAAGTGTGTAAATATTTCACTACGTGTTAGAGTTGTCACAGGTTAGGATCAGTTGGTTTATTGTCTTTATAGTTTTGGGCGCTCTTGCGTGTTCGCTTCTAGTCAACGCGCCCGGTATATTTATCGGCTTCGGCCTAGCTGACGTCGTCTTGTTGCTGGCGTCTTGGCTGTACCCGCCGCTTTGGGCCGCGGCGGCTGTGTTCGGCTCCATGGCCTTGGCAGTACCCATACTACTCGCCACTCAGCCCATGTTTCTTACAGTTGCTGCGTTGCACCTAGTTGTGAGACCTCTGTTTGCCTACTTGCCTATGTCGCTTCTTGGATACGGCTGAGGAGGGGGCTTTTCGCCTCCTCTGTGTTTCTCTTTTCGGTGGAGTCTCTGGTGGCGGTATCTATCGCAATCTTGTACTATGGGGGCGACGGCATTGAGACGGGGCTTGTGGTCTTCGGGCTTTTGCTGGCGCCTTATGCGTACCTCATCTACATGTCTCTACGGAGCAGACGCAAGGTGCTTGGGTTTATGGCCAGCGTCGCGGCGCTGTTAGCCTATTGCTTCGCCCTCTACGCCTTTCCCGCGGCGGCAACAAGGGCCTTAGCTGTGGTTGCCTTGATGGTTATGTTGATGTGGACCCGGAGGGGAGATCTCTGGCTACCTGCGGTGGCTCTAGCGCTTTCGGTGATAGGCCTAGCTCTCGGAGGCGACGCCTTAAGCTACAACCTCAAAACCGCGCTTTACCCGTTCCAACCCGCTAGTTGGAGCGAAAGCCGGTGAGCACAAGTGGACCCGGGTTGCCCGCCCACGCACAACGTCTTTGAAAATACCTACTCGCCAGCTAGGCTCAGGATAGTCAAGACCTGCGCCGTTGCGGTCGGAGAGGTCACCGGCGAAATCTCTATATCTGGAGACGGGGACTTCACGCTTAACATAAAGCCACATCCCGAAAACGCCAGCATGCTGAGCATTGGCAGTATCATCTTGCGGCACCGCACTCTCCACATAGAGGTGGTCCCCGCAGACCAGGAGAAGGTGCTCGGGCCTATAGGCGGCGTGTGCCCCGGCGACGTGGTCAAAATCACCGGCGTCTTCGTGATCGACACCGACCACGGGATGCATTCAGAGCTTCACCCCGCATATAAGATCGAGATTTTGAGCAGGAGGCAGAACGCCACGTGGCCCCAATGTATCATTAACATACCTCCCGAGCTCAAGAGAGAGGCAGGTTAACGCGGTCGGCGCGCGCTTGATGCGAATTTAAATAGCTGGTTGAGGGCCTGCCTATGAGCTGGAACTTGGTCGTCGCCACGGGCTGGCGTCAAGAGAGGCTCTGCATGGAGGAGCTGTATCGCATCGGCGACATCGTGGGGCGGAGGGTGGACGAGGTCTGGTTTACGGGCTTCGACGGCCTCCTCACGGCGAAGGTGGAGGGCGACCCCGTGGAGTTTGTAAAGATGCTCATAGAAGTCGTCAACAGCGGCTACTACATCCCAAGGTTCGTGCTCAGAGCCACGCCTATAATGGCCGTGGTTAAGACCGACCTCGACGAGATACAGCGGGCAGTCGGCGAGCTTGCGGGGCGCCTCATAGCCCCGGAGGAGACGTTTAAGATAGAGCTGAAGAAACGCGGCGTGAAGTTCGACAGGTTGTCCGTCATCGAATACGTGGCGAAGGCCGTCAACAGGAAGGTGGACTTGACGAAGCCCGACAAGGTGGTGTGGATCGAGATGTTCCCCAGCAGAACCGGCGTTTCGGTGATACGGGAGTCCGAAAACTTCTCTCTCATGCGGGCGCGCTCGGCACATGAATGAGCAGTACATCACCGTCGCCGGCAAGAAGGTTAGGCTTATAGCTGGCGGCTCCGGGAAGCCGCTTGTGCTTCTACACGGCTGGTCCTTCAACGCAGAGACCTGGGTGGAGTGTGGCGTCTTTGACGCGTTGGCTCGGCGGTGCGCCGTATACGCCGTAGACATGCCATACGGCGTGAGGACAAAGAGTGACCGGTTCCACGCGCCTAGACCTGAATACGCCAGGCACCTGCGGCATGTGCTCGACGCCTTGGGCCTGGCGGATCCGCCGCTGGTGGGGCCGAGCGCCTCGGGCGAGGTGGTGCTGTGGTATCTCGCCCAGCGGCTCCCCGCCAAGGCTGCCGTGGTTGTGGGCCCCGTGGGGCTCGTCGGCGAGTTGCTGAAGGCGCTTGAGGAGGTGGAGACCCCCATCCTCGCGGTGTGGGGCGAGCTAGACGAGATCTCGCCGCCTTCCAACGCCCAAGTGCTACGCGGCAGAAACGTGAAAACAGCGATGCTGAGGGGGGCTGGACACGCCGCGTATCTAGACAAGCCTAAGGAGTTCGTGGAGCTTTTGCTGGAGTTTTTAGGCTCTGTCTACTAGCCTCAGCGCCTCGCCTAGTTTCGCCGCCTGCCTCGTCTCGCGGGGGTTGTGCGTCCTCACCACGTGGGCCCCGTTAAGCACTGCCACCGCCTCCGCGGCTACTGACGCCGGCAGAACCTCCTCCGGGCTGTCTACCCCCGCCACCCTTCTTAGGAAGGACTTGCGGGAGACTCCTATCAGTACGGGCTTCCCAAGCGACCTCAGCTTGGGCAGGTTGGCGATTATGTGGAGGTCCCATTTCCACCACGGCCAGTTCTCGTCGCCGTGTCTATACTCGCCCCTCACGACGTACGGCTCATCTCTGGGGGGCAGAAGCGGGAACCCTATGCCTGGGTCCACCGCGATCCTCTCGGGGTCTACGCCGCACTGCTCAAAACGCTCGACAGACCCCCTCAACGCCTCCAACACGCGGTCGATGGGTTGCCGACCTTTCTTGGGCGTTTTTTCTCTTGCCATGAGCACGACGGAGGCTCCGTGGTCCGCGGCGACGCGGCACATATCTGGGTACAGCCAGCCCCCAGTCACGTCGTTTATTATCGACGCCCCCATCTTGAGCGCGTATTCCGCCACCTGCGGCCGGTAGGTGTCTACGCTTATTGGGATCTTTACATTTTTCACGATATCCGGGAGGACGGCCTTGAGCCTCTCCAGCTCTTTCTCGGGGGGGATCCACGTCTCTAGATACGGCGCTGTGGACATGGCCCCTACGTCTAGGAAGTCTGAATACTTCTCAAGCTCCAACGCCCTCTCCACGGCGGCTCCCAGCGCCACGGAGCCCTTGTAGAAGGACTCAGGCGAGAGGTTTAGAACCGCCATTATCCTAGTGGGGTGGCCGTCGCCTATCTCCACCCCGCCTAGCTTCCCCCTTATTTTTTGCACGTCAACTTTTTATTTCTGTCGTAAATAAAGTTGATGCAGAAAGTTATTAGAAGCAAGACGTACATATTTGAGGGGGAGTTGCCGGAGGAGATATCCAGCCTGCTGGTGAAGTGGGGGAGGCTTGTGAAGAGGGGGGAGATCGCGACGTATTCCATAGAGTCGGGGGAGATGAGGATGCGTAAGGTGGCGGATGGGCCTACGTATTCAGTGAGGAGGATATATGTGGAGCCTGCCTGCGGCTGTCTTCTCGAGATAGACGAGAGACGCGACTTCGAGGAGAACAAAGTCTCCTATTCGATATACAGTAAAACCCTTTGCCCTCAGCATCAAGCTTAAATCTCAGACTCGGGGACGTTTCCCGTGGGTAGGGCATACGTCGAGACGTACGGTTGCTGGCTTGCCAAGGCAGACGCAGAGGTGATCAGGCAGAGGCTAGGCTACGAGGAGGCCTCCACGGCCGAGGAGGCAGACCTCGTCTTGGTCTACACCTGCGCCGTGAGGGAAGATGGGGAGGTTAGACAGCTGGCGAGGATTAGGGAGCTAGCTACCTTAGGCAAGGAGATGGTAGTCGCCGGGTGTCTCGTCAGGCTTAGGCCGTACACGGTGAAGACCGCGGCGCCCCGCGCCAAGTTGCTCTACCCCGCGGAGGTGGAGGGCGGGCGGGAGAGGGAGATGAGGATCATCCCTAGGCACGACGGCGGCGTCATCTACACCGTGCCTCTCCAGGTGGGTTGCCTGGGCAACTGCACCTTCTGCGCCACTAAGTACACAAGAGGCGGCGCGGGCTACGTGAAGAGCGCAGATCCAGATGACGTGATTCGCCATGTGAAGGAAGCCGTGGCCAAAGGCGCGCGGGAGATATACCTCACGGGTCAAGACGTCATAACCTACGGCTTCGATGTGAGGTGGAGACGCGGCTGGACTCTGCCTGACCTTCTGGAGAGGATTCTGCGCGAGGTAGATGGCGAGTATCGTGTGAGGATAGGCATGTCGGAGCCTTGGGTGTTTGAGAAATTCGCCGACCAGCTCTTGGACATCGCGAAGCGGGACCACAGGGTGTACAGATACTTCCACCTCCCCGTGCAGTCTGGTAGCGACCGCGTGTTGAAGGCGATGGGCAGGAGATATACGGTGGACGAATACCGCGCCCTTTTGCGTAAAATCAGGCAGGTGCTGGGCGACCACGTATTCATAGCCACGGACATCATCGTGGGGTTCCCGGGCGAGGACGAGGAGGACTTCGCCGCCAGCGTAAGGCTGGTGGAGGAGCTACAGTTCGACAAGGTCCACGTGGCCCGGTTCAGCCCAAGGCCCTTCACCGAGGCTGCGGTGATGCCCCGGCAGGTGCCAGACGCCGAGAAGAAGAGGAGGAGCAAGACCCTGTCTCAAGTCGCCTTGAGAGTCGCCCACCTCCGGAACGGGCTCCGCGTCGGGCAGAGAGATGTGGTGCTTGTGGACGAGGTGGATCACGGGCTGGTGGTTGGGCGCGCCAGCGACTACAGACAGGTGGTGGTTAAGAGAGGATCCGGCGACGGGCTCATGGGGAGGTTTGTCGACGTGACCCTTGTGGCGGCAAGCCCCGTGTATCTATACGGCGAAATTATAATATAACCTGCTCCCAGGGGTACTTCTTGGCGGCTTTCTGGCTCCTCAGCTCCTCCAGCTTTTGTAGAAGCGTCTTCACCTCCGCCTCAGTTATTTTCCTGAAGAGGGGCCTTACCTCGCCCAGCGCGGTGCCTGGCTTCGGCGGTTTATATGCCTCATCCCACCTCAGCTCCGCGGACTCGCCCATCATCCTCCACAGCTGGTAGGCGCCGTCTGGCGCCACAGGCGCGAGGCCGACTGCAAGCATCTTCAGGGACCAGTAGGCGCGGTGGAGCACCGCCTGCGCCGCCTCCACGTCGGTTTTGACCAGATCCCAGGGGGCCCGCGTGTTTAGGTAGCGGTTTCCCTCCCTCGCAATCTCCACCAGCGCGTGGAGCGCGTCTTTCAGCTCTATGGCGTCGTAGTGTCTCTCCGCCTTCTTAAACAGCTCGGTGACTCTTGCGATGAAGTTTTCGTCCTCGGGGGCTGGCCTGCCCGGCGGGGGCACGACGCCGCCCATCCGGCTCTTTATAAAGGAGAGGACGCGGTTGACGTAGTTGCCCACATCGTCGTTCATGACCTTGTTGATTATCTCCAGTGCGACGGACCAGGTGAAGCTCGTGTCTCTGTTCTCTGGGCGTATGTACACCAACACGAACCTCCAGTAGTCCGGGGGGAGGAGCTGAAGCGCCTCGTCTATCCAGATACCCCACCTCCTGCTCTTGGAGAACTTGTCCCCCTCATACAGCAGGTACTCGGTGGAGGCCGTGGTGGTCGGCATGGTGTAACCGCCTCCGTTCGCCAGGAGAAGCGCGGGGAGTATAATTACATGAAAGGGAATGTTGTCTTTGCCCACGAAGAAGACCACCCTGGTCTCGGGGTCTTTCCAGAACCGGGCCCACTCCTCCTCCCTCCCCAGCCGTCCGAAGTGCTCAATGACGGCGGATATATAGCCAAGAACAGCCTCGAACCAGACGTAGATGGTCTTCCCCTCGGCGCCTGGAAACGGTGCCGGGATGCCCCACCTGTTGTCTCTAGTGATGGCGCGGGGCCGCAGACCCTCCTTTAACATGCCCAGCGACATCTCCTTGGCGTTCTGCGGCAGGTGCGGGTTCTCCTCTACGTACCTCCTTATCCTGTCCTCCAGCTTTCTGAGGTCGAGGTACCAGTGCCGCGTGGTTCTCCACTCCGGCTTGGAGCCGCAGATGGCGCACCGCGGCTCTATCAACTGCTTAGGGTCTAGAAGTCTTCCACAGTTCTCGCATTGGTCGCCCCTGGCCCTCTCGTAGCCGCAGTAGGGACATCTGCCGATTATGAAGCGGTCGGGTAGGTATATCTTGTCCCTGGGGCAGTATGGCACCTCCTCCTCTTTGGTGAAGATGTACCCGTTTTCATAAATCTTGAGGAAGAAGTCTTGGGCGAACTTTATGTGGGTCTCCGAGTGGGTGTGGGTGTAGAGGTCAAAGGAGATATTCCACCTCCTAAACAGCTCCGCCACGACCTGGTGCATCTTGTAGGCGTACTCCGCCGGGTCGACGCCCAGCTGAATCGCCTCCACCTCAATAGGCGTGCCGTGCATGTCGCTTCCAGACACGAAAACTACCTCATGGCCCCTAAGTCTGAGGTATCTGGCGTAAACGTCAGCCGACAAGACGGAGCCTATTAAGTTGCCCAGGTGGGGCACCGTCTGGACGTAGGGCCACGCCGAGCCGATGACGAACTTCGCCACGCAGAGAGAAACGGCGGAATTTAAATCATTTCCCCACCATAGATCTAAACATCGCCCTGAGCGCCTCACGCACTCCGCCGGACTCGTAGGCGGCTAACACCCTAGACCATTTAATCCGCAAAACCAGAAAAGTCGCGACCAGGGTAACAACGGCGAGAATTAGGGAGGAGAGCCAGGCGTTCCCCACTACCTGGTCAAGTGCGGCGTATGCCACGTCTGCAAACACCACGAGGACTGTGGCGAGCACCAGCTTGCCAGCCAGCAGGGCCGCAAAAAACCGCCTTATGCTGTAGCCGGCGGCGCCGAGTGGGATGTACAACACGTCATCTGCAAGCGGCGACATGGCAAATATAAATACGGCTACGTCGATCCCCCACTTGGAGATCTTGTCGAAGAACTTCTTGGCGTAGGCCAGCTCCTCGCCCATTACCGCCCTTCCTATGCCATAGCCGTAGAGAAACACGGCCAGCTTCCCCAGCGCCGCGCCGAGCGCCGTCGCCAAAGCCGCCAAAGCCAAGCTAACTGGGTCGTTTCTAGAGGCGACGTAGCTTATTGTGGCCAGGTAGCCAGGGAGGGGGAGGAAGGGTATTAGATGCGATATCAACACCGCTATGAAGACAAAAAGCGGGCCGAGGTCCATCAACGGCCGAATCTGCGCTGGCGGCGAGAGTACTCCTCAACGACGTATGCCAGATCCTCCATCTCTATCTCCGGCCAGAGCTTATCTAGAAAGATGAGCTCCGAGTAGGCGGATTGATAAAGCAGGAAGTTGCTGAGCCTCTTCTCGCCGCCTGTTCTCAACACGACGTCTGGCTCCGGGTTGGGGAGGTCCCTTGTGTCTAGGCACTGGAAGAGGGACTCCTCAGTTATCTCAGCCATCTTCACCTCGCCCGTCAGTATCCGTTTTATGCACCGCACCATCTCGGCCCTGCCGCCGTAGCCCAGGGCGAAGGTGAGGTGGTAGTTGGAGTAGTTGTGGGTCAGCGACTCCAGTTCCTCCATGAACTTCACAATTCTGCTTGGCACAATGCTTCTATCGCCTATGAACCTTATCCTGACTTTGTTTTCGTGTATCAGCGGGTCCTCGTGGGTGCGTCTAAATTCTTCTTCGAATATTCTGAAGAGGACCTCGAGCTCTCGACTGCTCCGCTGAAGGTTCTCCGTGGAGAGAGCGAAGAAGGTGACGTTTTTTATCTCGCGGTACTCCAAGGCCCAGTTTAAGAAGCTACGCACCTTCTCCACGCCTCTTCTGTAGGCGTGGTAGAAGTCTAGGCCTGTTTTCTTCGCGTATCTCCTGTTCCCGTCGGGTATAATCGCTATGTGGGTAGGTACTTTAACAGACGCGCTCCCCCACATGTTCATCCCCGCCCTTCTCTATCGTTAGGAGAACCGGCTTGTCGCAGGTGGCCAGGAGCATGCCCTGGCTCTCAAGCCCCATCATCTTCTTGGGCTGGAGGTTGGCCACGACCACGACATATTTCCCCACCAGGTCCTCAGGCTTGTAATACTCGGCGAGACCCGCGATTATTTGCCGCTTCTCGGCGCCGAGGTCCACCACCAGCTTAATCAGCTTCTTGGAGCCCTCCACCTTTGCGGCTTCTATCACCTTAGCCACCCGGAGATCCACGCGTCTGAAGTCGTC
>Ga0081478_137550_pt1 | contig 11326 bp, 10 predicted proteins | sample OctSprmetagenome_FD_70983 | JGI IMG/M metagenome (GOLD analysis project Ga0081478, IMG submission 70983) | Hot spring and microbial mat streamer communities from Octopus Spring Streamers, Yellowstone National Park, USA - T=80-84 v2 (version 2) | ecosystem: Environmental > Aquatic > Thermal... | reverse complement strand
CCGTGTTTATAGATGGAAGGCTACATGAGGTCTATAGGGTTGAAACTAATATTGGCATGATCGTTATAGCGTATTCTGAGAGGAGGAGAAGGATAACAGAAGGCAGATCCACCAGGGATAGAGATGCTAGGAAATCACTTAGAAGGCTTAGAGAGAGGGAGAGGAAAGAAGATATTATCTATAAAACAGCTGGGATTATCGAGGAGATCGCTAGAAAGTATAGTGCCACAGTAGTTGTTGGGAATGCCCATAGGGGTAAGAGTAGAATGGCTAGCAATGCTAGGAAGAGTCTGAGGCATAGGATCCACCAGTGGTGCGCCTCAAAACTAGTAGAGATATTGAATAACAAGCCATTACATGATTTTGAGGGGTCAGAGGCATACTCATCATCGAGAGACCTGTTTGGCAGAAAGCCTATCAAGAGGTATGCCCCCTCTGTGATTCGCATCGAGCTGAGAGGGGGTAGAAGGGTGAGGGTTATAAAAATACAGATAAGGCTGGCAAGGCTGAGCAACGGATTAACCATGGATAGAGACGTTATAGGTGCTATAAACATCGGCTTGAAATACCTCTCCTCAAATGGGAGCCCAGTGGCGTTGGGCTCGACGGGGCCCCATGCGGCTTGGGCGAAGCTGGTGATCCCAAGCCTAGGGCCAACTCCGCTAGCGGAATTAAAGATATTCACAAGTATTTAGAAGTATCGTTAGCGGGGAAACGCTTTCTCCACTGACCAGCCAGCTTTGGGAGTCCGTGGACTATGAATAGCGCTCCTACAAAGATTCTTAGGACAAGACTTGCTGTAGATATATAGACCATGTCCTGTATCGTAGAGAAGATCATAGCATATGATGTATCTACCATCTAGACATCATATTTTACTATGTAGAGCAATCCTATAAATTTAAACATAGCATCAGCCATAGACTCCATAACATAATAAGGTTCCATTTACTATGTAAACTAATAATCAACGGCATTCAATAGCCCTGTAGCACATATAATTGGTGGTCTTTATAAGGGTATTGATATTCGGTGGAGTAGGCTTTATAGGTGCTAACCTCGTCAAGAAGCTTGCTGAGAAGGGATACGAAATCTTTGTAGCCCATAGAGGGCTTAGAGACGCCTATAGAGCGAGGCTAGGGAATGTTGTTGCCAGGTATGCTTCTCTCATAGAGTATAGAGATCCCAAGGAGGCCTTTGAAGCGTTGAAGCCGGAGGTTATATATAATCTGGTTGGCGAGTTCTTCGGGAGCGATAGAGAGATTATTGATGCTAACCTCGTTTTTGTGGAGAAGCTCTGTAACATCTTAAAGAATTATGAAGGTCTTTTCATACATATATCGGCTGCCACCGTGGTGGGTCCTAAAGAGACTACTATATATGAGGAAGAGAGCCATTTGAAGGGTATAAGCCCCGCCAATATCTTTGATATTTCTAAAGCTGAGGCTGAGAGGAGTATTGCAAGCAATATTAAGAGATGGGTTATAGTAAGGCCAACCCTCGTATATGGAGCCTATAATGCTCATACTGAGTGGGTTCAGCTGGCCTCATTGATTATGAGAGGTGTAGCTCCATCGATAAAGGCAAGGGTCTCTGCTATCGAGGTCTCAGAGCTATCCGAAATCCTTTTAAGGGCCATGGAGCTTGAAAGAGAGTATTTCTTTGCGACTGAGTGCGAACCATATAACTTAAGCGACTTTATAGACGCTATAGCTAGAGCCCTTGGAAGAAAACCTATTAGGATCCCGATCCCCCTCTGGCTTGCAAAGGTCTTTGCACAAAAAGAGATCAGAAGACACATGGTGTTTCTAAACAAGGTTTTTTCATGCAATAAAATGGTTAGCCTCACCCGCTATAGACCTAAGAGAAGGCTTTATGAGGGTTTCGAAGAGATGGTGAAATGGATCTTAGAGGCCAGCAATATTAGTGGAGGAAAGAGCTGAGCATCTCTATCCTAGATATTGATTCTCATAAGCTATTCAAAATGGAAAACGTGCTTTTCCATAGCAGAGAAGGGGAAGTCAACAACGCTATTATTATAGTTGTTGTAATATATAGTGGGTAGCTATTTGATTAAGATCCTTGGTCTAGGCCCTTCAGGCGCAGCACTGACACTATCGCTTGGTAAAGAAGTAGGGGTTGTCGATATCCACCCTAGATATTACAAGGCATGTGGCGAGGCTGTTCCAGTTGACACCCCTATGGTTAGTAAGAAATATGTGTTGAACAAGATAAGGAGATTCATATTCTATTTAGAGGATAAAGCTATAGGGGAGGTTAGCTATGCTAGTCCAAAGTGGTATATAGTTGATAAGAGCTCCTGGATCTCCTCTATGAGGGAGAGGATCAAGAGCTCTGAAGATACTAGCTGGGAGATCGTTGTAGATGCGAGAGGACCATATTCGAGTAAAGGTGCTAAGGTAAATGTTGTAAGAGCATATGTTAGAGGTTATAGAAGAAATATAGATTCCGAGACGGTATACTTTATATATGAAAAGGGGATGGCAGGCTTCTACTGGGTTTTTCCCTATGGAGAGGATCTAAACGTTGGTGGGGGGTTCATGGGGGTTAGAAATCCGGTGCCCTTTATTCATAGATTTCTGAATCTATGGCTTGAAGGGGGATCTATAGTGGATCTCAGGGGAGCGCCTCTAACAGTAGAGCCAGAGATAGATCTAGGGTCACATAAGATATTCAGAGTCGGCGAGGCAGCCGGCCTTGTATATCCGCTCACAGGAGAGGGTATAAGACCTGGCATAGAGTCTGCTATAGCTCTTGCATCAGCCCTCTCGAGTAGAAGGCCTCATGAAAACTATGCGAAAGCTGTGTCTAAGATAATCAAGCAGATAGAAACCCAGAAGAAGATCCTTAGAATAGCTGTGAAAATAATAGAGGGTGGAGGCTCCATATCCCAGCTGATAGATGATAGCATTTTGAGAGACTATATAGAGGAAAATATATCCGGAAGAACGCTTCTAACCATGATCTCTAAAAGACCCGGCAAGGCTATATCTATCATAGCTAAAATACTTAGGCTGTGAAGCCTATTGAGCTGAAACCACTAAGGCGCAGCATTCATCGCCACAGCTTCTTATAACATCAACGGCATCTGGATCAAGTGATGAGAGTCTATAGATGGTGTCAACACCTAGGCCACAGATGACCTCAGCCCTTAGATACTCTACATCCTTGACCAACCTCTCCATCTCTTCCTTCCTACAGATCTCAATAACAGCTGTATAGGTGATCCTCACGCTAGTACCCAGAGGAGATCTCATATGAGCAAACCAGATCACATTATACCCCAATTTTTATAAACTAGGCAGGGTGATAAGCCTATATAAATAGGGATCTCTGTGGATGTAGAGGTAATAGGTGGTATCGATTATGAGAGCTTCAAATTTCTAAGACTTGTTATGGATGCTGCTAGAGCTATAAGAAGAGAATATGGGATCGAAATATATGTATCCCCCTCAACCGAGCTATTTTCCACAGCACCTAGGAAAGGTATAAGGATAGGAGAGAGGATATTATATATAGAAGGGGAACCCAGTAGAGAAGCACTTATAGAAATGATCCTCGATATATATAGGGGAAAAAGACAGCGGAGCCATGATCCCGGAGAATCTCCAGCTAGTCGTAAAAGAGAACCTATGGCAGGCTCGGGAGCTTTGTCCGCATACTCTATAACATCTCAGCAAAGGCTTACAAATCTAATAGGAGATCAAACATTAACAGCAGGGATCCTCTGAATCGCCAACCTGAAGAATATCCTCAATTGTGAAACTTATGGGCTGTTTCGACCTTCATAATCATTTGTAGCACTCATGTTCATTGATTTCTGAGACCTCTTAACACTATGAGATATGCTGATGCCTATAAACCCCAGAGATGTATTTAATAGATGACCCGGGTTTCCGAGAGCCGTAGAGTGATGAGCCACCGAGCGACCGGTGGTGAGCCTCTGCGGTGAGGGGGCTCGGGAGACCGTAGAGAAGCAGATGGTAGAGAACCACCATCTGCTGAGAAACGGTATATGCAGATGCTATACTAATTAAGAGGCAATTTCGCCTTTGAACACTCTTGATTATAACCGCTAGGAGAATCTCAGGTTATCTATCTATGATCTATACTATGGGAATAGCTATATGTAGTTTCACCTAGTAGTAAGGTGTTACATGTGATACCCTGTGATCCTTTTTTCTGGCATTTCTATATGCTCTCTTATCTTCCTCTCGATCTCTTCAACTGTCTCAGCATGCCTTATTAGATCTTGTACATCGATCTCCATTCCAAGGATCTCCGAGATCTTCTTAACAGCTATAGAAGCCGCCCTAGGATCAGGTCTTTCTCTTTCTGCATAGGGTAGGATAACTATTGCTGGTTGCCCCAGGATCTCTGTGAACATTAGAATTATCGCTAGCGGGCCCACTATTATTAGGCCCTTATCCATTACAGGTTCTTTAAGCTCTCTTTTACCCCATTTATTTCCGGTCCATCTGAGGAGATCTTCTTGGGATCTTCTAACACTTGGATCGAGGCCCCCGATCAATAGCATTTCGCTAATCCTGTTCTCGATGCTCCATCTAACAATAGTTTCTGCAAATTCTATCCTCTCATGTATATTTGGTACAACGCTGTTAACCAGAACTACGAGGCCGCTTCCCTCTTTTGAGTAGATCTCGTGGGGGAAGCTGAAGCTCCTCTCACCCTCTATGGATACTACATCTGGCATGTACTTTGTTATAACATAGCCTATTCTCTTCAGCTTTAGAGCCTCAACAATATATTTAGTAGCTATATATCCCACAGCACCAAAGCCTGGAAACCCTGTTACAAGGTATAGCTCACCATTTCTCCTCATGGCGTCTAAGGGCTCCGAAAGTATGATCCTCACTCTTCTTCCTTTCCTCTCCACCACTTACCCTCCCTAGTGATAGCTGCTACACCCTTGGTAAAATATAGAATCTCTCTGGGGGATAGGAGGAGCCTTCCAACTCCGCAGAGCTTATCGGACTCATCTACTATGAGCACCTCATCCCAAGGCCTGAGATCCTCGTCGATATATAGCACGTGCCTTGCAAACAGATTTCCCCCTCTTCTAATCTCATCAGCAACTTCATCTACTACAACCACTCTCATAGTTGGGAATCTAGATACTCTGTGGAGAGCAGCTCCTCCTATGAATCTTAGGAGAAGCCTATAGTCAGATGCTCTTATAGTGGCTATTATGCCCTCTTCTCCAACGATCGCTCTAACTCTCCCAGTATTTCTAGATATAAGAACCTTAGAATCATCTGGTATAAGGGCCTCACCTGCTCCTAGAAAGAACTGATAATCAGCTATGGCTCTTAGTCTCCTCAAGAGCCTTTGTGAGGGCTTCTCCACTAATAAATTCTCCATTGCAAACCCAAGAATCATAGGGTCAGGGCTCTAATAGCTCTGTAGCTCTAAAGATAACCCCATTTCCACCTTAAAGAGGGGCAAGGCTTTTAGTTATATTTGCTTCGTAGTAGCCTAGATCCCAGCTATGGGTTATACCGCTACAACACCTAGATCCCTAGAATCTTTCTATACCGTGACACTAACGAATTTGGAACCTAGGATGGGGCTTTTGCTTGAGATACCTCCCGTCCTAGGATGGGAATACGCTGAGAGAACACTGCTTAGGTGAGATGTGATTCTGAAGAGTGGGCAGGTGAGACCAGGTATAATATAATAGTTGAGCTGGTAATCGCTACTAAGTTAACAATCTATATGTGTTGTGTGAGGGCTGTGCTCTTATGTGTGATGGGGATCTCTGATTGGATCTCCTCGGCAATATCCCCTCTAGCCTTTCTTTCCAGAACCTTTTTCACAGCCTTTACCAGGTCGTCTTGGGCTATATAGTCTCTTCCAGCCCTTATAGCTATATAGCCTGCTTCTGTGCATATAGCCTTTATATCTGCTCCAGAAGCGCCTTCTGTTATCTCAGCTAGTAGGTCTAGATCTAATTCGCCTCTAATATTCAGTTTCCTAGTATGCACTCTGAAGATCTCCTTTCTAGCCCTTTTATCTGGTAAAGGTATGTATATAATTCTATCAAATCTTCCAGGCCTTAGTATCGCTGGATCTAGCACGTCTATTCTATTTGTAGTTGCAATCACCTTTACATTGTCTAGGGGGTCGAAGCCGTCTAGCTCGGCTAGCAGCTGCGCTAGCGTCCTATGGATCTCCCTCTCCCCACTTGTACCAACATCTATCCTCTTCGCCGCTATAGCGTCTATCTCATCTATAAGCACAATCGAGGGAGCATGCTTCCTTGCAAGCGCAAATACCTCCCTCACAATCCTCGCCCCCTCCCCTATGAATTTCTGCGCAAGCTCAGATGCCACGAGCCTTATGAAGGTGGCATTTGTTTCCCCAGCAACAGCTCTTGCAAGAAGGGTCTTTCCAACTCCTGGAGGGCCGTAGAGGAGAACGCCTTTGGGAGGCTCTATTCCTAGCCTTCTAAATAGATCTGGGTTTTTGAGGGGGAGCTCTACAACCTCCCTTATCTCTCTGATCTGCTCCTCTAAACCCCCTATGTCCGAATATCTCGTATTTGGTTTTTCAACAAGTTTCATAGCCGTTACAAAAGGATCTTCTCTAAAGCCCAGCACCTCAACGATCTCAGACCCCCTGTTATTGAGTGCCACCGAGATCCCTGGCTTTAGAGCTTTAGGATCTATTTTAGAGCTTATGTTAACAACTAGGTTTGGGCCCGTCGAGCTCTTAACGATAGCTCTTCCATCCGGTAGGAGATCTATGAGGGTCGCCTCTATCAGAGGCGGTTGAAGCATCTTTTCAAGCTCGATTCTACATTGGCCAAGCTCGTCTAACAATGTTTTCTTCTCGATCTGAAGCTCCCTAACAGATTTCTCCAGATATCTTACGTATCTCTCCAGATCTCTATCAAGATCTATGTCTCCTTCACCGCTGTAGCCTCTCTGGTCTTCATATTCGCTTTCTTCCTCTACCATATAGCCCACACTGATTAATCTATCACAACTAGGTTATTAAGATGTTATGCTATTTAGCTTAGCTATAGAATTGCAAAGCCTTAGATTAGACATATATCCTCTTAAACGCAATATCTATGCTAGGAGAACGCCTTGAAGTATTCTGTAGCTGAGGCGTCTCACGATCCTTTTGAAGCTATCGAACTATATATTAAAGAACTAGGGCCATTAGAACCTAGCTGTGAGATCGTCTCGATAGAAGACGCTTATGGCAGGGTGCTTTGTGAAGATGTAAGAACCCCTATATCGCTGCCTCCATTCCCAAGATCATTGGTTGACGGCTTTGCGGTAATATATGATGATATAGCTGGCGCTTCAAAAGAGAATCCTTCGAGTCTCAGGCTATTAGGCAGGATCTCTGTTGGGAGTGATGCAAGCGATATAGAGATCCCTAGAGGTACATGCTATGCTGTGGATACAGGTTCTTATGTACCCCTCAATGCCGATCTCGTAATCCCATATGAATACACATCCATCACAGGAGATCATGTGCTCATATATAGTCCCCTTCCAAGAGGAAGCAACATAGCATATCCTGGGAGCGATGTGTATAGGGGGTTTATAATAGCGAAGAAGGGGTGGAGAATTGATGAAAGGATCATATCTGCTATGGCCTCTGCAGGAATTAGAGATATAAAGGTATATAGAAGGGCTAGAATATGTATAGCTGCAACAGGCAACGAGCTTCAAGAGCCTGGGAGCAGGTTAGAACCCGGTAAGATCTATGAGTCTAACTTGGAAATGCTCTCAGCAATTTTGAGATCCGAGGGTTTTGAGGTACACGGTCTGGGGATTTTAAGGGATAGTGCTGATGCTATAGCAGAGGCCATTGAAAAGGGTCTCAAGACTTGCGATCTTCTATTTATAACTGGGGGCACATCAGCTGGGGTGGAGGATTACGTATATAGAGCTATTGAGGAGATGGGTAGGGTTGTTGTAAGGGGAATCAGGTATAAGCCTGGAAAACCCCTTACCTTAGGTGTTATAAAGGGAAAACCTGTGATAGGGTTTCCCGGAAACCCTGTTTCTGTTGTGATGCTTGTAAAGACAATATTGGTGAGACTTTTAAACAGGGTGAAGGGTGAGGAGGATCAGCTCCAGGGGCCTATGAATGGTATTGCGAAACTTTTAAGGGGTGTTAAAGCGGCTGAAGGAAGGCTCACACACATACCTAGCATCCTTGTGAGGGGTAAGAGGGGTTTTTTTGTATTACCATGGGTGCTTGAGAGCTATATGATTTCTAAGCTGGCGCTGGCTGATGTATACATCGAGATACCATATGATGCACAGAGAAAGATTCTAAGGCCTATGGATGAGGTGGAGTTCAAAAGCCTTAGCCCCAAGCCGAGAGCATGGATCATCGAAGCCGGAGAAATCCTAAGAGGCACAGGCATTGCAGGTGACAGGCTCAGATTGTATACATCAAGAGAAGAGGCTCTCTTATGGCTTGAAGCAGGAGCCGCGGCGAGGGGATATATATGTGAACACATAGATCTCTCAGAGAGAAGGGCTATAGTTAGGGTTCTACCAGATAACATTATAGAGAAATATAGAATTGAGATACATAGACGCGGTAAGTTATATAAAATCCCGAGATTCCCCAGCAGCACATGCTATTCAGATGCTGTGAGAAGCATTGTTATGAGAGAAGGGGTTGAGGGATATCTAGAGATCCCCGTGGAGTCCCCTGAGCAAGCTTTTGCAATGTTTACAGATAGATACCTGGATCTTGCGTTTAGCGCGGAACTAGTAAGCTGATCTATCTTGAGAGGGTTTTGTTGAGGAAGAGTATGCCTGGCAATAGAATCTCCATTGCGCTTTTAACATCCGCAATATAATGCCCCATATCAGGGATTATATGTAGCTCAAATCTCTTCCCTAGTTCCAGAAGTTTCTGAGCATATCTTAACACGGGTCTAAGGGGGGTTCTAGTATCGTTTTGAGGATGTATAAGGCATATTGGGGCTTTGAGTCTTTCAGCATAGTTTATCGCAGATCTCTCTTTCCAGAGCTCTCTCTTACCGTTGAATAGGAGTAGTGCAAATTGTTTGAAGAGCGCGTCTCCTAACTCATACATTTCCTCCCAATCGGGCACAGAGGCCCCGGCCACAGCCGCGTCCCATACATCTGGCTCCCTCACAGTTGCCCAGACACTCATAAAGCCTCCATAGCTATATCCAAAGATCGCTATCTTGCTTGCGAGCCCCACCTCTCTAGCCCATTTAGCTGTGGAGACTACATCCTGCAGATCCCCTCCACCAGGATCGCCTATATCTAGTCTCCTGAACTCCTCTCCATATCCTGTGGAACCTCTAAAGTTTGGTGCGACAACGTGGTATCCACTAGCTACAAGTGTTGATATGATGGTATCCCACCTGTCAGCAACCTCCCACCAGGGCCCCCCATGAACATATATTACAGTCGGCCCCGGCTTGGGCGCTACATTGCTCTCCATTACGAAGGTAGGTATCTCAAGTCCGTCAAAGCTTCTAATTCTAACGAAATATGATCTCCCAATTCTCCTCACGATCCTCGAGGAGGTTCTGGCTGATGCAAGAGCCCTTGACGAACCTCCTAGCTCAACACTTATAAGGGATGGCGGGGATCTCAGCGATGATCTGCTAAGTATAAACGTGTTTTTAGCCCTATAGTATGTCGCAGAACCGCTGTAACCAGGAGGTAGTGGAATCTCTCTGCCATCTGCATATAAATATACCCTACCATCTCTCTTACCGAGAAACCATGCTCTGTCTCTATCCATCCAGTCATAGTATATATGTTCAACTATTCTACGTCTAACATGATCCCTGTAGGATGTTTTAAGCGGCTCCAGCTTCATAGAACCTGGATCGAGGACATAGAGCCTCTGGGGGCCAGCATAGTTTGACTCGAATAGAACTCTCTTCTCACCTATTCTCGGGGCGCTGTTTGTGGAACCCTTTCTAGGTGTGTAGACATCGAACCTCCTGTTAGGTATGTTTAGAAAGAACAGCTCTGAAGACCTTGCATCTCCTGTTAACCACCCGGCACCAGCTATTGTATCTCCCCTAACACTTGAGACATATATAAAGCTAGTAACTCTATGGATAAGCTCAGCTGTGCCTCCAGGCCTTGCGATCCAGATGCCGCTTCCACCCTCTATTACAGATGAGAAAGCAGCCTTCTCTCCATCGAAGGCTAAGCCAACTATCCTTGAAGGTTTAAAGCCGTCTACAGGTATCTTCCTGCCTGTATGGGCGTCTGCGAAAATTATTGTAGACAGCTCCTTCCCAGGCGTTGTATCTACTATATATGGGAAGAGACTGGAATCGGGGTGGGTAGCAGCTCCTAACACTCTTTCACCGCTGGTCATTCTAATTCTCTCGCCAGTCTCTAGATCTAAAGAATATAGATCCGAAGAACCCTCCTGTGTAGATAGATAGATCAGCCTCTGCCTACCCGCAATTCCTATCACAGCATATGTAGGCAGCCTAACAATCTCCTCTATTATCGAGGCAACCTCGCTATACGACAATATATCAAGCCTCACATTCTAAGGTTGAGCTTTAGGGATATTAAGGTTAACCATTATCATACAAGCTAAAAACTACTATCAGATAACTGCTTCCGCTTATCCCCCGAAGGTTGTTAGTTATCGTTGGTATTAATTTGTTTAGTGTTGCTGTGTTTCTCGATCTACATGGTTTTGATCCTGTGGCATCAGAGGCTTCCACCTCCCCCACAGGGATATCCATATCCCTATAGGCTCACCGGTGGCTGTTGAGCACAGCGGCATGGGACTCCTATCTACCTTTGGATCTCCGAAGCCCTGTATGAGGGCTACGCCCATAAGGGCTTCGGCCTTGGGTGCTCCGAGCATCATAGCATCCCGAGGTCTCCCAAGATCTAGCAGAGATATCGCCTCATCATCAAAACAATTATGGAATGAGTACATCTAAACCTAAGCTAGAGAACAAACCAATATAGAAACATTTCCCATTACCATGAAAAAGAATACAGCCTAAATCTTAATCCTAAGCTCAGTATTTTAACCAAATTTGATTTAGCTGCTAATATTTAATGTCTGAAGATGGATCGGATTAAAGAGGCAACTGACCTCCTCCCCGCCTTGAAAGGGCTGAGAGCCCAGCCCTCTTACCGGCGATTCATAGGTCCCCCATTTATTCGGGTTTACATCTGTCGTCTAGGGGCAGTGAGGGGGGCCAGAACTCCCCCGAAATTTATTTTGATCCTAAGCATCTTCAGAGCCCTTTTTATTATATTAAGCTTTCCAACAACGTCTCTAT
>Ga0081478_135136_pt1 | contig 11340 bp, 13 predicted proteins | sample OctSprmetagenome_FD_70983 | JGI IMG/M metagenome (GOLD analysis project Ga0081478, IMG submission 70983) | Hot spring and microbial mat streamer communities from Octopus Spring Streamers, Yellowstone National Park, USA - T=80-84 v2 (version 2) | ecosystem: Environmental > Aquatic > Thermal... | reverse complement strand
AGCTGGAGACGGGTCTAGAGGAGGCGCTCGGCCGCGCCTTGGTGGAGAAGCCTCAAAAGCTTGGCCCAGGCGTCGAGACCGAGTACCGCTGTCCTCAATGTGGAAAAGACGTGCTACGTCTATATAGGCAAGAGAGGTTCTTCTCCAAAAAATACCGGGGGAGAGTCATTGAGAGCATATACGCGTGCCCCGCCTGTAGCTTCAAAGCCAGGAGGATTGACCTACTGGACTAGCTCTCAAACATAACAAATAATGTAAAGCAGGTAACCCTCTATAAAGCGTCTAACTACGACCCGCAACGCCCAGCTAGAGTATCCTCACGTACTCCCTCGCCGCCGTGGTGAACGCCAACAGTCCCTTAGGTCTGTATATCTCTCTTATCTTCTCCTCGTATGTCTCGTATCTGCTGAACTCCAGCTCTAGCTTGACTTCCTTCACGGCTCCGTCCTGTGCACAGTGCGCCTTCGACGGGGTGAGGGAGAGGCACGCCTCAGACCCGTCCTTTGCCACATACACCTCCACCGTATACGGGTGGAGGATGCCCACCGGCCTCTGCCTCACCACATCAACCATCCACGGGAATCTGCGCATAACCTTTGCGATTTCGATTAGCCTCTCCTTAAGGACAAGCCACTTCTTAACCCAATTAACGCCGAATGCTTGCAACTCAGGCTACTCCTCAACAACTCCTCAGCTGGGTCGGGCGGCCGGGGCTACTCACTAAGCCTCTCCATCGTCTCTCTTCTAAATTTCTTCAGCGGTTTTCTTTGCGTATAGTTGTTTTTAAACCGGCGCATGGAGATGTGGCGTAGATGCGGAGAAGCCGCCTCAGCCGCGGCGCTGTATTCGGTGTATAGCGGCCTCTACTCAGAGGCCGTGGTTTCGTCTATGGCCTCCGCCGTGGCGCTGGCAGAGGTGGGCCGGTTTAGGAAGGCGGTGCAGTACGTCCAGAGGGCCGCCAAGGCGCTGTATGAGGGAACGAGGGAGGTGTTTGAGCGTGTAAAGGTGACAGTTCAGCGTCTCGTGGAACTCTTCGTTGAAGCCGTTACGCGGGTGTTGGCTTGGATCGACGAGCACAGGTCATACCTCTTCTTGATGGCGACTGGGGTGGTTGCGCTAAACATCGCGTTGGATATGTGGGGTCTTGTGGAGCTGGAGAAGTTGGCGTATGCGGCGTCTCTGACGCCGTTTGTAGCCGCCGGCGTTAAGGAGCATCCGCGGGAGGAGGTGTTCAACATCTTGGAGAACGCTCCAGACCCCTACGAGAAGTTCAAGGAAACAGTCAAGGAGGCCAACGTTGGGAGGGTGAAGCTGGCGGAGCCTTGGGAGTCGCTGAGGGTGTTGATCGTGCCGAAGCCTTCTGAGGAGAGGGAGCTTATGCGTGGAAGGGGCGCCGAGCTGTATTCTAAGTACCGCAAAGACGAGAACAACAAGCGCGCCCTATTCTACGCCGTTCTTACGCTGGAGGAGGCGTTCGACGTCTACAGGTCTGTGTTGAGAGAGTACACGGCTAAGAAGGCGGTGCAGAGGGTGGAGGTGGGCGAGGAGCCGTTTAAGCAAGTTGTGTACATGGCCGACCTCGGCCGTTTAGCACAGCTGGCCGAGGAGGAGGGCAAGGCCTTCGAAAAGGCTCTGGAGATCCTCAGGAAGCGGCTGAACGAATACGCAGTCAAGTACGGTCTGAGGAACCTCCTCGACGTGAATGAAGACATGGCCAGAAGGCTGGCAGAGGCGAAGGCGCATGAGCTCTCCGAGTTTAACGACGTTAGCTTCGGCACGAAGGCCCTTGCGGCTTTTATCGCGTATAGGGAGTATGCGCTGGGTAGGAGGGGCGCCTTCGGCATTGCGGCTGGGTACTGGCTTGAGGCGGGTGGGTCTGCCTGGCTCCTCTACTATGCGCCGTGGACGGCGTACGAGAGGGCCAAGAGGGCTAAGGTGGGGAGGCCGGTGGCGGTGGAGGAGATGTTGGCGGAGGCCTTCCGCAGGCTGTTCCTAAAACCCGGTGCCGACTACCACAGACGCTTTGTCGAGGAGCTCACGAAGGGCGGCAGGCTGGCGCTGATGCTTGAGAGGGGGGACGAGTCGTCTTACATGTTTAAGCTCTTTAGGCTTGAGGAGGACGGTGGGCTCAAGGAGCTGGGCATAAAGCTGTGGATTGAGAAGGTGGGGGAGGAGGGGGCGAGCATAGTCTACTTCTTGGAGCTAGACGCGAGATGGCGTGAGTTCTTCAAGCAAGAGCTTGAGGCGGCGATGAAGGCGGCGGAGGAGGTTGGGGGGCGTCTGCCCGTGGAGGACAGCCTCCCCTACATGTTGGGATGGGTTGACTCCGACGTGGCAATACGCAGAAAGGGGAACAAGAGGGTGTTAAAGATGTCTACTTCCTGCCTGTGGCAGTTGGCTGAGACTCATGCCTTGTTCGACTGGTCTGTTGGAGGGCTCCGCATGAGCTTGACTCTGGAGGGGCCGAAGTCGCAGGTTGTGGTTGAAGCCCCCCTCGAGAGGCTCGACGAGGCGATCGGAATAAGCGCGGAAGTCGGGTGGCTTAAGATGCTGGGAACTAAGGCGGGGCTGGAGGACCTTATGCACGTGAAGAGCTGGGACGACCTCAAGCAGTGGGTTGCGAAGAACTGGGACGTCGTAGTGGACGCCGCCGTGAAGCGGCTGGGCGAGGAGGTCCGGGGCGAGCTGGAGGCTCTGAGGAATAAGCTGAACGACGACAAGGTGGCTAGAGAGGTCATGGGGCCGGCCCCTCTGCTTATTCAGGCGGAGAAGCTGGGCGTGAACGAAGCAACGCTGAGGTGCTTCGGCGCAGTGGTCTCCGGCGCAATAGGCGGAGATGGGTACGTGTCTACGGCGCGGAAAGAAGTCGGCTTGACCAGCGGCGAGCGCGAAATCGCCTTGCTCCGGATTGCCGTCTTAGCGGCCTACGGCATCGAGGCGGAGGTGAGGAGACCCGGTAGGGGGTTTGACGTGGTCTCGTCCGGCGGCGATGCCGTCAAGCTGGCCGGCCTCTACCTCCGCTACGGGTCTCCTCTGCTTGAGGGGGATGAAAGAATTATCAACCACAAGCTGGCTGAAGCCGTGAAGCTGGGGGCCGGGGGCTCAGCGTCAGCTGGGAGGGGCTGAGGCAGACCAAGGGCGGCCACGTCGCCGCCGATTTGATAATATCGGAGAGAGACGCCACTGTCAAGTACAACATATATCTGCGGAACGACATCTTGCTCCAATTCGCCTCAACGGATCGGAGCCGCGTGGAGCTTGCGGCCCGCCTTTTGAGACTTGCAGGAGTCGGCGTGGAGGTGCAAAAGGAGGGTAACAAAGACAAATGGTACGTCAGAGCCTACACCGACAGGCTTGCGGCTGGGCGCGAGGAGCTCAGAAAAGCCATCGCCGAGATCGTTAAGAGGGCTATGGAGAACGGCTGGGTGGACGCTAATAAGGCTGAGGGCTGGCTGGAAAAGCTGGAGAAGGGGCGCGCGTTGATGGAGGGCTGGCCGAAGTATACTTCTCCAGCTGAGTCCTCCTCATTAGGCGCTTTGGCGGTGCAACTTTAGGGTAAGAAGTAGTTATTGTATTAACAGCTCGGCGTTTGCGTCTATCTGCTTAACGATCCTCCTAAGTAGACGGGGCAGTTGTGTCTTTGCGACGTCTTCGCGTATTATGGCCACGGCCGCCTCTTTGTGGCCGCCGCCGGTCCCCAGAGACTTAGCTAATGTAGCCACGTCGAAGCCGCGGGACCTCATTACCACGTGTACGCCGTCTTCCTTCCGCGAAGCCACTAGGGCGATGCTACACCCGATGGACGACAGAAGCGACGCCACGTCGGCCTCGTAGGCGCCCACGTGCGATGTACATATCACGCCGAGGGAGGACCTATAAGCCTCTAGCCTCTTCATCCCTTTCAACAACGCCACGACTCTCTGCGGCTCTTCCGCTTTCTCCTCTTCTCTTATTAAATCGCCGAGAGTGCCTCCGGTCTTTTCAAGCAACTTCGCCAGTAGCTTGAGGGTCTCTGCGTCGGCTCTCTTCAGCCTCACAGTGTCGGCATATATGCCCAGCGCCACCAATTTGGCCACCTCAGGCGTCAATTCCACGCCTGCCTCGTCAGCGAGTTTTAAGGCGATCTCTGTACAGCTGGGCCTCTGCACCACAATGCCGGGTATGTCGTCGCCGACGTGATGATGATCTACTTTGAAATATCTCCCTCGCAACGGAGGTACTTGGCTCAACGACGCAACGTCAACCAACACGTACAAGTCAACGTCGTTTGGCAACTCCCTAGTGCAACCCTCAAGCTGAGGCCCCTCTGGACATACAACCGCCGCCACTGTGACTCCTAGCCTCTCCAGCACCAGTTGTAACACCTTTGCGCACGCCAACGCGTCTGCGTCGGCCCGTCTATGCGTCACTACGGCGGCCCTCCTGGCACCGCCAAGCAACTCGATCACTTGGCGAAGCATCTGGCGATCTCGCTACGCTCTATCGGCCAACCTCTCTCGCGTATCACGTCGGCTATGCACACGCCCAGCTCCGCAGCCTCGTCGGCAACCTTCTGTAGATAGGAATCGTCGACCAAGACGCCCGCCTCTATATCCACATCTACCTCCACCCCCTCCTCTGAAAAAGAGACAGAGACCGTCACGTGTTTCGCGGCGTCGCCCAGCTCTTTCTCCATGTACCTAGCCACCTCGGAAGAAATAAACTCAACCCTCTCCACCTCGCTCCACTATCCTCCGCCCTTGGCGGCTTCGGGGGAGCCGCCCCTCAACTTGGCCAGCTCTCTGTTTATCTCCTCTCTCAGCTTCTCGATCTGCTCCCTCAGCATGGACTCTTGCTTAGTCAAGGTCTTCACGTGTAGCTCCAGCAACTCCTTCTTGTCTTTCAGCTCCTGAAGCGCCGCGTCTCTGGTCTGCGGAACCAGGAAGTTCCCAACGCTTTTATATATCCTAGCCTCCTGCGGAAGCTTCTCGATTTCTGAAAGGGCTTTCTCAACCTCCTTCAGCTCAGCCTCGTACTGTTGCTTCCTCAACAACACGCTTTGTAGCTGGGCTTGTGCCTGGTTAAACCTGTTGGCGAGGTCCTGCAGAGACGGTGGGATCTGCGCCATCGGCAAAGTACTTAAGCTCCTATATAAATATTTTAGAGTGTGGCCATGTGCTCTACGACGTACAAAACGCGGAATACCGTGTGTAACAACGACCTAAGGCTTGAGGCGTCGGCGGCCTCCGCCACTATCTTCCCGTCTTCAACATATATGCGGCCCCGGGCGAAGCGAACCTCCCCCTCCAGTATCTTAAACACCTGAACCGCGAGGTAGCCTCCCCCCACCTCCACCTCTAGCCTATACATGCCTATACAGCACCTTCCTTATTTTAAGCGATAACGCCCTCGGCCCGAGGTCGGGGCCTAGAAGCTCAACCACGTAGCCCTCCCCCCTCCTGACCAAAACCACTGTGTCAAAACGCCCCCTAACAGCGCCCAAGTCGTAGAGGAGGGGGTAGTGGAACACCTCTGCGAAGATGTCGCCCAGCTCGCCCCCCGCCAAGTCCACGATCACGGCGCTCCTAGCCGGAGGTCTCCTCGCCACAAAAACAGGGAAGTCCCTCCTCGTCCTCACGCCAGATATCAATAACATATACGGCTTCCACGCCCCGAGACCTACGTCGTAGAACAGCAGAGCAGACGGCATCCCGCGTCTGTCCCATATAAATGCGATGTACCGAGCCCCGCAAGACACAGCCTCCTCCAGCAAAGCTGTAAACGACTTCTTACCCCTAACAACTTTCGCGGTGCCCGGAAGCGAGTTCACGAAGTCATTAACCAGCTCAAGAGTTATCTTGGAGGGGCCCCTAGAGGTGGTGATCGCCACGCGGCAGGCCATATAACCACCGCAGCAACGAGGCGCCGATATTCTGCTTAATATGCTGAGGCGGTTACCTGCTCTCCTCCCTCCAACGCGCCTTCTGGGCCTCTACCTCCTTCAGCTCCTCAGGCGCCAAAGCCTTACCCATTATAGTCTGGGGCGTCCACGCGCCGCCTGCAAAGACAAAACCGCACTTAGGGCATCTCCAAATCCCGAAGGCAAGCCTCTCCAACCTCACCAAAGACCTGCAACTGGGACACCTATGTTTACCCCTTTGCTTAACCTCTATAGCCGTCACCTTGCGGCGTAGCCCCATGCCGTATCTAGCTCCGTATCTGCCCGCCGGCCCCGCAATTTTTGTATGGCTGAAAGGCATAAGCACCCCTTGATCTAAGGCCTTAAAAACTTTATCCCAAAACGTCTTTCAAAGCCGACGCGAATCTCTCTCTGCCTCTCCAGGCCAAGTCCAGCGCGGTTTCCAGCTCAGCTTGGGTGAAGTGGCCGGCCGACTTCTGCAGAGCCACGATTTTGTCCTCGGAGAATGTGAAGGTGATGCGGCCGTCTAGGCTGAGCTCCTCCTCAAACGTCGGGTCTAGGAGCAACACACTTCCTATCTTGCCGACTGAGACGGCGACCGGGACCTTGGCGACTTCCACCTGCAGAGGCGACTTGTTGTTGCGGCTAAGCTTAATCCCCGTCTCGTCTTTAACGACGGCTGGCAGTTGCGTGTTTCTCAAAGCGGCGACGGCGGCGAGGTTCGCCGCATCTACCAAGTTGCCGTCGTCGTTGATCACGTATAGATCAACCCACAACACGTAGGCCTTGCCGCCCTCCACCGCCAGTTTTTTGAAATCCACATACCCGCAGTGTCTAATTCCGCGGTCTACCACTCTCGCAAGCTCTATAGCTGATTCATCCGGAGGCCCCACCTCGGTGTAAGGCGAGGCGTGGGGCAGGACCTCCGCGCTCACCACCAACACGCCCTCGTCAGGGGCGTCGGGAAACGGCTGGCCCAGCCCCACCTTGACGCCAGCAACGACATGTGTCCTCCCAAGCCTCACCTCAGCGGAGCCGTCTGCCGTCTTCACAACGCCGACTTTTACCTCCACGTCTCTAACCTGCTCCGGCCCCCTCCCGTCCAACCTGTACCTCGTAGAGAGTAGTCTCTTGATCTGCTCCCGGCGCAGATAGCTGATGAAACGCTTCCCATACGGCGAAATCGACGCCATGCTACCTCCCGTATATCTCCTCAGCTATTGACATGTATCTATTTTTCAAGGCGTCGCGCGCCCTCTGGTAGACATACTCAGCGCCCTTCACCGCCAAGCCTATGGCCTCTAGGAATCTATCTCTTGTCCAGGCGCCGTCAAGCTGGAGCAACGTGAACCGCCTAAGATTCGGCATATAGCCAACAGGGAGGTCGCCCTCGCCGTATTGATCCTCTAGGCCGTTCAAGTCCAGCACTACTGTGTTATCCACGAGACCTACGGAGACCCCTATTACTAGGTCTCGCATATATATGCCGGCGTCGGCCAAAGCCAGCGAGGCGGCTGTAAGCGAGGCCACGCGTGTCGAGCCGTCTGCTTGCAGGATCTCTATAAACACGTCAATTCTCGATCTGGGATACTGCTCAAGCACGACCGCAGGTTCCAAAGCTTCTCTTAACACCTTACTAATCTCGATCTCGCGTCTGGAGGGCGTCGGGCTTTTACGCTCGTCCTTGGTGCTAAAAGGCGCCATGTGGTAGCGGACCCGCATAATCCCGCGGTCAGGCAGGGCGAGGTGGCGCGGGTGGGCCTCCCTAGGCCCATACACCGCCGCGACGGCCGTTGTCAGCCCGTAGGAAACCACGGCGGACCCGTCTGCGTTGCTCACCACCCCCACCGCCATGTTAACCTCGCGCATCTGGTCAGGCGCTCTGCCGTCGGCCCGCAAGCCGTTTTGAAGCAGAGGCACAGGCGATTTCTTGCCCATCAAAAGAACTCTATATCATTAATCTTTATATCATTATCTTTCTCTTGACGTGTCTCTTAGCGCCGCCTAGTCTCCTCTAGCCACTTCTCTATGGCGTCTGCGAGCTCGGCGTAGCGTTTGAAGCCTTCTAGATGCGCCCTGCCGTATACGAGCTCTATGGCGCCGTCACTCTTCTTTTGTATCCTCGGCTTTTTGCCCGTAAGGGCCTTTATAACGGCGGCTAGCCTCTCCGCGTCTGCCTCCCTGCCGCCGGGAGCGTCGGCCCTAGCCGTGGAGCGTCCCTCGACCGCGTTGTATCTGCCGCGCCTACCGAAGGTGATAGTGTATTCACTCTTTACGCCGTCTACCTCCGCCGTGATCCTAATCCTCAGGAGGAGATTGCCGCTTTCGCTCTCTTTAAACTCGGCGCCTCCGTCTATCATCTTCACCACGTGTTTCTTGCCGTCCACTTCGACCTCCTTCTCAAAGCCCTCCAGCTTTAAGGAGCCCCTCGACATCCCCTCCTCTATGATCTCTCTGGCTTTTTCGTAAACCTCCTCGCCAGCCTCCCTAGCCCTCTCCAGTATGTACTTCACAAACTCCGCCGCCAGCTCCCGCTGCCTCCCAGAGCCGTATTCGGAGAGCCACGCGGCGTAGACCAAGCCCTCCCTACGGATATACACATAGCCGTAGCTGTCCCCCTCAGGCATCTTCACCGAGAAGTGTTCGCCCTCCACAAGCCCCAACTCCCTAAACCGCTGCGCTTCCCGCGTTATGTTGTCAGAGTTAGTGGTTTCGTATCTGACCACCAGCGCGCCCTCGGTCAGCTGTATATTGTACTTGGGCCAGCCCTCCTTCAGCGTGAGACCGCTCTCCAGCTTCTCCAGCCACCGCTCCGCCTTGTCAGCGTCTATCCAGCCGTTCTCCACAGCCCTCCTAACGACCTTTGCGAGAGCGTTTCTGAGCTCTTCGTGCCCGGCCGCAAGCTTGTCGGTGGAGACTTCAATGTACCACCTGTCTCTGCCGCCCACCTCCGTCTTCCTCACCTCTGCGCTGACGCCTACATGCCTCAGAAGACGCGCCGCAAGCTCGGCGCGGCCACGGTCCGCCGATCTGAAATGGAGCTCGATTGCGTTCACGCTCAGATATACTTTGTACTTGATGGCGATGCCGACCTCCGAAATGGTCAAGTCGGCGACAAGGCGTCCTTTCTTAGTTAACCTTATGCTGTTCTCGTCGAGCCGCACCTCCACCCGAGTCTCTTTCACGAATTCCTCGAACTTTTCGCTTAAATACCCCCCACCGGCGGAGGGCGCCGTCACGGCGAGAAATCGCTTAAGTTTCGCCGCGTTCTCATTGCCGCTTACGGTTATGTTATAAACGCCCTCGTTCACGTATATCCGCACGTTGAACTTCAGCTCGTCTGAGAGAAGCTGGTTGAGCAGATGCAGTGTGGTTAGGCGCAGTAGCGCGGCCCCTCCGCCAAGCTCCCCACCGACAGTCAGCTTGACCTTACCGGGCTCCACAGAGCCGTCTCCTGCTACTGCAGTTGCGTACATCTCGCCGAAGATGAGTCGGGCCCTCTCTCTATTAGACTCGTTGTTGTCGTTCAGCGCCTTGTCCAGCATAATTAATTCCAGGGCGGGGGCGGCGAACTTCCTCACCACCGTATCCCTAGCGCAGTCCTTCGCGAGGCAGTACATTATCGCTTAAGACGAACTCGACGATCCCCCAGACCTCTTTATTAGAGACGCCGGACAGCTTCCCCGCCAGCTTACCAATGCGCTTCCTCACCTTTTCGGCACGCTGCTCGGCGTAGCGGATAATCAGCTTGGCCAGCTCATTGGCGTGATTGCCGGTTATCCTACCGCCGCTCAACGCCTCCACCGCCTTGGCCAGTTTCTTGGCCCTCTCCTCCCTCCACTTGCTGTCGTTCATACCCCTCCTGGCCTCGGCGAAGTGGGCGAGGAGCGCCAGCTCGCCCAACATCCTCCTCGCCAGCCCCTCCCTCTCGACGTCGCCCATCTTCTCGGGGCTGATCCAAGGCTTCAACTCGTCTACCAGCTCCTCAACCCTCTTCAAGACCCAGCTCCAGTCTATTGCGTCCACAATCTCCCGCCAGCTCTTGACCGAGCGGCCGAGGAGGGGTTTGAGCTCTTCTCCCTCCTCGGCGATGATGCTGTCTAAGCGCTTCCTAAGCCAGTACATAGTGACGTTGGGTTTGACGCCCTCCTTAGTGACGCTGGCTCCGCCGCTTATCGACTTCGGCTTGCCGAAGAGGGCGATGTATCAAGCCGCCTGCCGGGTATCGGCGGTGGCGGCCTCTATCCACTTTCCAGCGAACGACACGTCAGTGGCAAACCACTCCAACGTCTGCCATATCTTCTTGATCCCCGAGAGGTCTGGCGCCGTTCTCTCCGCCTCCTCCACGAGGCGCCTCGGTCCCTCCTTGCTGACCTTAAAGCGGGCCACATCTCCAATCCACAGCTTGCCGACGGGGGTCTCAACGCCGCCGAAGGTCCTAAACACTTGGAATCCCTTTTCGTTGCCCTTTTCGACGCGTCTAAACTTGAGATCTGCCTCTCCGTATCCAATCAAGAACCGCAGAAGCACAGAGGCGGCCCGCTCCTCCCAACCCGCCGCGCCCGAGCGGGACGGGTCGACAGCCTCGCCGCGTCTCTCGGCGATCCTATCGGCCTTCTGGTAGGCGCCTCCCGGCGTCGACAACACTATATCCGCCAAAGCGCCCTCCATCATAAGCAACGTGGCGGCGTGTCCGTATATCCCGCCTCTCGCCACGGAGAGAAAGGCCGCGTAGACCCTAGTCCCCATATTGATGTCTGAATACTTGCTCAACTCTTTTACTCTCGCCTTCGCCAGCCCCTCCGCCTTCTTTACGTCCACCTCCAGGTGGGGTCTGAGCCTTTCGTATAGGTCGCGGCTGTGCAATGCGTACAGCGCCAATACGGAGTTCAGTTCTCTCCTCACCTCTTCAGCCGCCTCCTCCAGCCTCCTCTGCGCCTTGCGGAGTCCCTCCACCTCCTCAGCCGCTACTGCGAACACCTGCTCATCAACCAGTCTCCTCGCCCACCCGTACCATTCAGCCCACTCCCTATACGCTTCTGCGTTCTTCACAAGCGCCTTGTAGAGCACAAGAGCCGCAACCACCGCGGCGTCATGCACCACCTCGTCCATACCAGCAAGTGCATTCCCCAACTCCACGAGGGGCCTGGGCAGATTCGCCGACTCCGCCAGCCTTAGAAGCGCCTCATACGGCCTCTCTCCCTTCAGAGGGGCGTTGATGACATCATTAATGACGTTCTCGTCCACCCTCCACCTCTCGTACCTCCCGGCCAGCGCCCTGAACCTCTCAGCCGCCTTCCCGCCAGCATCCGCCAGCCCAGGCACAAACGGCGTCAGAGACGCCGCATACGCCAGCTTCTCCAGCTCCACAAGACCCCACATATCCAACGCCATGTTTAGCGCAACCACCCCAGCCGCCATCAGGACGAGGTACGCATTGC